>Ga0073904_10000811_pt1 | contig 22781 bp, 20 predicted proteins | sample KloWWTrecipitate_FD_66668 | JGI IMG/M metagenome (GOLD analysis project Ga0073904, IMG submission 66668) | Active sludge microbial communities from Klosterneuburg, Austria, studying microevolution and ecology of nitrifiers - Klosterneuburg... | ecosystem: Engineered > WWTP > Aerobic digester >... | reverse complement strand
CGGGACGCTTGGGCAAACTGCCGTTCGGTGTACTCACCCTCCATCCGGATGAGGTGGTCGAGCTCGCCCCGGTCGAGGAAGATGCCGCCGCACTCGGTGCAGCGGTCGACAGTCACGCCGCTGCGCTCGTAGACGCGCATCGGCGACTGACACTTGGGGCACGACAGACCTGGAACTGACATGGGAACCTCCCTGGGCTTCGCGTCGCCGATCCCTCGATCGGCGACTAACGGATAAATGTGCCCGCGCCGGCAAGAACGACAACGATCGCGACACAGGCGACGAGAGCGATCACGACCAGCAAGACGATCAGGCCGATGACCACACAGCCGAGATCCTCGAACTCAGGCATCACACCTCCAGATGGACCGCATGGCTAGTCGTCACTCCGCGGGTCGCCAAGCGAGCCCGCGGGCGCGGGGCGGACCCCGGCCGGCCGCAGCAGCGAGAGCACGACCGACCCGCCGATCAGCGCGACGATGACGCCCAATGAGAGACCGATCGGCATGTGGTAGACGTCGGACAGCGCCATCTTCGCGCCGACGAACATCAACACCGCGCCGAGCCCGACCTTCAGGTAGCGGAACGAATCCATGATCCCGGCAAGCAGGAAGTAGAGCGAGCGCAGCCCGAGGATTGCGAACACGTTGGAGGTGTAGACGATGAATGGGTCGTCGGTGATCGCGAAGATCGCTGGGACCGAATCGAGCGCGAAGACGAGGTCGGTCGCCTCGATCAGCACCAGGACCGCCATGAGCGGTGTCGCGATCCGCTTGCCCGCCTCGACGATTGTGAAGCGCTGGCCATGGTACTCGTTCGTTACCGGCATCAGCCGGCGCAACAGCCGTAGCGCCAGGTTCATTTCGAGATCCATCTGCGTTTCACGCTCACGCAGGATCTTGAATCCCGTGTAGATCAGAAACGCGCCGAAGATATAGATAATCCAGTGGAACGACTGCAGCAGCGCCGAGCCAAGCAGGATGAAGACTGCCCGCATCACCAGCGCGCCGAGGATGCCCCAGAACAGCACCCGGTGCTGGTAGGCCTTCGGCACAACGAACCAGCCGAAGATCAGCGCGAAGACGAACATGTTGTCGACACTGAGCGCCAGCTCTACCAGGTAGCCGGCCGTGAACTCCAGCCCCCGCTCGGAGCCGGCCACCAGGTAGACCCCGACATTGAAGACGGCAGCCAACGCAACCCAACCGGCCGTCCAGAGCGCAGCCTCTCGCGCGCCGATTGCGTGTGGCCGGCGATGGAAGATCCCCAGATCGAGCGTCAGCAGCAACAGGACGAAGGCAGTGAATCCTGCCCAGAGCCACGGCGAGCCGATTGATTCGGCCACGAGCACTCCTCCCAGACACGCCGGGCTTCCCCGGCGAGACAACACAACGGGGGCAATCCCCCCGCATCCGGCAGCATCAAGCGCCACCGTTTGCGAAGGTCTTGCCCCCAGATCCGTGTCTCGTTCGGTCTGGGCGCCGGGCCGGAGCCGAAGCTCGAACTGACGACCCGGGCAAGGAGCTTGCGCTCCCAGGCTACTCCCCTTCAGCCACCGACGATAACATCCGCATGTGACGATGACATGAACGAGAGGTGAACTGCGGGTGATCTTGCGAGAAGAATCCAGGGAACGCCTGCTCCCGTAGATCGACGATCACCACCACCTGAGCTCTGTTCAGCGGAGCGGGCATGACGTGTATACTCCAGACGTCGTATTTGTGCTGCCAGAATCTGGCGACTAGATTCATCGGCAGCCATCCATTTTCGTGATCAAAGAACAGAGGTCGCCATGCGCCACGAAGCAGGCTCGTCATCACTGATTACATTCGATATGACCATCAGGCAGTCGATCGAACGACTCGAAGGCGACCTGGGGCTGACTGAGAACGAGCTTGCCGACGCGCTAGGGACCACCAGCCGCACGCTTTCCCGATGGAAAGTCCAGTCGCATTATCCTCAGCACGATGCCCGTGCGAGAATCCGGGCCCTTCTCGCACTGGATCAACGGCTGCGCGAAACCTTCGACTCTCACGAAGCCATGCTTGAGTGGATGCGTTCGAAGAATCGCTATCTACGGGGCCTCCGCCCCGCGGAGGTTGCGGCGGCCGGCCGCCTCGACGTCGTGGAGGCTGCACTCGATGCGCTAGACGAGGGGATCTTCGTCTAGCGTGGGGATACCACCGGGTTGGGATCCACTCGCGATGATCCAAGCCTGTCGATCTTCGGAGTGGCATGGTCACGCGTGGCGTCATCACGCCGCCGCTCGCGAGGCGACGAATAGCGCCGGATCGATCAAATTCTCGGGCAGATACAACCGCGGCCACGATCAATTCGACCCGGCGGAATGCTGGGAAGCGCTATATCTGTCACTCGGCAGGGACATCGTACTCGGTGAGCTTATCAAGCATCTCGGCGAAGACGGCAAACCACAATTCCCCCGTCTGCGGAATCGCAGAATCTCGAAGCTCTATCTGGAGTTAGCCAACGTCGTGGATTGTCGAGACGTATCATCGTTCGGCCTCCAGAAACATGATCTGTCTGGCGATGATGGCTCTGGTGAGGAGCAGGCATATCTCATCGGTCACGCGATCGCCGGGGCAGCCGTCCTCCTCGGACACGAGGCGATGCTCGTGCCCTCCGCAACTCTTCTGGGCGACAACGTCATCGTCTTCCCTGCGAATCCCCGGCATTCATCACGCATCGCAGTCATTGAATCCGTCGATCCGGTCCTTTACGTCAAGTCCCGACACAGCAACGGGTAGCGCCCCGTATCTTCTTCGGGCAGAAACAGACGGCACAGAATACGAATCGACGGCGTGTTTTCAGCCCGCGTCGATGACGTCGGCCAGCTTCGCGGCGTCCAGGATGGTGATCTCCTGGCCGCGGAGCTGGATGATGCCGCGATCCTCGAGCGTGTGGAGCGAGCGATTGACCATCTCGCGGGCAGTGCCGACCATCGACGCCATCTGCGACTGGGTCAGGTGAATCTCGTTCGGGTTTTCCAGCAGCAGCCGGGCGACCCGGCTCATCACTCTCCGGAGTGACAGATCCTCGACCAGCGCCGTCATGTGACGCAGCCGCGAAGATATATTCTGCAGCCCCCCAATCGCGATCGCAGGGTAGCGATCCATCAACGGCATCAACGCGTCCCGCGGGATCGCCAGCACCGTCGAGGCTTCGACAATATCGGCGCTCGCCGGATATGCGCCGCCGTCGAAGACCGGCACATCGGAGAACGCCTCACCCGGCCGCATCAGGCGCAGCACCTGCTCGCGCCCCTCGGCCGATGTCTTGAAGACGCGCACCAGACCGGTCTCGACGATATGCAGCGAGCAACGCCCCTCGTTGTGTCCCTCGGTAAACAGCCGCTGACCCTGGCCGTAGCGCCGGGCGATTGCAACCGTGATGACCTCGTCGAGGCCGGCATCGTCGAGCCGGGCGAAGTAGGGCGTCCCCCGGAGCAGATCACGGTACCGTTCGCGATTCATCATCCGGCCAAACTCCCTTCGTGAAATTTGTCACAGTACTGTAACGCGAATGAGACGAAAGTCACAGGGTCAGGAAACTCCGCTCCATAGGCTTAGAGCCATAAGGTGATGGACGCGCGATGAGGCGCAAGCAGACTTGCGAAGGGGCACCCAAATGGCGCTTGACCAGATCGACTCGACGACGATGAACCGGCGTTCGCTGCTGAAGCGGGCCGGGCTGCTGGGATTGACCCTGCCGGCTGCCGGCGCGCTGCTCTCCGCCTGCGGCACGAACGGGCCCGACATGTCGCCAGCCCAGATGGAGAAGGGAAGCCGACCGCAGACTGCATCAGTCTCCGGCGCGCCGCTGGCTGCCGCCGCGGCCGGCTCGGTGACCGAGCTGACAGTGACGGCGCTGGATCTCAAGTTCGAGCCGGCGCAGCTGTCCGCCCCGGCCAACCAGCCAGTCCGTCTGACCTTCATAAACAAGGGCGCCATTGAGCACGACATCGAGATCCTCGGGCTGACGGTGGACGGCCTTTCGACGGTGACGCCGCCGAAGGCGATGAGCGATCGGGCCACCGGGCTCCACGACGAGGCAACAGCCAAGAAGCTGGCCTACGCCGCGGCTGGGAGCGGCGACCAGATGGTGATTGAGTTTACGCCAACCGCCGCCGGATCGTTCGAGTTCGCCTGCCTGGTTCCCGGCCACCGGGAGGCTGGTATGAAGGGCTCCTTCACCGTGACTGGCGACGGCGCAACAGCGGGATCCTCGCACGACGCGATGGACCACTCGGTGCCGATGCCGGCCGGCTCTGGCCAGCCGTATACGGCGGATCGCCTGCCGAACCCGGTCGTCGCCGCGCCCGTCGGCGCGCGCGAGCCGCAGACAGTCAAGCAGACCGTCGAGATCCACGAAGTCATCGGCTATGTCGACGACGGTGTTGCCTACACGTTCTGGACATTCGGCGGGACGGTCCCCGGCCCGATGATCCGCGCCCGCGTCGGCGATCACATCGAGCTGACTCTGGTCAACCCTGCCGGGAGCATGATGCCGCACAACATCGACCTGCATGCTGTCACCGGGCCAGGTGGCGGCGCAGAAGCAACGCTGATCCAGCCGGGCCAGCAGGCAACGTTCCGCTTCAAGGCGCGCCATCCGGGGGTCTTTGTCTACCATTGCGCCACGCCGCCGGTCCCACACCACATCTCCAGCGGCATGTATGGCCTGGTCGTCATCGAGCCAGAGGGCGGGCTGACGCCGGTCGACCGCGAGTTCTACGTGATGCAGGGCGACCTGTATCTCGAAGGTGGCCGCGGTGACAAGGGTCTGCGCCCCTTCTCGGTCGACAAGATGCTCGACGAAAAGCCGGACTATGTGACCTTCAATGGCGCGGTCGGCTCGCTGACCGGCGAACGCGCGCTCAAGGCGAACGTCGGCGAGACGATTCGGGTCTTCTTCGGGGTCGGCGGCCCGAACATCACCTCCAGCTTCCACATCATCGGTGAGGTGTTCGATCGCTGCTACCCCGAGGCCGCGCAGGAGGTTCATACCCACGTCCAGACGACGCTGGTTCCGGCCGGTGGCGCGACGATGGTCGAGCTCGATCTCGAGATTCCTGGCACCTACGTGCTGGTCGACCACAGTCTCGGCCGTGTGAGCAAAGGCGCGGCCGGCCACCTTGTCGTCGAGGGTGAAGCGAACCCGGAGATCTTCCAGGTTATCTCCCCGGCGGCTCCAATCAGCTAACTTCAACCCCGGCCGGCGCGAACCCATCACCTCGCGCCGGCCGACGAACCCTTCGCATGGCGACGCCCGGTCCCCTCGACCGGGCGTCGCTGCGCCCACGGGGTTACTGCTCGCGATTGGCTGTATTACTCCATGGTTCGAATGTTGAGAACCAAGAATCGCGCACGTGATGGGACACAATCACTCAGAGTCAACTGACAGGGCTGGCTACACTGCCGCGCGTGCCGGAGCGAGATCTCGTTCAGCAAAGCGGCTAAAACGCAATGCGTGCAGGTCGATCGACGGTTGATTGTCGAGGATCAGCTCGGAGACAACCTGGCCGACGATCGGGCCCAGGGCGAATCCGTGACCGCTAAACCCCGTTGCAAGAATGAACCCCGTTGGGCGATCAACCGCACCAATCACAGGGATCGCGTCTGGCATCATATCGATCTTGCCGCCCCAGGTGCGCAAAATCGGCACGTTTCCTAACGCTGGGATCAGCGTCCCGAGCCGTGCCCGAGCATGTTCCACGACGTTGCGTGCTGGAACGGATTCGTACGAAGATAGCGGATCCGCTCCCTGCAGGCGCTCGGGCAGCATCGGCACCGAATGGGCGATGTCGCGCACCAGTGCCGTGTTGACATGGACATGAATGAATTCACGGTTGAGTCGGAAGTTCGGCATGAACCAGCGCGCGTAGCGTACCGAGTCAATCATCAACTCATGGTCGCTCTGGCCGAGAATCGACATGTAGATCGAGCCGTTTGGGCGCTGCCGGAAGGCGACGTCTCCGTGGATAGCGACGCCAATTCCCGTAACGGGCTCGACTGGGTAAGTCTCGGCAACCGTGGCACGCACGACCAACTGCGGCAATTCCAGACCGACCATGCGTGCCAGCCGGCTCGACCACGCTCCGGCAGCGCAAACAACGATCGGCGTGTGGATTGTTCCGCGCTCGGTGTGAACAGCCGTCACTCGGCCGGCAGTGACCTCGATGCCGGTCGCGGCACATCCGTCGTAGATCGTCGCGCCAAGTCGACGGGCGGCATTGGTGAACGCCATTGGTACCTTGGTTGGCTCAGCATGGCCATCACTCGGTGTATACATGCCGCCAAGGAATGTCCCCTGCATGGCAGGGATCAGCTCATGAATCTCACGACCCGAGACAATTTGCGTGCCAATACCGTAATCACTGGAAGCATCGACCCATTCGCGGAACTGCTGCAACCGTTCCTCGGTATCGGCGACCAGGAGCACGCCGTCCTGAGTCCATTCGAGGTCGGCGTCCAGTTCAGCCGCCAGTTCGGGCCAGATGCGGTTCATAGCAACCGCCAATGGCAACTCAGCAATGTCGCGGCCCTGTTGACGGACGAAACCCCAGGCGCGCGTTGACTGTTCACCACCAGCCGTGCCCTTCTCCAGCAGCACGACGTCGGTCTTTCGATTAGCCAGGTAGTAGGCGATGGCGCTACCCATGATGCCGCCACCGATGACGACGACATCAGCCTGAGATTTCATTGGTCCCTCCCCATCCACGTCTCGTTCATTCAGGACGACACGCCCCGTCTCGATACTCGGTGGAACCGACTCCGTTAACTGTTAGCGCGAATATTCACTAATCCTTGTGGCGGCTCCAACGGGGTGCGATCCGGCCGCAATGTCCACACTGGCCACTCGGATCGACCGTCGACTTCCACTGCTTCCCAGGAACCCAGAGAACTACAGGTTCAGCGGTCCTCGATAACCGCCTGCGCCTCGATTTCGACCACTAGTCCAGGTCGAGCGAGAGCGCTAATCTCGACAAGTAATGATGCGGGCCTGATCTCACCAAAGAATTCCCCGTGGACGCGGCCAGCCGCGCCCGCATGCGCAATATCGGTCACGTACATGCGGGTCATGACGACATCCTCAAGCCTTGAGCCTGCCTCGTGCAGCGCTCGCTCAATCTTCTTGAGGATCTCCCGCGTTTGCGTCTCCGCGTCATCTGGTGCAATGGTGTTGCCGCCCTGATCAACGGCCGCCGTGCCCGAGACGAACACCATGTTGCCTACCCGCATAGCGCGGGAGTATCCGGCTGTTCGCTCGAGTTCCGATCCGGTTGAGATACGTTGACGATCCACCTCGAGGTCCCTTCACAATGTTTCGACCCCTTGGGCTACATGGCACATCCGGCTCCAGTGCTAAGAACCATCGTGGTTAGTGAAAGCCACATAGTTCCCAGTCTGGTTCGTAGGTGTATCCACACCACCGCAATGTTCTTACCGCCAGCACCAGGAGCCAGATAATCTCCCTTGGGATAGCCGCTGCGAGCCTTGATCCTTGCGACATTGAACGCACCACTACTATCACTTATGGCGACAACGTCTGCTGTCGACTCCCCACCCTCTCTAAGCCCACGCGCGATACGACCTCATCCGGTGCAATCAAGACCGATACAGGTCAGCGCTTACCAAGCCGCGGGTCAAGCGCATCGCGCAGGCCGTCACCAACGAAGTTAAAGCTGGTCACAGCTAATGTGATCAGCACGCCAGGGAAGATAGCTACCCATGGCGCAGTATTGAAATAACTCTGGGCATTATTCAGCATGTTCCCCCAGCTCGCGGTCGGCGGCTGAATACCATAGCCGAGGAAGCTGATATATGACTCGAGCAGAATCGCATTGGCAATATTCAATGTCGCCGCGACGACGATCGGCGCGACGGCATTCGGCAACAACTGGCGAGCGATGATGTGAGAGTTCGAAGCACCGATAGATCGCGCCGCCAGCACGAATTCCTGCTCGCGTAACGACAGTATCTGACCGCGGACAATGCGCGCCACCTCCATCCACGCCGTGGCGCCAATAATGATGGTGATCGTGAACAGGTTTGGCTTGATGAACGCTGCAAGAGCCAGCAGCAAAAAGATGGTTGGGAAGCTCAGCACTGCGTCGACGAAACGCATAATCAGCACGTCAATCCATCCGCCGTAGTAGCCGGCGAGCGCGCCCGCGATCGCCCCGATCGTGACACTGAGCGTCATTGCTGCGAGCCCGACAATCAGAGAGACCCGTCCACCAACCAGCAATCGCGTCAGCAGATCTCGCCCGAGCTCATCGCCACCGAGAATGTGTTGCCCCGTTAGTGGTGGCGCGAACTTCGCTCTGAAGTCGATAAAAAGCGGGTCAAACGGAGTCAACATAGGCCCGATCGCACTGGCAAGCCCAAGGAAGACAATCATGGCCAGACCGAAGACCGCCAAACGGTGCTCCATCAGGCGTCGCAACACCATCCGGTGGGGGCTCCGGCTGACCATCGCCTCGGCTTGGAACTCCGTCGGCGTGGCAGGCTGTTGAGTGTGACTCACCATGCAGGGTCCCTAGTTCAAGCGAATACGCGGGTCCACGACCGCGTACAGCAGGTCAGCCAGTAGATTGCCGAGGATCACGAGAAAAGCCGTCACCATCATGATCCCCAGCAATACGGGGTAGTCACGGTAACCAAGCGAGTCGACGAACAGGCGGCCCATTCCAGGCCAGGTGAAGACAGTCTCAGTGACGAGCGCCCCGCCAAATAGCGTCGGCAACTGCAGGCCGCCGAGAGTAATCAGCGGCAGGATGGCATTGCGAAAACCGTGACGACGCAGGACGACCCACTCGCGCAGTCCCTTTGCCCGCGCAGTGCGCATGTAATCCTGACCGACGACATCAAGCAGCGCTGAGCGTGAGTATCGGCTCCAGATAGCGACGGTAACGAGTGACAAGACAAGAGTCGGCGCAATCAGGTGATGGAGACGATCGGTGAGTGACCCAGAGCCGCCGATGGTTGTCATGCTACCCGAGGGCAGCCAGCCAAGTTGCACCGAAAAGAGGAAGATCATCATGAGCCCGAACCAGAAGGTGGGAATCGAGAGCGCAATCATCGCGCCGATCGTCGCCAAGTAGTCGAAGAATGAGTAACGCTTCAGCGCGCCAAGCAACCCGATGAGCGAGCCAAGGATAATCGCCAACACCGTAGAGGTCACCATCAGTTGCAGTGTTGCTGGAATGCGGTCACGGATGATTGTCAGCACGGGCTGCGAGTCGCGAAAAGACCGCCCCCAGTCCCCTCGCGCGAGACTCGATGCCCAACGCCAGTACTGGACGGGAAGCGGATCATCGAGGCCCATCTGATGAGCCAGGCGTACCCGATCCGCCTGCGTCATGTTGGGGTTAAGTGCATAGGCCGCCAGCGGCCCACCCGGCGCAAGGTTCAGGATCATGAATCCGATGAACGAGACGATGACGAGCAGAATGACGCTCTGGATCAGCCGTCGCAGGAGAAACTGAGTCATGCCGCTCTCCAAGCCAGACCGAGCAGGTCTTTCGACTGCTCGGTCATTGCATGGTCGACCCTACGCTTGCCAGCGCCAGGTAGGAATGTTCCAGCAGTTGGAGCGGACATTAGGATTCGCGACGTAACCGATGAGTCCCTTCTTGGTGCCTTCAATGCTGGCGTACTGGAAGATCGGCAGGAAGTACAAGTTCTCACGCAGACGCGATTGGATCTGCTGGTACAGTGTCGTACGTTTGGAGACATCAACTGTTGCTGTCGCTTCATCCAGCAACGTGTCGAGGTCCGGGTCAATCAACTGCATCGTATTACTGCCGCTTCCACCCTTGGCTGGAATAGCCCTGCTGTGGAAGTAAGCAGAAGCATCCGGATCGGGACCGATTCCGTAGAGAATACCAATCATGACGGAGTCATACTGTGATTGATTGAAGTAGTCCCCCCAGATGACGGCTGCGGGCATGTTGTTGATTTCCATCGAGACCCCAATGTCTTTCCAGTTTTGCTGGAGGTATGCCTGCGCTTGTTCACGCACCTTGTTTCCAGCTGTAGTGGAGTTCTGGAAAGCAAGCTTGACACCATTCTTTTCGCGGATGCCATCTGACCCAGTCTTCCATCCAGCGGTCTCGAGTACTTCCTTCGCTTTATCGGGGTTGTACTCATGAATGGGGAGGTCAGGGTTATAAGCCCAAGACTCTTTCGGCAAGTAGCTCTCAGCCTGTCCCGGCAGACCGTAGTAGATGTTCTTAATGATCGTGTCTTTGTCCATGGCATAGTACAGTGCCTCGCGGACAGCCTTATCCTGAAACTGCTCCTTAGCGAGATTGAACCAGATGTTCTCGATGAAGGGTGCTGGGCCGACGTAGATGGTACGGTCAGCGAGCTTGCTAGCCTCTGCATAATGATCGGCAGTGATGCCCTGAATGGTGGTGTGGTCGATCTCACCCGTCTTGAATTGCGTGAACATCACAGTGAGATCGGGAATATACTTGAAGACAAGCTTCTCCAAGTATGGCCCGTCGCCGTGATATTTCGGGTTAGCTGTAAGCGTAATGTGATCACCGGCAACACGCTCGCTCCAAACGAAGGCCCCGGTGCCAACCGGCGCATTGTTGAAGTCGGCGGTATTCGGGTCAGCTGCTTTGCCCAGGATGTGCTTGGGTACGATGAATGTCGAGGCCAGGATGGCGATATAGGGAGCGTAGGCCTCCTTCATCGTCCAGGTAACTTCGGTCGGGCTAGTGACGTCAAAGGTCTTGATCAGATCGTGCCCGAGACGACTGCCGGCCTTGAAGTCATCCCGCATGATGAGTTCCCAAGTGAACTTCACATCGTCAGCAGAGAACGGCTGGCCATCGTGCCAAATCACACCGTCATGAAGCTTGACCTTCCAAATCAGGCCATCAGCCGAGATGCCGCCATTTTCGACCGACGGCACCTCGGTAGCGAGCATCGGGAAATACTGACCCTTTTCGTCAACACCCCAAAGCGGATCAAACAGGTTGAAATAGACGCCGTCATCGACCTCGATGTGCGCCATCAGTGGATTAAAGACCGTCGGCTCCTGTGACAAACCGACGATGACCTGTCCCTTCGGCGTCGCTGTGCCAGGCGCAACAGGTGGCTCGGTAGCCTTGCCGGCCGTCGGTGTCTGCCCTGTAGCAGGTGTTTGCCCGGCAGGAACAGTGGCGCCCGGTGTTTGCGCGGTGGCCCCGCTTGTCGCCGTCGGCCCCGAACTCAGGCTGCCGCCACCACCGCCGCAGGCCGCCAGCAGCGTGCCGGTGAGGCCTGTAGCTCCGGCGGCAAGGGCCAACGACAGGAGCCGTCGGCGGGTGAACTTGCCGGCCCGACCGACGCCGGCCACATGCTCAATCAGATACTGCCGCGTAGAATCGTCCACCGCTGTCCCCTTCCTCCGGAAACCGAACCCACCTAGCTACTCAAGTAGTGCAAAAACGTGGACACAGGCACTGCAGCAAGCCACGCCATCACGATCATTGGTCGGTTCAAGAGCGCCACAGTATCGCCAGATGGACGAACCTGGCAGCCATCTTGGCCTGACAGCCGTGTGTGCCGAACTCAAACGATTCCACTGCGTTGTGGTCTGTAAGGTGAACCTATCACGCCGTATCAACTACGTCAAGCGAGATACTCTGCGCCTCTGCACGACCCTGCACTCTGCTTCTCGCTGTGTCGCTCCAATGTCTGCCGGCCTGACTCGCGTGACGGCGCTGAGTTCGTGCTGCGTAACACCCGAGGTACTAGCCCTGCCTCCGATCCCAGCGGTAAGTGGCTAGTAGCGCGAGACACCTTGTAGGAAGTCCGTATCCTTGCCGCACCATTGCGCATCAAGCAATTCAGTGCCATTCTGACATCGCTAACTGTGCATTTGTTCCGCACACGCAGCCCGTTCTTCAGTTCGATGATGACCAGAGACTGGCTCTCATCGTCAATAGCGATCAGTTGCTGACACGCTCTCGGGGGCGCTAACCTAGCCCCGGGGTCAACATGTGAAGGTGGTGTTCCAGTGCTAATAGGGGCCTCATACTTCAGTGATGCGTCGATAGTCATCATTGGCGCCGGGGCGGTCGGGTCGGCGACGGCGTACCGGCTGGCGCAGGCCGGCGCGGCGGTGACCGTCGTCGAGCGACGCTTCCCGGGGGCCGGCACGTCCGGTAGCTCCTTCGCCTGGCTGAACTCGTTCGGCAAGACCCCGCGCGATTACCACCGGCTCAACCTGCGCTCGATCGGCGAGCATCAGGACCTCGCCCGCGAGCTGGGCGGCGACTGGGTCCATATCGGCGGCGGCATCACCTGGGCGCACCACGACGACCGCGACCACGCCGAGCCGCTACGCGAGCGTGTGCGCAGCCTGCGTCAGTGGGGCTACCGGGTCGAGACGCTCAGCCCCGAGCAGGTGATGCGCGAGCTGGAGCCAGATCTGTTCATTGACCCGGACCGCGTCGAGGAGGTCTACGTCGCCCCGCATGAGGGCTGGCTGAATGGCGTCGGCTTGTGCCACGGCGCGCTCAGCGCGGCAGTCCGTCGCTACGGAGCGCAGATCGTCCGCGACGAGATCGTCGGGATTACGGTCCAGTCTGGCACGGTCGAGGGGGTGGTGCTGGCCAGCGGGGAGCGCCTGCCGGCCGACGCGGTGATCAACGCGGCCGGCCCCGACGCAAAACGCGTGGCCGCGTTAGCCGGAATCGATCTGCCCGTAGAGCGCCAGTCGGGGCTATTGATTGTCACCGAACCGGCGCCGGTGTCGCTACGCAGCGTCATCAACGCCCCCGAGACCTCCATGCGCGCCGACGGTGGCTGGCGGTTACTACTATCTCGCTATGACTACGATGTATTAGTTGAATCGGAAGTGCCGCTAGAGAGTGGTCACCCATTCCCGCAGCAGGCAGTTCAGAATGCGACGGCGATCATCCCCGGTATTGCTGGCGTCAGGGTGGAGGGGGTTCGCCTCGGAATCTTGGCGATGCCAAAGGACGGCCACCCAATTATCGGTTTTGATCCAGACATCGCAGGCCTCTACCATCTCGTCATGCATAGCGGCATGACCCTGTCAGCGATCGTTTCAAACCTCGTGCGCGAGGATCTTCTCGGCGCCGAAGTCCCCGAATTGACTCCCTACCGACCTGAACGTTTCCGGGACCCTTCTCACCGGTCGATCAACGTAAAACGCGAGTGAGATCGAGAACGTTTGTCGTAAGACATAGTTGTACTCCGCCCAATCCCCTAACGCTGGGCGCAGCCGAGACGCCAGGCACAGGCTTGTACCGATCTGGCCGCTGAACCGTATGGCGCCACCGATGCACGCAGATACTCTCTGCGAGATCACTGTCAGATTGATTATCACTCGCCGTAATGTCCAACCGATTACCCTCGTTCGGGGGCGAATGTCAACACCATTGGTTGATCGCGTATGAGTAGTTAGTACGGTGTATTGACAGCAACTTCCTGCATCGCCTAGCATCGTGACAGTCTCCCAGATGAGAAGTCGCCTTGGGTCGATACCGTTCAATTCTTACGGTGGCGTCACTTTGTGTGTCGTATCGTTATGTAATCGCCGAACAGCTTGAAACCGCCGCTGCGTAACGAATCGATCTTCGAGAGGCAGGAGAGGTCCAATATGGAAACCGCGGACGTCATCATCATCGGGGCCGGCGTCGTGGGCGCCAGCACCGCCTTCAGCCTCGCGCGACGAGGTGTGACCAACGTGCTCGTCCTCGAACGCCGGCAGGTCGCTAGCGGCGCGACGGGGAAGTCGAGCGGACTGGTGCGGATGCACTACACGAACCCGATTGAAACGCAACTCGCCTTTCGGGCGTTTCAGTGGTTCAAGCACTGGGACGAGATCGTCGGCGGCGACTGCGGGTTCGTTCAGACTGGCGTCCTCCGGCTGGCAACGCCCGAGGTGATGTCCAAACTACGCGCCAACGTGCGGATGCAGCAGGACATCGGTGTCAACACGCAGGTCATCTCCCGAGCCGACATCGACGAGATCCAGCCGGGTCTCTGGCTGGACGATATCGAGGCCGCGGCCTACGAGCCAGAGTCCGGCTACGCGGATCCGTCATCAACCGCATCCTCGCTGATGAGCGCTGCCCGGGACCGCGGCGTCAGGCTCCGCACCAACACTGCGGTGACAGGGATTCTGACTGAGAACGGCCGCGTGACGGGCGTCGATACCAGTCAGGGTCAGTTCGCAGCGCCGATCGTGCTCATCGCCGCGAATGCGTGGTCTCGTCCGCTCCTGCAGTCGGTTGGTCAGGATCTCCCGATCTATGGCGAACGGCACGAGGTGGCAGTGGCCGAGCGGCCGCCAGCGCTCGCCAATGGTCACATGACGATCCTCGACGGGGCGATGGATCTGTATTTTCGCCCCGAGGGGTCGAATCTCACCCTGATCGGCACCGGCACCGGCACGCCTGATGACCCCGACACGTATAGCGAGACGACGTCCCCGGCGCACATCGAGCGCGTGGGTGAGCGGATCTCGAAGCGATTCCCGGCCATGCACGACGCGGGAGTCCGGCGGAGTCTCGCCGGGATCTATGACATGACGCCCGACGACCTGCCGGTGCTGGACCGCGTGCCGGAGACCGATGGGCTCTTCTGCGCGGTCGGCTTCTGTGGCCACGGCTTCAAGATCTCGCCGGCCGTCGGCGCAGTGATGGCCGAGCTAATGACGACGGGCGGATCGCTCGCGCTGGACCTGAGCCTGGTGCGCTACACCCGTTTCGCGGAAGGGAAGCACTCGATCAGCCCGACCGACTATCTCGACCCGATGACGCCACAAGCCCGACAAGGCTGACGCCGCTTCTCCCGCGCGTCGCCCGTTGTCATTCATGGCAAGAACCTCTACTCTGCACGCGTCTTGAGCGCGGCAGACGACGGGGAGGTCAGCAATGGTCGAGGTTAGCCGCCACGAGGAGGCGTTCCTCGCGCCCGGCTCGCAGGCCGGTGAGCTCTACGAGCGGGCACGCAAGGTCATGCCCGGCGGGAACAGCCGGACAACGGTCTATCAATCGCCATACCCGCCTTATGCCGCCGAGGGGCGCGGCGCGGTACTCATCGATGTCGATGGCCAGGCGCGGTACGACTTCCTGAACAACTACACGTCGCTGATCCACGGCCACGCCGACCCGGACATCACCGCGGCGGTGGTCGCCCAGCTGCCGCGTGGCGTCGCCTTCGCGATGCCGACCGAGCAGGAAGTGCGGTTGGCCGAGTTGCTGACGAGCCGCGTGCCGTCGGTCGAGCAGATCCGCTTCACCAACTCCGGCTCCGAGGCGGTGATGATCGCGATCAAGGGGGCGAGGGCGCACACTGTCCGGGGCAAGATTATGAAGTTCGAGGGCTGTTACCACGGCTCCTACGACTTCGCCGAGATGTCGATGACTCCGCCGGCCGACACCTGGAACCTCGCGGAACCGCCGTCGCTGCCCTACTCGGCCGGCACACCACAGGGGGTGCTCGACAACGTAGTCATCTCGCGAATGAACGACCTGGCGCTAACCGAACGGTTGATTGACCGGCATTGGCGTGACCTGGCCGCTGTGCTGATCGACCCGATGCCGATGCGGGCCGGCCTCGTCCCCGCCGACCTGTCGTTCCTGCTGGCGCTGCGCGAGATGACCCGCGCACGGGGGATCGTGCTGATCTTCGACGAGGTCATCGCGCTGCGCTCAGCCTGGGGCGGCGCGCAGTCGCTACTCGGCATCACGCCAGACATGACAACGATGGGCAAGATCATCGGCGGGGGATTCCCGGTTGGCGCAGTCGGTGGATCGGCCGAGGTGATGAGCGCCTTCGACCCCCGCCACGGCCCAACGAAAGCGCCACATGGCGGCACGTTCAACGCAAACCCGATCACGATGGCCGCCGGGTTGGCGGCGATGGAGAAGATGACGCCGGCCGAGTACGACAGGTTGGCCACTCTCGGCGAGCATCTGCGTGAGGCATTGGCTGAGGCGCTGGATGGCGCGCGCATCCCGGGCCAGGTAACCGGAGCCGGCTCGCTCTTCCAGATTCATCTCCACGACCGGCCGATCCGCGACTATCGCGGCAGCGTGCCGGCCGGCGAGGAACGCACCCGCGTCGCAACGCTACACCGCGGGCTGATGGCGCATGGCATTATCACCGCGCCGTCGCTGATGGGCTGCCTCTCGACACCGATGGGCACGATGGAGATCGACGCCTTCGTCAATGCCTTCACCGAGGCGGCGCTCGATGTACAGGGTGGGGGATGACGGATGACTGACGAACGGTCGCACCGCTCGATCCTGCGAAGCGAGGCGGCGCTGGACCTGACCAGCGACCTCTGGATGCATAGCCACTTCCGGGCTATGGCCGAGGTCTATCACTCGCTGCTGAATCAGGCAGAGCTATTGCCGGGAGATCGGGTTCTCGATCTTGGCTGTGGCAGCGGCACGCACTTCGGCTGGATCGCCGCGATCGTCGGGCCAGAGGGTCGGATTGTCGGCGTCGATGCGGACGCCGAGAACCTGGAGATCGCCCGCAGCCGGATCGCCGGCCAGTCGTGGGCGGGGCAGATCGAGCTGCACACGGGGCCGATGTCGTCGCTGCCGTTCGAAGACACCGCGTTCGACGCCGTCTGGTGCGCCGGATCGCTCCAGTATGTCGCAGACCCGGTCTCCGCCATCCGCGAGATGGTCCGCGTCGTTCGCCCGGGGGGCAAGGTTGCCGTCCAGGACGTCGAAATGCACCCGATGATGCTCGGCCCGATGCCGGACGAGCTGCTGATCGCGCTGAAGGATTGCCTGCCGCGCGGCGACACCGGGACTGACGAGGGGTTTGTCGACTGGTTCACCGGCCACAAGCTGCGTGGCTATCTGCTGGAGGCCGGCCTGCGCGAGGTGCGCGGATACCTGCGGATGCGGGATTATGTCCATCCACTGACCGACGACGAGCGACGCTTCCTGGATGTCGCGATCCCATACCTGTGTTCCACATCGCCAGGCATCCAGACACTCCGGCCCGAACAGCAGGCCGCGCTTGCCGCGCTCGTCGAGCCAGCCGGGGACGCGCCGATCCTCAACCGTCCCGACTTTCAATTCGTCGAAGGTCGCGCGTTGGCAGTCGGCGTGCGGTAATCGTGACGCAGGACGCAAGGACATGGGTTCGTTTGGGCGAACACGAGGTTCGCCCACGTTGACAGGAGCTGGGTCAGAGTGAGTGGGAAAGTTGTCGGAGTGAGCCGGAGCGCGACGCATACGCTGAGCAAGCCGAGCGAGCCGGAGATCACGTTGGTGGAAGGGCTGGGGGTCGAGGGAGACGCCCACGCGGGAGTCATGGTCAAGCATCGCGCGCGAGTGGCGCGCAATCCAGACCAGCCGAATCTGCGTCAGGTTCACCTGATCCACGCCGAGCTGTTCGACGAGCTGCGGGCCGGAGGCTTCACAGCCATCCCGGGCCGTCTCGGCGAGAACGTGACGACAAGCGGCATCGATCTGCTGGGGCTGCCGACCGGCACACGGCTGCGGCTCGGCGCCGAAGCGGTTGTCGAGGTCACCGGGCTTCGGAATCCCTGCGCGCTCCTCGACGAGATCGAGCAGGGGTTAATGAAGGCGACACTCGACCGCGACGCCGAGGGCAACCTCGTCCGCAAGGCAGGCGTGATGGCCATCGTCATCACCGGCGGTATCGTCCGTGAGGAGGACACCGTCGAGGTCATGCTGCCGGCCGAGCCACACACCCCGCTCGTGCCTGTCTGATCGGCGCGGTGGCTCGCGTCACGCCACCGGGGGAGGAATTCCACGATGCTTCCAGCCCATGACCGCATTCTCCGCCAACTGCTGGAACAACGGGTTCCGTATCGGCTGATCCACCGCGATCTGGCGCCACAGACCCGCCAGCTCTGGCTGACCACCGTCGCTTTTCACACCGGGCGCGGGCAGTGGACGCTGGCGGTGATTCGCCTGGGAGACACGATCGACCTGGACCGGCTGGCGCGCGTCGTCGGTGTCCGGCCGGCCGATCTCTCGCCTGCATCGGCCGACGATGCGCGCTGGGCGCTCGGCTGCGATCCGGAGGGCCTCGCGCCGATCGCGCCGGTCGTCCGCGCCCGCGTCATCTTCGATGAGGCCGTCACGCAGATCGACATCGCCTGGTGCGGATCCGGGCGCGATGACCGCATGTTGGAGATTCGCGTTCGCGACCTGCTCGATCTGACTGGCGGGCGCGTGGTCCAGTTGGTCAAGGCGTAAGGATCCTACCCCGCGACCGTCACTTTCCCGACCATCCCCTCGGTGGCGTGATCCAGACAGGCATAGGTGTAGACGCCGGGAACAGTCAGGCGGACACTGAAGCGTTGGCCGGGCAGGAGCGGGCCGGAATCCCAGATGGCGGCGAGCTCGGGGAGTGCCGCAATATCGGGCAGCCGGGCCGGATCGCAGGTCGTCGTGTGCGGCTCGTTGCCGGCCGAGACAAAGGTAACGGTGTCGCCGGCCGCGATCGTGAGCTCGGCCGGGTCGAACGCTGGCGCATCGGTCATGCTGACCACATGCGTTCGTGGGCCCGTCGTCGTCGGCGAGGCGGATGGCGTCGTATCACCCTTGCCGCCACAGGCTGCAGCGAGCGGCATGGCTATCGCGCCGGCCAGAATTCTAAGGAATCGACGCCGATCCAGCGCAACACTGACCCGCGCGGCATCACTCCACATCCAACTACTCCTCGTCATCCGTCGTCCGACTGATCCTGGCAAGCATTGTGCTATGGAATATGTGGCCGGCCACGCGCATGCGACGTGTTTCGCATTGCGATTGCCGCTATGGTTGGCTATTCTAGACGGTAGCCGTGTGGCGCCTGTGGTTCTGGCGCCGCTGCCACCCGACGGCACGGCCAAACGGTTCATCGCGATAGTCACAGGGAGGGTTCAACGTATGGCATTTGATCTTCCGAAACTGCCGTATGCAGAAGATGCGCTCGAGCCGAATATCGACCAGCAGACGATGAGTATCCACCACGATAAGCATCATGCTGCTTATGTCAACAACCTCAACGCCGCGGTCGACGGCACCGAGTTCGCCGACATGGCGATCGAGGATCTGCTCCGGAATATTGACAAAGTCCCCGAAGCCAAGCGCACAGCAGTCCGTAACAATGGCGGCGGGCACGCTAATCACACCATGTTCTGGGAGATTATGGGCCCGAATGGCGGCGGCGAGCCAACCGGCGCGCTGGCCGACGCGATCAAGAGCACGTTCGGCAGTCTTGACGAGCTCAAGGCGAAGATGAACGCGGCCGGCGCTGGCCGGTTCGGCTCCGGCTGGGCCTGGCTGATCGCGAATGGCAGCGGTGGCCTGGAGGTCATCAGCACCGCCAATCAGGACAGCCCGTTCATGGACGGCAACTATCCGATCATGGGCGTCGATGTCTGGGAGCACGCCTACTACCTCAAATACCAGAACCGCCGGCCAGACTATCTGGCCGCCTGGTGGAATACCATCAACTGGGACGCCGTCAACGAGCGTTACGTCAAGTCCAAGGGGTAACCTCGGATACCCTCGCACCCCACCAACAGGCCCACGAGCCGGGAGGGCAATCGCCCTCCCGGTTCGTATCTCGCTCATTCATCATCCAGCGTTGCGATCGTCATCTCGATCTCAGCTGTCAGCGCCTCCGGGCGGTGAACCGGGATGTTGTGGGCCGTCTCCGAGAACCAGACCACCCGACGGTCGGGTGAGCGTCGCAGTCCCATCAGCGCCGCGTCGGCCCCCTGCTGCTTGAGCGCGAGGAATGCGCGCGCCCGCTCATCGGCGGTCGAGCTATCGGCCAGCACGATCGTCACCGGGCAGGCAACCGCCTCGAAGTAGTCGGCCGGCCGGTACTCCCGGACCGAGCGAAGAATCTTGCGCTGGCTTTCGTGCGTGAGTCGAGGCGAGATTGCGCCATCCTCACGCACACACACGGTGCTGAGGGCGATCTCATCCAGCTCGGGCCGCCACGGCAGATCGCGCCGCGATCGTGTCCGCGCCAGGAACTCATCTCGCGAGAGCCCACTCACATCCGGGGACTGCAGATCGTGCTCGATGTCCGCCCAGCTCGCGTCGGACAACGACCGCATATCAACGACTCCGCCATCGACCAGGACGACAGCGCTGACGCCATAGGGAAAGAGCGATGCGTAGGCCAGCGCGACGTCGGCCCCCCACGAATGGCCGACGACGACCGGCAGCCGCAGACCAAGCGCCTCCGCCAGCGCGCGATCGTCGCGGACGATCTGCTCGATGTCGTAGCCGTCATCCCGCTTGTCGCTCTCGCCATGGCCCCGTTGATCGAGAGCGATAACGCGCCGCTCTCGCCCGAGGATCGGCCCGACCAGATCCCAGACACGCTTCGATGACCCCAGCCCGTGGATCAACAGGACCGGTGGCCGCGCGTCGCCGCCAACCCATTCCTGCCAGGCCAGTCGGAGCCCGTTGATCTCGGTCAAACCATCTCGCACGAGAACCTCGTTCATGCGTCGGCCACCCCCAACTCCCACATCCAGACGCTTCCGCTGTCCAGGGCGGCTGCGCCAGAATACGCCGGGCGCAGTCATTCGAACAACCGCAGGAACAACAACGCCCCCGAACCAGCGGGGGCGTTGTCAGCTTCGGTGTGGACAGATATTACGGTGTCGGCGTCGCGCCGAGTGGCTTGGCTGTCGGGAGGGCGGGCATGAGTACCTTCACCGTCTCGATGATCGCAACGATGTCCTGCTCGGTCAGCTTCGCGATCCGTTCGTCGACCAGCGCAGTAATCTGTTCGTTCGTGAGCGTTCTGAAGCGCTCTTCCACCAGACGTTTGTAATCACCCTGGGTCAGTGCGGTGATCTGCTCTGGCGTCATGCCGTCGACCGCGATCCGTCGCTTGACCGCCTCGGTCGTCAGCGTCGCCAGGTCGTTCCGCGAGAGTGCGGTGAATGCAGGCTCGCGTTCGACCAGATAGGTAGCAAGCTCGTCAACGGTCTTGAACGTCGGCACGACCGGCGTCGGGCTCGGCTGTGGAGTAGCCGTCGGCTCGGTCGGCGGCGCCGGTTCCGGCGACGGCGTCGGCGTCACGGCCGGCGGTGTTGGCTCGGCCGGCGGGGTCGGTTCCGGCGTTGGTGTTGGCGTTGCGGTCGGCTCCGCCGGCGCCGGAACCGGGCTGGGCTCGACGGCGACTGCCGGCGGCTCCGGAGTTGGCGTCGGCTCGGTCGGCGGGACAGGCGGCACCGCGGGAACCGGATCGCTGCCGAGGTGGTAGACCTCAACGGAGTTATTGCGATCCAGGCCGAGCGCCGTGAATGTCTCCCAGTTCATCTCAATGACCCAGTGGGCCAGCCAGCTTCCCAGGTGTGGATCCGCGACCATGTCACCGACGGTGCAGTCGATCGTCACACCATTGGCAACGAGTCGCAGCTTGTAGCCGGGGATGTAGCCCGGCCGCACGCAGTAGTAACCGTTCGGATCGTCCTTCCAGCCAGGGGCGACCAGATTCCAGCTCTCGTAGAGCCGCAATGTCCGCTCCCACCATGCGCGGTCGTAGCTGGGCGAGTAGTAGGCCGAGTGGCCAGCGCCAAGAAGCTGGCCGACCTCCGAGCCAGGGGCTGGAGTGATCGGCGCCGACGGGTACTTTGCCAGCAGCTCATCGCGCGTCTTGACGACCTGCTCGACGAACGCCTTCTGGGCCGGATCGTTGTCATCCGGTTTCCCGCCCGAGTAGTAGTCGGCAACGATGTCAGCGAAGTTGAGCGACTGGGAGTTCCAGCGCGCCACGTCTCGGGCGGCATAAGCCGCGTTCAGCCCCGGATCTGCCATGACCGTCCGGACGGTGACCTCCTCGTCGGAGACCTGGAGTCGGGTCATCGATCCGTCGGCGGAGGCAACCTCCGCGTTGATCGAAGTGCTCGTCGTTGGCGTCTGGCCGGCTGTGGGCGTCGCGCTCGCAACGGATGTCGGCGACGCGGACACAGTCATCGGCTTCGTCTTCGTGCCCGTCTGTGTCGTCGGCTTCGTGCCGGAGGCCTTCGCGACAGCCTCGGCCTTTGCCTTCTCCTCGGCGAGCTTCTCGGCCTGCGTCTTCTCGGGAACGCCCAGCTCGATCGCTGCCTCCTGCCGAAGGCCGAGGATGCCCTTGCCGCCATTCTTCAACGTCGCGGCAGGGTTGCCGTTCGAGGCCACCAGCTCGATCGCGGCCAGCAGATGTGGGTCGATCAGGTTGGCTGTCGCGGCGGCGACGATCTCCTCGCCAAACGGGACGCTGCCGGCCAGCGGCGCCAGTGATGGATTGGTCGGCTGCGAAAGGTTGCGCCAGAGCCGGTAATGTCGACCGACGTCGGTCGATTCGACTCGCGCGCCCTCAGGATTGGCCGGCCGGTAGACAAGAATACGGCGCTCGAATGCCTGGATCAGCACGCGCTCTGGCTGGCCGCCGAAGGTCGTATCGACCCAGTACGGCTCAGTCAGCGGATGACCGAGGAGGTAGAAATCGGGATACGGCTGAGCCGCCACCCAGTCGGCAAACGGCTCGGCGACGTTGTGCGCAGTGACCGCGTCGAACGTGCTGATTCTGACTCCAGCGTCGGTGACGACGCCGAGTGTCACGCCCCCCTGCGCGCTCACCAACGATGTCACCAACACACCCGGCGTCGCGGCGCGAGGCGTGACAGCATCGTGCTCGACAAGGCCGAGCCCTGTGCGCGCACTCGGAGCAGCCTCGAGAGAGGCCAGCGGCGCCAGCGTCGCATACGTCAGCGCCTGCGGCTGGGCTGCGTCG
>Ga0073904_10000806_pt1 | contig 22851 bp, 20 predicted proteins | sample KloWWTrecipitate_FD_66668 | JGI IMG/M metagenome (GOLD analysis project Ga0073904, IMG submission 66668) | Active sludge microbial communities from Klosterneuburg, Austria, studying microevolution and ecology of nitrifiers - Klosterneuburg... | ecosystem: Engineered > WWTP > Aerobic digester >... | reverse complement strand
TCACTGTCGATGGGCCAACGGCAGGTCGACCCAGCGGCGCTCGTGGTGCGAGAGCGCGACGGCGTTGATTGCTTCCTGAACGCGGGCGCCATCGAAGAAGCTGCCCTGGTTGCGTTCTCCGCCCTCGATGATCTCGTCGATGAAGTCCTTGATCAGGTTCGCGAAGAAGAGCGAGCGCCAGGATTCGTTCGGGCTGCCGCCGGCCGGGTAGAACCGATCGGGGATCTCCAGCTCGCGGAACTCGACCTCGTCCGGCGTTGCGACACGGATCGTCTCCGCCACGCCGAATTCCTCGACCAGCCGGCAGATGATCGCGCCGCGGCTGCCGTAGATGCGCGCCTCGATGCCGGGGTAGTTACCGATCGTGACATAGCTGGTCTGGATCGAGCCAAGCACGCCATTGGTGTATTCAGCGAGGAAGATGTCACCGTCGTCGATGTTCATCCGCATCATCTGCCCGGTTGCGCGAACCATCCGCTCGGGGATGAAGTTGCGCATTGTTCCGACGACCCTGGCGTACTCCGCGCCAACCCACCAGCGCGAGATGTCGATGATCGGCGCGCCGTAGCTCTCCAGTGACGAGATCTGCAGCGCAGACTGGTCGGCAGTCGGGAGCTCCTGACGCAGCGGGGTTTGCGGGTCGAGCCACTGGGAATTCTGCTCGTACCCGTTGAAGATGAACGGCTCTCCGATGAAGCCGTCATCGATCAGCCACCGCGCGTACTGAACGCCCGGGCTGTAGCGAAACGTGAATCCGAGCTTGGTCTTCAGCCCGCGGTCGCGGGCTGCCGCGGCGAGGGCGAGCGTGTCGCGATCGTCGTGCGCCACCGGCTTCTCGCAGAGGACGTTATGGCCGGCCTCGATCGCGGCGCGAGCCAGCTCGAAGTGCGTGTGCGATGGTGTGACGATGTCGATCACGTCCAGGTCGTCGCGCGTGATGAGCGCCTGCCAGTCGGTCGTCACATCGTGGATGCCGAACTCCCGCGCGACGTCGTGGGCGGTGTCGCGGTCGATGTCGGCGATGGCGACGACCTCAGCGCGCGGGTCGCGTTGCCAGCCGGGGATATGGGCGAAGCGCGCCCATGCGCCAGCGCCGAGGATGCCAACGCGAAGCCTGCTGCTATTCACCGATGCATCACTTCCCGATGCCGTTTGGGTGTCGTCCGGTCAGGAGTCGACGCGATAGATGCGGGTCTGTTGGCGATTCCAGCGGTTCTGGAGCCGCGAGACGAGGCGGCGCGCGTCGGAGGGCCCGAAGGTCTCGTCGATATCCTCGCGGACTACTTCCGGCCGGCCACCGTATCGCTGGTTGTTGGCCATCGACAGGGCGTCGACGCGCAACTGCATCCACTGCGTCTCAGCGATCAGGTTCGTGCCATCGGTCATGAAGTAGAGGCCAAAGCCGGGCGACAGGGTGATGCCGAAGACCCCGGAGCGCGCGATGTTGTCGATGACCACCGGATAGCCAACGGCGGCTCGCCCGGTGTATTCAGCCTTGACCGCCTCCAGCAGTGGCAAGATCCGCGATCGCAGTGTCTGAAGTCGCCCGGCCAGGGCGATCGCGCTATCTGCAGCGGGCGCAGCCGCTATCCTGGAATCTGTTTGCGGATTCGCGTTCTCGCTCGCTGACATGTCCCCCACCCCTGTTCCGGGCTTCGCGCACGCTCGCCCATACGCTCGCTAGTATGGCAACTTTCCCGCGGAACTGTCCAGCCGGCAATCAGGCATCGGCCGGCGCGGCGGTAGTCGGTCGGGCCGGACTGGCGATCCGCACACCCAGGAGGTTGAAGAACCAGTCGATCGAGAGCCCGACCAGCAACGCAAAGATGATCGTGCCGGGGCCGAAGTCGCCCCCGAGCAGGATGCCGATGACGACGGCGGATACCTCGATCAGCCAACGGGCGACGCCGAGACGCAGCCCGGTTCGTCGGTGAACCACCAGCATGAATGAATCCCGCGGGCCGGCGCCGAAGCCGGCCTTGATATAGAGCGCCGAGCCAAGCCCGAGCACAACGACGGCAGCCAGCAGCATCGCGACCCGCGCCGGGTAACCTTCTGCTTTCGGGATCACCCCGCTCCAGAGGATCAGGTCGAGGAATGACCCGATCAGCAGCATGTTGGCCAGCGTCCCGAATCCGGGCTTGATCCCGCCGATCCAGGAGACGATCAGCATGACCAGCCCGACGAGCTGTGTCACGATGCCGATCGAGAGCGGCGTCTGCTTTGCGATGCCGTCGTGCAACACGGTCCACGAGTTGGCGCCGAGGTTGCATTGCAGCGAGAGCGCCATCGACACAGCGAAAATAAAGAGCCCACACACCAGCATCGCCAACCGTGCCGGCACTGACGCCCGGGTGTTACTCACCATCGACAACCGACATTTCCTTCGGTGCGGCAGGCGGCTCGACCGACCGGCTGGTAGCGGCCGCGTCGGCCAGATCGTGTCCCGGTTTGGGGGCCGATGCCTTTGGCGGATCGTTGGACGAGAACCGGCTGGTCATCCAGCGTCCCTGCCGCCAGCGCCAGATATTCATCATCATCAGAATCAGGTTGTCGGACGCCATCGCCAGATAGACGCCGCCCAGCCCCAACCCGAGCGTGATCGCAAACAGATAGGCCAGTGGGATGCGAAATATCCACATCGAGATGCCGGTGGAGTACATCGGGAAGCGAGTGTCCCCTGCCCCACGGAGCGCCCCGGCCAGCACAAAGCCGACGGCCTGAATCGGTTGGGCGAACGCGATCACCCGCAGCGCCGAGACCCCGGCGTCGATGATCGTCTGGCGCTCGTCGCCGGTCGCGGACAGCCTCATGATCGGCTCGGCGAAGACGAAGAAGAAGACGCCCATTGCCGACATCCAGACGACGCAGGCGCGGGTGGCGGTCATTGCCGCGGCCCTCGCGCGGGCCGGGTTGCGCGCGCCAAGCGATTGCCCGACCATCGCCGTGGCCGCCATCGAGAAGCCGAAGCCAGGGAACATCGACAGGAAGACGGCGTTCTGGGCGATCTGGTGACTGGCGGCGACCGCCGTGCCGAGCATGAAAACGATGAAGATGAAGAGAATCTGCCCGCCAGAACGCAGCAGCGACTCCCCCATCGATGGGAGACTGATATCAGCCAGCCGTTTCAGATAGTAGACATCTGGCACCCAGCCGTCGCGCCCGGCGATCGAGATGCCCTGTCGCCCGCGCAGGAGCAGCCAGGCCATGACCGCCGCGCCGATCACGCGCGAGATGTTCTGGGCCATCGCCGCGCCGTCCAGCCCGATGCCGGGGATCGGCCCGGCGCCGAAGATGAGCGGCAATGCGACGACGACGTTGATGACGTTGATCCCGGCTGTCACCAGCATCGGTGTCCGCGTGTCGCCAACCCCGCGCAAGGCGCCGCCGAGGATGAACATCAGCGCCATGAATACGTAGCCGGCCGACGAGATGCGCTGGAACCGGGCGCCAGCCTCGATGACGTTGGTCTCGGCGCCAAGCATTGCCAGCATCGGGTGGGCGAAGGCAAAGACAATAAAGGCAACGATGACGGCCAGGATCAGGCCGGCCGTCGTCGACTGCTTGGCGGCAACATTGATCCGACCATGCTCGCCAGCGCCATAGGCGTGGGCGACGATGACCGTGGTGCCCATCGAGAGCGCAAAGAATGCCGAAATGAACAGCATCTGCAATTGCTGCGATGCGCCGACGGCGGCGACGTCGGCCGAGCCGAGCCGACTCACCATCAGGATGGTGATCATGCCCAGGACGCTCTGAAGCAGATTCTCGAGAATCGCCGGCCACGCGATGCGCAGGACGTCACGCCGGATCTGCTTCTGATCGACCGGTAGCTCCGTTATAGGAAGAGTGCCGCCGGCCGCGCCGGCCGCCGCTGGACTGCGCCTGATCATCGTTGCATGTGTCTCCGCGCCCCAACGTACGATCGCGGAGCGCCCCCGGGGGAAATCGGCATACGGACAACCCGCTGAGGGTAGCAGCGGACGGTGTTACAGTCAAACATCGCCGCTCGCGTCGTTATTCCGATGCGATGGCAACAAGAGGTCAGATTATGTCACCTACGATGACCCGCGCGACGATCACACACCCAGCCGCCTGACCCCAAACCTGTACTTTCGGACAGTCGCACATGGTCAATCCGTCCGGTTGCGCAATATCAACGGTTCAGTGAATGCGCGCGAAGAAATCGGTACGATTAGCGATGGCCATCCGGGGCTGGTTGGCGCGCGCGTGTCGCTGGGACGCGCCGGCCGCCCGGCTCACGCGATATTTCGCGCGGTCGATGCTGATCGCGCGTTGTGTATTCTGAAGGGATCAAGCCACCATGTCGACCACAACCGCTGGCACACCGACCATCAACGCCTCCCCGGCGGCAGCGGATACCCCGATCATCAGCGCGTCTGGCGTTGTCAAAACCTACAACACTGGCAAGGTAACCGTTCCGGCGCTGCGTGGCGTGGATCTGACAGTCAATCGCGGCGAGATGGTCGCGATCATGGGGCCGTCGGGGTGCGGGAAGACGACGTTGCTCAACTGCCTCTCGGGGCTGGATACGATCGACGAGGGCGAGATTCTCATCGCCGGAAAAGACCTGGCGCATCTACCCGACAATGCCCGCACCGACTTCCGGGCGCGCAACATGGGTTTCGTGTTCCAGTTCTACAATCTGCTGCCGGTCCTTTCGGCAGTCGAGAATGTCGAGCTGCCGCTACTGGTATCCGGCGTCAAGCCGAAAGAATCTCGCGAGCGGGCGCTGAAGATCCTGGATCGCGTCGGCCTGCGCGACTGGGCCAGCCATCGGCCGGCCGAACTCTCCGGCGGGCAGCGCCAGCGTGTGACAGTCGCCCGCGCGCTCGTCAACGAGCCGGCCATCGTCTGGGCCGACGAGCCGACCGGTGACCTCGATAGCGAAACCGCGGACGATGTCATGAATCTGATGATCGAGCTGAACAAGACCCAGCAGCAGACGTTCGTGATCGTCACCCACGATCCCCGCATCGGCGACATGACGCAGCGCATCATCCGCATGAGCGATGGACGCATTGTCAACGATGGGTTGTCAGGCGATCGCTAGGAGTCATTGACGGCTCTATACAATGACTCAGCAATACACCATGCCTGAAGGGAATACCTGTGGATAGTATCTTCGGTCTGTCGATGACGACAATCATGCTCGTTGTCGTCGCGATCATGGCGCTCTGCCTGCTGACGACAGTCGTCATCGCGCTCAGAAATCCGGTCATCTTCCGCATGGCGCTCCGCAACATCCCACGGCGCAAGGCGCAGACGATCCTGATCATGGTCGGGTTGATGCTGGCGACGTTGATCATTGCTGCGTCGCTGACGACCGGTGACTCGATCGATCATTCGATCACCAGCTCCGCCTACAAGGGGCTCGGCGAGGTCGACATTACCGTCGCCTATGTCGGTGGCACTGGCGGCGAAGGCACGATCTCGGTGAACAATGTGCCGATCGATGCCTCAATCGCCGACCAGCTCGACGCGAAGCTGAAGGCAAACGCCGACATCGACGGCATCATGCCGGTTCTGACCGAAACGGTGCCGATCCTCAATGTCGACAAGCGCCTGTCGCAGCCGGCTGTTGTCATGACTGGGCTCGACCCGGCCAGGGTCCCGAGCTTCGGTGGGATGAAGACGACCTCGGGCAAGGCGATCGACTTTGCCGCCGTGACTGCTGGTTCCGAGCCGCTGCCAGCCGCGGACGTGGCGCTGCTCCAGCAGTACGCCAGCCGGATTCCTGGCGGGCTGAAGATCGACCCGGCCTCGTTGCAGGTATTCCCGGTTGTCCTGTCCAATGACCTGGCGCAGGAGATCAATGCGACCGACGGCGATCTGTTGGTCTTCTTCTATAACAACCAGGCGCAGCCGGTGCGGGTTGCGGCGATCGCCAGCGGCTCGATCATGACCGGTTTCGCTGGCGGCGGCCAGCAGTCGTCCGGCATCCACGGCTTTGCGATGCCGTTGGCAGAAGTGCAACGGATCACGAACCTCGAAGGCAAGGCCCGGTACATCGCGATCTCGAATCGGGGTGGCGTTGAGGGCGGAATCGCGCTGACCGATGCGGTTGTCCCGGCAGTCAAGGAAGCGCTGGCCGGTATCCCGGGCGGCAGCGACCTGGGCGTCAATCCAATCAAGCAGGACGCGATCAAGGGCGCGGAGACGTTCGGCAACGTGTTCATGAGCCTGTTCATTGTTCTCGGCCTGTTCTCAGTTGCGGCGGGCGTGCTGCTGATCTTCCTGATCTTCATGATGCTGGCTGCCGAGCGTCGCTCGGAGATGGGCATGGCCAGGGCGGTCGGGATGAAGCGTCGTCACCTGATTCAGGGGTTCATTGCCGAGGGCACCGCCTACGATCTCGGCGCGGCGCTCCTCGGCGCGGCGGCCGGGGTTGGAGTTGCCTTCGCGATCGCCGGAATCATGGGTCGGCTGCTGGGCGATTTCATCTCGATCGCGCCGTATGCGACATGGCGCTCACTCGTGGTTGCCTATTCGCTCGGCGTGTCGGTGACGTTCGTGACGATCCTCTTTGCCTCGGTGCGTTCCAGCCGCCTCAACATTGTTGCCGCCATTCGTGACCTGCCAGAGGAGGCGCACGCCAGTCGCGACAAGCGGCCGGCCTGGAACTGGTGGTCGAAGCTGCCGCGTGTCGGCCCGTCGATCGGCATCTCTCTGATCAGCATCCTCTGGTTTCCGCTTGAGGTGATCTGGAACGTGCTGCTATCGCCCGTGAAGGCTGCGATCTGGCTGCTGCGGATGCTGGCGGTCCGCGTTGGCTGGGGGCCGGCCGCAGCGGTTGTCGGCGCGCTGCTGATGCTGAGCGGGATGAGCGCGAAGAGTATCTTCCAGTTCTCGAGTGGCCTGACCTTTGTCGCTCTGGGTCTTTCACTGTTCCTGAGCCGCTATCTTCCGAAACGCGCGGTGTACACCTTCTTCTCGGCGGCGATGCTGATCTTCTGGCTGCTGCCGCAGGGCTGGTCGGAGAAGATCCTGCCGAACCTCGGCACTGGCGGCATGGAGATGTTCTTCGTCTCGGGCTTGTCGATGGTCACTTTCGCCACCCTGATCATTATGTGGAATGCCGAGATGGCCGTCGGGGTTATCGGACTGTTCGGCCGGGTCTTCTCACGATGGATCCCGGCCGTGAAGACTGCGATCGCCTACCCTATTTCGGCGAAGGGGCGCACCGGGCTGACGATCGCGATGTTCTCGATGGTGATCTTCTCCCTGGTGACGCTGACGACGATCAACGCGAACTTCGTCCAGCTATTCTCGACGGACAAGGCGGGCGCGGGCTGGGACATTTCGGTGACGACCAGTCCTGCGAATCCGATCGCAGACCTGAAGGCCCAACTGGCCGGCAGCAAGGTGAACCTCGACGATATCCAGGCTGTTGGCCGGGTCAACGGCATCGCCTACGCGAACACCGAGATCCGTAACGTTGGGACGGACACCTGGAAGCACTGGCCGATCAGCGGCATGGATGACGCATACATGGCCGCGGCCGACATCCCGCTCGAGGCGCGGGCCGCCGGCTATGCCAGCGACGCAGATGTCTGGAAGGCGATCAAGGCCGGCGAGAAGGTTGCAATCATCGACGCGAACGCGCTTTCCACGCAGGGGTTTGGCGACCCGGAGGGGTTCCATGCGCCCGATGGTGTCAAGGTTGTCGACGGCTCGTTCCCGGCGTTCCAGGTCGAAATCGGAAGCAGCCGGAGTGACAAGACCGATACATGGACGATCATCGGGGTGATCGACAGCAAGGTGAGCATGCTGGCGGGCGTCTACACGTCGGATCAGGTGTTCAGCGGCCTGTTCGGCGGGTTCGACAGCTCGATGCTCTTCGTCCAGCTGACGCCAGCGGCGCGATCGCAGGCGGACACGATCGCGAAGGAGATAGAGTCGACGCTGCTGACCAGTGGCGTCCAGGCCGATGCGATTCAGAAGCTGCTGGAGGGCTTTGTCGCCGTCCAGACGGGTATCTTCAAGCTGCTGCAAGGCTTCATGGGACTCGGCCTCTTTGTCGGTATCGCTGCGTTGGGTGTGATCTCGTTCCGCTCGGTGGTCGAACGGCGGCAGCAGATCGGGATGCTGCGGGCGATCGGCTACCAGCGAAACATGGTGGCAGCGTCGTTCTTGCTGGAATCCCTGGTGATCGCGGGGTTAGGCGTGGTCAGCGGCACGGTGCTGGCCCTGATCCTGTCGTACAACCTGATGCATGCCGAGGATTTCACTTCGGGCCAGAGTATGGCCGGGTTCGTCGTTCCGTGGGGCACGGTGATCTTCTTCGTGGTGGCGTCGTTGGTCGCTGCGACGATCATGACCTGGATTCCGGCGCGCAAGGCGGCGTCGGTGCCGATCGCCGAGGCGCTTCGCTACGAGTAGCCGGCTTCACTCGCACCGACCTTACCTGACGATGGCGGCCCAACCGGGCCGCCATCGTTGTCTGGTTCGAAAATTGCAACGGGGGTCATCAGAAAGGAGGCCCCGAGATGGTGTGGTACCGAGACGGCTGGCCTGTTCCACGTGAAACATCGACGGTGAACCTGATCCTCCGGGTGCTCGGTCCCGAGCACACAGAGCGCGACTACGCCGCGTTGATGGAAGACCCCGGCGCGCTCAGAGACTGGAGCGCATCGGCGTGGCCCCCCGACGACTTCACAGCCGCGGAAAACGCCGCCGACCTGACGCGACATGAGGCGGAATGGGAGCGCCGCGAGGCGTTCGCCTACACGGTGCTGAGCGCCGACGAGTCTCGCTGCGAGGGTTGTGTCTACATCCGGCCATATGACAGCAGCCAGTGGCATCCGCGGATCGCCCCGACCAGCGCCGCGCCACAAGCGGACGAACATGCCGCCGTCGTCACCTGGTGGATGCGGCCGAGCGCGGTCGCTCAGAAGCTCGACGAGGAGCTGTTGGCTGGTCTCATGGGCTGGCTGAGGGCCGACTGGCGGTTCTCGGAGGTCTTCTTCCTGGTCAACCAGGAGCGCTCCCGAGACCTGCTGCTCCACCGCGAGGCGGGTCTGCATGAAATCGCGACCGCGCGGTCGGTTGACGGTTCGACGCGCTGGCATCTGTTCCGGCTGCAAGACGAAGGGGCTCCGGAACTGTAATCACGCCGATGTTCCACGTGAAACATCGGCGTGATGACGCTGGATCGAGCTAACGGCTGGTTCCGGGGATCGATCCGTGAATGTCGGCTGCGATTTCGTCGAGGGCGGCCATCGTCTCGCGGAAGACGCTCGTGGCGTACGTGACGCGCAGCGCGCCACACTCGGCGGCTGTGTCCAGCGATAGCGGCCCGCCACGGCGAACCGTCACGTTGATCACTCCCACTGCGTCGACCATCGCGCGAATCGCTGCCGGATCGCTGAGGGCGATCGGATAGATGCAGTCCGCCCCTGCTTCGCGATAGATTCGCGCTCGCCGCAGCCCGTCGGCAAGCTGCGTCTCTAGCGTCCCCTCGGACCGGATGAACACGTCGATTCGCGCGTTCAGCACCAGGTCGACGCCAAGAGCGCGCGCCTCGGCCTTCACCGCTGACAGTAGCTCCGCCTGCGTTTCGGCTGGGATCAGACCGGCGTCGCCGTGATGGTCCGATTCTTCGAGATTCATCCCAGCTACGCCGGCCTCGATCAGGCGTCGCGCGATCTCGGCTGGTGGCAGCTGGTAGCCCGCCTCGAAATCGACCGTGACTGGCGCGGACACAGCGCGGGCGATGCGCGCCGACGCAGCGAGCATCTCGTCGACCGGGGCTGCTTCGTGATCCGCGTAGCCGAGGGCGATCGCAACGCCCCCGCTCGTTGTCGCAATCGCGGGAAAGCCTGCCGCGACAATCCGCTGCGCGCTCGCCGCGTCCCATGCGTTCGGCATCACCAGCATCCCGGGGCCGGCATGCATGGCGCGAAACGCTTCGGTCTTTGCCGAGAGTTGTTCGATATCGGTCATTGCGTTGTCCAACCTGTTGTGCTGCCGGTCATCTCGACCTGGCGGCGTCGTGACTCAGATTCCTGTCTGGTGTCGAGAGGTAATCGCGACTGGACGATCCTCACTATCCCTCCCAGACGTAGGGCAGGTCGATGATCGTCCCCGGCTCGGAGATCGAAACCAGCGCATTGAGCCCGTCGTTGATGATCTGCCGTTGCAACGCCTCGTCCCGCCCCAGCGGATACCCGAAGGGAAAGCGCAGCGAGACGACTCTGGGCAGCTTGAGCTTGACCGCGATCTCACGGAAGAGTGTGACGGATACCGTCGAGATGCCGGCCTCTTCGATTGCCCGCTGAACCAGCCCCACGGACCGGTTGCAGCCCATTCAGGCAGGTGTCATGAAGACGGCGTCGACCCCGTCTTCCTTGAGGTGGCGTGCGACATCTTTCGCCGATGTCTCCGCCAGCGCCTCCAGATCCTTGATATAGCCGTAGAAGGAGTAGCAGCGTGGCCCGAGCTCGCCGATCACGCCCGCCTGCGCCAGCTCCCGAAATCGATCCGTCGGCAGCATGAAGTTGAAATCGCCGTCGACATGGGCGTGATCGTAGTGATTGTGGGTGACCATGAGGTCTGCGACGGAAGCGTCCGACGGAACCTCCCGGTAGCTCCAGTCGTAGCCGTCGTTGTCGATATCGAACGGCTTCTGTTGCTTGAGGTGAACCCCACCGGTCGTCACCAGCGCCACTCGGCACTCGCTCAACGGCTTGGTCAGAGGCGTCCAGGGAATAGTCTCCATCGCGGGGGTAACCTCTACACCCCGCGGAAAGCGTTCGCCAGGATCAAGATACGCCGCCACATTCCACCAGTCTTCCCTTGCTCCGAGCGTATCCGTCCAGCCGCCGGATTCATCCGGCGTTGCGGAGCTCGTGAGCCAAACACGACGCCATGAGGCGCGGTCATCCGGCCCGGGCGCCACCTGCGTCAGCAATGGGGAGACTGCCAAACGACGGTGAGCCAGTTACCGCCAATCTATCCCCACGTTTTTCCGCCGTCAACAATGACTGGAAGGCGAGCAGCGCACAAAGCGGGTACGTGACATAACGATGAGGCTCATTGTCGGATGAGAACGAGGTGAGCGCCACATGTCGATCAAGAGATCAAGCAGAAATATCGATCGGAAAGTCACTAGCAATCGAATTCGTCGATAGTATGATCGGCCGGACCTATTCAGGCCGGAACGCGCCGTAGACGGCGTGGCCGGCGTAGGCCCAGAAGACATCGGCGGCGACGTAGCCGGCCTCGCGAAACCAGTCGAGCTGGTCCGCGATGGGTGAGGGGGTATCGATTGGGTCCGGATGATCGAAGATGTTCCAGTCGTCGCCGTCGAACAGCTCCCAGGCGTCGAGCGTGCCGGTCAGCTCCAGCGACTGGCTGCGCACTTCGTCGTCCCATTCCCGCGCGGCCAGTCGCAGCGCCGCCGGGCTGGCCGGCTGGACGAGATCGGCAATCAACACCGCGCCGCCCGGCTCGAGCGCCGGCAGGAGTCGCCGGTAGAGCGCGCGCTTGCCGGCGGCGTCCCGGTGGTGAATGGCCAGGCTACTGACGACGCAACGGACTGGCGCAGGAAGCGCGTCGATCCAGCCCTCATCCTCCAGCCGGAACTGCCGGAGCTCGTAGCGGCCGGCGTACTCCGCGAGATTGCGCTCCGCCTCGGCGAGCATCGTGTCGCTGCCGTCGAGAAGGAGTGCGTGGGCGCGTGGGTATCGGGCGAGGATTGCCTTGCTCAGCCAGCCAACGCCAGCGGCGATATCGACGACGGTGAGCTCGGCGTCCGGCTTGCCGGGGACAAGCGCAACGATCGTTCGCTCGATCTCGTCGCGCCGGGGGATCATCACCCTGCCAACGTCGATGAATGTCGCTGAATCGCTCTCCTGCCAACTGGCCGACGGGGCCGGCCGATCGCTGGACATGCGGACTCCGATCGCCGGGACTTCCCGGTCCTAGCCAGCTGTGTTTGCGTCGATGCCGTGCAGCAGGAAGTCGAGGACACTATCGGTCGCTTCTTCGGGGCTGACAGTCGCGCGCGCAAGTGGGACGCGATAGGCGCCGAGCAGCGCCAGCGTCATCCGGGCAGCGCTGATTGGATCGAGGGCGCGGAAGACTCCCTCGTGAATACCCTCGCGAATGATCCGCACCAGCAGGTCGCGGACCGGTGCGAAGCAGGCTGCGAAATCCGGGTAACGGTCGGGGCTGGCGATGCCAGCCAGATCCTGGCCCGCTCCGGCATTCGTGGCGAAATATCGCGCCTGGTGATCGACCAGCACACGTAGCCGCGCCCGCGCGCCGACCGCCTCATCGACCGCTGCAGTCGCCCCGTCCATGAAACGCCCGACCTCGCGGGTGAGGTAGGCGAGGAGCAGGTGCTCCTTGTCGGGGAAATAGCCGTAGACGGTGTTGCGGACAACGCCGGCCCGTTCAGCGACGAGGGTCAGCGTAATGTCGCTGTAACCGCGCTCGTCGAGGAGCCCGCCCCAGGCGTCCAGAAGCGCCGTCTCGGTGCGATGTCGATGCTTGGCGATGGTTGCTTCACTGATCCGTGGCATACAGGAAGTATAGCATATGGACGAAACGTCTTGACAAGTCGACGCAATGTCGTGAAAATAGGAGAGACCTGATCCTCACGAAGGGGGCAGCAGGCGAAGAGGCGACGTACGATTCACGTACAGAAGGGCGCACCCGTGCTCCATGCGATAACCGATGCCGCCAGCTCCCGACGGGGAAAGTGGATCTTCCTGGTGGCCTGGATTCTCCTCTCCGCGTTGATCATCCCACTTGCCCCAACGCTATCGAGCATCTCGACAAACGACCAGCTCCAGTTTCTGCCGTCCAGCGCTGAATCGACGCAGGCCGCGAAGCTCGTTCGAGAGCTCTATCCGAGCGCGAACACGCCAGCGATCATTGTGTTCCACAACCAGGCCGGCCTCTCCGATGCCGACATGCAGTCGGCGCAGACGGTCTACAACGCCGTCGCGGCGATGGCGAAAGAGCCTGGCAGCAACGTTGCGGGTGTCGTCTCGATTTTCAACATGCCACAGGCGCGTGGCCAGCTCGTCTCGGCTGATGGCGCGACGATGATGATGATCGTGCCGATCAGCGGATCGCCGACCGATCCGGCGTTCGAGCAGCGGATCACGTCGATCCGTGAGGCAACGGCGGGTGTGACTGGCGATGTGCAGGTGAAGGTCAGCGGGCCGGCCGGCCTGCTGGCTGATCTCGTCGCCGTCTTCAGCAACGTCGATGTGTTTCTGATTCTCGTCACGGCGAGCCTGGTTCTGGTTCTGTTGATCCTGATCTACCGCTCTCCGATTATCGCCGTCGTGCCGCTGCTGATCGTCGCGCTCGTGCTCCAGCTCGCCGGCGGGCTGGCGGCGCTCCTCCTGCGCGCGCTGAGCTTCCCCGTCGATGCTCAGGCGAGTGGGATCATGACCGTGATCCTCTTCGGGGCCGGGACGGACTACTATCTGTTCATCGCATCCCGCTACCGGGAAGAGCTGCGCCGTCACGAGGACAAGCATCAGGCGATGCGCGCGGCGATGCGCGGCGTCAGCGAGGCGATCCTTTCGGCCGGCGCGACGCTCATGCTGGCGTCGTTGTTGTTGCTCTTCGCCGCCTTCGGCAGCTTCCGCTCGCTTGGCCCGGTCGTTGCGGTTGCGATCGCCACGATGATGCTGGCGGCGATCACGTTTATCCCCGCTGTCCTCACCATCGTTGGCCGCACCGGCTTCTGGCCATTTCGTCCAGAGTACACGCCGGGGGCAGCCGGGGAGCAGACGAGCCGCATCTGGTCCCGCGTCGGCCATCTCGTTCTCCGGCGTCCTGCCGTCGTTCTCGCCTCGACAGTGCTGGTGCTGTTGGTGATGGCCAGCGGTGTTATGCGATTTGTCCCCAGCTATGACACGCTCGAGAGCCTGCCTCCCTCTGTCGAGTCGGTTCAGGGGTTCCAGCTGCTGCGCGCCGGCTTCCCGGCCGGTGATCTTGCGCCGACCGACGTCTACGTTCGATTCCCGGCTGGTCAGTCGGCCTTCGACCCGGCAAACATGGCCACGCTGCAGGCTGTTGGTGTCGCCCTGTCCGGCCTGGATCATGTCGTCCAGGTCAGCGGGCCGATGGCTCCCGTCGGGATCGGCAAGGGTCCTGGACAGGATGATGTCCTGAAGGCGTACCAGAGTGTGCCGGCCCCATTGCGCGAGCAGATCCAGCAGGGGCGAGCATCGGGGCAGGGAGGGCCGCCGGCCGGGGTCGACCAATCGTCCCCCGAGGCGCAGTCGATCGGCCTCTACACCCAGGCGCTGCAATTCGTGTCGACCGACGCCTCGGTCGCGCGGATCGAGGTCGTCCTCGACGAAAACCCGTATGGCACACCCGCGATGGATCTGATTCCGTCGATCCGCGCGACGGCAACAAGCGCCGCCACCGCGAGCGGGCCGGCAGGGACGACGGTCCTGGTCGGCGCCGACACGGCACAGAACGCCGACGCCCGGACTGCGACGACGCGCGACGAGCTGCTGGTGCTGCCAGCGATCCTGTTGGCGATCATGCTTGTTCTCGGCCTGTTGCTGCGTTCGATCGTCGCCCCGCTCTATCTGGGCGCGACGATCCTGCTGACCTACTTCGCCGCGCTCGGCCTGTCGACCCTCGTCTTCCGCTACGTGTTCGGTCATGAGAGTGTTGGCGCAACGGTTCCGTTCTACCTGTTCGTCTTTCTGAATGGTCTGGGGGTCGATTACAGCATCTATCTGATGTCGCGCATTCGCGAAGAATCCGAGCGAATGCCCCTCTCGCTGGCGACCGAGCACGCGCTCGAGCGGACTGGCGGGGTGATCACCTCGGCCGGAATCATCCTGGCCGGCACCTTCGCTGCTCTGATGACGCTCCCGATGCGTGACCTCTTCCAGCTTGGCTTCGCCGTCGCGGTCGGCGTCCTTCTCGACACGTTCGTGACCCGCTCGCTGCTGGTGCCAGCATTGGTCGAGCTATTGGGGAAGTGGAACTGGTGGCCAAATCGCGCACGGATGGACGCGACGACCGAGGCCGACCAGCGCCCGGCGGCAGGGGCGGCACAGGCAGTTGATGGCATAACGGCTGCATGATTCGGATGTGTTGCCGCACAGCCATTCAGGGCTCGGCGTTGGGAGGGCTTTCATGAGTATCATCGGCTGGATCATCATTGGCGCGCTGGCCGGCTGGATCGCCAGCAAGATCGCGGGACGCGATGCAAGCATGAACTGGCTGGAGAACATCGTCGTCGGCATTGTCGGCGCGTTGGTTGGCGGGTTCATCTGGGGATTGCTCAGCGGCGACAACTACACGTCGTCGTTCAGTCTCGGCACGCTCCTGGTCGCGATCCTCGGCGCGGTCGTTGTTCTCTTCGCGTGGGGCGCCATCCGCGGCAAGGCGTAACGACCCAGTCGCCGGTCGCGGCAGCGCCGGCCCCGTTGAGCTCGTCTCGCGGGGCCGGCTTCGTGTCTATCGCGGCAGACGCGATTGCGCCAAGCGACTGGTCGTGACGTTCGGCAACCGTTAACGTTATGGAGTCAGGACGATGATGTTCCTGCCGGCTGGATGGAGAGTGAGACCATGGACAAACGTCGCCGACGTCGCGCTCCCGGGAGCGTTGCTCTGCTGATCGGCATGCTGGTCATTCTCGGCAGCCTTCTTGCTGCCTGCGGATCGGGCAGCAGTAATGCGACTTCCACGAGCCAGCCTGCCGCGACGAGCACGGCAGCGGCCGCGACGACGCCAACGGCGCCGGCCGAGGCGACGGCCACGGAACCCCCAGCCGAGCCGACCGCGACCAGCGCGCCGGCCGAAGCGACGGCGACCACCGCCGCCCCGACCGCGACGACGTCCGGTTCGGTCGACACGCTGACCCTGTCGGTCTATTACATCCGCGACGAGAAGATCGCGCTGGCGCACCGCACGGCGCCGCACACGCTGCAGGTGGCCGCGGCGGCGATGCAGGCGCTGCTGGCCGGCCCGACGGCCGACGAGCAGACGGCCGGCATGAGCACGTCGATCCCCTCTGGCACGCGCTTCCTCGGCGTTACGATCGACAACAAGGTCGCGACCGTTGATCTGTCCGGTGAGTTCGAATCGGGCGGCGGGAGCGCCTCGGTGGCGGCGCGACTTGCGCAAGTGGTCTTCACGCTGACCCAGTTCCCGACGATTGAAAAGGTCACGTTCTCACTCGATGGCAAGCCGGTCGATGTATTCAGCGGCGAAGGCGTCATGCTGGATCGCCCGGTCGGACGCGCCGACTACGAGGAATGGACTCCGGCCATCTTCGTCGACACCGTCGCCATTGGCGACCACATCAGCAGTCCGGTCCGGATTGCTGGCACGGCCAACGTGTTCGAAGCGGTGTTCTTCGCCCAGATCCGTGCCGCCGACGGCAGCGTCGCCGTCGAGCAGATGGTCACCGCGACATCTGGCACCGGCACGCGCGGCACGTATGACGTCACGCTGTCGTTCGACCTGCCGCCTGGCCCGGCAACGGTCGTCGTCTACGCTGATTCGCCGAAAGACGGCTCGCAGATCAATGTGGTCGAGATCCCGGTGACAGTCGCGAAGTGACGTCGCGCGGGGCGGCACTCGCCGCCCCCGAGCGCCTCATCCTCGTAGACCAGTGGGTCGCGACGCGGTCGATGGTGTTTTGCGACATCGGCGCTCTCTCGGTGATGAAGAGCAGCCAGCGATAGCGCCTATAGCAGGTCACTCTTCGTCGCGGAGCTGGCTGGGAGATCAGGTCAGCCCGCGCCAGGCGATGCCGATCAGCCCGCCGGCCAGCACCAGCCAGGCCGAGTTGACCCGGAAGCGGATCAACAGCACCGCCGCGACGGCCGCGAGGGCGACCGTCATCGCGTCCACGATCGCCGCCGAGGCCAGCTCGATTAGCACCGCCGCCATCAGCCCGAGCGCCGCGACATTGACCCCGTCCAGCGCTGCCGCCGTCCACGGCGACTTGCGGATGTGCGGCAGGACCGGGATCGAGAGGGCAACGAAGGCGAAGGCCGGGATGAAGATGCCCAGCGTCGCCAGCGCCGCGCCCGGGAAACCGCCGACGACGTAGCCGACGAACGTCGCCGTCGTGAAGACCGGCCCTGGCGTGAACTGACCGACCGCGACGGCGTCCAGTAGCTGCTTCTCGGTCAGCCACCCGAGCCGCTCGACGAAGTCGTTGCGCAGGAAGGCTAGCAGGACGTAGCCCGAGCCGTAGAGCACCGAGCCGATCTTCAGAAAGGTCAGGAACAGGCGGGATGCGCTGTACTCGATCGTTGCCCCGGCCGCGACCGCCGCGACGAGCGGCAGCGCCCAGGCCGGCGGGGCGATCGAGAGCGTCGTCCCGACCCGCGCCGACCGCATCCGCCGCCAGTTGCGGACCAGCATGACGACCGCCGCCCCGCCGAAGAGCAGGGCGATCTCGTTGCCGCCCAGGAGGTAGAGCGCCAGCACCCCGGCGGCGATCGCCGCCAGGAATGGTCCCTTCAGCGCCACGCGCCCCAGCCCCCAGAGTGCCTGCGCGACGACGGCGATGACGACCGGCTTGATGCCGTAGAGCAGCCACTCGCCGGTCGTCGTCGTGCCGTACTCGACGTAGAGCCAGGCGAAGACGAGGACGAGGAAGGCGGCCGGCAGGATGAAGAGCGACCCGCCGACGACCAGCCCGCGCCAGCCAGCACGCTGGTAGCTGGCGTGGATCACTAGCTCGGTCGAGTTCGGCCCGGGGATCAGGTTCGCGGCGCCCATCAGGTCGAGGAAGTGCCGGTCGGTCATCCACTTGCGCCGGACGACCACCTCGTCGCGCAGCATCGCGGTGTGCGCGGCCGGCCCGCCGAACGCCGTCCAGCCCAGTCGGAACATCAGCAGCGCCACCTCGCGCAGACCGCCCGGCGCCTTCAATGCCGGTAGGTCCTCCTCCAGCTCGTCCCGTGTGGCCATCGTGCCTCCTTCTCAATATGGGTGGAGACTATGCATCGTTGAGGACGCTTGCAAGAGTCCCGTTCTGTCAGGCTGCGATCCAGGGTAGCTGGAGATGACCATGTTGCGTCAACGCCGAGGCGCATCTTCGACGCATCTTGTCAATGATAATAGATCGCTATACGATGGGTGGGCAGACTCGATCTGAAAGGCGAATCATGCCCCAGTCTGCCGATGAGCACAGCACCATCGACGCCGTCGGCAGCGTGGACCGCGCCGGCAACGGGATTGTCGGTCGCGAGCGCGAGCGCGGGATTCTTCGCGCCCAACTGCGCAGCGCGCTCGATGGCGTGGGGTGCCTCGTGCTGGTGAGCGGCGAGGCGGGGATCGGCAAGACCACCCTCATCGATGACCTGGCCGGCGCTGCTGCTGCGCGCGGCTGCCTCGTCCTCTGGGGCCACGCTTACGACCTGTCAGTCACCCCGGCCTACGGCCCCTGGGTCGAGCTGCTGCGGCGCTACCCGGCCGGAGTCGAACGGCTGCCAGAACCTCCCGCGTTCGTCGAGGACGCACGATCGGCAACTGCCGCTGGCAGCAGCGAGGCGCTATTCTTCGCGGCGGCTGCGTTCTTCGACGACGTGGCACGGGTTCAGCCGCTGCTGCTGATTCTGGAGGACCTGCACTGGGCCGACCAGGGCTCGCGCGACTTCCTGCGATTCCTGGCCCGCCAGCTCGCCGATCGACGAATCCTCGTCGCCGCCACCTACCGCTCCGACGAGCTGCACCGTCGTCACCCGCTCTATACGCTGCTGCCTGTCCTCGTCCGCGAGTCCGGCGTCGAGCGCCTGGACGTCCAGCGACTCGACTCCGACGGGAGCCGCGCCCTGATCGCCAGCCGCTATGCCATCGGCGGGGACGACGCTGCCCGGCTCGAGCGCTACATTCAGGATCACGCCGAGGGCAACCCGCTGTTCGCCCTGGAGCTGCTCCGCAGTCTCGCGGAAGGGGGGGTACTGCGGCTGTCAGGCGACACCTGGTCGCTCGGCGACACCGACCGCGTCCGCCTCCCTACGCTGCTCCTGCAGGTCATCGAGACGCGCCTCGACCGGTTGGGGGACGAGACACTCTCCCTCCTGCGAGTTGCGGCGATCATTGGCCAGGAGGTGCCGCTCGACCTCTGGCAGCAAGTGACCGGGGCGAGCGATGACGCGCTCGTCAAGGCGATTGAGCGAGGGCAGGCGAGCCACATCCTGGAAGAGGCCGCCAGCGGCACGGCCATCCGCTTCCAGCACGCGCTGATCCGCGAGGCACTCTACGAGAGCGTCATCTCCCTGCGACGCCGTGTCTGGCACCGCAAAGTCGCCGAGACACTGGCCGCACTGCCGGCCCCGGTCCCCGACATCGTCGCGCACCACTTCCAGCAGGCCGGCGACGTCCGAGCCGTCTCGTGGCTGCTGGAGGCGGCCCGGCGCGCCCGGATGGTCTACGCAACGACGACTGCCACCGACCGGCTTGAGACGGCGCTAGGGTTGGACGAGCAACAAGGCGGCGCGAGCGGCCTGCGTGGCTGGCTCCTGGCTGGCCTGGCAGGTCTGGGCGAGATGTTCGCTCGGTTTGACGAACGTCGGCGCATGCTCGACGAGGCGAGGGACATCGCGGTGCGCGCCAACGACGCGACGCTGCTTGGGCTCGTTGAATGGTATCGAGCGTTCATCGAGACGCATTTTGACGGTTCGACGGCAGAGGCTCTCGGGAGCGCGCGGGACCGTATTCAACGCCTGCCATCCGGTGAGCGAGCGCGGCTCTACGGCTTTCTCTACGGTATCGTCGGCACGCCGATCGGCGTTGACAGCGTCGATATGACATGCGAGATCATCGTATTTCAGGGACAATCCGGTCAGTATCGCGAAGCACTTGCCGCCATTGAGCGCGTATACGCGGAGTCTCCCATCCTGTCAGCCTCCGCCAGGCTGGATATCGACTCAGCGCTCGGGGCGTCATACCAGGCGTTCGGTCGGCCGGACGAAGTGTTGCAGGTCTACGAACGCCTCCTCCTGTCGTACCGTCGTAGCCACGCCTCAGATTGGGCAATGATCGCCACCCATCTCATGCTGCGTGATGTGATCCTGGTCTACTTGGCAGATCGAATCGCGTCGCGACGCACAATCGCGCACGACGCAGTTTCCGCTGCCCGGCTGGCGAAAGCAGCGCAGACGTTCGGTCCTGAGATGCCGGATGAGTTCGGGATCGTCTCGCTGCATCTGCTTGAAGGGCGATGGGATGACGCGCGCCGAGCGTTAGAGCAGGCCGCCGTCGCCGGCCAATGGGCATCCTACCTGACCGCAGCGTTATGGATGAGCCTGTCGCATAACCAGGGATACCCGGACGAGGCACGGGCGCGACTGTCGACCGTGTTCCCCGATGGGGCTGCCGCGCAGCCAGGCCGCCAGAGTTACGAATCGTCCGTCTATTGCATGCATCCAGCGATCGAGATGGCGCTCGACGATGCCGACCTCGACACCGCACGCGCCTGGCTCGAATGCCACGACCGCTGGATCGACTGGAGCGGCCACATCCCGTTTACGACCACAGGCCACCGGCTCTGGGCACGCTATCACCGTGTCGCGGGCGACCGCCATGCTGCCGAGGAGCGCGCCAACCAGGCGCTCACCCTCGCCAGCGCGCCGCGCCAGCCGCTGGCGCTGCTGGCTACCCACCGTCTCCTCGGTGAGCTGGCGACTGAGGGCGGCGACTTCGACGGCGCGCGCCAGCACCTCGTCGAGGCGTTGGCGCTGGCCGACGGCTGCGAGGCGCCGTTCGAGCGGGCACTCACCCTCGTGGCGCTGGCCGAGCTGGCCAGCGCGGAAGGCCGGCCTGCCGTGGCGCTCCCGCTGCTGGCCGAGGCCCGTGCCATCTGTGAGCCGCTCCGGGCGAAGCCGACGCTGGAGCGTATCTTAGCGCTGGAGGCGCACCTTGCCGCCGCGTCCAGCCCGCGCTACCCGGCCGGCTTGAGCGTCCGCGAGGTCGAGGTGCTGCGGCTGGTAGCAGAGGGGTTGACCGATGCGCAGGTCGCGGAGCGACTCTACCTCAGCCAGCGCACCGTTGGCTCGCACTTGCGAAGCGTCTACAACAAGCTCGGCGTCAGCTCGCGGGCAGCAGCCACCCGCTTCGCCGTCGAGCACGGGCTGGTCTAGCGAGATCATCCCGCAATCGCTGCGTAGTCCTACGTAGACCACAGCTTCGACATCGCCAGGACCGATTGCGTAGGTCTTCGGATGTGCGTAGGCCGGCCGGCTCCTATTGTGTTCTCACCACCCGAACTGAGGTGGCAGAGGCAGAGAGGAGCCTTTGCGATGATCAATCCAACCGAGCTCGACACCCGCCTCATGAACCATGTCGCTTGCGTCGATGCCGCCAATCGGTACGGCGCCCTGATCTCGCCAAAGCGCCGCAAGCAGGACGGCCCGGGCAGCTTCGTGCTGCAGCTCCGCCGTCTAGCTGGCTGGTTCGGACTGGCACAGGTCAGCCAGCCGAAGGGTGGCGGCATCGCCGCCTGATCGGTGTCGGCGCCGTGCGCGAGGAGCCACCCATGACGTCATCCATCCCGGCCGCCCTCAGTGACATCGTTGAGCAGGCGCGTGACGTGCGCGAGCGCTGCCTCGACTGCGCCCTGGCCGCTATCCCCGAACGCGATGACGCCGAGGGCTGGCTCCTCTTCGTTACACGCCAGCTCATCCGCCCGCACCTGCTCAACGTCCCGCCCGGCATCTGCGACCTGGCGTGCCCCGGTGAACGGGAGCTCCAACGACTGACCTGCTGAACGACACACGTGAGGATGGAGCATCTCAATGTCCGACATGCAGCTTGACCAGCTCCGACTCCTGGCCGACCAGGCCGAACAATTCAGGACATCGTGCCCTGCGCTCTACGCGCTTCTCGCCGAGCGACAGCGCATGTTACGCCTCGGGCTCTGGCGCATCCCACATCCGGACGACCCTGAGGTAGTCAGGCCAGTGGCCGTCGACGCTGTCCTTATTGGCAAACTCCGATTCCTCGCGGCTGGTATCGACGACGTGCTGGCCGGCAATGCGGGCAGGAGCCACTGATGAAGCGCGACGGTGCACTGACGTTTGTCCTGGCGACTGGCGCATTCACCACGATGTTGCACGGCTCGATGCTGAGTCCTCTGCTCAAGGGTATTTCTACTGACTTCGACGTCAGCGTCGCCAGCGTGGGCCAGCTGGCGACGCTCTACGCCGGTCTCGCCGCCGTGATCGCTTTCGCCGTCGCGCCGCTGATGGACCGCTACTCGCGCCGCGCGATGCTGCGGTTCGAGTGCAGCGTCCTCATCGTCGCGACGCTGCTCTCCGCCTTGGCGCCGAGCTACGCCTGGCTAACCGTCGGCCGCGGTCTGGATGGGATCGGCGGGGCGTTCATCTTCGGCGTCTGCCTGGCCGCGGCCGGCGACCTGTTCGCCGACCCGGTCGAGCGCAACCGCCGGATCGGGATCATCGCCAGCGCCGGCAGCATCGCGATCATCGCCGGCCAGCCGTTGCTGACCCAGGTCTCTGCCCACGCCGGCTGGCGCTGGGCGGTCGCCGCCACGCTGGTCCCGCCGCTGGTCGTCCTGCTCGGCACCCGCTGGCTGCCCAGCGAGGCGCTACAAGCCGCCGAGGGCCGGCTGTGGGACTCCTACCGCGACCGCTACCGGCAGGTGCTGGCCAGCCGCGAGACCGTCTGGCTGCTCGCCGTCTTCATCGTGATGCTGTCGGTCTGGTCGGCCTTCTCGGTCTATCTCGGCGCGTACCTGGAGACGGAGCTGCGGGCGAACGCCAATGCGACCAGTCTCATTTTCCTGGTCAGCGGTGTCTGTTTCGCCGCCGGCAGCCTCATCGTCCCGCGCGTCATCGAGCGCGTCCCGAAGCGACG
>Ga0073904_10000803_pt1 | contig 22876 bp, 18 predicted proteins | sample KloWWTrecipitate_FD_66668 | JGI IMG/M metagenome (GOLD analysis project Ga0073904, IMG submission 66668) | Active sludge microbial communities from Klosterneuburg, Austria, studying microevolution and ecology of nitrifiers - Klosterneuburg... | ecosystem: Engineered > WWTP > Aerobic digester >... | reverse complement strand
CGCCCGCAATGATCAGTAGAAAATCCCCCGATCTCAAGCACTCCGCTACCCGGTCCACGAACTCCGCTTCACCGACCTCAGGGAACTGGTGTTGGACGAGCTCGAACAGCGGGTTCTCGCTCTCGGACCCAAGCACGGCCTTGAGCTTTGCCGTCAGATCCGAATAGCTCCATTCGCGCAGGAGCCCGGCGTATTCGAGGATCTGCGCCAGCACCTCGCGGCGTGCCTGCGGATTGCGCCAGAGCTTGCATTCGACCAGCACCAGCCTCCCCTCGGGCGTCACCGCCAGCATGTCGAGATAGACAGTACCACCCGCTTTTGGGAGCCCCAGTTCGCGGGAGACCGGCACCAGCCCACCTGTCCCGGGTGCAATCGTGGTGATCGGGATCAGCTCGACATGCCGGAACAGAAGCTGCTGCAGCCATTTTTCGCTGCGGGCCTCGTCCGCACCGGCTAGCGGTACCCGGCCCAACCAGCCGGCTTGCTGACCGGTCTCTCCGACCATCAATGCCTTCATCCACGCCCCCGATCACCTGACAACAGGGCACAACACACGACACTCATCGGCTACAAGTCAACGGCAAATGAGACTCATTGTCTGTAGATCAATCGGCTGCAGCGGCTCCCTCTCGCGGCATGGAGCTACGGGCGGTCTTTGCGGCAAACATCAGGCGTCTGCGTCGGGAGCGCGGCCTCTCGCAGGAAGGACTTGCCTTCGAGTCGGGGCTGCATCGCACCTACATCTCCGGCATCGAGCGCGGCATACGCAATGTCAGCCTCGACAACATCGCCGTCCTGGCGGAGGCGCTCCGGGTCGAGCCAGGGGAGTTGCTGAGGAGGGGACCGATTGAGGCTTCCAAGGCCGACTGTGTCCCGACGTTCGATTACTGAAGCCTGACCTGGTGAGACGTCAGTCTACCGCACCGCTGCCAACCTAGCCGGAGCGCGAGTCGCCCACCCAAGCGTTGTCTTCGGCCATTGAGGACGCAAATTGGTCCAAGGAGGAAGCGCTGGACTTGTGAGCAACAGCAAGCATTGCTCGTACTCGCCCCAGCAAATGGCCCTCGCCCGGACCGATCCCCGGGCTTTGGTCAGTGCAAGCCCTGCGATCCTCGCAGGGCGCCTGATCGAAGGAGGCCCCAGTGGCCACTCTCAAACTTACCGACATCCAGTGCGTGATCCTCTCTGCTGCGGGGGCAAGCGATAGCGGCCTTGTCCTACCCCTGCCAAAGTCCCTCCGCGTCAATCGCGGCACCCAGACCATCGTTCTGAAGGGCCTGCTGAAGAAGGACCTGATCGCTGTTCGGGCCGCCCAGCCCGACGAGGAAATCTGGGAAACCGCCGAAGACGGAACGCGGACGGCGCTCACCATTACAAATGCCGGTCTTGAAGCTATCGGGATCACTCCAACGTCCGCTGGTACTCCTGAGGTAGCTCCGGCCAGGGGGCGCATGAAGGGAGCCGCAGCCGGGAGAGGTGGTAGCGACCCCAATCCCAAGCCAGCGCCAGCCTCCAAGAACGCCACCGACACGCCCCCGGCAGAGCCAGGCAAGGATACCAAGCTTGGCATCCTGATCACCGCTCTACGCCGCAAGAAGGGCGCGACGACCGCCGACCTAGTGGAGGCGACCGGCTGGCAGGCACATTCCGTGCGTAGCGCCATCAGCGGAGCCCTCAAGAAGAAGCTTCAGCTAGAGGTGGTCTCCGAGGCAACCGATGGCCGCGGCCGGGTGTACCGTATCAGTGGTCAGACGGCATGAAGCGGCCAACAGCAGAAAAGGTAGAGCGCGAGATTGCCGCGCTCGACACTGTCGACTTCAAGGCTCTGCAGAACCGGTGGCGAGAGCTGTTCAAGATCGAGCCACCCCGGCATATCCGCTCGGGCTTCCTCAGGCGGGCCATCGCCTACCGGCTGCAGGAACTGGTGTACGGCGGACTGAAGCCCGCCGCACGGCGCCAGCTCAAGCTATACGCGGAACAGGCCCGCGCGAGGCGGGGGATGACCGGGGAGCCCGCGGACGGCGCGAAGCTAGTCCCTGCTGCGCGCAATCGCGTGGTGTTGTCTCCCGGCACTCGGCTCATGCGCGAATGGAACGGTGTCACCCAGGTCGTCGAGGTCTCGCCGGATAGGTTTGTCTGGCGCGGCAAGCCGTATCGCACGCTGAGCGCGGTCGCTGGCGCCATCACCGGCACGAGGTGGTCTGGGCCAAAGTTCTTCGGGCTCGCCGGACCAGCAAGGTCGGCCACGAAGCTCACTGAGCGTTCCCTCGTGCGATCGCTGGCGGTCGATGGGGGAGCCGGCCAATGAGCGAGAAGAAGACGCTCCGGTGCGCCGTCTACACCCGGAAGTCCTCAGAGGAGGGGCTCGAGCAGGACTTTAACTCGCTCGAAGCGCAGCGGGAGGCTTGTGAGGCGTACGTCCGCTCACAGGCAAACGAAGGCTGGACGCTGATCGACGATCGCTTTGATGATGGCGGCTTCTCGGGTGGCAACATCCAGCGTCCCGGGCTGGAAGCCCTGATGAAGATGGTCCGCGATGGAAACGTCGATGTCATCGTCATCTACAAGATCGACCGGCTGACCCGCTCTCTCACCGACTTCGCCCGTCTCGCCGAAACCTTCGATAAGCACGGCGTGTCGTTTGTGTCGGTTACCCAGCAGTTCAACACCACGACCTCGATGGGCCGGTTGATGCTGAACGTGCTCCTGTCGTTTGCCCAGTTCGAACGGGAGATCACCGGCGAACGGATCCGCGACAAGATCGCGGCCTCCAAGAAGAAGGGCATGTGGATGGGTGGCAACCCGCCCATGGGTTTGGACGCGGTCGACCGGAAGCTCGTCATCAACGGGGAAGCCGACACGGTTCGCAGGATCTTCAGCTTGTATCTGGAGGAGGGGACCGTCCCGGCCTTGCTCGATCGTCTGGTCAGCGAGGACATCAGAACGACTAAGCGCGCCATCGGGAGCAAGGGGCGGACGATCGGGGGCAAGCTGTTCACGCGTGGGCACGTCTACAAGCTGCTAACCAACCCGATCTACATCGGCCGCATCTCACACAAAGGGGCCGTCCATCCCGGTCAGCACGAGGCGATCATCGACCTTACAACCTGGGCTGCAGTGCAGCAGAAGCTGGCCGACAACACCCAAGGCGCTCGGACTCGGCGCCGACGTGCGTTGCAGCGCGAGTCCCTGCTTGCAGGGCTGCTGGTCTCTGAGCGCGGCAATCGGTTCGTGCCGATGCACGCAACCAAGGGGTCGCGGCGGTACCGCTACTACGTAGAGGAGTTGCCGCGGTCGACGGCAGACCATGGTGCTCGCCTCGAAGCCGTGCGCTTGCCTGCACCCGAGATCGAAGCTGCCACAGTCGATACGATTGCGGGCTTCCTGCGAGACGGCGGTGAACTGATGCGGCAGCTGGCGGACCTATCGCCTGACCAGGCACGACTTGCTGTGAAGGCGGCGCGCGAGGTGAGTGAGCGGCTCAGCAGACGCGGCTCAGCACCCGATCAGCTCGTAAAGTCGCTGGTGAAGCGATTGGTGTTTCGGCGAGAGACGCTTCGCGTCGAGTTGAGCGGCTCGGCCATGAGGCATGCCCTCCTGGGCGAGCAGGGGACGAACAACGACCCTGAGGGCAACCGCCGTGATGGCGACGAGCCCGACGTGATCCTCTCGTCACCCATCGATTTCAAACGGCGCGGGGTGCAACTGAAGCTTGTGGTTGACGGCGAGCGGAGCGACCGCGCGCTTGATCTGCCGCTAGTGACCGCGGTTTCACGCGCGCACTGTTGGGCGCAGATGCTCATGTCTGGCGAGGCACGGTCGATCGACGAAATCGCTGAACGTGAAGCGGTCGGTGCGACCTATGTCGGTCAGCTGTTACCCCTAGGGTTCCTATCTCCTGCGGTAGTCGATCGAATTCTAAGGGGCGTGCAGCCGGCCGAGGCCACGGCTGCCCGTCTGGTCTGGAAGACTGAGGTGCCCCTACAATGGCAGGGCTAGACGCGGTGCTTGTCGAAGGTAAGAGCGGCTTCGATGGCTTCCACCGCAACGACACTCCGCTTCATCGCTGTCGCAAGACGTCTCTGGATGCGGCGCTGGGCAGCTGGAGAGAGGGTCGGAGACTGCCCTTCGACAGCAATGTCATGTGCGCGCTCAAGCGCGACCGTCGCTACTGCGAATAGGCGTCCCGTCGGGTAGAGGTCTCGCGTCGGCATATCTGTTCCCAGGTCTGGGAACAGTGACGCTTCCTGCAGCCGGGAAGTCCAGTCCCGCCCGGAACCAGGATAGTCCTCTAGGTCTTGAAGAGACCTGCGGGCCATAAACATGAGAACTGGGACGAACCCGAAACTAGCGGCACATAGAGCAGCCCCAGATGCTCGATCAAACTGCGCCTGGAACCATCAACGTCGCCGTGATCAGGGATAGGGTTATTCCCACCAGCAGCGTTGCTACGAGTTTGCGCCTTTCGGTTCTGGACATTTTACTCATCTCGACCTCCGGCTCATTCGGTGATGAGAAGGATAGTGAGGTGGCCACGTGCGGGGATAAGTTTCGATGCCGGCGCTGCCGACCCAGCGCTAGATACGTCATCGCTCGATGCGTTCAAAACGAGCGTCGAGGCCATGACCGTCGCACTGCCTGAGGACCAGCGGCAGGCGTTCAACCGCGCGTGGTTCTCGCTTGCCCTCGGTGCAACCGGCTCGTCGATGGAGGCGATGGTAGCTCACCTTACGCCGTACGATGGCAAGACCGCGGAGGAGATCATCCGCGCGGCGGCCATCTGGCCCGCTCTAAACCCCGGGTCAGCTCCGCCGGCAACCCCGATCTTGGCGCCAGGGCCGGTAACAATCCAGACCACCCGATGGGGCCGACCACCTCCGCCCGCACCTTGCGCTCGTCACAGTTTCGCAGTAACCGTGACCAATCTGTGACGATTCTCGCTCGCCTCAATATAGTCGCGCGAGCAGGGAACCACAAAAATTGCTGGATAAAGCGCGACGCGGGCCTACCCCAGGAAGTGCCCGCGGCGCGGTCGCTTCGGCGATTGCAGCAGTGCTCATGGTTCTGCTGGCGACGATGACCACTCCAGGCGCGGTCCTGGCGGCGTCGAACGATGGCTGTTCCGTCGCCGCTGCGGTAGCCGACTGTGACGATGTTCCCGAGGATGGCATTGCCTACTCGCAGCCGGTGACCACGGTCAATGTCGGCGACGACGTCCAGGGTGTCACCACTGTAACGGACGGCACCCCCGGAATCGTGCTTCGTCAGAACGGCGCAAACGCCAGCAGCGCGCAGGATGCGGTCGCATTTACGACCATGAGTCACGTGGTCGGCCAAGATGGCGACGGCGAAGATATCGTCTGGACGGTTGTGGCAACTTCGGCCTCCGGTACGAACGTCCCGGTCAAGCTGGGCGGTGAGTTCATCAAGGTCGAGGGTGAAACCTACAAGGCCGGCAGCACCTCCTACACTGCCGCTGCACTGGCCGAGGCACTCTATGCCGGAGGCGTCGAAGCCGGGCAGACCTTCACGGCGCAACAGACCGTGAACAACGGTGTCGGTGGCGCACCAGGGGCGTCATTCATCACCAACAATGCCACCGGCATCCTGGTCGAGTCGATCGGCGGACGCGGCGGCAATGGCGGCTGCAGCACGGTCCTGCTCATCTACACCTGGTGCAGCGATGGCAAGACCGGCGGCAACGCGGCCTCGATGGCCGTCAATTCCAATGGCGCCATCACGGTCTATGGCACCGGCTACGGCGTGTCGGCGATCAGCCGTGGCGGCGCCGGCGGCAAGGGCGGCGGCTCGATTGGGCTGGGCTCGTCGGCCGGCGGCGGCGGCGACGGTGGCGTCGGCGGCTCCATCTCGGTTTCGCTGGGCACCCAGTCGGTCATCATCACCAATGGTGCTGGCGGGCACGGCGTATATGTCAGCAGTCGCGGCGGCGACGGGGGCGCGGCCGGCAACAGCGCCGGCGCGGTGGCGGTTGGGGACTCAGGGGGCGACGGAGGTGACGCTGGAGAAGTGACGGTCGTCAACAGCGGCTCCATTACAACCAAGGGTGCCAAGGCGCACGGCATCTATGCGGAGAGCGTCGGCGCGGGAGCCGGTTCGGGCAGTGATACTGGCGGCATCGTTGCCATCGGCGGCGGCGGCGGCGGGCAGTCGAATGGCAGCGACGTCCACGTGATCAACTCGGGAGCGATTCTTACCGAGGGCAAGGAGTCGTTCGGCATCCTGGCGCAGTCGATTGGCGGCGGTGGCGGCGATGGTGGCTCCGCCGGCGGTCTCTTTTCGGTAGGCGGCAAGGGTGGCTCAGGCGGCAACGGCGGCATCGTCGACGTCACCAATTCCGGCTCCATCGAGACCCGGAAGGCAGGTGCCATTGGCATCATGGCGCAGTCCATCGGCGGCGGTGGCGGCAACGGCGGCGATGCCATCGCGGTGGGTACGACCGTCAGTGTGGCAGTCGGCGGGGATGGCGGCCTCGGTGGCGATGGCGCGAATGTTACGGTCGACACCGTCAACCCCAGCGGTTCAGGAACGACCTCGATCAAGACCGGCGGCTTCCAGGCCCACGGCATCATGGCGCAGTCCGTTGGCGGTGGCGGCGGCAATGGCGGACTGGCGGTTTCCGCAACGGCCGGTGGAACGAACTTCTCGGCCAGCGTCGCGCTCGGCGGCAACGGCGACAATGGTGGCATAGGCCAGGATGTGGTGGTCAACGCCGCCGGCCAGATCGAAACGGGCGGCGAGGCATCACACGGAATTTTCGCCCAGTCCATCGGCGGTGGCGGTGGCAGTGGCGGCGGCGCGGTCGCCGCTTCGGCCGGGGCTCCCATGTCGTTCAATTTCGCGATGGGCGGTCGCGGCGCCGGCGGCGGCGGGGCAGGCGAGGTGACGGTGACGACGGCTGCGCTGAGCACGATCAAGACCACCGCGGCCGGCTCGATCGGCATCCTTGCACAGTCGGTAGGTGGCGGTGGTGGCAATGGTGGGTTCTCCGCCGCGGCGGGAGCAGCCCCCTTCACGACGAGCATCGCCCTGGGCGGCACAGGGGCCGGCGGCGGCGCGGGCGCCAAGGTCGGTGTCGACAACAAAGCCACCATCACCACATTCGGCGCCAACGCCACGGGCATCCTCGCTCAATCGATCGGCGGCGGCGGCGGCAACGGCGGCTTCGCGGTAGGCGCATCGTTCGGTGTGGTCTCCGTTTCCGCGGCACTTGGCGGATCGGGAGCGGGCGGCGGCATTGGCGATGCCGTCACTGTCACCAACGCGGGCGCGATCAGCACGCAGGGCAATCTCGCATATGGTATCCAGGCGCAGTCCGTCGGTGGCGGCGGCGGTAACGGCGGCTTTGCGCTGGCACTGAGTGCGGCGTTCTCGCCCGACCCGGAAGTTCCGGCCGTCGCAGTCGCCGTCTCGGTTGGTGGCTCTGGTGGAACCGGCGGCAACGGCGGCGCCGTGCGCGTGGCCAACATCGGCACGATCGAGACCGCGGGCGCGGCAACGCATGGCGTCTTCGCCCAGTCGGTGGGTGGCGGTGGCGGCAATGGCGGGTTTGCCGCGTCAGGCGTGCTCACCATCGGCAAGAATGCCGGCAGCGTCACCGTAGCGGTGGGCGGTTCAGGCGACGGTGGCGGCAATGGCGGCAAGGTGACCGTCGGCCGCGATGCCGATGACTTGGGAGTTGCGGGCCAGTCCATCATCACGCACGGCGATGGCGCGAACGCCATCTTCGCCCAATCGGTGGGCGGCGGTGGCGGCAACGGCGGTCTTGCCGTCGCTGTCAATCTCGGAAAGGGCGAGCCCGGCGGGGCATCGTTCAATCTTGGCGTGAGTGTCGGAGGCTCGGGAGCGGGCGGCGGCGATGGCGATGTCGTCGACGTCTACAGCAATCAGCTGCTGCGCACTTATGGCGACAACGCCACGGCCCTCATCGCGCAGTCGGTTGGCGGCGGTGGCGGCATCGGTGGCAGCGCCATCACCGGCATGCTGCAGGTCGTCGATACGACCGACCCGGCCTCGCAGGCGGTCAACGTGGCCGTCGCGATCGGTGGCGGTGGCGGTGACGGAGGCGCCGGCAAGAAGGTCATAGTCGAGAACCGCGGCGCCATCGTCACGGGCGAAGTCGTCAAGGTGAACGGCGTTGAGCAGTACGACGAGGACGGCGCCCTCCGCGTCGCCGGCGCCAGCGCCCACGGCATCTTTGCGCAGTCGGTCGGCGGTGGCGGCGGCGCTGGCGGCAACGCCAATTCCATCAGCATGATCCTCGGCCGCGGTTGCGGCGAAGCCTGCCCGCCCGATCCGGCGGTGAACGTATCGATGCGCGTGTCGGTCGGCGGCAAGGGTGGCGATGGTAGCGATGGTGGCGAGGTCACCGTCACCAACAGCGGTTCCATCACGACGCTTGGTGCGGTTGCCAACGGCATTTTCGCCCAGAGCGTGGGCGGCGGCGGCGGCACCGGCGGCAACGGCGTTCTTGGTTCGGGCGGCCTGATCCCCATCCCCATCGACCTGATCGCCAATCTGACGCTGGGCAAGACCAAGAAGTATTCCGATCTTGGTGTTGCGGTGGGCGGCAACGGTGGTGGCGTGGCCCACGGCGGCGTCGTCAAGGTCAACAATGACGGTGACATCACCACCTACGGCTCGAACTCGACGGCGATCATCGCACAGAGCATCGGCGGCGGTGGCGGTATCGGCGGCGTCGGCAATATCGGCGCCACCGGCACGGTAGGCGTCGGAGGCAAGGGCACCAGTGGCGGCGATGGCGGCCTTGTCGAGGTCAAGCAGCTGGGCGGCGCGTCCATCACGACCTATGGCACCTCCGCCTTCGGCGTCTTCGCGGAAAGCGTTGGCGGCGGCGGCGGGCTTGCGGGCAACGTCAACCGGCTCCTGGCCACGCCGATCGGCCCCGTGCCAGCGCTGAACGTGGGCATGGGTCTCGCCCTTGGTCAGGGTGGCGGCAAGGGCGGCGATGGTGGCAACGTCAACGTCATTGTCGAAGGCGACATCACCACCCACGGCGATTCTGCCACGGCCATCTTCGCGCACAGCGTCGGTGGTGGCGGCGGCACGCGCGGCGAGCTCGGCAACGACGTACCGGTGCTGAGCCTCCTCTCCTGGCATATTGGCAGCAACGGCGACGTCGGCGATGCCGGCATTGTCACGGTCGAGGTGGAAGGCGAAATCCGCACTGCGGGTAACAATGCCACCGGCATCTTCGCGCAGAGCGCCGGCGGCAGCGCCGGAACCGATCTGAACGACCAGAAGGGCCAGGCCGGCGACGTGAACATCACCGTCACTGGTATTGTCGAAACGGCGGCCCTGCTGTCCCTCGAGGACGGCACGATTGACGATCCTCTGCGCGGGCTCGGGGCCATCGGCATTGTCGCCCACAGCGCCGGTGGCGCTGGCAACGGCAACATCACCATCACCCTCGACAGCACCACCGGCAAGGTCATCGGCGGGCGCTCCAGCGACGACTATACCGGCGTCGGAATCCAGGTGATCGACGGCCTCGATAATGTGGTGACCAACTACGGGCTGATCACCACCGCCGACGGTGTCGATCTCGGCTACGCCATCCTTGCCTACGGCAGCAATCCGGAAGGCCTCGCCAGTGATGGCGACCTGATCAGTCCGATGCTCGTTGCCGGCAGCGGAAAGGTGCAGGACGGTGGCGACGAGAGCATCGTGAACTTCGGCACGGTCACCGGCTCGATTGACCTCGGCGTCGGCGAGAACAGTTTCCTCAACCATGTCGCCGCCACCTTCAACACCGGCCGTGTTGCAATGCTCGGTGCGGACAATACCCTCGACAACGAGGGGCGGTTGTCGCCAGGCGGCGACGGCAAGGTCATGACCACCGCCGTGACCGGCAACGTGCAGCAGGCCGACACCGGCACCTTCGCCGTCGACCTCGATATGGGCCTGTCCGGCGAGGACGGGACTGCCGATGCGACCGGCAGTGCCGACCGCATTACGGCGAGCGGCGTCGTCGAAATGGATGGCCGTCTCACCGTTGCCCTGCTCAACGCTGGCCAAGCGAAGACCGGCACGCATTCTGCGATCATCGCCGCCTCGGACACCGCGGACGGCTTGACCGACTCCGGCCTCGAACTGGATACGGCAGCCAGCGTCATCCTCGATTACTGGCTCGCCACCTCGCCCGAGCAGCTCATCCTGAACTACTCGGTCGATTTCTCGCCCGAGGGCTTGGTGGGCAATCAGATCAGCATCGGTGACTACCTGGGCGCGATCCAGTCGGTCGGAGGCAACCCCGCGCTTGAACCGCTGATCAACGGTCTCGTCTACCTGCCGGACATGCAGGCTTACGCCAAGGCGCTCGATCAGCTCAGCCCCGAGCCGTATGTCAGCAACGAGATGTCGGCCTACCTGGCGACGCTTGAGTTCGAGAAGCAGCTCATGAGCTGTCGCGTGGCGTCAGGCGAGTTCCGCTTCTCCGCCGAAGGCGAATGCGCCTGGGCCACGATCGCTGCGCGCCAGAGCCGTTTCGAAAGCGTCGACGGCCATGCCGCATCGCGGCAGGAGGCGGTGGGCATGGCTGCCGGCGCCCAGGTGGCGGTCAACGAGAACGTCCGGCTCGGGTTCGGTGCCTCCTACAACCAGATCCAGAACCAGATGGAGAGCGCCTCCTCGAGCGGCCATGCGCTGCAGGCCGGCGGCGTCGTCAAGCTGCAGTCGGGCGATACCACCCTGGCGCTCGCCGCCATGGCCGGCTACGGCACCTTCGACGTTACCCGTGTCGTCGCCATCCCGCAGGTGCCCGTCTATACGCTCAACGGACAGCAGGACGTCGCCTTTGTCGGCGCCCATGCCCGCCTCAGCCACACTTTCTCGGGCGAGCTGGGCTATCTTCGCCCATCCGTCGACATCGGCGTGACCGAACTGTTCCAGCTCGGTTTCAACGAATCCGGCGGACCGGTTGCGCTGGTGGTCGATGCGCAGCGCCAGCTCTATGTCACGGCCACGCCTGCGATCGAGCTCGGCGGTGAGATCAAGCTGGGCTCCGACGCCGTGCTTCGCCCGTTCGTCCGGGGCGGTGCGCAGCTGCGGCTGTTCGGTTCGGAACCCGGACTTGCGGCGGGCTTTGCCGATGCCCCGGTCGAGGCGGGCGTGCTGGCGGTCGCAGGCAGGCTCGATCCGGTCCTCATCGATCTGTCGGTCGGGTTCGACCTGATCAGCGGGAACGGCATTGCGGTGAAGCTCACCGGCGAAGCGCAACTCGGCGAGACGCAGCGCAGCTACGGCGCCAATGTGAAGTTCTCGGCACCGTTCTGATGCCGAGAAGGCGGGCGCCTACTGGGCCTTCTCCAGCGCGGCGCTGAACCCGTTCAGGGACACCGGGACGACGATCTTGTTCTGGGCCGCATCCTCGAAGGTGACGCTTAGCGTGTTCCCCCGCTTCATGGGCACCATCAGCTCCTCGGTGGCGGGCGTGTCCGCGTAGCACCCGGAGGCATCGCAGGTTCGCAGCGCCAGCGACACCAGTTCCTTGTCGTCGACTGCGAGCTTCAGCCCCGCCGGCAGGAACAGCCCGAACGGCGTCTGCACAACCAGCACAGGCGCCGATCCGTCGCGCGGCAGGCTGACCGCCACCGCGGTCAGCAACTGACCCGAATTGGACAGCACCACGCGCTGCTCGATCTGGCAGGCCGGCGCCTCGCGTCGCCCCTCGCTGGTGCAGAATGCTCCCCACGGCGCAGGAGCTGGCGCCGCCGCGGCCTCAGCCGCGCCGCCCTCCTGTCCAGCCGCTGTAAGCGGCACGCACAAGAACATGAGGGCCGCGACAAGCGAGCCACCTAAGCGCTGCATTCGATACACTCCAAGGAAGGTGCTTCGAGTGTAGCCGGACCAGTCTACCCAGTCGAGTGCGGACGACCACCTCATGGTGATCTCGATCGAAGGACGCATCGAGCGAAGCGACTTGCTCGAAACTATCACAGCATCTCGCGGAGCAGTTCCACCGACCGTGCCGCAAAGGCCGGGTCGTTGATGTCGGTATCGATCTCCTCGAGCGGACGTCCCGGCCGGGGTGCCCGTCAATGGCGCTGAACAGGGCCGTGTCGGCATCCGGATCGTGGAACACGCCGCCCTCGACCACAATCGATGAGATGTGAGCTGCTGCTGGTTTGATGGACAGGCAGTTAGGTCAACCTAGCTGCATTTTCGAACTCCACGGGGGCTGAGGTAGCCGATGGTGGAGTGTCGTGTTTCGGATTGTAGAAGCGCACGATGTAGTCGAACACGTCCGCCCTCGCATCGTCCGACGCGCCCCATAGGTGCGGTCGCCGCCAGCAAAGCTGGCGCGGACCCCCGCAAGAAGAACTTCATCTTCCCGAGCCCGCTTGCTGGGCGAGCGGTTGAGCCAGCCATGAAAGCCCGACCGGGAGACACCGAGCGCCTCACAAATCCAAGACCGGCCAGATCACTCGGTGCTTCGCGATGAACCCGAAGATCATATCGAGTCCCTGGCGAAATAGGCCGCGCCTCTTTCAAGATATCGCGCTCCGCCTTGAGCCTGGCGACCTCCTTGCGTAGCCGGTCGATCTCCAACTGCTCGGGCTTCATCTGACTCTTGCCGGGAAACGCCTGCTGCGCGCCACAAGCAGTCTACGCCAACTAGTCCGCTTCGCGCCACAAGCGGTCGCTGCCGTTATTTTGCGCCGTGGGCATACAAGGTGCCCGCGATCAAAGCGGCGAGAACGCTGCCCGGTCTACTGCATCGGGGCGATGAACAGGCTCCAGAAGTACTCCGCCGCGCCCTCTGCGCTGAGGTGCTTGACCTCCATGCCGGCCGAGGGCATCCCCATGCCACTTAGGAACATGCCTTGGTCGTCGGCTTCGACGTTCAGGATTTCGTTGACGGCATTGCCCTCCTCCGAATGCGAGAAGGTGATGGTTTTGCCGAAGCTGCCGCCAAGCGCGATCTGGCACACGGACTGCAGCTTTCCGTTGCGATAGAGCCGCGCGACGAAGCGGTTCGAATCGACCACGCGAAACGCCGTGTCGATGCCGTCGTTGCGCGCCTTCAGCTCATTAAGCGAGCCCATGAAGAAGCGCTCGATGAACTCGAACGTCTCCTCGCGAAACCGGTCGATGTCCGCGTCCGTAAAGGTCTTCTTGAGCGCCAGATTGCTGCTTCGCGCGCTCGAGCTCACCTGCGCTGCGACGGGGGGCCGTGCCGCCAGCGTCGCTGCGACCGCCGTCGTCCCCGCCGCTGTCGCTGCCGAGGCCGGTCCGTTGATGGCGCGCCTTATGTCCTTGGTGATTTCGAGATAGGCCTCGTCGATATCGGCGAAGCGGCTCACCGCTTTGCCGTCGATCGGCGTTGCCCGTAGCCTGCCGAACGGGGCTTCGGTCCACTCGCAGGGTCGAAGGATCACCGGGATGACGCGGGCTGTCCCCTCGTGATGCCGCTCAAGCGCCCGCGCCATCTCGACATCGTAGCAATATGCCGAGCCGAGAAAATCCGGACTCACTAGAAGCAGGATGATGTCCGCGCGTTCGATGGCCTCGTCGATCTTTCCCGCGAAGTCGTCGCCGGCGACGATGCGGCGGTCGTGCCAAGTCGCGATCAGGCCCTGCCGTTTGAGCATAGCCAGACCGAGCTCGAGACGATCGCGGTAGATCTCGTCCTTGTGCGAATATGAGAAGAACAATGTCGCCGCCGATGTGCTCGCGCTCTGGACCGGTTGCCGCGTTTCGACCGGCGGGCGAATGGCCGCTGGCGCGGCGAGGGGCTTAGGCGATGCGAGCGGGCGTTCGTCCTCAGACTCAGGCGCAAGCGGAGCGTCAATCGCAACTGCAACTAGGTTGGGTGGCCTGATTTCGTAGCCCACCTCATGCGTACGAAGCAGCTGGTTGATGACGCCAGCATCGGGCAGCTCGAGGTTGGGATCGGATTTCAGCTCTTCGCAGCCGTCGTAAAATGCCTCGATGAACAGAGGCGCGTTCGACGCTGCTGAAGACAGATAGTCGCCCAGATCAGACTCGGCCCAGCTCTCACTTGAGCTTGCGGCGTAGCTGCGGCCACTCACGCCTGCAAAGCGCTTCTTGAAACCTTCGAAGATGCCCCAACGCTGGCCCTGCGCTGCAATCTTCGCGATCAGATCGAAGAATGCGCTTACCGCATGCGGCGAAATCGGACCGGGGTTGCCGTATCTCCAGCCGGACTCAAGTTTCATCGCGATCCTCGTAACAAGCGCAGATACGCATCAGACGACACCAAGGCAAAGGCGCGGGCCGGTCTTCCGACCAGCCCGCGCCGCCTGCCGGGTCCCTTGTCTTCACTTATGAAAGCGCGGCGTCCATCGATCAAGCACGACGGCGTCATCTTCCTCGTCATCGTCATCATAGCCCTGCGCCTGTGCTGTCAGCTTCGATGAGTGCAGGATCGTGAGCGTCTTGCCGTAACTGCCAAGGCCGATGACTTCCTCCGAAACCATGTGCGAGCCCGGGCAGTCGAACCAATCCATGAGATCGACGCGCTCGGTCATGCTACGCGCCGCCGCAACGTTGGCGGCATTGGCACCAAACCGCGCCGTGGCCGTGCCCTGCGGCACCGGCGTTCCAGCCTTGAGCCACCGCACCTTGGCTTCCTTCATCGCATCGGAAAACAGACAGAAATCGATTGCGCCATCCTCGCTGACGACGACCGAGACGGCACTGCGCCCCACCTGCGCATAGCGCACCGCGGACGCCGTCAGCGACGTGTTGCATTCCGCTGCCATCGCGCGAATCACCTCAAGCCCGTCCTCATAGCGATTGAGAATGGGTTTGAGCAGCGAGCGCGGCATAAGCAGTGCCGCCGCGAAAAAATCCGCCTCCTGCTCGTACGGGTCACGCGATCCGAATCCGGCGTGCGATTTGTGCGGCCCCGCCGCGAGCAACTGCTCGACATGACCGGGCAAAAAATAGTGCCCGAGTTCGTGGCCGACGCTGAAGCGCTGAAACCCCTCACTCGCAATATGCGTCGCGTACATGATGCCGAAGTTGGTATCCCACTGCGCCAGCATGCCCGAAAACCCGGTCGTGGTCGGCGGTGCCGCCTCGACCGAGATGTCCTTGTCCATCGCGATGCCCATCGGGTCGATGGGCAATGCCGCCAGGCCCATGTCGCGCAGGACCTGCTCGGCCGTTCCCTCGGCCAAAGCCAGCCGGGGGAACTTCAGAATCATTTTCTGCCGCTTTCCAGCTTGCCGGTCTTGAGCATGTTGATGAACCCCTCGACCGTGTTGAGGTCGGCGTCGGACAGCGTGCCCAGATGCCGATGCAGGCGCTGCGAACTCTCGACCCGGTCTATGGTGTCGACGCGCCCCAGAAGGTAGTCGGTACTCACGTCGAGCGACTTGGCGAGGCTGCGCAGATTGTCGAAGGACGGTTTGCGCGCGCCGTTCTCAAAATGTGAGATCGAACTGGGCGGCAACCCGGCCTTCTGCGCCAGCTGCTGCTGCTCAAGTTCGCGCAACATACGCGCCGCTCGCAGCCTTTGCCCAAATAGGTTCTCATCCCCAACATTATCCGACATGCCGCTCCCGACGCGTTCACTTGACGAATTCGCCATCCACCGTATATGGATGGCGAATTCGCCAAGTATGCATGACGGACTCAGCTGGCGCAAGCACGGTGCTGACCCCGCCTCGACAGAACAGGAGCGTCCACCATGAACCACACCGACCCGATCCTTCAGAAGATCGCGCGCTTCAGCCCGCAGGACATCCTGCTGGCCGACGTCGCGATCCGCATCCAACTCAGCCCCACCGAGTACCTCGCCGCTATCAAGCATTTCGAGACGATGGCCGAATGGATCGACCGTCGCGGCAGCCCGCTCGAAGGCCGCGTCAGCGGCTTCTACCCCCAGGGCGGCTTCTCGACGGGCTCGGTGATCAGCAGCCACAGCGATCGCACCGAGTTCGACCTCGACGCTATGGCCCAGATCGACTGGACCCACAACATCGATCCCGAATACGCGCTGTTGACCACGCACGAGGCCGTCGCTGCCGAAAAAGGCTCGCGCTACCACGACAAGGCCGAACGCAAGACCCGCTGCACGCAGATCCAGTACGACGGCATGCACCTCGACGTGACGCCGGCGGTGCTGATCGCATCCCGCGATCCCAAGACCAGCCTGATCTTCCACTCCAAGCCGTCCGACCCGACGGTGCGCAAGCAGGCGCTCTACGCCAACCCCTTCGGCCTTGCCGAGTGGTTCAACGGCCGCACCAAGGCGGACGTCGCGTTCGGCACCTACTTCGAGCAGGCCTCGCTCGATTTCTCGCGCAGCCGCATTGTCGCCAAGGCCGACGCGACGCCGGTGCCGGCGCAGTTGCCCGCCTACCGCAAGTCGCGGCAGGTGATCACCCTCCAGCTCATCAAGCGCTGGCGCAACGTCGCCTACGATCGCCGCCATCGCAGCCTGCGGCTGCCGCCATCCGTGCTGCTCACGTACTATGTCGGCGAGCATACCGGCTCCGAGCGCTCCCTGCTCGATGAGCTGATCCACCACGTCAACAGCATCATCCTCGTGCTTGAAAGCGCCGCGGCGTTCGGCCAGCTCATTCACGAAGCCAACCCGACCTGCGACGAGGACATCCTCACCGACCGCTGGCCCGGCAACCTCGCCGACCAGAAAATCTTCCTCGCCGAGCTGCACGTCTTCGCCGGTAAGCTCGACCGCCTCAAGAAGGGCACCTCGCTCGACCAGATGCGCACGATCCTCGAGGACCTCTTCGGCGAAACCCCGGCGCGCGACGCCATGGCCGCCTTCCGGCAGCGCCATGTCGACGACAACGCCGCCGGCAAGGGCCTCTATCTGCCTCGCATCGGCGCGGTCCCCGCGCTCGGCTCGGCTGCGGTCCCGTTGACCGCGAAGGCGGTGCCTTACAGCACCCCGTTCGGGGACTAGGCCATGCCCCTCTCGGCCCGCGCGCAAAACGACCGCATGCGGGCCGAGTTCCCGGGATTCAAGCTCGTCCTCGACGCCGGCTTCATGGCCGCCTGGGAGGGCGAGCTCACCCCGTTCTGCCAGACCTACCGCGTGCGCATCACCTATATCGCGCGGCGATTTTTCAAGAATTTCACCGTTGCCAATCCGTCGGTGTCGATCATCGTGCTCGATCCGCTGATCGGCCCCGATCCGCGCGGCACCGGCGAGCCGCCGGAGCACACCTACCGGTGGCAGCGGCCGCCCGAGTATCCGGCGCTCTGCGTCTTCGACCCGCTGACCGACGAATGGACGCGTGAGAAGTCGATCGCAGACACCCTCATGCCGATGATCATCAAGTGGTTCATCTTCTTCGAAGACTGGGTGATCGACGGTGTGTGGCGCGGCGGCGGCCGCCACCCCGAACTGCCACCGATGGAGGACGCATGCCCGACAGCACCCTTAAGCCCGGAGGACCGCGCTCGGCGGGCGCGATCCCGCAGCGCCGCGTTCCACAGCCTTGGCCGAAAGATCGGCGTTTTCGGATCCTATCCCTGGATGGAGGAGGCATACGCGGCGTGTTTCCTGCCGCGGTTCTCGCCGAGCTCGAGCGCCGCTACTGCGGCGATCGTCGCGTCGCCGAATATTTTGACCTCATCGCCGGCACCTCGACCGGCGGCATCCTCGCCCTCGGTCTTGGCGCAGGACGCACGGGCGCAGAACTCGAGCGGCTCTATATCGACCGCGGCCCTGAAATCTTCCCCGAACGTGGACGCTCAATCGCGGGCCGCCTGAAGTCCCTGCTCCAGACCGGTATGCAGTTCGTCCTCTACCGCTACGACCGGACGGCGATCACCAGGGTGGTCACGGACACTCTGGGCGAGAAGCTGTTCGGCGAGTCGACCAACCGGCTCTGCATTCCCGCCTTCGACGGCAAGCACAGCGAGGTCTTCGTCTACAAGACGCCGCATCACGCCGACTACAAGTTCGATCGCTTCGAGCTGATGAGCAGTGTCGCGCTCGCAACCTCGGCTGCACCGACCTTCTTCCAGCCGTTCAAGTCCGGCGGCTACCAGCTCGTCGACGGCGGCGTCTGGGCCAACAACCCGATCATGCTGGCAGTGATCGAAGCGCTCATCTGCTTCGAGCTCGATCCGACGCAGATCGACGTGCTCAGCATCGGCTGCGGCGAAGCCCCCTACCTCGTCAAGACGCGGCATACGGTGCTGGGCGGCAGCCTGTTCTGGGCCGATGCCATCTTCGCGGCGATGCGCCTGCAGTCCCTGGCCGCGACCAATCAGGCGCGCCTGCTCCTCGGGCCGCCGTCGATCGTCCGGCTGCTACCGCAGAATCTTACACCGTCCATTGCCCTCGACGACACAAGGCGCGCCATCGACCTGTTGCCCGCCGAGGCAGCATCGGCGGTTGAGGCGAATGCGGAGCGCATCGCCGCCATGTTCTTCGCCGAACCCGCTTCCCCCTTCGTGCCTGTGCCTGCCCCCACGAACTAGGTGTGTCCCTCCTTTGTTCCTAGAAACGAGGCACCGGTGTTCGGGCCCGCGATAGCTTCTTCTCACCGGTCGGCACGTAATTGTGCGATCGCAGTCGCCGCAAGGATGCCGGTCGGCAACTCGTGGCAGCGAGTGTCTGCTTTGGGCCAGAAGCGGTCACATACCATGTCGGACAATTGTCACCCCAAGACCAGCGCCGAAGGCCCGCCGTCGCGTGATTAATGTCTGATGTGGTTCCAGGATTCTGGGCTAAAGTCGCGCGGGATCATGGAGTCGCATCGAGAGTTAGTGCTCCTTGAGCCGGCGACCGAGGGTGGGTCCTCTAAGACTGCCCTGGCATTCCTGAAGGCTAGCCTTCATACCAGTTGGAGTCGCAGTATCGACACCGTCGAACCGAGTATTCTCGAGCGTGAGCTGGAAACATTCCGGACGATCTATCCGGCCAGAGAGCTGACTAGCGGAGCAACGGTGTGGCGCTATCGCCTTACGCCCGCAACCGGACCCGTCGCCTTGATGCTCCATGGCGGCGGTGGGTCCGCGGACAGCCTGTTCCGCTATGCCGCAACGCTCAGCCCGCACCTGCAGCTCCTCCTGCCTTCCCTCCCGGCGAGCGTCGCCACCGTGGACGAGGCCCTGGCCGGGATCCGCGCGGTCATCGCGCATTCGGGGACCACGCCTTCGAACTACGTGGGTTTTTCCATGGGCGGCATGCTGGAGCAGGTCATGCTGCGTGAGGACCCCCACGGTATTCGCAGTCTTACGCTGTTTCATTGTCCGCCCCCTGGCGCGGCCTTTGCCGATGCGCTCGAGAGGCGTTCGGTGCTGATGCATCTTCTTCCAGCCCTTCTGGCCCCCCTCGTGCGGTTGCGGGTGCAGCGCGAGCTCGCCGCCTCGGGGCTTGATGGCGACGAGCTCACCTTCTGGGCCGACTACTATTCCAGCCCCGAGGTCCTCGCCCGAACCCGGGGGCACCAGGCCATCGTCCTCGATTACCTCCGCAACTGCAGCTTTGCACCGGACCAGCTTGATGGCTGGGGCGGCAGGGTACAGATTTTCGAAACGGCCACGGACAAGGTCATTCCCGGAACCGAGCGGGCGCGCCTGAGGCAGCTGTACCCGAACGCCACGGTCACCACCTTCGAGAACGGCGGGCACCTCGGAAACGGCATCACCAGGTGGCGCGAGGTTTCAGATCGTATTGCGGCGATATGCCGACACCCCTCGGGGGCTAATATTGCCACAACCCGCTGATGTCTGGTGCATCTTTTCTGCAGTCCGCGGCTTATACGACCTGCCCGAAAAGGAACCCGACTCCGGAGGTGACGGCCATTGCCAGCACACCCCAGAACAGCACGCGTAGCGCTGGCCTGACGATGCCCGCGCCGCCCGTCAATCCGCTCAGCGCTCCGAGGACGGCGAGCGCTACGGCGGTGACGCCCATCGTCACCCACCGCAGGATGCCGGTCGGCTTCAGCACGGCGGCGGCGAGGGGCACCGCGGCGCCCACCGCAAACGTGGCTGCAGACGTCCAGGCCGCCTGACTAGGGTTGGCGGCGAGGTGTTCGACGATGCCCAGTTCGTCACGCGCATGCGCGGTCAGGGCATCCTTGGCCGTCAGTTTCCTCGGCAACCTTTTTGCGCCAGTTCCCGACTGAGGCCCCGTTCTACATAGATGCCGGCGAGTTCCGCCAGTTCGGCCTCCGGCTGCTCCGCCAGCTCCTGCCGTCCTCGCGCCATGTCCGCCACTTCCGTATCGGCCTGGGGGCGAACCGAGACATATTCGCCCGCCGCCATGGAGAGGGCTCCCGCGATCAGACCCGCAACGCCGGGGAGATGATCGTCCGATGGTCGGCCGTGCTGGACGCTGTGCCGACGATAAGGCTGGATGTCGACACGATCCCGTCATTGGCACCCAGAACCGCGGCGCGGAGCCACCCATTCTCCCCATTGCGTGGCGTTCGGTGTGTGTATGCATGCGGCTCATCGGTTCCCCGTGTGCTTTCTGTCCGGGTGGCGCGCTCGGGCTCGCCCCGCGCCCTTAGGCGATGGCGAATGTCGCCGTCGCCCAAGTACGGTGCATGCCGTCGGCCTCAGGCGCCGCGGATCGCAGCTTCGACGTCGGCGACCGGATGTCCGGTCAGGTCCTTGGAGATTTCCCCCAGGAGGATGGCGCTCAAGGCCTTATGATAATGCTTGCGCATCTCCCCCAGCGCCCGCGGCGCGCCGATGATGACGAGGCCACTGATGCGGCCACCAAGCACCTCTTTGTTCAGGTAGTCCATGACGCTGGCCGAGAAGTTGTCTTCGTTCGCCTGGCTCTCGTCTGGATTGGATGGGCTGGTCTGGCGCGAGCCGCTGCGCTGGTTGTCGCGGCCAACGGCCTCGTGGGCAACCGGTGCGAGCCTCAGTGCCGTCTCGTCGCCCGCGTTGCGGAAGAGGTTGAGCCGTTCACCATCCGCCACAGCGACGTTGGTGCCTTTGGGAAGCATCATTGGACTATTCTCCTGGTGAGGCGTCGAGCGCACTTGCTCTCATGCGCGACGTGTCGGTCAGTTGCGGTGGCCCAACAAAAGGTTGGTTTGGCTACACTGTCGTGTAGCCGCCATCGACAAGGTAGTAACCCCCGGTCACGAAGGACGCGTCGTCGGACAACAGGAACCGCACTACCTTGGCCACCTCGTCCGGCCGGCCAAGGCGTCCCAGCGGGTGCCGGCCGATGAGCACCTCCCGGAACGTATCGGGCAGGCCCGCCAGCAGGGGCGTGTCGATATAGGCCGGGCCGACGCAGTTAATGCGCAGCCCCTGCGGCCCGTACTCCGCCGCCGCGTTCTTGGTGAGTCCGACGACGCCGTGCTTGGCGGCGGTATACGCGCCGTTCCCCAGGGCAGCGACAGTACCGTGGATCGAGGCCATGTTGACGATTGCCGATTGGGCGCCGCCGGCCTCCAGCATCGCGGGGATCTGGTAGCGCATGCCGTACATGATGCCATTGAGGTTGATGCCGATGACGCGGTCCCAGTCGTCGATGTCGACCTCGCCGGCAGGCGCCTGCCGACCACCAATGCCGGCGTTGTTTACGGCGTAGTGAAGCCTGCCGAAGCTGCTCAGCGCGAAGTCGACCGTCTTCATGCTGTCCTCGGCCATCGACGTGTCGCCGACAAAGGGCACAGCCTTGCCGAAGCTCCCGATCTCGTCGGCAACGCGCTCGGCGGCGCTCCGGTTGATGTCGCTAACCACCACGCTCACGCCCAGTCCGGCAAGCTCCTTGGCGATGGCCTCGCCCAGGCCGGACCCGCCACCCGTGACGATTGCTGTTTTTCCATCGAACGACATCGGCTTTCTCCGTCGACCGCCAGTGCTGAGCAACTTGGCCCATGTCAGTTGGGGTATTCCCGCCATGAACCCGCGAGCTATGCTACGAGGCAAACGCCAGACTCTCGTTGATGCAGATCAAACACCAATGCCGGTGTGCAGGCTAGCTTGGGTCTGAGCCGCTTCCGCTGACCACGGCGGCCCCCGCAGTGCCTCCGGGAGGTCAGGTGAAGGGGCAGGGTGCCTCTCGTTCATTCAGCACATCAGGAGACGTCATGATCAAGAACATCGCCGTCCATCTCACGGGGTCTTCGGAGGATGATATCCGCCTGGCGTATGCCGGTGCCTTGGCCGAGCGCTGCAATGCCAGCATCACCGGCCTGCAGGTCAACGTGATGCCCGCCATCGTCTCGATCACGGATCCAACCGGATCCGCATTCCTGCAGCAGTTGATCGCGACGTCGAACCAGCAGGCGGAGGTCACTGGCGAACGCCTCGGGAAGCAACTCGCGCGTCTTGGCTCACCGAGCGAGCTTCGCCGCCTCGACATCTTCCCCGACGAGGTCGGCATCACGCTCGCCACGGAGGCGAGGCTTGCGGACCTGTTCGTGGGGACGCGCCCCTATGGCGATCCGGCCAAGACCGAAGCGACTGAAGAAGCGGTTTTGCTGCGGTCGGGCCGACCCTGCATCTTCCTGCCGCCCGACATGCAGAAGGCGCCGAAGTTCGACAGTATCGTGGTCGGCTGGAAGAACACGCGCGAGGCCGCCCGAGCCGTCGCCGATGCCCTGCCGCTCCTGCAGCAGGCCGATCGGGTGGACGTGATCAAGGTCGCGGAAGAGGCATCCCCTCCGGCAAGTGCGCCCGGCGTGGATATCGGCCGCTATCTCAGCCGGCACGGCGTCAAGACCGAGATCAGGACCGCGGCCAGCGACCCCGACACGGGCACGGCCCTGTTGCGCGAAGCCAGGGCATCGGCGGCTGACCTGATCGTGATCGGCGGTTACGGTCATTCCCGGTTGCGCGAATGGGCGCTGGGCGGTGCCACGCGGGAACTGCTTTCCAACGCCCCCGTGCCGGTGTTCATCTCGCACTA
>Ga0073904_10000801_pt1 | contig 22895 bp, 19 predicted proteins | sample KloWWTrecipitate_FD_66668 | JGI IMG/M metagenome (GOLD analysis project Ga0073904, IMG submission 66668) | Active sludge microbial communities from Klosterneuburg, Austria, studying microevolution and ecology of nitrifiers - Klosterneuburg... | ecosystem: Engineered > WWTP > Aerobic digester >... | reverse complement strand
ACGCCGCCCACGCAGACGAAGAAGCGCTGGCCGATCGCCCTCGTGGCGATGCTGGCCGCATTCGTACTGGTGGCGTCCGGCTCGTTCTGGGCGGCGAAACAGCTCGACGGCGCGACGCCGTCCTCGACGCGTACCACCCAACCGACGATCGAGCCCTACGTCCCCACCGAGGAGCCGACCGACGAACCGACCGTCCCCAGTGGTCGGAATGAGGAGGAGACCGGCGGATCGGTCACCAGCAACGGCGTGAGCGCGGCGCAGTCCGCCGGGGTGGTGCTGATCGAGGCCGAGACCGCGTCCGGGACGGCAGCTGGCACCGGCATGATCCTCACCGAGAGCGGCAAGGTGCTCACGAACTACCACGTCGTGGCCGGCTCCACCGACCTTTCGGTGACGGACGCAGTCAGCGGCAACACCTATGCGGCCACCGTCCTCGGCTTCGACCAGACCCGGGACGTTGCCGTGCTGCAACTGACGGACGCAAGCGGTCTGACTACGGTGAATATCGATGACGACCAGGTGCAGGAGGGCGACGAGGTCGCCGCGGTGGGCAACGCGAACGGCGGCGGCGAGTTGGTCGAAGCCCCCGGCCAGGTGACCGGCACCGACCAGGACCTCACGGTCTCGTCCGACTCGCCCTGGGGCAATACCGAGGACCTCACCGGACTCATCGAGACCGACGCGGGCGCCGTCCCCGGTGATTCCGGCGGCCCCATGTTCGACGCCGAGAACGAGGTGCTGGGCATGACCACCGCCGGCTCGACCCGGGAGGGCACCAGCTACGCCGTCCCGATCGCCACCGCCTTGGCAGTGGTCGACCAGGTGGCGTCGGGGACGGATGCGGGCACCGTCCGCGTCGGCCCGGCGGGCTTCCTCGGCATCAAGGTCGCCGACGCCGACCAGCGCTCCAGCGGAAAGACGATCACCGAGGTGGTCGCCGACAGCCCGGCCGAGGAGGCGGGAGTCAAAGCCGGTAGCACCCTCACCCGAGTTGGCGACACCGCGATCAAGGGCAGCACCAACCTGGCCACCGTGATCCGCGCTCTCGAACCCGGCCAGCAGGTGACCATCGCCTGGACCGCCCCCAACGGCTCGGCGAAGGAGGCCACGGTCACCCTGGGCAGCAGCCCGGTCAACTGACCCCGAAACCCCGAGTTGTCAGAACTTCACGGCGCCAGGGCGCCGTGAAGTTCTGACAACTCGGGGTTCGGCGGGGCGGACCACGGTGGTCTACCATCCGACGCGAAGAACTAGAGTGAGCGATCGACTCGTGTCCCCGAACGCCAGGAAGAAGCCAAGTGGCAACTGAGCAGAAGATCCGGCTCGTGATCGTGGAGTCGCCGACCAAGGCCGTCAGCTTGGCCAAGTTCCTTGGCTCGGGTTACGTGGTGGAGTCGAGCCGCGGCCACGTCCGCGACCTGCCCACCGGCGCGTCCGAGGTGCCGGCCAAGTACAAGGGCGAGAAGTGGGCGCGCACCGGCGTCAACATCGAGGCCGATTTCGAGCCGCTCTATGTGGTGGCCGCCGACAAGAAGGCCACGATCCGCGACCTCAAGGCCAAGCTGAAGAACGCGGACGAACTCCTGCTCGCAACCGACGAGGACCGCGAGGGCGAGGCCATCGCGTGGCACCTGCTCGACGAGTTGAAGCCGAAGGTTCCGGTCAAGCGGATGGTCTTCCACGAGATCACGCCCGAGGCGATCCAGGCTGCGGTCGCTAACACTCGCGAACTCGACACCGACCTCGTCGACGCCCAGGAGACCCGGCGCATCCTCGACCGGCTCTACGGCTACGAGGTCTCCCCGGTGCTGTGGAAGAAGGTCATGCCGAAGCTGTCTGCGGGCCGGGTCCAGTCGGTCGCCACCCGGCTTGTGGTCGATCGCGAGCGGGAGCGCATCGCCTTCCGTCCGGCCGCCTACGCCGACATCGAGGCGATCCTGGACGCCGGAGCGGACGCCGACCCGCGCACCTTCGCAGCCAGGCTCAACTCCTTCGGTTCGCGCCGGATCGCCCAGGGACGCGACTTCGACTCGCTCGGCAAGCTCAGCGGCAAGGACCTGCTGCAACTCGGCATCGACGAGGCCGAGCGGCTCGCGTCCGACCTTGCCAAAGCGAGTTACGCGGTCGCGAGCGTCGAGGCCAAGGGCTACACCCGCAAGCCCTACGCGCCGTTCCGCACCACCACGCTGCAGCAGGAGGCCGGCCGCAAGCTCGGCTTCACCGCCCAGCGCACCATGTCGGTGGCCCAGGAACTCTACGAGCGTGGCTTCATCACCTATATGCGTACCGACTCGGTCACGCTGTCGAGCACGGCGGTGGACGCGGCCCGCGCCCAGGTGAAGGAGCTCTACGGCGGCAAGTATCTGCCCGCCCAGCCGCGCGTCTACACCTCCAAGGTGAAGAGCGCGCAGGAGGCGCACGAGGCCATCCGTCCGGCTGGCGCCAGCTTCCGCACGCCACAGCAGACGGGCCTGCACGGCGACCAGTTCCGGCTCTACGAGCTGGTCTGGAAGCGCACGATCGCCTCCCAGATGAAGGACGCCGAGGGCGAGACCGTCAGCGTCCGGATCGGTGCGACCCTGCCCGAGCGGGTTGCGGTGACCGATTCCGCCACCGGCGAGGTGGTCGAATCCGGACGGGCGACGTTCGCCGCGTCCGGACGCACGATCACCTTCCTCGGCTTCCTGAAGGCCTACGTCGAATCGGTCGACGACGACGCCTCGACCGACGACGCCCAGGCGCGGCTGCCGCAACTCGCGTCCGGGCAGCACTTGGACGTCGAAAAGGTGACCGCAGCCCCGCACGAGACCAAACCGCCGTCGCGCTACACCGAGCCCTCGCTGGTGGCCAAGCTCGAAGAGCTGAATATCGGCCGGCCGTCCACCTACGCCTCGATCATCCGCACGATCACCTCGCGTGACTACGTGTTCAAGAAGGGTTCGGCGCTGGTGCCGACCTGGCTGGCGTTCGCGGTCACCAGGTTGTTGGAGGAGCACTTCGCCAAGCTGGTCGACTACGACTTCACCGCCGAGATGGAACAGACCCTCGACGAGATCGCCCGCGGTGAGGCCGCCCGGATCGCGGTGCTCAAGGACTTCTACTTCGGTCCGGAGGGGTCGGCGCACGAGGGCCTGGAGAAGCTGGTCAACGAACTCGGCGAGATCGATGCGCGCAAGCTGTCGACCTTCAGCCTCGGTGACGGCGTGGACGTGCGGGTGGGCCGCTACGGCACTTACGTCGAGGACGGCGAGGCGCGCCGGGCGAACGTCGATCCGGACCTGGCGCCGGACGCGCTCACCCTCGATCTCGCTCGGGAACTGCTGGCCAAGCCGGCCAACGAGGAGCGGGTGGTCGGCACCGATCCGGCGTCCGGCTACTCGATCATCGCCAAGGACGGACGCTACGGTCCGTACGTCACTGAAGTACTTCCCGAGGACGCACCCAAGTCGGCCAAGCCGCGGACGGGCTCGCTGTTCGCGTCCATGAACACCGAGACGGTGACCCTCGAGCAGGCGCTCGAGCTGCTCGGCCTGCCACGCGTGGTCGGCAAGGGCGCCGACGGTGAGGAGATCACCGCGCAGAACGGACGCTACGGCCCCTACCTGAAGAAGGGGACGGATTCGCGCTCGCTGACCAGCGAGGACCAGATCTTCGAGATCACCCTTGCCGAGGCAGAGGAGATCTACGCCCAGCCGAAGACCCGCGGACGCTCGGCGGCGTCCGGGCCGCTGCGCGAACTGGGGGCGGATCCGGTCAGCGCCAAGCCGGTGGTGATCAAGGACGGCCGCTTCGGTCCGTACGTGACCGATGGCGAGTTCAACGCCACCCTGCGGCGCACCGACTCGATCGAGGCGATGACCTTGGAGCGGGCCGCGGAACTGCTGGCCGAGAAGCGGGCCAAGGGTCCCGCCCCCAAGCGGACGGTGCGTCGCACCACCAAGACCGCAGCCAAGAAGCCGACCAAGAAGTGATCCCCACATTCCCTGAGCTTGACGAAGGGCAGGGGGCGCCCCTTCGTGACGGCTCGCTCGCAAGCTCACGAGCCTCCTCAGGGAGCGTTGTTGGCAAGTCAGGCTCGCTCGCAAGCTCACGAGCCTCCTCAGGGAGCGTTGTGAACGCAACGGTCCCTGAGGAGCCCGCGAGGAACGAGCGGGCGTCACGAAGGGCCTCCGCAGCTGCTGCGGAAGGCCTGTTCATCGTCTTCGAAGGCGGGGACGGGGTCGGGAAGTCCACCCAGGCGGCGCTCCTGGCCGAGTGGCTCGAAGGTCTGGGACGCGAAGTGGTACTCACCCGCGAACCGGGCGGCACCCAGATCGGCCAGACGCTGCGCCAGGTCGTGCTCGACCCGGCCAGCGGTGACGTCTCGCCGCGCGCCGAAGCCCTGATCTACGCCGCGGACAAAGCCCAACACGTCTACGAACTGGTCCTCCCCGCGCTGCACCGGGGCGCGGTCGTGATCAGCGACCGGTACGTCGACTCGATGCTGGCGTACCAGGGTGCGGGCCGCGTGCTGTCCCCGGAACGCGTCGAACAGGTGGCCAGATGGGCCACCCAGGACCTGCTGCCCGACCTCACCGTCCTGCTGGACCTTGATCCCGATCACGGCCTGGCGACGATCGCCGAGAAGGACCGCCTCGAAGGCGCGGGGACCGAGCTGCACGTGCGGGCCCGGCAGTTCTTCCTCGACCTGGCCGACCGTGACCCGGAGCACTACCTGGTGCTGCACGCCCGCACGGGGATCGAGAGCATCGCCGCCAGCGTGCGCGATCGGGTGGCCTCGCTCATGTCAGCCCAGGCTGGCAAGCTGGCCCCGTGAACGTAACGCTCGGCGAGGGCCGTCCGGTGGTGGAGCCCGCAGCGACCACCGGCGTCTGGAGCGATCTGATCGGTCAGGAGCGTGTGGTCGGCACACTGCAGCGCGCCGTGCACGCGGCCGCCCAGGGCAACCGTCACGCCATGACCCACGCGTGGCTGTTCACCGGTCCGCCGGGCTCGGGTCGATCGAACGCCGCCCGCGCCTTCGCGGCGGCGCTGCAGTGCCACATCTGCGGCTGCGGCGAGTGCAACACCTGCCTGACCGCGCTCACCGGTGCGCATCCCGACGTCACCCTCGTGCGCACCGAGCAGTTGAGCATCGGCGTGGACGAGGTGCGCGATCTCGTGCGTCGCGCCGCGATGGCACCTACCCTCGGGCGCTACCAGGTGCTGGTCGTCGAGGACGCCGACCGCATCACAGAACGGGGCGCGGACGCGCTGCTAAAGAGCATCGAGGAGCCTGCGCCGCGCACGGTCTGGCTGTTGTGCGCGCCGACCGCGAACGACGTGGTGGCCACCGTCCGTTCGCGCTGCCGCCTCGTGGAGCTGAGTACGCCGAGCGCGGCGGCGATCGCCGAACTGCTGCATCGCCGGGACGGGGTGGAGCCCGATCTGGCCCGTTTCGCCGCCCGGGCGGCCCAGGGACACATCGGCCGGGCCCGGGCGCTGGCCCGCAGTGAGAGCGTCCGCGAGCGACGCTCCGTTGTGCTGCACCTGCCCAGCCGACTCACCTCGCTGGGCGCGTGCTTGGCTGCAGCCGCGGCCATGGTCGAGGCCGCCAGCGAGGAGGCGTCCGCGGTCACCGCAGATCTGGACGCGCGGGAGAAGGCGGCGCTCAGTGAAGCGCTGGGGTTCAGCACGCGCGGAGCGCGTCCGCGGAACGCCCAGGCCGCGCTGCGTGATCTTGAGGATCAGCAGAAGGCGCGGGCCAAGCGACTGCAGCGCGATGCCCTCGACCGAGTGCTCACCGAACTCACCGCGTTCTACCGGGACGTCCTGTCCGTGCAGACAGACGCGGGTGTCGACCTGATCAACGCCGAACTGGCCGGCCTGATCGGCGAAGCCGCCCGGCGCAGGCCGGCCGAAACGACAGTCGGAAAGCTGGACGCGATCCTGGCCTGCCGCACCGCACTGGAGACCAACGTGACCCCGCTACTGGCGATGGAGTCGCTGATGCTGTCGCTGGCCGACTGGCGCTGACCGCGGCCCGGGCCGTGTCGCTCAGCGGCGAACGGCGGTGCGGATGCAAGCATGGACGCGGAAGAGTGCTTGGAGGAAAGGACTTCCCCGTGACCGAGCCACGCGAACCAGAGCCCGTCGTCGATGCGGACGAGGCCGTCGCGCCCGAAGTTGCGCCCGGCGCGGATGCCCCGGTGGAGGTGCCCGAGGTGAGTCCCTGGCACCCGGTGCAGCCCGCCGAGACATCGGACGCGGCCGAGTTCGAGCCTGCTCAACCCGGGGTGGCCGAACCGCTGGGCGAGCCCGAGACGGTGGTCGCCGCCGCACCCGAGCCGATCACCGAGCCCGTTGCCGAGACCGAGCTGGAGGCCCAGGTCGCATCCGCGCCAGAGCCGGTTTCCTCTCCCACCCCGATCGAGGAACCCGAAGTCGTGGAGCCAACCATGGTGGCCGTCGAACCCGAGCCCACCCTCGTGCCGCCCCCGGCTGAACCTGAACCGGCAGCCGAGCCGGTGATCGAAGCCGGCCCGGTGATCGTCGAGGCGGAGCGCGAGACTGCTGAGACGGTCGCCATCAGTCCGCTGGCAGCCCCAATCGTTGAGCCCACGATCGTCATTCCGGAGGAACCCGTGTCCCAGGTAGCTGCGCCGACCGAATCGATCTTCCGGCCCGCCAGCCCGTCCCAGGAACAGACCACGATCGAGCAGCTCTCCGACGAAGAGGCCAAGTTGGCCGCTGAGCGGGCCGCCCGCCGCGATGCCCGCGTCGCCGCGCTGGCTGCGACCGCGCCGGTCGCGTTCGCAGCCCCGGCCCCGGTCGTGGTGCACAAGCGCACGAACGACAAGTTCTGGGGATCGCTCGGCCTGTTCCTGCTGCGGTTGGTCGTTGCCGGGATCTTCGCCATCCGCGGGATGAACATTCTCACCGACATTCCCGCCGCCCAGGAGTTGTTCGCAAAGACGATCATCCCCGAGCCGCAGATCATGGCGATCGTCACCGGCGTGGCGTCCCTGCTGATCGCCCTCTCACTGGTGCTCGGCCTGCTCACCCGACTTGCCGGTCTGGGCATCGCCCTGATCGCCGGCGGTGTGCTTGCCTTCGTGCTGTGGGGTCCGTGGAGTCCGTTCGTCGCCGGCCAGCCCGGCTTCCTCGGCGAGTTGGAGTTGCTGCTGGCCGCAGTCGGCCTGCTCTTCCTGCTGGTCGGTGCCGGCGGCTGGAGCCTCGACCGCAGCTTCCGCGCCGGACGCGAGCGCGACAAGGCGGAACGCGCGGCCGCCGCCAACTGACCCACTTCGGCTGGGCTACTGATCGGCTTCGGCCGGCTACTGATCGCCTTCGGCTGGGCTACTGATCGGCTTCGGCCGGCTACTGATCGACTTCGGCTGGTCGAGCCTGTCGAGACCCCAGTGCGCGGGCGCTCGAGGGCTTAGCCTTGCGGCATGGCGCAGGTAATCGCAGTCGCCTTCGAGCCGATGGGTCGGCTCTACTACTTCGATCCGGGTGAGTTCAGGGTCGGCTTCGGCCAGACAGTGCTGGTACCCACCGTCGACGGCACTGAGGTGGCCACCTGCGTCTGGGGTCCCGCGGAGGTCGGGTGGCAAGCCGACTTCCCGTCCCTGATCGGCCTGGCGGAGCCGTCCGATCTGCAGCGCGATGCCGAGAACCGCGTGCGTCGCGCTGAGATCGTCGCGGTCTCTCGTCGGCTCATCGCCCAGCACGAGCTGGGCATGCGGGTGGTCGGCGTCGACTTCGTCGATCAGAGCGAGGACTTCGACCAGCAGGCGGTGATCTACTTCGAGGCTCCCGGACGGGTCGACTTCCGCGCCTTGATCACCGATCTGGCCCGCGCGCTGAAGGCCCGCATCGATCTGCGCCAGATCGGCGCCCGGGAGGCGGCAGCGATCATCGGCGGCGTCGGTGGGTGTGGCCGCGAGTACTGCTGCGCCACGATCGCTCTTCCCCAGACCGCGATCTCGCTGAAGCTCGCCCGCGCCCAGGACCTGCCGAACAGCCCTTCCCAACTGCTTGGGGCGTGCGGACGCCTGATGTGCTGCCTCGCCTACGAGCACAAGCTGTACACCGACTTCCGTGCCTGCGCCCCGGGTGTGGGTACTGAAGTGACCCCTCCAGAGGGACCCGGACGCGTGGTGGGTCACGTGGTGCCTCTGGACGCGGTGCTCGTCCGGGTCGGGCACGAGTCGGTCAGTTGCCCGCTAGCCGCACTCCGCAGCGCGGCACCGACCTCGTGAAGAGGGTCGGTTCGGCGGCTTTGGCTACCCTGAACGAGTGCCGCCCGCCTTCCGCCCAAGAGTTGCCCTCCTTGCTGCTGTCCTGCTGCTGGCCGGGTGCGTACCGTCGCCGACGCCCATGCCGTCCCCGTCCGAAACGACTGCGCTGCCGGACAACGCGATCCGCATCTCCGCGGTGCCCGGTCCAGCGGTCGACCGTCCGACCTTCGACGCAACGACCCCGAAAGTGGACGGGATGGTCGCCGGTCTCGCTGGGGACGGGTTGTCGGGCTACCTGACCCAGCAGATCGAGTGGAACCCCTGTGACGAGAGCGAGTGCGCGCAGATCCTCGCCCCGCTCGACTACGCGACCCCGGCCGAGGCTGCCGTGACGCTGTCCCTGAAGCGCAAGCCGGCCACCAAGGGCCCGCGACTGGGCACGCTGTTCATCAATCCGGGCGGACCGGGCGCGTCCGGGGTCGACTTGGTGGACGGCTTCGCGAGCGAAGGCCTGGAGCAGTACGACATCCTCGGCTGGGATCCGCGCGGAACCGGCGGCTCGACCGCGGTGCAGTGCTTCGACGACGAACAGGCGGACGCCTTCAACAGCCTGGACGGATCGCCCGACGATGAGGCCGAAAGGGCGGCGCTGCTGGAGGCGGTCTTCGAGTTCGGCAAGGAGTGCTGGCAGAACAGCGGCTCGCTGCTGGAGCACATCACCACGATCGAGACGGTCCGCGACCTGGACCTGATGCGCCAGCTGGTCGGCGACGCGAAGCTGAGCTTCCTCGGCTACTCCTACGGCACCGCGATCGGCGCCACCTACGCCGAGCTGTTCGGGCACAACACCGGACGCCTGGTGCTGGATGCGGCCGTGAACATCACGGACAACGACGACGTGATCCAGGCGATGGGCTTCGACCTTGCGCTGGGGAACTTCGCGTCCTGGTGCGCCGAGGACGCCTGTGCGCTCGGTTCCTCCAAGGATGAGGTTCTCGACGGCATCACCGACCTGCTGGACGACTTGGACTCCGCGCCGCTCAAGGTGGGGGAGCGAAAGCTCACCCAAACCATGGCGGCCACCGGCATCGCCGCCATGCTGTACGGCGGCAAGAGCGCGTGGTCGACCCTGGCTGCGTCGATCCAGGCCGCGAAGAAGGGACGCGGGGAGGCGCTGCTCTGGGGCGCGGACTACCTGAATTCCCGTGGCGAGGACGGCAGCTATGACCCGATGTTTTTCGCGTTCCCTGCGATCAGTTGCGCCGATGACTCGACCGAGCAGGGTGTGCTCGACGCCGACCGGCTCTGGGCCGAGGACCAGAAAAAGGCTCCGATCTTCGGCAAGTACTTCGGCCCGCAGTACATCTGCGCGCTCTGGCCGGTGCGCCCGGCCCGGCAACTCGACCTTCGCGGAGCCAGCGCCCAACCGCTGCTCGTGATCGGTGGCACCGGCGACAACGCCACCCCGTATCAGCAGGCCGTCGACATGGCCGGACAACTCGAGTCGGCCGTGCTGGTCACCTACCAGGGCGAGGGCCACGGCACCTTCGGCGGCAAGTCCGAGTGCGTGGACCGGATCGTGGTGGCCTATCTGGTGAAGGGCACAATGCCCGCCGACGGGGTCCGCTGCAGTTGATCACTCAACGCTCCCTGAGCCCTGATCGATCGGCTGGTCGAGCCTGTCGAGACCGCGCTTCCTCAGCGAATCAAGGCCGAGGAGGGCTCGCGAGGGTCGAGGCGCTCCGATGTAACGCTCCCTGAGGGCTCGCGAGGGTCGAGGCGCTCCGATGTAACGCTCCCTAAGGGCTCGCGAGGGTCGAGGCGCTCCGGCGTAGCGCTCCCTGAGGGCTCGCGAGGGTCGAGGCGCTCCGATCTAGCGCTCCCTGAGTGCTCGCGAGGGTCGAGGCGCTCCGATCTAGCGCTCCCTGAGGAGGGCTCGCGAGGAACGAGCGAGGCCGTCACGAAGGGCGTCCGCCATCTGACTTGTGACGGCGACCCAACGTTGGCGTTCGCTCGCAAGCACGGCAACGTCCTCGGAGACGGGAATCGGGACGTCGATCCCTCGCCGTTTCGGCGACCCGGTCGGCATGGCCCTATAGTTGTGCCTCGGCCGAATGGCCGCGCCACCTTAGCTCAGTCGGTAGAGCGACGCTCTCGTAAAGCGTAGGTCGCGGGTTCGATTCCCGCAGGTGGCTCCAGGCCGGTCCGTCAACAGAATGAGCCCCGAGCCCTCGTCCCCGCAAACTGGTCAGTTGCGTCCCGCGACGGTACCAAACCGTCCACTTTGTGGAGAAGTGAGCGGCGACAGCGCCCAGCCCTCGTCCCCGCAAACTGGTCAGTTGCGTCCCGCGACGGTGCCAAACTGTCCACTTTGTGGAGGAGTGAGTCGCGTCAGCGCCCAGCCCGGTCAGACGCCAGGCACTGGCAGGGTCTCCCGAGGGCGCTCCAGATGTGGTGGGGTATGCGTTGTGCTGACCAACCGAACGTCCTCCCAATGACCAGCCCAGAAGGCCTTGAGCATGTCTCCGCGTTCGCGCCGTTCCGCGTCCGCGCCTTCAAGTGGCTCTGGGTGGGCATTGTGCTCAGCAGTGTCGGAGCGTGGGCGCAGATGGTCGGCGCGCAATGGCTGTTCATCAACGACCCCAACGCGGCGACGATCATCTCCCTGGTGCAGACCGCGACCGTGCTGCCCATGGTGCTGTTCGGCTTGGTCGCCGGGGTGCTCGCGGACGCGTTCGACCGGCGTCGGCTCTTGCTGTTCGTGCAGATCTACTTCCTTCTTGTCGCGCTGGCACTGGCCGTGCTCACCTGGCTCGACCGGATGCCGCCGCTGCTGCTGCTCGCCTTCACCTTCCTGATCGGGATCGGCAGCGCGCTGCAGGTGCCCACCTGGCAGCCCTTGATCACCGAACTGGTGCCCCGCTCCCAGATCGCGCAGGCCACCCGCCTTGACATGGTGAGCGTCAATGTCGCGCGCGCCGTCGGCCCGGCCATCGCCGGCCTGGTGATCGCCGCCTGGGGAGTCCCGCCGGTCTTCCTGCTCACCGCCACCTGCACCCTCTTCCTGATCGGGGCGCTGCTGGCCTGGCGGCGTCCGGCCGAGGCCCCGCGCGCGCGAGAACGGTTCCTTCCGGCGCTTCGCGCGGGCGGGCGCTACGTGCGCCACGAGCCCGTCGTGCGGCTGATCCTGGTGCGGCTCGCGGTGTTCGTCGCCCCGGCCACGGCCATGTGGACGCTGCTGCCACTGATCGCCAACCGCCAGCTGGGTCTCGGAGCGAGTGGCTACGGACTCCTCTTCGCGGCTCTGGGCGTCGGTGCGGTGATCGCAGCTTTCTCGCTGGGACGGATCACCCGGCACCTGTCCGGCAACCAGGTGCTGAGCTGGAGCGCGGTGCTCTACGGCTTCGCCTTCGCCCTGACCATGGTGGTGCCCGGACTGCTGACCGCAGTCCCGCTGCTCCTCGTTCTCGGCTTCGGCTGGACGGCGACCGCGTCCACGCTGAATGCGGAACTGCAGCTCTACCTGCCCGGCTGGGTTCGGGCTCGCGCACTGGCGGTGTACCTGATGGTCTTCACGGGTGCGCAGGCTGTGGCCGCGCCGATCTGGGGGCTCATCGCCCAGCACTCAGGCCTCGGCACGGCTGTCTGGGTGGCGTCCGGACTCGTCGTCGTGGGCGGCTTGGTCGGCTTCGCCTGGCACTTCCCGGAGAGTGAGGGGCTCGATCGGTCTCCGCTGGTCTACTGGGGCGACGCCCAGGTGCTCTACTCGCCGGAGCCGGACGCCGGGCCGGTTCAGGTGATGGTCGAGTACGTCGTGCCTGCCGGTCAGGTGGATCCCTGGCTCATCGCCATGGAGGACATGCGCAGGTCACGGTTGCGCAGCGGTGCGATGCGCTGGGAGCTGTACCGAGTGGGGGAGCGGGCCGACACCTATCTGGAGATCTTCGCCGTGCCGTCGTGGCAGGAGCATCTGCACCAGCACGAACAGCGACTGACGGTGCAGGATCAGGAGATCGAACAACGCGCACTCGGGTTCTCTATCCGGCCCCCGGTGGCCGTCCACCTGCTGCCACCGCCCGAGCCGGACGCGTCCTGAAGCCGGGCCTTTGAGCTGCGATCTCGCCGCATGATACCCTTGGGGGTATTGAAGAAAGGGTGCTATGGCGACGCAGGAACTGACCTCGGCAACGTTCGAGCAGACGGTGGCGGACAACGACATCGTGCTGGTCGACTTCTGGGCGGCGTGGTGCGGCCCCTGTCGGATGTTCGCCCCGGTGTACGAGGCGGCCTCTGTTGAGCACCCCGATCTGGTGTTCGGCAAGGTCGACACCGAAGCCGAGCGCGACCTGGCCGCTGCCGCGAGGATCATGTCGATCCCCACACTGATGGTGTTTCGGGAGGGAATCCTCGTCTACGCCCAGCCCGGCGCGATGCCCGCCCCAGCGCTCACCGAACTCATCGCGGCCGTCCGTGCAGCCGATATGGACGCGGTTCGCGCGGAGCTTGATGAGCAGAACTCGGCAGAGGCCGTGGCGCAGTGACGCGTTGATCACTTGTACAATGGACCGGTATTAATCCGGTGAAAGGTAATGGCGGGATGCAGATCGAGAACGAAAGCCTTGCGGGCGTGCTCAAGCGATTGAAGCGCGCACAAGGGCAAATCGGCGGCATCATTCGCATGATCGAGGACGGCCGGGACTGCAAGGACATCGTGACCCAGTTGGCGGCGGTATCCAAGGCGCTCGACCGTGCCGGTTTCGCCGTGATCGCCGCCGGTCTGAAGCAATGCCTGACCGAGGATCCGGAAGGTACCGGCGTGGACACGTCCTCCCTGGAGAAGCTCTTCCTCTCTCTGGCCTGAACTCCTGAACGGGCAGGGCTGGACGGTCAGCAATTCTCGACAAACGCCCCAGAACGCGCTATTCGCTATCTTCAGCGCGCAATTTTGGCCTACGCCCAATTTGCGACGGCTCTCAGTGGTGGCCCTTGATCACCATGCGCATGATTCGAAGGTCGAAAGCGACGAATCTCAGGAATTGCCCGAAGATATTCTGTCTGGCCTTCAGCGTCCGGGCAGTGGGCAGTGGTGCCTTCGACAGGTCGGCGATCGGGTCGGCGGTGGCCTGGGTCGGTTCGGTCATGATCACTCCGGAATCAGTTGCCAGCCCGGCAGGGCCTTGGCCTTGTAGATGAACAGGTGGTGGAGCATCAGCTTCACCCAGTGGCCGTGCAGGCCCAACTCGCCGCGGGTCTCCCGCTCGTCGCGTCCGGTGGCGAACCGCTGGTAGTCGGGGACGACGGGCATCATGGTCATGGCCGCGGCCGACCCCTTGGTGAGGCCGGTACCCGCCGACGCCACGCAGGCGGCTCCCATCCGTGCCATCGACGCGGTATGCGCGGGGGCGCCGGAGCCGCGCTTGATCCGGTCGGCGATGGTCATGGCCACGGTCTTGCCCATCACCCCTGACGGCATTCCAGTGCGGGGCGGAGACGGCGCGATTGCGGTGCCCTTGGGCGTCTTCAGCGGCTTGGAGATCTGGTGCGGTGGTGCGAACGCGATGCCGACCGCCCAGAGGTTGTCGTAGCCGGGAGCCGCATAGGTGGTTGGCCAGTCCTCCGCGCGCCATTCCGCGTACGGCTTCGCGGTGTAGTCAGCGTCCACCTTCATGAACCCACTCGGGGCGAAGATCTCGGCGGTGATGTCGGTGCCGTCAGGAGCGTAGGCCTTCAGTGGGACGCCGCCGAACGGCGGGATGAGCATCGCGAAGTCGAAGCCCAGGGTGTGGGTGTTGCCGTCCAGTGTCTCGTAGTGGATCAGGCCCGCCTCCACCTTGTTCACGTGCGCGCCCAGGATGGCTTCGACCCCGCGCTCGCGGAACAGCGACCCCGTCCACAGTTCGCTCGTGGTCTGGAAGCCCTGCTGGTCGAAGACCATGCCGTCCACCCCGAAGTCGCCCAACGCGGCTTCATTCGTGAGGTAGACCACCTTCGCCAGGTGCCGGACGCCGGCTTCGCGCAGCTCGTGATCGACGTTGAAGACATACTCGAAGGCGGCACCTTCGCAGGTGCACGTGCCGTGGCCCATGCCGACGACGAGAGTCTGCGGCTTGCCGGTCTTCAGCACGGCGATCACCTCGCGGAGCTTCTCGGAAGCCTCTACCGCGTGGTCCGCGGTGCAGACCGAGACGGTGTGCCCATCCGGCCCCATGCCCTCGGTGGCCTCGAACCGCAGCTTCGGTCCGGTTGCGTTGATGAGGTAGTCGTAGCGCAGGCGTTCGCCGGTGCCAGCGGCGTCGGGCGAGGTGTACTCGATGTCGACCGCGCCGAGACTGTCGGTGCCGTCGCCGCGGGGATGGATCGCGACCGCCTTCGCCTGCTTGAACCCGATGCCCTTGCGGCGGTAGACCGGGGCGAGGGGGAAGACCACGTCCTGCTTGGCCATCTCGCCGACGCCGACCCAGATGTTGGACGGGATCCAGTTCCAGTTCGAGTTCGGTGAGACCACCGTGATGGTGTGCCCCCGGCCGAGCATCCGCCGAAGGTGCAGGGCTGCGGTGTGTCCCGAGACTCCCGCTCCAAGGATGACTACTTCTGCCATGCGTCCCCCTAATCGATGCCCGCCTCGCAGGGCGTCTCAATGGTACCCCAGGGGGTATGACTTTCGTGCACTTTCGGTGGATTGAGGGACCGCGATGCTGGTCGCCTGGGAGTTCGGCAGGGTGACCCCCGCTCGATGCGGCATGCTTGGGACGACGACTTGAGGAGGCGGCGATGCGGCGATTCCTGGCGCTGGTATTGGCGATCGTGATGGCACCGTTGGCGGCGTGCGCGTCCGCCCCGGCGCCGAGTGCGGCGTCCATGCTGGTCGAGAGCCCTTGGGTTCGCACGACGACGGGCGCGAAGGACAAGTCCATGACCGCGGCGTTCCTAACCATCGTCAACCCGGGGACGGCGGACGTCCGTCTCACCTCCGCCGAGTGCGCGGATGCCGGCATGGTGCAGATCCACGAAATGGTGACCGTGGAAGGAAAGATGGTGATGCAGGAGGCCAAGGACGGGGCGGTGGTCCCGGCGGGCAGCCATTTGCACCTGGTCCCCGGCGGCTATCACATCATGCTCATGAACCTCACCAAGGAGTTCGCGGTCGGCGACCAGATCGCGCTCACGCTGCACTTCTCGGACGGTGGTTCGCTGCCGGTGACCGCGCCGGTGAAGGACTTCGTCGAGGAGGAGGACCATTACCACAGCCCCACCCCGACCCCGTCGTCGTGATGACTGAAGAACCGCAGCCCGGCCAGGCGTCCACCCCCGAACCCGAACCGCCAGCGACCGGCCTGAACCGTCGGCACCTGTTCGGCTACGCGGGTGCGGCCGGTGTCGGCGCCCTGGCCGGGTTCGGTGCCGGCCGGGTGTCCGCACCGGTGGCCCCGTCAGGCTCAACCTCGGGCGAGGTGACCCGGCAGACCCACTCGCCCCACGGCGTCCACCAGGCCGGCATCGTCACTCGCACCCCGGCGGTCACCCGGTTGTTGGCGTTCAACCTGCTCGGGGCCGACGTCGAAGCGCTGAAGAAGCTGCTCCAGTTGTGGAGCGGCGACATTCCGGCGCTGATGGCAGGCAAGCCGATTCCCGGCGACCCGACCCCCGAACTCGCCCAGGCCGGCGTTTCGCTGTCGATCACCGTTGGTCTGGGACCGAAGGTGTTCAGCCTTCCAGGGCTCACTCGCAAGCGTCCGGACGGGTTCGTCGAGATCCCGGCCATGCGCCACGACCAGTTGCAGGGACGCTGGAGCGGCGGCGACCTGCTCGCGATCGTCGCGGCCGACGACGCGACCACGGTCGACTACGCGGCACGCCGGCTCACCAGGGACGCAGGTACCTTCGCCGAGCTCGCCTGGGTGCAGGACGGTTCCTGGCGGGGTGTGGACGCGAGCGGCGCGCCGGTAACCGGGCGCAACCTGTTCGGCCAGGTGGACGGGTCGGGCAACCCGTCCGGCGAAGTGCTGGACGCCACGGTCTGGGCCGCAGACCCGCTGCCCTGGTTCGTCGGCGGCACCACCTTCGTGGTGCGCCGCATCGAGATGGACCTCGACTTCTGGGACCGGACCACCCGCGATCGCCAGGAGAAAGTGATCGGCCGCCGGCTCGACAACGGCGCGCCCCTCACCGGCCACCAGGAGACCGACGCGCTCGACCTCGCCGCGACAGACGCGGACGGCCGTCCGCTCATCCCGACGGACGCGCATGCCCGACGATCACACCCGGACGAGAATGCCAGCCGGCGCATCCTGCGCAGAGGGATCAACTACACCCACACCGAGATGGTGGACGATCGGCCTGTGGCCACCGCCGGGCTGATCTTCCAGTCCTTCCAGGCCAACATCGCTCAGCAGTTCGTCCCGATCCAGAACCGCCTGGATGAGAACGACGCTCTCAACGACTGGACCCACGCGATCGGCTCAGCCGTGTTCGCCCTGCCCGGAGGTTTCGCCGAGGGCGACTGGATAGCCCGCGCCCTCTTCGAGTGAGGCTCAGCCGGTCGTGGCCGTGAACAGCCGGGCCTCCACCAGCGCCGACCAGCCGCCGTAGAACTCCAGGCCGACCAGCGTCGCAGGTGGGTAGTTGTACCGAATGAGCGAAAGGGCCTCGGGGTTGGAGTGAGCCCGATCGGCGAGGTTCGCGGCCAGCCCGGGGATTCCGGGGGCATGGCCGACGACCAGCACCGTCCGTACCCGGTCCTCGACTCCCATCAACTCGGCCATCAGTTGGCGTGAGCCGGCGTTGTACAGCCGGTCGAGGTGTCTGATCGGCACCGGCAGCTTCAGTAACTCGGCGGTCTGACGGGCGCGAGTGGCGGACGAGCACAGCACCAACTCGACTCGCTGCTTCGCCAGCAGTTCGCCGACCGCACGCGCCTGCGTCCGCCCCTTCGGAGAGAGCTCGCGGGTGACGTCGCGCCAATCGGTGCCTGTGCTCAACGCGTCCGCATGGCGCAGGAGGTACAGCCGATGCGCTTTCGGCTCGCCGCGAGTGGTCATTCAGCTACCGCGGGAGTCACTCCCGGGTGAACTCGTTCTCGTAGGAGGTACCGCGGGCGCGCTCCCAGCTGGCATGGATCTCCATCTCGGCCTCCGCGTGGCCCACCCACACCGCACCCTCGACCGACTTGCCGGGCTCGAGGTCCTTGTAGACGCTGAAGAAGTGCTCGATCTCCAGCAGGGACAGGTTGTGCAGGTCGGTCAGTTCCTTGACGTTGCCCTGACGCTGGTCGGCGACGGGGATGCAGAGCACCTTGTCATCGCCACCCATCTCGTCGGTCATCCGGAACATGCCGATCGCCCGGCACTCGATCAGTGCGCCGGGGAACGTGGGCTCGGGCACGAGCACCATGGCGTCCAGCGGATCGCCGTCCTGGCCGAGGGTGCCCTCGATGAAACCGTAGTCGTTCGGGTACTGGGTGGACGTGAACAACGTCCGGTCCAGGCGGATGCGACCGGTGTGATGGTCCATCTCGTACTTGTTCTTGGTGCCCTTGGGGATCTCCACCGTGACATCGAAATGTAGGCTCGGCTGGATCTTGGGGCGGGCGAAGGACGGTCGGTCCACGGTCATCAAAGCCTCTCTGTCATGATTGGTACTCGATGAACAAGGTGAGCCTATCGTTTGCCGCTGCCCGATCAACACGGCAGCGGTCGTCCTCCAGGCCCAATCGGACGCAGCGAATTGCGTCCGCCTGCCTGGCTGCGGTACTGCTCGCCGGCTGTTCCACCCCAGCGTTCAACCCGAACCAGGAAGCTCCGGCACCGACGGACGGGGCCACGCCCTCGGCGGCTGGGCCGACCACCCCGGTCGCGCCCCAACCCACCCTGGTGCCTGATCCGCAGAAGCTGGCCGCGAAGCTGAAGACGGTGTCCCGCGCAGGAATCGGCGCCGGCGGGGTCACGGTGCTCGCGGACGACGGCGCGGTGCTGGCCAGCCGAAGCCCGGACAAGGCCGTTGCGCCGGCCTCGACCATGAAGGTGCTCACGACGCTCGCCGCGGTCGACCTGCTCGGCCCCGACCACCGGTTCACGACCCGCGTGGTTGGCGCGGGTTCGGGCCGGATCGTGCTGGTCGGCGGCGGTGATCCGCTGCTGACGGTCAAGCCGTCGACCTCGGTGAACAAGCCGGCTTCGCTGACCGCGCTGGCGCAGGCGACCGCAGCCACGCTCACCGCGTCCGGAGTGACTCAGGTGAGCCTCGCCTACGACGCCTCACTGTTCACCGGGGCCGCCTACAGCCCGCGCTGGAAAGCCATCTGGAGCAGCTACACCGCCCGGGTGAGCGCGCTGGTCGTCGGTTCGGGAATGGCCAACAAGTGGCAGGCGAGCACGAAGCCGGCCCTGACCGCAGCTAAGGCGTTCGCTGCGCAGTTGAAAGCAGCCGGCATCAAGGTGAAGCTGACCGGTGCGGCGAAAGCGCCCGCGGACGCGTCCGAGCTTGCCAGCGTGCAGTCGGCGCCCTTGAGCACCATCGTCGGACGCACGCTTCGGGTCAGTGACAACCTGGCGGCGGAGGTGCTCGCCAGGCACATCGCGATCGCGTCCGGCCAGCCCGCGACGTTCGACGGGGGCGCCCAGGCCACCCAGAAGTGGCTCGCCGACCATGGGCTGTGGGCCGACGGCATGCGGCTTCTCGACGGCAGCGGGCTCGCCCGCGACGCCCGGGTTACGCCCACCGTGCTGGCCCGCGCGATCCAGCTCTCGCTGAACACCGAACGGCTCTACTCGATCACCCAGGGACTGCCGGTGGCCGGCAAGAACGGCACGCTCAAGGACCGCTTCGACGACAAGTCCGAGAAGGTCGCGCGGGGCAACGTCCGGGCCAAGACCGGGACGCTGCGCGGCGTCGCAGCACTGGCCGGCTACCTGACCACTGCGGACGGGGCCAGGCTTGCCTTCGCGCTGATGGCGACCAACACCGCCGGGCAGACCACGGCCTACAACTGGCTCGACCGGTCAGCGGCTGCCATGGTGCGCTGCGGCTGCACCTAGTCTGAACGCCATGGAGCACATTCCCGAGGTCGACTGGGCACTGGCCGCCCGCACCGGACGCACCCTGGTGCACCCGGGACCCGAACTCACCCGCCCCGAGATCGCCGCGGTGGTCGCCGAACTGCGGCAGGCGGCGGCCATGGCCACCGACCACGTGGCCGAGGTGACCCAACTGGAGCGCCCCGCGCCGGCGGAGGTCCTGGTGGTCGACCGGGCGAGCTGGCTGGCGGCGGTCGCGCAGTCGGCCGAAGCGATGCTGGCCGGGGTCGGCGCGGTCACCGGTGAACCGCTTTCGCTGGCCGCACAGGTGGGGGCCAAGGCACTTGGCGTGCAGGCGGGCGGGGTGTTCGCGCTGATCGCCAACCGGATCCTCGGCCAGTTCGATCCGTTCGTGACCCCGTCCCGGTTACTGCTGGTCGCCCCCAACATCGTCGCGGTGGAGCGTCGTCTGGGCGCGACGCCCAGTGATTTCCGGCTGTGGGTGTGCCTGCACGAGGAGACCCACCGCTTCCAGTTCGGGCACGCCCCCTGGCTGAAGTCGCACCTGCTCGGGCTGCTCGGCGAACTCGTCGACGGCGACGAACTGCGTTTCGGGTGGCCGGAACACGGCGACGGTGTGCGCAGCCTGATCGGCAGCCCCGAGCAGAAGCAGGCCTTTGAACAGGTGAGCGCGCTGATGTCGCTGATGGAGGGCCACGCTGACGTGATGATGGACCGCGTCGGCGCGTCCGTCGTACCCACCTACGAGTCGATCCGCAAGTCCTTCGAGGCCCGGCGTGATGAGCAGGGCTGGGCGGCGTGGCTGCGCAAACTGCTCGGCCTGGACATGAAGCGCGCCCAGTACCGGGACGGTGCCAAGTTCTGCCGCGAGGTGATCGAAGCTGCGGACGTGGCCACGCTCAACCGGGCCTTCGAAGCACCCGGGCTGCTGCCTTCGATGGACGAGATCCACGATCCGCAGCGGTGGCTGCATCGTCTCTGATGGCTCGAAGGGCGCTGGGCCCAGCGACCCAGCAGGTGGTCGCAGCGGTCGATCTCGTGGTTGCCGGGCCGGTTCTGGTGGCCTGTTCAGGCGGGCCCGACTCGCTCGCCCTGGCTGCAGCCGCAGCGATCGTCGGCAGGCGTCGCGACCTGCCGGTACGTGCGGTTACCGTCGACCACGGGCTGCAGGACGGTTCTGCGGACGTCGCCGCGAGGGTGGCCGCGCAACTCGAAGTGCTCGGGGTGCCCACCATGATCGTCCCGGTGGTTGTTGACGCCGCCGGGCTCGGCCCGGAAGCCGCGGCCCGCGAGGCCCGCTACGCGGCACTTGATGCTACGGCCGTCGGTGCGGAGGTCGTCCTGCTCGGCCACACCCTCGATGACCAGGCCGAGACCGTCCTGCTCGGTCTGGCCCGCGGCTCTGGCACCCGATCGCTGGCAGGTATGCCCCCGCGCCGCGGCCGATTCGTCCGGCCGCTCCTGGGCGTCCGGGCCGAGACCACCCGGCAGGCCTGCGCGGAGCTTGGCCTCGAGCCTTGGACAGATCCGCACAACACCGACGAGCGCTTCGCCCGCGTCCGCGCGCGCGGAGCGGTGATGGCCGCGCTGGAGGCCGAACTCGGCCCTGGAATCGCCGAGGCGTTGGCCCGCACGGCCGACCTGGCAAGGGCGGACGCCGACCTGCTCGACGAGTTGGCTGCTCGCGAACTCACCTCCAACCCCGGGCCTGATCTCGACTGCCGCTGGCTGGAGTCGCTCCCGCCCGCACTGCTGACCCGCGTCCTGCTGGGCTGGCTGCGAGCAGCCGGGGCGGCCGACCTGACCTCGGCGCACCTGGTGTCCGTGGCCTCTCTGGTGCACGCCTGGCGGGGCCAGAGGTGGGTGGAAGTGCCCGGTCTGCGGGTGCTGCGTGCGGGGGGCCGGCTGGTCGTCCGCGATCCGTTGGGTGGGGCCGATGGCGCTGCCGTGAGGTAGGTTTTCCCTGTGGATGCAGCTGACATCGGTGGCGATCTCAACGAGATCTTGTACTCCAAATCCGACATCGAGAACCGGCTGGCCGAACTGGCCGCCGAGATCGATCGCGACTACGCCGGGCTGAACCCGCTGCTGGTCGGCGTGCTCAACGGCGCGGTGATGGTGATGGCCGACCTGTCCCGCGCGCTGCACATCGATTGCGCGATGGACTGGATGGCGGTCTCGTCCTACGGCATGGGTACGCAGTCGTCCGGCGTGGTGCGCATCCTGAAAGACCTTTCCACCGATCTGGTCGGGCGCCACGTGCTGGTGGTCGAGGACATCATCGACACCGGCCTCACTTTGACCTACCTGATGCAGAACCTCGCGTCCCGTGGCCCGGCCAGCCTGGAGATCATGGCGATGTTCCGCAAGCCGGACGCCATGAAGATCGAGGTGGACGTGAAGTACGTCGGCTTCGACCTGCCCAACCAGTTCGTCGTGGGCTACGGCCTCGACTTCGCCGGTCGGTACCGCAACCTCAACGACGTCGGCATCCTGGCCCCGCACGTCTACAGCTGAGCCCTGACCTCGGCGGGCGGCAGAGCGCCGCAGTTGCCCGCTTCGGTATCGTCCTAGTTGCGCAACGCAAAGGCTACGAAGGCAGGCAATGAAACCAAACCGGTTCTTCCGATCACCCATTCTCTGGATCGTGCTCGGCTTCCTGGCCATCGCGCTCATCTTCGAGGCTGTCGGGAACGTCGGCGGCTACACCGAGAAGCCCACCTCAGAGGTGGTCGCGCTGATCAACGGCAACGACCCGCTCGCCGAGGTGGTGCTCACCGACGGCGAGCAGACCATCAAGGTCACCACCAAGGAGACGCCGGCCCGCAAGTACCGCACGTCCTGGGTGGGTACGCAGAGCCAGGACATCATCGAGCGCCTGAACGCCCGGGTCGCCGCCGGCACCCTGGATACCTGGGAGGGCGAGAACCCCCAGCCCAGCTTCTGGAACACCTTCCTGTTCACCGTGCTGCCGTTCCTGGTGATCGGGTTCCTGTTCTTCTTCATGTTCAACAACATCCAAGGCGGCGGCAACCGCGTCCTCGGGTTCGGCAAGTCGAAGGCCAAGCTGGCCAGCAAGGACACTCCGAAGACCACCTTCTCAGACGTCGCCGGTTGTGAGGAGGCGATCGAGGAGCTGCAGGAGATTCGCGAGTTCCTCTCTGAGCCCGCCAAGTTCACCGCGGTCGGGGCGAAGATCCCCAAGGGCGTGCTGCTCTACGGCCCGCCCGGCACGGGCAAGACGCTGCTCGCCCGCGCGGTGGCCGGCGAGGCCGGGGTGCCGTTCTTCTCGATCTCGGGTTCCGACTTCGTCGAGATGTTCGTCGGCGTGGGCGCGTCCCGCGTCCGCGACCTCTTCGAGCAGGCCAAGGAGGCTGCTCCGGCGATCGTGTTCATCGACGAGATCGACGCCGTCGGACGCCACCGCGGCGCCGGCATGGGCGGCGGTCACGACGAGCGCGAGCAGACCCTGAACCAGTTGCTGGTCGAGATGGACGGCTTCGACGTGCACGGCGGAGTGGTGTTGATCGCGGCCACGAACCGTCCCGACGTTCTCGACCCGGCGCTGTTGCGTCCGGGACGGTTCGACCGGCAGATCCCGGTGGAGGCGCCGGACATGAAGGGCCGGCTGCAGATCCTG
>Ga0073904_10000796_pt1 | contig 22967 bp, 23 predicted proteins | sample KloWWTrecipitate_FD_66668 | JGI IMG/M metagenome (GOLD analysis project Ga0073904, IMG submission 66668) | Active sludge microbial communities from Klosterneuburg, Austria, studying microevolution and ecology of nitrifiers - Klosterneuburg... | ecosystem: Engineered > WWTP > Aerobic digester >... | reverse complement strand
TCGCCCGCCAGTTCGCCGAACAGCTGACCAAGGAGCTGGGCCAGCCGGTGCTGATCGACAACCGGCCCGGTGCCGCCACCAACATCGGCGCCGACGCCGTCGTGCGCTCCAAGGCCAACGGCTACACGCTGCTGTTCGGCAGCCTGCTGCAGGTCCTCAATCCCATCTTCGGCCCGGCCCCGTCCTTCAATGCCGGCAGCGCCCTGGAGCCGGTCAGCCTGGTGGCCCGCATGGGCTTCATGCTTGCCGCCAATCCGAAGACCAGCTTCAGCACCGGCGGCGAGCTGCTGGCCGCGGCCAAGGCAACGCCCGGCAAGCTCTCCGTCTCGCATGCGCAGCTGGACCTGTTCGTGGACCTGCTCGGCAGCAAGGCTTCCATCGATCTGCTGCGGGTGCCGTACAAGGGCGGTGCGCCCGCCACCACCGATGCGATCGCCGGCCAGGTGAACATGGTCTATGCCCTGGCGCCGGTGCTGATGCCCCATGTCCAGGCCGGCAAGCTCAAGGCCCTGGCCGTCAGCAACGGCAAGCGGCTCGACGCCTTGCCCAACGTCCCGACTTTCGCCGAGCTGGGCGTGGACTACGACATTTCCATCTGGTACGGCCTGCTGGCACCTGCCGGCACGCCGAAGGCAATCGTCGATCGGCTCTCGGCCGCGACCCGCAAGGTCATGGCGCTGCCTGAACTCGCACAGAAGGTGCGTGCCGCCGGTGCCGAGCCCGCCTCGAGCAAACCCGAAGAGCTGCAGGCCCAGCTGCACCGCGACACCGCCTTCTGGCAGCAGGTCGCCAAGACCCTGCCCAGCCTCGTGCAGAAGTGATCGAACCAAAACCAAACCAGGAGACACAACCATGCCCCGCAAAGTCATCATCACCTGCGCCGTCACCGGCTCGGTGCACACGCCCAGCATGTCGCAGTACCTGCCCATCACGCCGGCTCAGATAGCAGAGCAGGCGATCGCGGCGGCCGATGCCGGCGCCGCCATCCTGCACCTGCATGCCCGGGATCCGAAGGACGGCCGCCCGTCCTTCGATCCCGCCGTCTACCGCGGATTCCTGCCGCAGATTGCTGGCGCCACCGACGCGGTGATCAACATCACCACCGGCGGCTCCCACGTCATGACGCTGGACCAGCGGCTGGCCGCGGCGCTGGACGTATCGCCGGAGATGGCGTCCTGCAACATGGGCTCGATGAACTTCGGCTTCTTCCCGGTGCTGGACAAGATGAAGGAGTTCAAGCACGCCTGGGAGCGAGACCACCTGGAGAACACCCGCAACGCGATCTTCCGCAATACCTTCGGCGACATCGAGCAGGTGTTCGCCCGGCTCGGCGCGGTGCACGGCACCCGCTTCGAGTTCGAGTGTTATGACGTCGGCCATCTCTATACGCTGAAGCATTTCGTGGACCGCGGCCTGGTCAAGGGCCCGATCTTCCTGCAGTTCGTGCTGGGCATCCTGGGCGGCATCGGCGCCGACCCGGAGAACCTCACCCACATGAAGCGGATCGCCGACAAGCTGTTCGGCGACGGTGGCTACCAGTGGTCGGTGCTCGGGGCCGGACGTCACCAGATGCCGCTGGTGACGCAGGCTGCGCTGATGGGCGGGAACGTACGGGTCGGACTGGAAGACTCGCTGTCGATCGGCCGCGGCAAGCTCGCGACCTCCAACGCCGAGCAGGTGCTGGTGATCCGCAGCCTGCTCGAAACCCTGGGACTGGAGATCGCCACACCTTCCGAAGCGCGCGCCATGCTCGGGCTGAAGGGGCGCGACAAGGTGAACCTGTGCAACGACGAACCGGCCCTGCTGGCCGCCTGAGGAGATCGACATGGAACAAACCACTTGCACTCTTGGCCCCGGTATCGGCCGGCGCACCATGCTTGCAGCTGCACTGCTCGCCATCACTGGCGCTCCTGCGTTCGGCCAGCAGTCCTTCCCGACACGGCCGATCACGCTGGTCGTCGGCAACTCCCCCGGCAGCGGTGGCGACCTGCTGTGCCGGATGATCGCAAATGGCCTGAGCGCCGCGCTCAAGCAGCCGGTGATCGTCGAGAACCGGGTGGGCGCCAACAGCGTGATCGCCGGCCTGCAGGTGGTGCGGGCCAAGGCGGACGGCTACACGCTGCTGTTCGGCAACGCGTCGGGCACCGTCATCAACCAGGCGATCCAGAAGGCGATGCCCTTCGATGCGCGCAGCGACCTGACCGCCATCGCGCAGGTGGGCGCCGGCGGCGTGGCACTGGTCGCAACGCCTGACTTCCCGGCCAGCTCGATGAAGGATTTCATCGCGTCGGCCAAGGCCAACCCCGGCAAGTACAACTACGCCAGCTGGGGCATAGGCACCTCCGGCCACCTGGTGATGGAATGGATCGCGCACCACCGGGCGATCTCGGTCATCCATGTTCCCTACAAGTCGATCTCCGCCATCGCCCAGGACATGCAGGGCGGCGTGGTGCAGGTAGGCTGGCTCGACGTTGCAACCGCCATGCCGTTGGTCAAACAGGGCCGGCTCAAGGTGCTGGGCCTGACCGGATCGCAGCGCGCGCCGGGCCTCCCGGAAGCGCCGCTGATGGCGGAGCAGGGCGTCGAATTCACCACCGACGGCTGGTACGGCCTGTTCGGGCCCAAAGGCACGCCGGCCGCGGTGGTTGCATTGCTCAACCAGGAAGTCACGCGGCTGCTGACCTCCCCCGCGATGCGGGAGAAGTTCCTCCAGCTGAACATCGCCGATTCGCCGGTGAAGTCGCCGGAGGCTTTCGCGCGCACGGTGCGCGATGACCTGGCAGTGTGGGACCAGATCGCGCGCAGCGCCAACATCCGGCTCGATTGAGGGGAACGCCATGCAAGCCCAAGCCCAGGAAATGCAGACCCGGAAGATAGAGTACCCCAAGCTGGCAATGCCCACTTCGGTCCAGCGCAGCGCAGTGAAGATCTGGAGCAACGGCGTGGCGCTGGATGCCGACATCTACCGTCCCAAGGACATGCCGGCTGGAAAGCGCCTGCCGGCAATCGTCCTGTCGCACGGCTGGGGCGGCGACAAGACCACCGGCGAGCGTTATGCCGCGAAGTTCGCGCAGTTCGGCATGATGAGCCTGTGCTTCAGCTATGCCGGCTGGTCGGGTTCGGCGGGCACCGTCCTGCTGGCGGCGGAGCAGCCGCACCTGGACGGCTGCAACGAAGGTTTCACGAAAGTGCGCTGCGTGCGGGAGATGGTGGATCCGGTGGAGTGGCTGCAGAACTACCGCTCCGCCATCGACTACATCGAAGGCGAGCCGGGCGTGGACGCTGAGCGCATCGGCGCCTGGGGCACGAGCTTCGGCGGCGGCATCGCAATGCACTGCGCTGCCAACGACCCGCGCATCAAGGTGCTGGCGGTGCAGGTGGCCTCCATCTGCCCGGTGCTCAAGGGCGCGCAGCTTGCGCATGCCAGGCAGCGCGCCATCGACATCGCACGCGGGACTATCGCGGCAATCCCTCAGGGGCTGGACGCCTATCCGCCGCTGGCCGGCACACCACACCTGGCCCGCTTCCTCCAGTACGACGCGCTGCGCGAGGCAGCGAAGCTGAAGGTGCCGACACTGATGCTGGATGCAGGTGAGGAAGAGTTGCTGGACATCAAGGCCAACAGCGGCAAGGTGTTCGAGATGCTGCGGAGCAAGGCAATTGCGCCGGTTCACTACAAGGTGATCGAAGGCATCGACCACTACGGCATCTACTTCGACGGATTCGAAGAAGGCAGCGAGGCTGCGCTCGCGTGGTTCGCCCAGTACCTGTGAACGCCTGGCGGATTGAACAAGTAAGGTCCCAACCGAGGTGGCGTTGAACGCCAGAGAGTCATGAACATATTCATCGTCCACGCCCATCCCGAGCCCCAGTCCTTCAGCGCCGCCTTGAAGTCCACCGCGGTCGAAGAGCTGCGCGGACAGGGGCATGAAGTCCGGGTTTCGGACCTCTACCAAATGAAATTCAATCCGGTGGCCTCCACGGAAGACTTCGCGCAGCGCGCCAATCCGCAGTACTGCACTTATGCGCTGGAGCAGCGGCACGGCGTGCAGACCGGCACCATTGCGCCGGACATCCAGTTCGAGCTGGAGAAACTGCTCTGGTGCGACCTGCTGCTGCTGAACTTCCCCATCTTCTGGTTCTCCACGCCCGCGATCCTGAAAGGGTGGATCGACCGGGTGCTGGTCTCGGGCAGCGTCTACGGCGGCAAGCGCTTCTATGACCGCGGCGGGCTGGCCGGCAAGCGCGCGCTGGTCAGCGTCACGCTCGGCGGGCAGGAGCACATGTTCGGCGAGCGCGGGATCCACGGCCCGCTGCAGGGGATGCTCAGACACCTGCTACAGGGAACGCTCGGATACGTCGGGCTCGGCGTGCTCCAGCCATTTGTCGGCTGGCATATCCCCTATGTTTCGGATGACGACCGCCGCCAGGTGATGCAAGAGTGGCGCGCGCGGCTGCGGGCGCTGGAGGCTGAAAAGGCTTTGCTGAAGTTTCCGAGGCTGGAGGAGTACGACGACCGCTTGTATCCGATACCGGTTCAGCCGGTTCAGCCGCCTGCAGCCGCGCTTGATCGCAGGCAGGCGGCTATCGCAACGCCCTGGTGAATCGGCATATTCGGGTAGCGCGCACGCGAACCCTGAGGCCCGGGTCCAATCCTGCGAGCCGTGAACCTTCAAAGACCTGCCAACTCGCCAGCCCCGAGCCTGCAGAGGCCCGGATTGCGCGCTGAATCCGCCCGGACTTGCGTACTTCGGCGCTCTGCGGGCCCGGGTTGTACTCGGCCATCAATGCCGCGGTTTGGGGGTCATTTGCGAATCGTAGCGCCGATTGCTGGCTGAGCATGCTCACACCCGCAGCAGGCCGCGGAAGGCCCGCGCAGCGTAATAGGACTCCGCCCCGTTGTGGTACACGAACACCCTGCCGTAGCGGCGGTCGCAGAAAAGTGCGCCGCCGAGGGCGCGCACATCGTCCGGCGTGGCGATCCAGCTCGACGTCTTGGTATCGAACTCGCCCAACAACTGGAGTTCGCGGTACTGCGCCTCGGTGAGCAGCTCAATGCCGAGCGCCGCGGCGGCATCGACCGCACTGCCCTTGGGCTTGTTCTCCTTGCGCGCGTTCAACGCCTTCTGGTCGTAGCAGAGGCTTCTGCGCCCGGCCGGACTCTCGGCAGCGCAGTCGCAGAAGACGTACTCCCCGGTGGCCTTGTCGTAACCAATCACATCCGGCTCTCCGCCGGAAGCCTCCATCGCAGCCAGTGCATTCAGCGCCCTGGCATCCTCCTGGAGCCGCGCCTGAACCTTGCTCCAGGCGATGCCCTTGTGCTGCTGCGCGTGCTTGTCGAAACGCGCCTTCAAGGTCTGGAGGAGTTCGTCATGTTCTGTCGGTTTCATGGATGGTCCGAATCTTTCTGGGAATACTCCCTACTGCCGGTCCTCCTGGAATTGCGTGGCTCCCGCAATCGGCTGCAGCCACGGCTCCCGGCGCTTGACCCACAGCTCGTACGTGGGGGTAAGACCGGTCGGCGCCTCGGACAAGATGCCAAGCTTGACCTCGGCTTCCTTGTCGTCGAGGGCGAACAGCCTCGACCCACAGCCCGGACAAAAGCGGCGACCCTTGAACTCGGCGGTCTGACCATCGAATTTGAAGCCGGACGCCGGCCAGACTCCATAGTACGTAAACGCCGAGCCGCTTTCCTGGCGACAGTCGGTACAGTGACAGATACCGATGCGCAGCGGTTCGCCACGTGCGGATAGTTGCGCCTGCCCGCAACGGCACTGTCCCTGGAATTCAGCCATGTGCGTCCACACTGTCTGTCTGGTTCGTTCTATCGGAAGCCCTCTGCCCGAGCTCCTGGGCCAGCCCGATGAGAATGCCCTCGGGACCACGGATGTAGCAAAGCCGGTAGATGCCTTCGTAATCCACGACTTCGTCGACCACCGACGCACCGCGCTTTTTGAGCCGGGCCAGGGTGTCGTCGATGTCGTCGACGGTGAACATGGCGCGCAGGTATCCCAGCGCGTTGACCGGGGCCATGCGGTGGTCGGACGCGATGGCAGGGGCGTCGAAGCGCGACAACTCGAGGCGGCTGTGGCCATCCGGTGTGCGCATCATGGCGATCTCGACGCGCTGGCCGCGCACCCCGGTGACGCGGCCGGCCCAGTCGCCTTCGATGGGCATGCGGCCCTCGAGGTTCAGGCCCAGCTCTATAAAGAACCCGATGGCGGCATCGAGGTCTTCCACCACGATGCCCATGTTGTCCATACGTTCGACTGCCATGGTGTCTCCCTGGTTATGTTGAAGTGGCGTCGCAGCTTACTGCTCGCACAGTTCCTTGAGGCGCGCCAGGGCTTTTGGATAAGTGTCGCGCATGAACTGCTCGTATTCCGGAGCCGCGTCCAGCGTCACGATGACGCGGCACCCGCCCGGCGCATCGACGAACTGGTAGTTTTCGTATGCGGGCGTCCACGTGCGGATCTTCTCGCTCGTGGTGTCCTCGACACCGTTCTCGATCATTCCGATGTGGCGGATCGACACGTACTCGTGGGGCGTGTTCTCGGCAATCACCGCCACCATGCCGTCGCCGGACGGTGCCAGGAAATGGATTCTGGCGCCCTTGTCCCACGAGCCGACAAAGTAGGTGCCCTCACAGAAGGGCGATGTCCATACCTTGTAGGTCTCCGCGCCAAGCATGTTGGTCCAAACGACTGCGCGCGGCGCGTTGATGGCGATCTCGAATGTCAATGTTTTCATGAGCGACTCCTGAAAAATTTGCCCAAGGCAGTCTCGGGCGCTCAAACTCCCGACGAACCACTGGACCGGGAATCGACATGTCCAATAGCGCGATTTTCGCAGCGTCGCCGCCACCCCGCTGCAGGCCAGCGCCTCATGCCCGAGCCAGTTCGAGCTTTATCCATGGCTGCCAACCGGCCTTGCGTCCCTTGAGCTCCCAAAGCCCGGTCAGGCGCTTCTTCTGGATGTCGAAGCTGCCCATGAAACGGACGCTCTTTCCGCTGATGCTCCAGCGCCGGCCATCGAGGGCAACCACAAAGGCTTCTGTCGAGCCTTGGTCATCGAATGATCTTGCGAAGTACTGCTTCTTGGCAGAGTCGAATCCCATCACCTCCATGGAGCGCGTTGGTTGACTGCCAAAACGCGCGTCCACATCGTGCACGATGAAGTGCTTTCCTGGCAACCATCGGTAGATGTCTGTGGCAGTCAGGACTCCGGCCGCCGCCAGAGCGAAGGCGTTGAACGCCAGCCAAAGAAACGTGAGAGAGGCGAAAACGGCGCCAAGAATGACAAGCTGAGACAGCATTCCTTGCCTGTGCGCATCCGCCTCGGTCCCGGGCAAGCCAGCGAAACGCCGCCGGAACCACAGCGTTGCGGCGCGCACACGGCGCTGGACGGCCAGGCTAGGTGAAAACCCGGGCGTCCCGACATTTTGTTTTCAATTAGAATAATTCGTGCAGTATTTTTTTCTATTTGTAAATTTTTTGGCTGGGCGATTGTCGTGAGAGAAATTCTTGACGCAACCGACAGGCGACTGAGCAAGCTGTTGTCAGTCGATGCGCAGCGCAGCGTGAATCAACTGGCGGATACCTTGCAGCTGAGTGCGCCGACGGTGCGTGCGCGCTTGCGGACCTTGATCAAGAACAACACCCTCAAGGTGGTTGGCATGCTCAACTTGGCGGAGCGCCCGGAGTTGATTGGTGCGATCGTCGGCATCAGCGCCAATGCGCGAGGCAACCTCGATGCCCTGGCCAAAAAAATTGCCGAGTTGCCTTTTGTGTCGTCGGTGAGCATCGTGACGGGTCGGTTCGATCTGATTGTCGAAGTGCTGGTCGAGGGTGACATCCAGGATCTGTACCGCTTCACCAGTGAGCAGTTGCCACGGGTTGCCGAACCCGGCGTGGTCAGTCGCAGCGAAACCTTCGTGGTGATGAAGTCGCGGAACAAGTGGGTGTCACTGGCCCGGGGTTGTTGGGAATGAATCAAGCGCTGAGGTGTCGCACGGGCGTTGCCTCGGTTTTGTGTTTCTGCCGTGAAGGACCGTCCTGCACGGGGATTAACTGAGGAGAAGGTGCATGAAGTTAGCAAGTTTCCTGCCGGCAATTTTGCTGGCGTGTGCGGGCAGCCTGGGCGTTGCGAGCGCAGCGCACGCGGGCACGTTGGACGACATCCTGAAGCGGGGCGAGTTGCGGGTAGCCGTCCAGACACAGGGCCCTCCGTTTTCGATGATGGACAAGAAAGGCGAGCGCACCGGCAGTTCGGTCGAACTGGCCAAACTGATGGCGACGGAGATGGGCGTCAAAGTGGTCTTCCTGGACCTCGACTGGGACGGACTGCTTCCTGCGCTGATCTCCGGTAAGGCCGACATGCTGGCAGCCGACATGACGCCGACGCTGGCACGTGCGATGAAGGTGGCATTCACCAAGCCGTGGATCTATATCGGCCCGATGGTGGCAACCAAGGCAGGAACCAAGTTCACGTCGACCGAATCCTGCAAGGCCGCTGGTGCGCGCATTGCGGTGCTGTTCGGCTCCACCGGCGAAAAGCTGGCCAAGACGGTGTTTCCGAAAGGGGAAATCAAGAGCTACAAGGGTGGCGGCACGTTGTTGCTGGACGCTGTGAAGGCGGGCCAGGCCGATTGCCTGCTCAATGACAGCTCCGCAGTCACCGGCCAGGCCACAGGCTATCCTGCCGGCACGTTCAAGATCATGCCCGACCTGCTGGCCAAGGAGCCGCTGGCCTTCGCAACGCGCTACGATGCGATGGATCTGCTGACATGGATGAACCTGTTCATCGACCAGACCACACTCGACGGGCGCCTGGCAGCGAACCTCGAGTACTGGGTCAACTCCACCAAGTGGAAGGCCGATCACTGAAAACGTTTGAGTGCGTGCGCGGGCGAGACGTTGTACCGGACAACGCCGCCCGCGATTGACCAAGCTGCATTGACACAAACATGCTCCTGGATCTGAATTGGCGTGTCATGGGGGAAACACTCCCCCTGTTCAAGGCGGGATTCCTCTCGACGTTGACCATCTCCGCCGCAGCGTTTGTCGGCGCATTGGTGATCGGTGTGCTGGCGTGCGCCATGAGCCTGCAGACCAACCGCCTGATCCGTGGATCCGCCGTAGCGTACATTGACGCGATTCGTGCCACACCGCTGCTGGCGCAACTCTATTTTCTTTATTTCGGTCTGCCGATTCTTGGCGTGGTCATGCCGGAAATCGTCGTGGGCATTCTGGCGCTGTCACTGAACAGCGGCGCCTATACCAGTGAGATCATCCGCTCGGGCATCATCGGCATTCCTGCGGGTCAGATGGAAGCCAGCGCCAGTTCGGGAATGACCTACTCGCAGCAGATGCGCCTGGTCATCCTTCCGCAGGCGCTGCGCCCGATGGTCTCGCCGCTCATCGGGCAGGCCATCGTGCTGGTGAAGGATTCGTCACTGTTGTCCCTGATATCGGTGCTTGAACTGACGCGCGCCGGGCAAACGCTGGGCACGGAGCGTTTCATGCCGGTGGAGGGCATGCTGGCCACGGTGATCGGCTACCTGATCATCTACTACGGGCTGAAGCTGACTGCGGCAACCTGGAACCGGTTGACGCTCGCACCGGGCAGCCGCTGAGCAAGGCGACATCACCATGCTGCCGGACCAACTGATCGCCATCTCGCACTTCTACCCGGTGCTCCTGAAGGGTCTGGGCATCACCGTGGCCGTCTCGTTGATCGGCATCATCGTGGGCGGCGTGGCCGGATTTGTGCTGGGAATCGGCCGGGCCAGCCGCATCAAGCCGCTCAGCGTCATCATTGGCGTGTACACCGACATTTTTCGCGGCACGCCTGTGCTGGTGCAACTGTTCGTGGTCTTTTTCATATTGCCCGAGGCCGGGATCGAACTCGATTCCTTTGCCGCAGGGGCCATCACCCTGTCCAATATTGCCGCTTGCTTCGTATCGGAGATTGTTGCCTCCGGCATACGCGCAGTTCCGCGCGGGCAACTTGAAGCGGCCGCCAGTTCGGGACTGTCGCATTTCCAGCAGATGCGGCTGATCGTGCTGCCCCAGGCCACGCGCATGATGGTGCCCTCGCTGGTCGGACAATTCGTGTTGCTGGTCAAGGATTCATCGGTCGTGTCCGCGATCGGCCTGCTCGATCTGACCCGTTCGGGCTGGGTTATCGTGCAGAGCATTCCCAACGGTCTGCTGGCCTTTTCCGTGATTGGGCTTGGCTATTTCGCGATCTGCTACCCGATGCTGTACCTGTCACGGCGCATCGAGAAACGCTGACATGCACCGTATCGGTATCCCAACAATGCAAGCACACCTTGGCATCCGGGTGATGCACAGGCCCTGACCCATGATCAAATTCAGCGCAGTCAACAAGTGGTTTGGTGCCAACCATGTATTGCAGGACATCAACCTGCATGTGGCGCACGGTGAGGTCGTGGTCGTGTGTGGACCCAGTGGCTCGGGAAAAAGCACGCTGATCCGCTGTGTCAACGGCCTGGAGCAATTTCAAAACGGCTCGCTGATTGTCGATGGCACATCCATCTCGGACGCATCGCAACTGCGCCGCCTGCGCATGGAACTGGGCTTCGTGTTCCAGCAATTCAATCTTTATCCCCACATGTCGGCGCTGGACAACGTGGCGTTGGCGCCGTTGCATGTGCGCAGGTTGCCCAAGGCCGAGGCGCTGGCGCGCAGTCGCGCGCAACTCGAACGTGTCGGCCTGGGTGACAAATTCAACGCACTGCCGAACCAGTTGTCTGGTGGCCAGCAGCAGCGCGTGGCGATCGCCCGCAGCCTGTGCATGCAGCCCAAGATCATGCTGTTCGATGAACCCACCTCCGCGCTCGACCCGGAGATGATCACGGAGGTGCTGGACGTCATGGTGCAACTCGCCAAAGAAGGCATGACCATGATCGTCGTCACCCACGAAATGGGATTTGCGCGCAAGGTCGCCGATCGGGTGGTGTTCATGGACAAGGGGCAGATTCTCGAAGTCGCTGCGCCGGAGGTCTTCTTCACCAACCCGGTGAATCCACGCGCCAAGGAATTCCTGAGCAAGATCCTGAACCACTGATCGGCAATGGGCGGACGAGACACATCAAGAGCAGGAACGTGACATGAACGCAATCGAGGGCCAGCGCCCCTGTACCGTCGCCATCGTGGGCGCAGGCATCATGGGCGCTGCAACGGCGCTGGCCTTGGCCGAACAGGGTCACGCGGTGACCGTCTTTGACCGTGACGCTGCGGGCGCCGGCACCAGCTCGGGCAATGCAGGAGGCATCGTCGAAGGCGCGGTCCTGCCAACGGCGACACCCGACGTCATCCGGTCACTGCCGGCGTATCTGTTCGATCGCAATGGGGCGGCGGTGTTGCGTCCCGCCTACCTGTTGCAGGCACTGCCCTGGCTGATGCGCTTTGTTGCGGCAGGTCGCCCGTCACGCGTGGCCGAGATCGCGGCGGCACTGCAACCGCTGGTGTCCAATGCGATGCGTGCCCACCGCCACCTGACCGCGCTGTGCCGGAGTGAACACCGGATCCAGACCTGCGGGTGGTTGAAGGTGTACGCGTCGGACGCAGAGTTCGACAAGACGCAAATGCAGCGCGAATTGATGCTGCGCCATGGTGTCAACTTCACCGAGCTCAGTGCAGCCGACATCCACGACCTCGAGCCCAACCTGAATCGGGCTTCTTTTGCACGCGGCCTGTTTCAGCCGGGTAGCGGTTTCGTCAACGCGCCCAGAGGCCTGGTGGAGGCCTACTTCCAGGGGGCATTGCAGCGGCAAGCCCGATTTGTGCAGGAAAGCGTCTCGGAAATCACGCTGCCCCCAGCCGGTGGCGTCGCGATCCGTACCGCTACGGCCACCCACCCGTTCGACAAGGTGGTGGTTGCCACCGGCGCCTGGTCGCGCCAGTTCGCCACCCAGCTCGGCGACACGGTGTGCCTGGATACCGAGCGCGGCTACCACCTCTCGCTGAAATCCAATGGCAGCCCCGTGTTGACGCGGCCCGTGGGTTTTCCGGCCCAGGACTGCGTGATCTCCCCGATGCAGGATGGCATTGCCGTCTACAGCGGCGACGAACTGGCCGGCTTGCACGCAGCGCCGGATTTCCGCCGCATCCGCACATTGCTGCCCTTTGTGCACAAGGTCCTGCCCGCCACCAGCGCACAACCGGTGCAGCGCGAATGGATGGGTTATAGACCATCCACACCGGATTCCCTGCCCGTGATCGGCCCGTCCGCACGCACCCGCAATGTGATCTATGCGTTTGGTCATGGACATCTGGGCTTGACACTCTCGGCCATCACCGCGGAACTGGTCAAGGCCATCGTCAACGAAGACACGCCACCGTTCGACCTGACACCGTACCGTATCAACCGTTTCTGACACCACCGAAGGTCCCGGGCGCAACGATGAACCCTCCTGATTCTCCGAAAATTGGCATCCTGTGTTGGGAGCTCGGGCATGTTCCCAGGGGTTTGATGCAACTGGAGGCTATGGTCGGCAACAGCACCAATCCGGCCTCGTATGCTTACCCGGTGCGCCTCCAACCGGTGCGTGGCGCGAATGTGCATACGGTGCTCGAAAACCCTAGTCGTGAGGTGCTCGCGCAGATGATCGACGATGCCAGGGCGATGGCGTCTGACGGTATTGAGGCCATCACCACCAGCTGCGGGTTCAACGCGATTTTTCAGCAGGAGTTGGCCAGCGCGCTCCAGCAGCCGGTGTTCACCTCCAGCCTGCTGCAGGTGCCGATGGTGCAATGCATGCTCGGGCCCGACAGCCAGCTGTGCGTCATCACCGCCAATGCGGGCGCGCTGCGCACGGAGCATCTGCGGGCCGCGGGCATCGCGCGCACGGACGGGCTGCATGTCGTGGGACTCGAACAGTGTGCCGAGTGGCGGCGCATGTTTGCCGAGCCCGATCAGGACGTCGATCTGCCGCGCATCGCGCAGGAAGTCCTGCACACCTGCCTTCGGGCGCAGGGAGCACATCCGGCCATTCGCGCGTTCGTTCTGGAGTGCACCGACCTGCCGCCGTTTTCTGCGACGATTCGGCAACAGACGGGTCTGCCGGTGTTTGATTTCATCACCATGGCCAACTTCGTGCATGCCAGCCTGTAAAGCGCAGCGGCGACCAGGCCTACGGCGCCGTGGTGGTCGATGCCCTGGGCCGCATCGTGGCCGAGGCGCCCAGCCGCGTGGTCGCGCTGGGCGACCCCGATGCCCATGCCGAACGGCAGGCGCTGCTGGCAGCACAGCGCGCAACCCGGACAAGGCCGATGCCCGGGGCCTGAGCCCCCAGGCCCACGCGCAGCAGCGCGGCCAGACCGACCTGGCGGCGCTGCTCGCCGCCGCGACCCGGCACAACTCGCCGGCCCGCTGAAATGATGGTTTGCGCTGACCAGCGCCATTCGATTCCCGGGCCACAATGGAACCCATGCAACGATCGAAGGAAAAAATGTTCGACAAAGACGGCCAGTGGATTCACCTCGAGACGTTCGATGATTTTGACAACGGCCTGTCCGACCTGATCGAGTTGTGGTCCAGTACCTCCGCGGCGGCAACAATGGCCATCAAGGGCTGGAAGCATTGCCCAAGACGTCGGGGCACCATACACCTTTCAATTTGCTCTTACTCTGCTTTGCCGGCGTGCCGCCAGTACCAGCAAAACCGGCAGGCCACAGGCCAGCAACAGCCAGTTGCCAGGCTCGGGTACCGGCGACGTTGGGAACACCGCGTCGGCACTGGGCGACAGCGGGTTGGCCCAGCGGTAGTTGAAGCCGCTGTCGGCCACAACGTCCGCGGCCTGCACAGGGTTGCCATCAGCATCGGTTACCTGGGTGAGCCCGTTCCAGTAGGCCGAGTTGCCACCGTCGCAAACCCCGTTGCTGCCCTGCAAAAATGCCACCAGGCCCGACAGCACGCTGGTACACGAGAAGCCGGTCGTCAGCTCATAGCGACGGCCTGCCACCAGTTGGAACGGCACCGTGTGGTTGCGCGCAGCGCTGTGGCTGAATGTGACGCCGTTGTCGTCGATTACCGGGAAATAGGGCACGTCAACGGTGGTGTTCTGCAGTACGCCGTCGCGAGACACCGTGTCCTGGCTGGTGATGAGGGCGCTGTAGGTATAGAAGGGGTTTGAAGACACGTCGACCACCGTGGTGTTCACCAGCGACAGATCGCGCAGATCCAGGCCGGTGATCACGCTCAGCTGGCTGATTTGCTGGCGCGTGGCCACGCCGGCGGCGTCGGGTGTCACGTCATACAGCGAGTAATTGAGGGCGGAATAGACGGAGATCCCCCCCAGTTTGGGGCCACCGGCGCCATACCAGTTGTTCGGTGCGTCCGACAGCGACAGGCGGATGCCCAGGTTGGTGGCAGCGTAGAGATTGGCCTGGGCAGACTGTGTGGTCGTGGCCGTGAAACTGTCGGTCACCGATGAGTTGGCACGCAGGACCCGATCAAAGTCCGACACGCGCGCCTGGGTGAAGATGGGGATGGGGTTTGTCCCCTCGCTCGGGATCAGCACACTGGGCGCGTTGGTGCGTGCGATGCCGATGGCAGTGGTCTTGGCCTTGTATAGCCCGATGTCGGTCTGCGCACCCGCACTGAGCTGCAGGTGGGGCACGGCAAAAGTGTTCGTCAGCGGGCCGGTGCCCCCGTCCCCTCCTATCCCGCCACTTTCGATCTGAAGTGAATAGAAGAACGGGTTCACCGGGTCGGCGACCCTCACGAAGTACCTCTCGTAGTAATCGATGCCGGCGTAGTATGTGGTGGCGCTGGCCATGCCGGTGGATGCCAGCGCAAGAACTGCTGCCGCAGCGCCCCGTCGCCAAGACTGGCGCTGCGAGGGTGTGGATCGGTGGGTTAAGGTGCTCGAATGCATGCCGGAACTCCTTGCTTGAACAACGGAAGGACTGGAAATCCAACTGTTTTCCAGAATGTAGCTGAAACGGTCGCCAAGAGCAGATCGGACCTGGCAATCAGCTCGAACCGCTGACAGGCGGCAGGTCAAGGGCTACCTTCCTCCGCGCCCGGCCGCCTATCGATTGACACACCCCGCTTGGGGCATCACCGGGGAATAAGGATTTTCAAACGCCAAAGGACGCCCCAGGACCGGGTTTGAAAAAGCCCCCGGCCGAGCACGCGGGGGGCTGAAGTACGCAAGTCTGGGCGGATTCCGCGCGCAATCCGGGCCTCTGGAGGCTCGGGGCTGGTGAGTTGGCAGGGCCACTCCCAGCGGGTTGTACGACGGCACGGCGTGCGTGATGCCCGGGGCCTCGGTGGCACGCAGCACCTTCTGCGAGGACTCACGGCCCAGCCGCACGTCGCCGTGGTTCAGCGCAGCATGCGCACTGCGCAGCAGGAGGTCCAGATCCTCGTTGTCACAGGTATGCACTTCCAGTTCCATAGCAGGATAGTGCAGGAGGCTGCGCCCGAGCGGGTACGGAGTGTGGCGCCGGCGCCGCACCGGCCTGCGCTCACACGCTGGTCATCGCGACCGTCTTGACATTCAGGTAGGCGTCCAGCGACTCCGGGCCCCCTTCGCTGCCATAACCCGAGTCCTTCACACCGCCGAAGGGAATCTCGGCCCAGGGCGCAGCGGGCTGGTTGATCCACAACATGCCGGTCTGCAGGTTGGCGGTCAGCGTGTGGGCCGTCTTGATGCTGCTGGTGAAGGCATAGGCCGATAGGCCGTAGGGCAGGCGGTTGGCCTCGGCAATGGCCTCGTCCACGCTCTTGACCGTGCGCACGGCGGCCATCGGGCCGAAGGGCTCGCTGTTGAACACGGCGCTGTCCAGCGGCGGGTCCAGCAGCACGGTGGGGGCGAAGAAGTTGCCATTGCTGCCGATGCGCTCGCCACCGGCGGCCAGTGTGGCACCGCGCGCCACGGCGTCCTTGGTCAGCTCTTCCATGGCCGTCAGGCGGCGCGGGTTGGCCAGCGGGCCCATGGTGATGCCGGCCTCCAGCCCCGAGCCCACCTTGAGGGTCTGCACATACTTCAGGAAGCCCGCCACGAACTCCTCGCGCGCACCCTGTTCCACCAGGAAGCGGGTGGGCGAGATGCAGACCTGCCCGGCATTGCGAAACTTGGCGCCTGCGATCATCTTCACGGCATGGGCGATGTCGGCATCGGCCGCCACGATCACAGGGGCGTGGCCGCCGAGTTCCATGGTGGTGCGCTTCATGTGCTTGCCAGCCAGGGCGGCGAGCTGCTTGCCCACGGGCGTGGAGCCGGTGAAGGTGACCTTGCGGATGGTGGGGTGGGGGATCAGGTAGTTGCTGATCTCGGCCGGGTCGCCATAGACCAGGCCGACCACGCCAGCGGGCAGGCCGGCATCGACGAAGGCGCGGATCAGCTCGGCGGGGGACGCGGGCGTCTCCTCCGGTGCCTTGACGATCATCGAGCAGCCCGCGGCCAGCGCGGCGGAGAGCTTGCGCACGATCTGGTTGATGGGGAAGTTCCAGGGCGTGAAGGCGGCCACGGGGCCCACCGGGTCCTTGAGGATCATCTGCTGTACGGCCATGGAGCGCGGGGGCACGATGCGGCCGTAGATGCGGCGGCTTTCCTCGGCGAAGAACTCGATGACGTCGCAGGCGGAGAGCACCTCGCCCTTGGCCTCGGCCAGCGGCTTGCCCTGCTCCAGGGTCATGAGGCGGGCAATGGCCTCGGCACGCTCGCGCAGCAGGTTCGCGGCATTGCGCATGGTCTTGCAGCGTTCGATGGCAGGGGTGTTGCGCCAGGTCTCGAAACCCTTGGCCGTGGCGGCCAGCGCGTCGTCCAGGTCGGCGATGGTGGCCTTGGCGACCGAGCCGATCACGCTGCCATCGGCCGGGTTGTAGACCTTGAGCGTGGCTTCGCCGCGCGCGGTGCGCCACTCGTTGTTGATCATCAATTGCACATGGGGGTAGGTCATCGTTGTTCTCTCAGGAAGGTTGCTCACCATTTGCCGATCTGTATGCCCATCATGCGTTCGTGCGCATGCGTGCGGGCCTCCACCTGCGCGAGGGTTTCGGTGGTGCGGTGCTTGCGCACGCTGAGCCAGTCGAAGAGCCGCTGGTGCATGGCGGCGCGCACGCTGCGCAGCGCGGGGTCGGTGCCGCGGTCGTGGAACTCCTGCGGGTCCTCCTGCAGGTCGAAGAGCTGGGCGGGGTAGCCCTCCCAATGGATGTACTTGTAGCGCGCATCGCGCACCATCCAGCCCTGGCATTCGTCCGGGCCGCGGCCGAGGAAGGTGCGCGCCTCGCGGTAGGCATAGTCCAGCTGGCCGAACACGCAGTCGCGCCAGTGCGCCGCCGCCGCGGTACCGCGCGTGAGGGCCAGCAGCGAGCGGCCTTCCACGCGGTGGCTGCGCGGGTCCAGCGCCAGCGCCTCCAGCACGGTGGGCACGATGTCGATGCATTCGACGAACTGCTGCGACACCGTGCCGCGCGTGGCATCCGCCGCTTTGCTGGGGTCCACCACGATGCAGGGCACGCGGATCGCGGACTCGTAGAAATATTCCTTCTCGCCCAGCCAGTGGTCCCCGGCCAGGTCGCCGTGGTCGGAGGTGAACAGGATCAGCGTGTCCTCCATGCGGCCTGACTGTTCCAGGTGGTCGAAGAGCCGGCCCAGCTCGTCGTCGATCTGCCGCACCAGGCCCATCACCACGGGGCGGGCCGTGCGCCAGACCTCGTCACGTGCGAAGGACACGGATTCCTCCAGCCGCTGGTAGGCGCCCAAGACAGGGTGCGGGTTGTCGCGCTCCGACGTATGGCGGATCGGCGGGTCGCAATCATCGGGCCCGTACAGCGCGTGGTACGGTGCGGGCGCCTTCAGCGGCCAGTGCGGCTTGATGTAGCTCAGGTGCAGTGCCCAGGGCGCGTCGCCCTGCGCCTTGACGAAGTCGATGGCGCGCTCAGTGAGGTAGGCCGTCTCGGAGTCTTCGGCGCGCACGCGCGCGGGCAGTGCCGCGTTGCGCAGCAGCCAGCCGCTGGCGAAGTGGCCCTGGGCATCGTCGGAGCCGATCACGTAGTCCGTCCAGGGCTTGTCACTGGCATAACCGCGCGATTGCAGGTAGCTGCGGTACGGGCTGCCAGCCTCGGGCTCGAAGTGGCCGTCGTAACGTTCGATGGGGTCGAAGCCGCCTTCGTCCAACAGCATCCGGCGTGTGGCCTCGGGGCGCAGCCGGGCAGCCGCCAGCCCCGCCCGGTCGGGCACGAAATGGGTCTTGCCCAGCAGGCGCAATGGCAGTCCGGCTTCACCCAGGTAGTCGCCCAGCGTGCGCTCATCCAGCGGCAGGGGCACGCGGTTCCAGGTGACGCGGTGCGAGGCGGGGTAACGACCCGTGTAGTACGAGGTGCGCGAAGGCCCGCACACGGCGGAGTTCACATAGGCGCGGTCGAAGCGCACACCGCGCCGCGCCAGGCGTTCGAGGTTCGGCGTGGGAATGCGACCGCCGTACAGGGACAGGTAGTCCGCGCGCAGCTGGTCGCACATGATGAACAGCACGTTGCGCGCCAGGCGCGTGCCGGCAGGGGAGTCCGTGAGGGGCATGGGGCTAGATCTTGGGTCCGGCGAAGGGCAGGGCGAAGGGGCCGATGGCATCCATGTCGATCTCCACCAGCGTGGCCGGTCCGCGCTCGGCCACGATGCCGCGCAGGCGCTGCGCCAGGCCGTCGAGGCTGCCCACGTGATGGTAGCGGTAGCCGTAGGCTTCGGCCAGCTTGCCGAAGTGGGGGGTGTGCAGGTCGGAGTAGAAGCGGCGGCCGCCGAACTGCGCGTCCGACAGGTTGCGCAGGATGCCGTAGCCCTTGTCGTTCATGACGATCAGCACCAGGCCTGTGTTCTCCTGCACGGCGGTGGGCAGCTCGGCGGCGTTCAGTGCCAGGCCACCGTCGCCCACCAGCGCCAGCGTCAGGCGCTCGGGGCTGCCCACGGCCGCACCGATGGCCATGGACAGGCACTGGCCGATGCCGCCGCCGGCCGCATGGGCCGCCTGGTCGGGCGCGGGCACGCGGAACAGCCGGTTGCCCCAGGTGCCGTTGGAGATGGTCACGTCGCGTATCCATTGGAAGTCGCTCCCGGCTACCTCCTGCAGCGCGTCGCACAGTTGATCGTAGGGAGCCACGTTCTCGCGCAGCCGGCCGGCAGCCTTGCGGCGCGTGGCGGCGAGGTCCTTGTGGAAGGTGGGATCGGTGTCCATGCGGCCGGCCAGGCGGTCCGCCAGGCCATCTAGCGCCAGTGCCGCATCGGCGCAGAGGAACAAGTCTTCGGCATACCCCTTGCCCTGTGCGCGCGGGTCGGCATCGATGCGCACCAGCGGGCGCGGCAGCTTCAGCGTGTGGCGCGCCGTCTCGGGCACGCGCAGCCGCGAGCCCACCACCACGATGGCGTCGCAGCTGCCGTAGAAGGCTTGCACGGCCGGCTGCAGGTTGAAGGTGCCCAGGCTGCGCGCATCGTTCTCGTCCACCACGCCGCGGCCCTGGATGCTGGTGACGATGCCCAAGCCCGCATCCAGCAGGCGGCGGGCGGCGTCACCGGCGTGGCGCGCGCCGCCGCCCAGCCAGAGCATCGGCCGCTTCGCACCGCGCAGCCGCTCGGCCAGTGCATCCAGCGCGGCGGCCGAGGGTTCGGCGCGCGGCACGGGAAGCGGGCTGAGGTCTTCGGGCCAGTGGCTCAGTTCGGCGCCCTGGATGTCGATGGGGATCTCGATGCTCACGGGCCCGGTGGGTGCGGTGAGGGCCGTGCGCAGCGCCTCGCGGAACACGCCCAGCGCCGTGTCGGCCGACCACACGCGAAAGGCCGCCTTGGAGGCGGACTCCAGCAGGGCCAGCTGGTTCTTGGCCTCGTGCACGTCGCCCCATTGGCGGTCGAGGTACTGCAGTTCCACCTGGCCCGTGATGTGCAGCATCGGCGTGCCGGCCGTGCTGGCTTCGATCAGCGCGCCGCAGGCATTGCCCGCACCGGCACCGGTGCTGGTGTAGGCCACACCGAAGCGGCCCGAGGTGCGCGCATAGGCGTCGGCCATGTTCACGGCGCCGGCCTCGCCGCGCGCGCAGACGTAGCGCAGCGCATCGCGGCGCGCCAGGGCGTCCAGCAGCGGCATGTTGTGGACCGACAGCACACCGAAGGCGGTGCGCGCCCCGGCCGCTTCGAGGAAGGCGGCCAGCAGGTCACCCACGGTTCGGCAGTTCGTGCGCAGAGTCTGGGAAGATGTCATGGTGTCAGGCGGGTTGTAGTGAGGGGATGGCGGTGCCGTCGCGGGCATCCGTCGACGGCGCGGTGTTGTCCTGTCGCTCGGCCGGGGGGCCGAAGCGCACCAGCAGATCGTCGCACTGTGCGGCGAAGTTCTGTGCGGTGCCCAATGCGGCCACATAGCGGTCCGGGCGCAGCAGCAGCAGCGTGGCGCCGCTGCGCTGGAACCACACGCTCAGTACATTCTCCAGGTCCTGCACCACGGTGGTGGCTGTACCGGCGGTGATGGGCTGGCCCGGTGCGGCGCCGCTGCGAGCGCGCACGACCATCAACGCCCGTGCCCCCAGCGCCTGCCAGCGCGCGCGCTGGGCGGCGTTGAATTGCGCCAGCGGATCACACTGCCAGCCCAGCAGCGCAAAGCCTTGGCCACAGGCGTCGTCCAGCATCACGGCGCGGCCGTCGGGAAGCTCTACCTGCGGCTGCAGCAGCATGCGGCCCAGGGGGGCGAGGGCGGGTGCACCGGACGGCGCGGCGGACGTCGACACCATCGCACCGGGCCCGTAGCGCGGCATGGGCTTGAAGCGCATCTGCAGCACGTAGTCGCGCACAGGCGGCAGGTGCTGCATGCCCAGCAGCAGGCGGTCGCGCAGCCAGGCCAGCGGGCGGTTGCGCAGCGCGAAGATGGCGCCCACCTGGTCGGCCAGGTCGATCATGGCCTTGGCATGGCCGTGGCGCTCGGCGTGGTAGGTGTCCAGCAGTTGCGGGCCCAGGTCGTCCCGCACCACGGCCGCGAGTTTCCAGGCCAGGTTGCCGGCGTCGCGGATGCCCGCGTTCAGGCCCTGGCCGATCCACGGTGGCGAGAGATGCGCGGCATCGCCCGCCAGGAACACGCGGCCCTCACGGAAGCGCCGCGCCACGCGCGAATGGTGGGTGTAGACCCGCGCGCGCAGGATGTTGAGCGCCGACGGGTCGGGCACATGGCCGCGCAGCAGTTCGCGCACCTTCTCGGGCCGCAGCATCTGTTCGTCGTCCTCGCCGGGGAAGAGGATGAACTCCCAGCGGCGCAGGCCGTAGGGCAGGCGCAGCGTCACGTAGGGGCGCGCGGGCACGCAGTGCAGGGCGGTGAAGGGGGCGTCCAGCGGGTCGTTGTCGCACTCGATCACCACCCACTTGCGCGCGTGCGTGGCACCATCGAAGGGCATCTTGAGCACCTGCTCGCGCACCGTGCTGCGGCCGCCGTCGGCTCCCACCAGGTAGCGCACGCGAAGCTGCTGCGGGGCCAGGGCATCTCGGCAGTTCGCCGTGTTCGCACCGTGAGGCTCCGTGCTGCGCACGGCCAGCGTCACGCCCGCGGGGTCCTGCGCGAAGCCGGTGACCTCGGTGCCCAGCCGCATGTGCACATGGGGGAAACGTGCCAGGCCCTGGCGTAGCGCGCGCTCGGCCAGGGGCTGGGAGAAGATGTTGCGCCGGTACCAGCCGAACTCGCGCGTGGTGGGCAGGATGTCGGCAAAGCAGCGGCCCGTGGCCGTGAACATGCGCATCGGCACGTTGGAGATGGTGTCCTTGAGCACCTCCTGTGCCAGGCCGGCCGCCTGCAGCACGCGCAGCGCCTCGTCATCCATGCCCACGGCGCGCGGGTAGTCGAGGATCTGCGGACTGCGCTCGATCACCACCGTGCGCAGGCCGTAGGTGCCCAGCAGGTTGGCGATGAGCGCGCCCACGGGGCCGCCACCCACGATGGCCACATCGGCGTCGAAACCCGCCGCGTGCGGCGCTGCGCTGGCTGTCATGGCTGCTGCTCCTGCAGGAATGCGCGCACCGCGGCCTGGAAGGCCTCGGGCTGGTCGTCATGCACATAGTGGCCTGCGCCGTCGATGGCGATGTGGCGCACGTGGGGACAGCGCTGCGCGACCGCGTCGGCCGTGGCCTCGGACAGGAAGTCCGACTGCGCGCCGCGCACCAGCAGCACCGGGCAGGTGATGGCCAGCATCGCGGGCCACAGGTCCAGCGGCGCGATGCGGCGGCGGGCCTGCGCGATGCCCTGCTGGTCGTGCCGCCATACCACGGCGCCGGTGGCGGGCTCCTCGCGCAGCGAATGCCGCACGCGCGAATCGATGGCCTCTTCGGTCACACCGGGCCGGATGCTGCGCCAGAAGGCGCGCGCCGCCGCCCAGTCCGCGAAGCGCTGCGGCGTGCCGGCCAGCTCGCGCTGGATGCGTTCGGCGCCCGCGCTGGAGGCCGAGGCGCCCGGCCCCATGTCCTCCACCACCAGGCTCTGTACTTGGCCGGGGTGCCGTGCGGCAGCCACGATGGCATTGGCCCCGCCCATGGAGTGGCCCAGCAGGTGGAAGCGCTGCAGGCCCAGCGCGGCGACCACGCCCTCCAGGTCGACCACGTAGGTCAAGGTGTCGTAGCGCTGCTGCGGGTCCCAGTCGCTGTGGCCGCGCCCGCGCTGGTCCAGGGCGATCACGCGCCAGCCGGGCTGCAGCGCCGCGGCCAGGCTGGCGAAGGTCTGGGCATAGCTGCGCAGGCCGTGCAGCATGACGATGGGCGTGCCACCTGCCGGGCCCCATTCGGTCACCGACAGGCGCAGGCCGTCCACCCGTACCGTCTGCTGCCGTTCTTCAGGAATTGCCGTGCTGCTCATGGTGCGCGCCGGGCCTCAGACCAGGCCGTCCTGGCCCTTGATGTCCGCGGCCTTGAGCCCGCCCAGCCGCGCATGCAGCCGGCCACGCGTGGCGAAGGCCCAGATCACCAGCAGCTCGTCGCG
>Ga0073904_10000792_pt1 | contig 23065 bp, 16 predicted proteins | sample KloWWTrecipitate_FD_66668 | JGI IMG/M metagenome (GOLD analysis project Ga0073904, IMG submission 66668) | Active sludge microbial communities from Klosterneuburg, Austria, studying microevolution and ecology of nitrifiers - Klosterneuburg... | ecosystem: Engineered > WWTP > Aerobic digester >... | reverse complement strand
CTTTGACGGGGCGGACACTGATCTGCGGCGCAGTATTAACGCCGTAGCTGACCGGCAAGATCCGGTTGCCATAAGATGCCCGGCGCAGGCTTTCGTCTGTCGCAGGGCTTGGGCTGAATATCGCAGTGGCCAGCGAAAGCCGCTCCTCCTCATCGTCGATGCGGTCCTGGGTGATCCGGTGGTTTATGGGCAACCCCAGTTCGAGGTAGGCCGCATCGAGGATCGCGCGCGCGTCCGCCATGCGGGTATTGATGGCTTCGGTCACAATCGGGATGCCGCGCGCCTGAATTTCGCGGAACATGCGCAGCGGAACGGAGGGCCAGAGGTAGGCAATGTCACCGGGCTGAAGCGCGTCGAGATAGGCGCGGTGGGTACGTGGCACGCTGAAGCGGCGCGTGAGACGATGCGGCAAGAGCGACAGCGGGCGGTGAATATGGCTGTAGAGAGGGAAGGCTTCGCTGGCCGCGCCGTCGTTGCGGCTGGTGTAGAGGTCGGCGGAATAGCCAGCCTGGAGGAAGCCGGTCAGGAGCGAGCGGCAAGTCTGGCCGACGCCGACGGAGGCGCAGGGCATGCTCATCAACGTGTGAATTGCACCCGGCCCGACGGCTGACGCGGAAACGGTAAACTCTTGCCCGATCAGCATGGATTTTGTGACAAATGGCCCGCTTTCATGATGTGACATTCCGGCGCGCCAAATTCAGTCGGTTTTCTTGCGGGGACGGCTGTGGGGTGTCTTGGCCGGGGACTGACTATCGAAGCGGGAGTAACGTGGGCCAGTTCCGGCGGGGCGAGCGGTTTGCGCGAGCTCGGCGGGCGGACCGGGCGAACGGCTGTATTTGTTTTCAGTCCGCTCCGGGGTGGTGGTGTCGGCTTCGGCATGCGTCCTGCGGTAGTGCAGCTTGCGAGTGTCGGTCGCGCTTTGGGGGGAAGCCTGATCGTTTCCCTCGTCCTGGGGGGTGTAGTAGAGCATCCACATGGCGGAGCCGTAGATGAAGAAGACGAAGGAATACATCGCCGTCCAGACGTGAACGGTGGTCATCGTGAAGCTGAGGCCGCAAAGGGTGATCATCCAAGCCAGCCGCAGACGTGTCACGCGCACGCTGAAGGAAAGGTCCTTCAGACCGACCTTAAAGAGCCCGATGAAATAGCCCACGATCAGAAGGGCGGCGCCGGGAAGGCCATAGCGCATCGCCATCACCAGCCAGAAATTGTCAACGCTGCCGCGCTGCATATAGGCCGGGCGGATCCAGTTGCGCAGGCCAAGTCCGAAGACAGGGTTCATCCGGACGTTATACCAGCCCCATTCGTTGATGTTGGCGCGGTAATAGGCGGTCTGGGCCGAGAAGGTGGCGTAGGTCATCAAGACCTTCATCGGGGTCCGGTTGGAAAGGATGTCGACGGTGACGTAGGCCAGGACGAAAAGACCGAGGAGCAAAAGCCATTTGCGCGTAACCTTGGCGAAGATCAGCGCCCAGGCCATCAGGCCGACCTGCAAGATGATGGCCAGGAGGGCGCCGCTGGAGAGCGAGATGAAGACGCCAACAAAAATGATGCCGCACCCCATAAGTCGTTTGAACAGGCTCATCTGCCCATGCAGGCCCATGAGAAGCAATGTGAACGCGACCGAACAGAAAAGACCGTAGTGGATTGGGTGGGCAAAGACATTCTGCACCCGTTCCAGCCCCATCCTTTTGGGGTTGTCGATGTCTTCGACCGACCCAAACCCAGGCAGTGCATCGATAATCTTGGGAATGATCGGATGGCCGGAGAACATCTCTGGTAGGCCGAAGGGCAGAAGCACAATGATCAAGAAGACCAGCGCCTTGATCAGGTGTTCGAAATGTTCGGGCGTGCGGACAAAGGCGCGGGCGATCAGGTAGCCACCGAGGAATTCAACCGCGGCTGAGCCCACATTTTCGACCACGCGGTTGGGGTTGTTTATGGCGATGGCAAGCGTCGCCCAAGCCATGTGGACGAAGAAAAAGATGTCGACCGCCATCACTTTTCCGAACTGGCCGGAAAAGAGCCGCGCGGCAAGCGGCACGACCATGATCAGCAGAACAACGCGCAACGGGGTCAGGGCGACACTGCCCAAGGAGAATTCCAGGGGGGTGATCACGCACAGCAGATAGACCCAGACCAGGACCGGCAGGCGGATCGCGTCCAGCTTGGATGCGGGTTGCGCAGTGCCGGTTGCCCCAGAGCTGAATGTCATTGTCGAGTCCGAAGGCACAGATGCGTTCCTGAGATTGGCCTGATGCAACCATAGGCCATCTGGATAAACTAGGCGAGCGGTCGTAGCTTGCAATCCTTCGTGATTGTTTCACATGCCCGCGAAGTGCGTGATTTTTGCTGGTATTGAACGGCTCTTCGTCGGGATTGAGGGTGGCCGCTTTGGGCGTGGAAAGGTGTGTTCGGTCATGCGGAAGGCTGGTTTGATCCTGGGTACGCTCGTGGCCTGTATCGGGGTCTGGGCAATCGGCGGCTGGGCGGTCGACCGGCAAAGGGCGGTCGCACCTGCCGATCTGGCCCTGCCGCCGATGTCCGCCGGGGGTGGGACGGTCCGCATCGTCGCTTTTGGCACCAGCCTGACGGCGCGGGCCATCTGGCCGCAGGAGGTGGAGCGTCTGCTCGACCGCTGCCTCGCGGCAGGCGCGGAGATGACCCGCGTCGCAAGACCGGGGGCGAACTCTGACTGGGGGGTCACGCAGATCGGCAACGTGGGGGCCGGGCAACCGGATCTTGTCATCGTCGAATTCGCGATCAATGACAGCGATCTGCTGGACGGTCTGTCGCGCGGCCGCAGCCGGAGCAATCACGAGGCGCTGATCGGGGCGTTCCGGGCGCAAGGGGCGGCGGTTCTGTTGGTGGCGACCAATCCGGTCGGGCGGCTTGCGGCGTTGAAGCGACCGTTGTTGCCCGCCTACCAGGATCTATACCCGGCGCTGGCGCAGGATATGGGCACGGGCTTTTTCGATGGAGAGCGACGCTGGCGGCAGTTCGCGGGCTGGCGAAGCGCGCTGCCCGATAGCGTTCACCCTGACCCTGCGGTCGAGGCGCAGCTTTTCGCGGCACCGATGGCGGCGATGATCGGGCGGGCGTTGGGCGCGGACTGTGGGCCGGGTGCAAATCCTTAGCGCGGTCTGAGGCGCCCGCGCGCGTCTGCGGCCCGCCCGGCAACACGGGCGCCTGCATGATATTCCCCAGGGGACATATGTCGTCATGGCAGTGGCACCCTCCCATCGGGTGCTGCGCGCAAGACGGTGCGAGCCACCCGGACAAGTGCCGCTTGCCGTCCTGAACCGGGCGGGCCGCCAGGCGGGCTTGGCCCAACCAGCGGGACCAGAGATGTTCAACTTTTCGCTTTCCCTTCAGCCGTCCAAATCGAATTCGTCCGTCGTGGCACCGCCCTCGGGTCAGGTGACGGTGGCGGCTTTTTCGCGCGACCGTTGCCTTTTCGATTCCGGTGCGGCCTTTGGGAGGTCCGTTGCCACGGTGCCGCTGGCGGGCAGCGGAACGGTCGGCGAAATCGTGCAGGCGCGGGCGGTTTCGCTGGACGATGGCGGTGCTACGACAACGGTCTGGGCGGACGTGGCGACGATCTCCGCAGGCGGAGCCTGGAGCGGCGCGATCACCGCGCCCCGAAGTGCGTCGTGGTTTCGCCCCGAGGTGCGGCTGAAGGCGCAACCCGGCGTCATCGCTCAAGGCGCCAACCGGTTCGGGGTGGGGCACCTGCTGGCGATCTGGGGGCAGTCGGAGCCGGAGCGCATCCTCTCGGCCTTTTACGACAACACGACGGCGCCGTCGGTAGCGGACGCGGAGGCAGTGCAGATCTTCGTCGGAGCGGCGGCAACCCCGTCCCGCCATCTGGTGAGCGACAGCCAGCCCTACACCGCCGCCGCCGCCGCCATGGCCGCCACCCTAATTGCCGCGCGCCCCGGCGAGAAGTTCGGTATCATCTTCCATACGGTATCGGGCACCGACCCGCGCGCGCTGGTCAATGACGCGGACACAAGCCGCCTCTGGGCGAACGACAGGGCGCTGCATGATTTCGTGACGGCGGACGGGCAGAAGGTGGGCTTTGCTGCCATGTCCTGGTTCGCCGCGCCGGGCAGTCTTGGGGCGAATTACGGTCAGGCGCTTTATCCGCTGTTCTCTGGCCGGTTGCTGAACGGCACCAGCGTCACATTTCCCGCCGACATCACTTATGGCGCGTCCTCGACCTATCATGCCGACCATTGGTTCGGAGAGCTTTACGACTATGCCCACACCAAATGGGTGGCCTACGGGCCGCACCGGTTCGACATTGACGCCGACATGCAGGATGCGACCCATCTGGTTGGCGGGGCGTCGCAGGTCAATCTGGCCAACAAGCAACTGGCGCGGGAAAGCTGGCGCGCGATGCTTGCCGTGCCGACCGCGACCATGTTCTTGCCGGCCGGGCTGGAGCCGGTCAGCTATGTGAACGGCTTCGACGACGGCGCTGGCGGCTGGACCGACTATGCCCATCCGGCCGGCAATACGCCCGACGGCACCCAGGCACTGGCGCGGATGACGGCGCTGGCGGTTCTGGAAGCGGCCGATCTGGTCAGCTGGCAGGCGCCCGTCTTTGACAATTGCCTGTGGGAGCCGACCGGCGCCTATGTGGAGGTCTGGTCCTCGGCGGGGCCGGTGACGACGACGCGGCTGGCGCGGGCCGAAGCTGCATTGCCTGCCACCTTCCCACACTGGACGACGGTGATGGGATTCCAGATCAATGGCCAGCCCGCACAGAATGCGCAGATCGTGGCCGGCCGGGTCCGCATCTTCAAGACTGGCGGCGGCAATTTCCTGAACACCGATACGATCCAGTATGGCGAGGGCGGCGCGAACGGCCAGATCCAGTTTCCCGAGGATGCCTTGAACGCGACCTGGAAGAACCTGCCGATCGTCAATATGGGCGTGGTCGGACTGAATGGCATTCCGGTGCGCCCGCTGCCGTCGACAGCGGTTCTGGCCAACACCCTGCCAGCCGGGACGCCGAAGTTCACCACATCGGCCACCGGCCCCTATTTCCTGTCGCCCACGAATGTGCCTGCGGGCACATCCGCCATCACTTTTGCCGGGCGCTTCCGGATGGCGACGATGCCTGCGACGTCGGCCATGATCTTTTCGCAGGCCAATGCGGGGTTCGACATCGAAATCCTGAACAGCGGTGTGTTGCGGGCCAATGCGCGGGACGGGGCTGCGGTCAAGGTCATCAACAATGTGCTGATTTCGACCGGGCTGGTTGCGAATGTCTGGTATGACATCATCTGTGCGATTGATCAGGTTGCCCAGACCCTCAAAGTGTCGGTCAACGGGACGTTGATCTCAACGGTGGCCTTTTCGGCGGCAGGCAACGGGTTGTTTCAAAGCAATCGGACGCTGAGCTTCCTGGCCCGGAACACGGCGACTTTGCAGTTTGTGGGGGAAATCGAATATCTGCGGGTCTGGTATAGCGCAACGGGCAGCGGAACGGCGCCCGGAGGCGCGCCGGTCAAGCAGATCCTGGGGCCAGCGTCAGTTGCGAATGCCGATGGCTGGAAGCTTGGCGCGAACGCCACCTGACGGGCAGGGCTACAATGGCAGGACTACAGTAAGATCAAGTCGGCCCCAGGGCCGGCTTTTTCGCGAATCGATTCTGCATCCGGATAAGAAAAAGCCGCGACCGGAAGTTTGGCCGCGGCTTTTGTGGGGTAGTTCGCGCGAAAACGCTTTACCAAAGGGCGACGAGACCGGTTGCTGTCGTGCCTGTCGCATTCACGCCGATGGCGCGCACCGGCAAGAAGCTGCCGGCCTGCGCATTGGCGAACAAGACCGCCTGCCCGCCGGAAAACCGGACCGAAATATCGCCCGACTGACCTACATAGATCGCGCGCGGCATCACGGCGAGGTCAATGGCATCGTTTGGGGTGATGGTGGCCGCCTCGCGCGCGGGTGCGGTCAGATTGGTTGGATAGTCCGAAAATTTATCCATGCCGATTCCTCAGATAAAGTTAAGTTTTCTCAACCGATTAGGCGGATATCTGTCTGAATGCGACAGCCAGATACCCGCCACGCGGCGGCATTCAGCTTTCTTCACGGAGAAGTGCCTGCACTATTGTCCCGGTGTTGTTAACGTAACGCCAACCCGGCGTGCGGTGCTGGTCAGGGCGAACGCTCCGCTGTTTCAGTTTTTGCAATGATTCTGTGCAATTTCCCGGCCCGCCAGCGAACAATCCCATACAATTTATCGCTTCATCCCTTTGTTTTCGCGCTAAACGACATAAGCAGACTGCATTTGCGCCGCATCTTTGCCATGTTCAAAAGCATTGTTCTGCTCGGGGATACACTCACGACCGGAAGGACTCTCTGATGAAGCTGATCCGATCCTTGCTGCTGACGGGCTTTGCCCTGAGCATGAGTACGACAGCGCTTTGCGCGGCTGACTACTTTATCTTGCCGGCGAAGCCGGGGCCGGTTGCAGGCACGCCTTTGGCCGCAATATCGTTGCAGGCAACCACCGGTGGCGAGACCAGGCTACAGACGAACATCAACCAGCGTGGGAACACCGCTGGGAAATGGCTGCGCGTGGGTCAGCAACCCGTGACGACGACCAGCACCACGGCACCGACCACAACGGCACCGACCACAACGACGACGACCACAACCACCACGACGAAAACGGTAGCCGCCGCCTCCGGCGCGCCGCTCGTGGCGCCGCTGACAGCGCCGACGACGGGGACGAGTTTCGCCAGCTTCGGTGCGCTCGTACAGTCGGGTAAGCTCGCGGGTGGGGACCGGGTGTTCCTGATGGACGGCTACCATGGTCCGCTTGTGATCAAGGACCTTACCTTCACCACCCCGGTCACGATCGCACAGATGCCCGGCCAGACGGCGCATGTGGAGATGATCGGGATCTACAATTCCCAGAACCTCATTCTGCGCGATTTCAAGGTCTGGGCGATGTCGACAAATGCCGGCTCCGGTCCGATGATCCGGACTTACGCCAGCTCCAGCGACATTACCTTCGCCAATCTTGACGTGCGATCCGTTGCGACGGCGGGAAGCTACATGCAATGGCCGCAGGCGACATGGGTGGCCAACAAGCGTCTGGGCTTCCTGTTGCAAGGTACGCGCATCGCTGCGATCGGCAATCGGGTGACGGGCACTTATCATGCGATCCAGACCGAAGGCCGCTACGGTTCCATGATCGGCAATATCATCGACGGCTTTTCCGGTGACGCGATGCGTGCGCTCGGTGATGACAATGTCGTGCGTGGCAACAAGGTGCAAAACTGCTACCAGATCGATGCGAACCATGCTGACGGTTTGCAATCCTGGTCTCGTGGCCCGAACGGGACGCCCGGCACCGGGACCGTCTACAATCTGTCGATCGAGAACAACAAGTTCTATGAATGGACTTTGCCGACGTCCAGCCCGATGCGGTGCAAACTGCAAGGGGTAGGCATGTTCGACGGCATGTTCGACGGGACTATAGTCCGTAACAATATCGTGGCCGTGTCGGGCTATCACGGGATTTCGATTTCCGGATCACTGAACGCAAAGATCGTCCACAATACGGTCGTGAACCCCTCGGGGCAGGCGACGACCTACCCCTGGATCAAGATCTCGCCCCACAAGAATGGTACAGGCTCGAAGAACAACACCGTCGCCAACAACGCGGTAAATGCGATCAAGGCCTACACGAACACCACGAACGGAAACGTTGCCGTCAACAATATCGTCGTGAAGAATTTTGCCACCGAATTTACGTCGGTTGTGAAGCAAGACTTCTCGCTTCTCGCGACGGCGAAATCGGCGGATGCGGGTGTCGTTACTTATGCGGTGCCTCTGGATATTCTGGGCGTCGCAAGACCGCGCGGGGCCGCACCCGACGCGGGGGCATACGAAAGCCGCTGATACCGGACAAAGTTTGAATGATCTGACCCGCCGGCCTCGTGCCGGCGGGTTCTTTTGTTTTGCAGATTCGTCAGGATAGCTCCGACGTCATGCCTGTCAGCGGACAGGCTTTGGCATAATTTTCAGGGCGAATGGAGCCCGCCACGGCCAGATCCACCCCTCGGCAACGCCCAGCCCGGAAACAATGTGTTCATGGAACGCGATCCCCGTCTTTCAGGATGTCGAAAACGGGCGGTGGTCGTGGACTATTTTCGCAAATTTATCCGATAGTTGATGCATCGTGAACAATGCTGAAAGCCTCTTCCCTTGATCGTCGCCAGAGCCTAGATTAAGGCAGAAACGTGGCGAAATGACGTTCCAATTCTGCGCAATTGTGGTAAAGTCGCGGCGAAGGATACGTATAGAATGTTGTGGGAGCGATAGAATGTTCGGAAAATCTTTGATCATGGGGGCGGCTTTTTCTGCCGCCATGGCGTTTGGCGCCAGCGTATCGAATGCGGCGGTGATCGACTTCACCAGCGCTTCGACTGGAAATTCGGGTGTGTTGGCGGGTGGAACCACCTGGTCGATGACCGCAAGCGGCTATCTGAACAATTCGCAAGCGTTTGATGGCAACAGCAAGCCTGCCGGGTCCGGCCTGTCCTTCGAAACCGACGGTTATGGCGTTGGCTTGGACGATGACGAAATCACCACCACCCCGATGCGTCAGGAGTGGATCGAAGTTGCCTTCAGCGCGCCGACGCTGATCAACGCCTTCTACTTCCTTGACCTCTTCCAGGCTGCCAATGGCTCCACCTTGGAAATCGGTCAGGCAACAGTGGACGGGTCGACGACCTTCTCGCTCGTGGCGACCGACATCGCCGGTTCGGGTGCAGGCGGGTTCGTTGCGGCGATCTTCAAGCCGATCTACGCGACGGTGATCCGCTTCACGATCCTGAGCAGCAATGACAACCTCGGCTATGCCGATGGCGCGCTCGCGGGTATCGGTATCGCGCCGGTTCCGGTTCCGGCCGCTGGTCTCTTGCTGATGGGTGGCCTTGGCGGTCTGGCGGCACTTCGTCGCCGCCGCAAGGCCTGATCAGATATCAGAATAAGGAAAGGCCGGACAATCTGTCCGGCCTTTTTGCTTTTGTGGGCCACGCTTTTTCAGGCGTGATGGTCTTGCGACCGGTCAGTCGTAGGCTTCATACCCATAACCAGCAGACGGATCGTCATAACGACACTTGTTCAGCACCAAGCCCAGAACATTGGTCAGCTGCGCAAGTTCCTTTTCGCAGTTGTCGATGTTGTGAAGGGTGGTGCTTTCCGCTGCGACGACAAGCAGAGAACAGTCCACATTCGCCATGAAGCCCACATTGTCATCGCTTGCCAACATGGGTGACATGTCGAAGATCATGATGTCTGGGCGCCACTGTTCCTCGATCGCCTTCAGCACGTCGCGGCTCTGCTCGCTGTGCAGCAGTTCGGCGGGGTCGCGCGCCGGCGTCGCGTTCATGGCCAGCACAAGATTGCTGCCGATCCGCGCGCTGGCCTGTTCGAACGGAACCTCGCCAGTCAGAACCTGATGGAACGACTGGCCGGGAAGGTATCCGACCAACTTGTGTAGAGCGGGCCGCCGCAGGTCGAGGTCGCACAGGATGACCTTCAGATCCTTTTGGCGCGCCAGACTGAGTGCGAGGTTCAAGGATACTGTGGTCTTGCCGCAGGCCGCATTGGGCGAGGTCACGGCCAGGCGCTTCCAGCCCGAATCCTTCATCATGCGCACCGTTCTGGACCGCAACATGTCGTAGGGCGTTGCGTCCTTGCCGCCCAACAGTGCCGCGATGCGCGTCTGCCTGGCATGTTCGGGCGTGATGGTAAGCTCCGGCAGGGCAGACCAGTCGGCCTTGCCCACGCGCCGCTCTGCCCCTCGTGCGACGACGGGTTCGACCCCGGCGCCTGTGACTTGGGACAAACGGGCCTCTCGTGCCTTGGCCAGTGCTGCTTCAAGTTTTTCCATGACTTAACCTACCATCTTGTCCGCGATGACCGCTTTGATCCGGGCACTCACAGATGAATTCCGAACTGAGCCGCCACCCGATTGAGAAGGATGTCGAGCGGTTGGTAAAACACATGCACGGCATAAATCATTGCCGGGATGCCCGCGACAGCGGCCAGCAACATGCCCACAAAGACCGAACGGCGGCGCATCGTCTCGTTCGGGGTGCGCATGTAGGGGATCGTGACCAGGGGCGTGATGCCAAAGGCCTTCACGATATCCTTCGGGCGACGAACGGCACGGTTCAGGAGTTCCGTCAGCACGATAAAGCCGATGCCAAGGAACATTCCCGCCGCGATACCGCCAATCGCGATCAGAGGGCGGTTCGGGCTGGCCGGGTTGCTTGGGACGGTCGCTGCATCCAGCACCGAAACCTTCTCCCCCTTCGACAGTATCTCGATCCGTTCGCCCGCCGATGCTTTCGACAGATTGCCGACAGCGTTGTTATACTGGCTCTGGACGTTCGCATAATCGCGATTCAGTGCATCAAGGGCCACCTGGTTTGCCGGGGTCCGGTCGATCGATTCCTGAAGCGTCTTCATCTGCTCCTGGATCTGGTCGCGCGTCTTGGTGGCAAGGGCAATCTTGTCATCCAGATCGGCAACCTGAATGTCGAACATGCTTGCCGTCGGATTACCGGCAGACGCGCCCGCAGCCGCGGTCTGCGATTTCACGATGATTTCCAGCTGCGCGATTTGTGCCTGCAACACCTTGATCTTCGGATGGCTCGGCGCAAGCAGGGCAAGCGATTGGGTCAACTGGTCGTTCAGCGCGGCAAGCTGCTTGGCCTCCGGTGTCTGGTTGGCGGCATTCGCACCGACCTGGCCCGTCGAATTGTAAAGTGCGATCAATTGTTCCTTTTGATCGGTGAGTTGCAAGATGTCCTGTTCGGCCGTGTCCAGCTTGATCTGGAGCGAAGACATCTGGCTTTGCCGGAAGGCAAGCGTCGAGGGCAGCGCATCGTTGTTCTTGTTCTGGAAGTCCAGGATCTTGGCGCTCATCTGGTCCAGCTCCTCGCCCAGGCGTTTGACTTCCTGGTTGAAGAAATCGACCGTTTCTTCGGCGCTCTGGGTTCTGAGGTCGGCGTCATCCTTCAGGATCTGCGTGACATATTCGTTGACAACGCCTGCCGCGATCCTGCCCGTCTCGCCGGAGAAGGTGATGCTCATGGTCGTCGCTTCGCCCTTGGCGGCGCTTTTCTTGATGACCGTATTGTCGCGCATCGCCTGAACGATCTGATCGGGCGTCATGCGCTTGAGGTCTCTGAACACGTTCAGACGGTTGGCGATGTCGATCAGGTTACCACGCGTCATCAGTCGGTTTTCAATCGTCTGAAGTTTTTCCAGCGGTGCTGGCTGCACGGTGGGTGCGGCCAGCGGGCCGGGAATGGAGGACGATTCCACCATAAGGAGCGAATTTGCGGTATATGACGGCGGCAGCAGGAACGCGGCCGCGATCGCTGCGGCGGAAACGATGGCGGTGACAATAACAAAGTAGTGAATGCGGCGCAGGAAGACCGCGAAATAAAAGGACAGGTCGAGGTTCATTTCCGCTTCTCTTCTTCGGCCGCGATCTGAGCGGCAAAAAATACGCCATCGTCCAGCACCGACTGAACGACATGTTCGTCCGCCTGGTGATGATCCGTGCTCCAGGCATAAAGCAAGGCCATATCGCACAATTGATTGACCAGACGCGGCACGCCGTGCGTCGCCTTATGCACCAGCGCCGCCGCACCGGCGGTGATTTCGGCACCCGTGCCGCCCGCGGCCCGCAGACGGTGGGTGATCAGATCGGCCACGCCCTTTTCGTCCAGGGGCATCAGGTGGAAACTGGCCGCGATCCGTTGCGCAAGCTGGCGCAGGGACGGGTCGAGCACCATGTCGCGCAATTCCGGTTGACCGACCAGAACCAGCTGGATGACCTCATCCTTGCCGGAATTGATGTTGGTCAGCATGCGCAGTTCTTCAAGGCTTTCGGGCGACAGGTTCTGCGCCTCGTCGAAGATCAGCACGACACGCCGGCCTGCGGCATATTCGTCGATCAGGAAATCCTGCAATTGCTGGAACAGCTGCACATAACCCACGGCCGGATTGAAACGGACCCCGAGGGCGTTCAGCACCCATTGAATAAGCTCGCCCCGCCCGCCCTGGGCGTTGGAGATCAGGCCAACCGTGACCCTGGCGCCGAACTGGCGCAGAAGTTCACGCAAAAGTGTAGTCTTGCCGCAGCCGACCCCGCCCGTGACCAGCGTGATGGGCGCGCGTGAGAGGATCCCGAACTCAAGCACCGAATAGGCGCGACGGTGCTGTGCCGACCAGAACAGGAAGTCCGGATCGGGAACAAGCGTGAACGGCCTTTCCCGGAATCCGAAGAAATCCATGTAAAAGCCGATATTGCCTGTATCTTCTGCTCTGGTCTCCACGACCTTATTCATCCGAATGTTCCACCGTCAAAACGCCTGCCTGTCTGCGCGGGTCACGCTCCGTGCCGCAGTTCAGTCTGCCGTCCCGACCCGCTAATCTGTATTGCCCATAACAGTTCGTCAACTTGATGGCGACGAAACCGCCTGCCCGGGCAATCGTATGACTCGCCGGGCATGATTCGGCCATGATCTCTGCCAATGGCGGGGTCCGGGGCGCGATATGCCCAAAAGCTGCCATCTTTGTTTCCGAATCGGCGACTATCACAGGGATTGTGCCGCTTACAGTGGTGAACAGCGGCAATGCGGCGCCACAAGTGGCGGCACAATGCCGGGTGGGATAGAGAGAGGCGAATGAGCTTTTTCGCAGGCGTGACAAGGTGTAAGGCTGTGGCGGGAATTTGGTGGGGGCGCGCGGTCGGACTGTGTTTTTCGGCCGCCTCGCCCTTCGACTGTCCTTGGTGTGTTTGTGTTGAATGGTGTGGTGCCCGGAATGACGATGCAGCTTAAAGAGATGCCAGACAAGATGACGTCGGGGGCGCGACAGGTAGGGCTGCTTGCGGATTCGCCACATCGCCCGGGCCCTTACGGCCGATATTTCAAACGCCCCCTCGATGTGTTGGCCGTGTTGATCGGCAGTATTATTGTCGTGCCGGTCGTGATCGTTCTTGCGCTTGTCGTCATGACGGACGGGGGCAATCCTTTCTACACCAGTGATCGGGTCGGAAGGGGCGGGCGGACATTCCGCATGGTGAAGCTGCGCACGATGGTTCATGATGCCGAGCGGCGGCTTGAAGGATATCTGGCGCAAAACCCCGAGGCGCGGATCGAATGGGACCAGACGCAGAAACTGAAATACGACCCGCGCGTTACGATGCTTGGTCGCTTTCTGCGCAAATCCTCGCTGGATGAACTTCCCCAGCTTTGGAACGTGCTGACCGGGGATATGTCCCTGGTCGGCCCGCGCCCTATGATGCCCGAACAGCGCGAGATTTATGCGGGGCAGGCCTACTATGCGTTGCGGCCCGGTCTGACCGGTCTTTGGCAGATTTCAGACAGAAACAATTGCACCTTCGCTAAGCGGGCTGAGTTTGATACGGAATACGAACGGTGCCTGTCTTTTCGCACCGATCTTGTCGTATTGTTCAGAACTGTTGGCGCAGTCGCCCATGGTACAGGTTACTAGTAAAGCCGTTCCCTTGTGCAAGCCGGCGGGCAACTGCAGCCTTTATCATGCGGGTCGAGCCGGAATTCGAGCAGAGAGTTAAATGAGAGTGCGTCTTAAACTTGCCCTGTTCGCCATCGCGGCGACATCGTTCCTGTCTGCCTGCGACACTGCCGAAGAGCGGGCAGAAGAGCGGTTCAAGTCCGGCATGGAATATCTTCAGGCGGGTGACGTCGACAGGGCGCTGGTCGAGTTTCGCAATGTGTTCAAGCTTAATGGCGAGCATCGCGAGGCCCGTCTTGCCTATGCGGAGGCCGAACGCGGCCGGGGCAATCTGCGCGAAGCCTACAGCCAGTATCTGCGCCTGATCGAACAATATCCGAATGATCCGGTTGGGCTGAAGGCGCTTGCCGAATTGTCGGTCGACAACGGCCAGTGGGATGATGCGGAACGTTACGTGACCGCCGCCCTCAAAATCTCGCCCGACGATCTGTCGCTTCAGGCGACGCAGCTCTTGACTCTATATGGCCGGGCTGTCGAACAGGTGGACGCGGCGCGCATCGTCGAGATTGTGACAAAGGCACAGGCACTGAAGGCTGAATTGCCCGACAGCCTGACGCTTTACAAGATCATCATTGACGATCTGATCCGCTCTCAGTCGCTGGACAAAGCGCTGAGCGAGTTGAATGCAGCCATCAAGATCGCCCCCAGCGAAAAGATCCTCTATGCCCAGCGGCTGTCGGTGAATGCGGCTATGGGCGATGATGCCGCGGTGGAGGCCGGCCTGATCGAAATGGTCAAGGTCTTTCCCGATGCGCCGGAAATGCCCGAAGCGCTGTTGCGCTGGTATCTGGCCCAGAAGGATCTGGACAAGGCTGAAGCCTATCTGCGCAGCCGTGTCGATCCTGCGGCGGACGATACGACGCCTAGGGTGGCGCTTGTCCAGTTCCTTGGCCAGTATCGCGGCCCGGAAGCGGCCCTGAAAGAGCTGGATGCCGCAATCGAGGCGGGCAAGAACGTCTCCATCTTCCGATCCGCCCGTGCCGGGTTCCATTTTGATCAGGGCGACCGCGACAGCGCCATTGCAGAAATGGAGGCCATTCTCACCGATGTTCCCGACGCCGAAGAAGCCCGGATGATCAAGGTTGCGCTGGCCCGCATGCAGCTTGCCAACGGCAACAGCGTTGCGGCGCGCGCCCTGGTCGAGGAAGTGCTGGCCGAAGATAGCGGCAATGTCGAAGCGACCAAGTTGAAGGCGACCTGGCTGATTCTGGGCGACGAAGCCCCGGATGCGGTTACGCTCTTGCGCGACGCCATCGACCAGAACCCCCGCGATGCCGCGCTGATGACGCTTATGGCGCAAGCCTATGAGCGCGAAGGCAACCGCGATCTGATGCGCGACATGCTTGCCCAGGCGGTTCAGGCCTCGGGGCGGGCACCTGAGGAAAGCCTGCGCTATGCGCAACTTCTTGCGGCCGAAGACAAGCTTTTGTTGGCCGAGGGCGCGCTGATCGACGCTCTGCGCCTCACTCCGGGCAATCCGACGCTTCTGGTGCCGCTGGGGCAGCTTTACGTGCAGCTTCAGGATTGGCCGCGCGCCGATACGGTGGCGCGGGATTTAGAAAGCCTTCAGGATCCGACCCTGGTCAACGACATCGCTGCGATCCGTGCGGCCATTCTGAACGGACAGCAGAAGACCGATGATGCGCTCAGCTATCTGCAGACGCTGGCGTCGGGCGAAGGTGCCCAGCTTGATGCCAAGATTGCGGTGTTGCGCAACCATATGGAAAACGGCCGCATAGCCGAGGCGCTGGCCTACTCGGCACTTCTTGCCGAGCAGAACCCCGACAATCTTGATCTGAAGTATATCCATGCGGCGGTCCAGGCGACCGCCGGCGATCAGGTGGCGGCCGAAGCAGGGTATCGGGGGGTTCTTGAAAAGGACCCTGCCCGTGCAGCGGTATGGATGGCGCTCTTCCGCAGTGTCTACAGCGACCCGGCGCGCCGGGCCGAGGCGGCGGAAATCGTCGATCAGGCCATTCAGGCGGTGCCGGAGTCGGGCGAGTTGCGCTGGGCCAAGGCGGGTCTTCTTGAGGCTTCCGGCGATATTGATGGCGCCATCGCCGTCTATGAAGCGCTCTATACCGAAAATTCGGCCAATCCGATTGTGGCCAACAACCTGTCCAGCCTGCTGTCAAACTACCGCAGCGACCCCGACAGCCTGAAACGGGCCGAGGTGATTGCGCGCCGTCTGCGGGGCAGCAATATTCCGCCCTACCAAGATACCTATGGCTGGATTGCCTATCTGAACGGTGATTTCACGTCGGCCGTCGCGGAGCTGAAAAAAGCAGCTGAGGGCCTGCCGCAAGATCCCATGGTCCGCTATCATTTTGGTATGGCGCTTGCGGCAACTGGCCAGACGGAAGAAGCCATAAAGCAGTTTGAATCCGCTTTGGCACTGATTCCGGCGGGCGATTCGCGCGATTTTGCAAATTCGGCAAGAACGGAGCTGGAAAAGCTAAAAGCTGCCGCCGGTGCCCCGAAGTCGCCATAAAGGTGTTGCTGCACGGGCACGGAAGTTTCGAACGGGCTTACGAAACGTGAAAAATGCCAGTAATGTTTTGAAAACAAGTGACTCGCTCTTACTCTCGGGCCAGTCGAATTGAACGGGTGCCAATATGCTCAGAACCCTGCTTGGCCTGATGATGGCCATTCTCCTCGTGCCCGCTGCCTGGGCACAAAGCTCCTACCGTATTCAGCCGGGTGACGTGCTGAATATGGAAGTGCTGGAAGACCCCAGCCTGAACCGCAACCTTCTGGTCCTGCCCGACGGCACGGTCAGCCTGCCCCTGGTGGGCGCGATCACGGCCAGCGGCAAATCTGTCGATGGCATGCGGTCGGCCATTTCGGCGGCGCTGGCTTCAAAATTCGCCGCTCCTCCGACGATCTTCCTGTCGGTCGGGCAGCTGAACCCCACCACCCAGGCGGTCGCGAATGCGGCGGCGGGCATTGCCGCTTCGTCGGTAACCTCCTCTGGCATGATCTCTGTCTTTGCGATGGGTGAGGTCAACAAACCGGGTCGGCTGGATGTGGAGCCGGGCACCACGCTGTTGCAGTTTCTTGCCGAAAACGGTGGCCTGACGAAATTTGCCGCGACCAAGCGCATTCAGTTGCGCAGGGTGGATTCCAAAACCGGCAAAGAAACGCTATACAACTTTGACTACAAGGCAGTCCAAAGGGGCGTGAACGCGCCGGTGATCGTTCTTCGCGAAGGCGATGTGGTCGTAGTACCGGAGCGCAGACTGTTCGAATAAAGAAGGCGGGACATCGGGTGGGATCAAAAACAAGCAAGATCGCGGTTATCGCGGCAGTCACAATGCTCTGGCCAACCTTCGCCTCCCCTCAGCAGGGAGGCGCTGGTGCGTCTGGCGGGCTGCAGATCGATATTGGTGTCAGCTCCAAATTCAGCGCCGACAGCAACTTCACTCTGTCGTCGGCCAATCCGGGCGCATCCTATATCTCCGACACGAAGCTGACCTTTGGGATCAGCAGCAAGACGTCGGCCTATGATTTTTCGCTGATCGCGGGCAGCACCTTGCGGTTTGCCGACATCCCCGGCCGCAGCGTGAGCGGGTTTGAAGATCCGACACTGAAGTTGCGGTTTGTTGCGGACAGTTCCAACAGTCGCCTGACGCTGACAGGCGGTTATCGTTTTGTGGATCGGGAATTCCTGAACCCGTTTCAGGTCGAACGTGAGGAGCAAGCACTTGGCCTTCTGGTCGGCAATGGCGGCACGCTTCGCGACAGATCTGTTGGCCTGAAGTATGAAGTCGGGCTGAATGCCCCCTTGGGCTTCACGCTCGATCTGTCGCACAGCGACAAGGACTATGAAGGTGTCGCCAGTTCGTCGGTGCGCGATTCCACACGCGACAGTGTGACCGGAACGGTCCGCTTCAAGCTCAGCCCGGTTGCGACTGGGCGTTTCGTGGTTGGCCAGACCAATCAGGAAAATTTGCAGGCGACCACCAATGCGTTGATCACCGATCGCACGACGACCGATTATTCGGTCGGCGTGGCTTACGACATCAATTCGGTGCTCAACCTCGATGCCCAAGTCGGCTACACCGATGTTGAAACCGTGCGCCCCTTGGGCACGACGAGCCGCTCTGGCGTGGTTGGCTCAATCGCCTTGACCAAGAGCCTGCCGAACGGCACGGTCTTTGGATCGCTGTCCTCGGTCCGCAACCAGAATGGATCGCGCGTCTCGCTGACGTTCGGTCGCGATCTTCAGCTGCCGACCGGCTCGCTCAGGGCGGTGATTGGCACCACGAAGGCAGATACCGGCAATTCCTCGGTGATCGGTTCGCTCAGCTATACCAAGCAGTTTGCGACCGATACGCTGACCGTCTCGGTCAACCGCAGCGCGTCGACAAACGCCAATGACGACGAGATCCTCGACACCCGGTTTGGGGTTGCCTATTCGCACCCGATCAACAACGTCTCGCGTCTTGGGTTGAGTTTCGACTGGGGCCAGACCAAGGACACAGGCGCGACGACGGCCTCGACGGTGGAACTGACCAATCTCCAGGCGACTTACTCCTATGACCTCACCTCTGACTGGAGCCTGTCGAGCGGGGTCGAATGGCGCAAGCGCGTGGATACGGACCCATTGTCGCCGACCGACGCGGATTCCACATCGCTTTTCGTGACACTCGGCCGCAATTTCAGCTTCCGGCCATGAGTAATGGCAACCTGGGCGGGCGATTGTTTCACAAAAGAATGTGTGATTTGACGCTCTTGCGGTTCTGTGGCTCTGATGGGCGGGTGGCCGGCATGGCGTCGGTGTGACATTCCACGACAAGACCGGATTTTCGGGCCAACATGGCAGACAACAGCGATATCGCACTGACGGCTTCGGGCCGCCCCTTTGGCCTTAAGCTTAATCCGCTGGGCCTAGGCCTTTTTGTCGGCCTGATGGTCGCTGCCCTGCCGGTGTTCGAAATCGGGTTCCGCTCGCTGGCCAGCGCTTGGTCCACGGCCGAATACAGCCATGGCCCGCTGATCCCCCTGATCTCGCTTTATTTGTTCCTCAGGGAACTGCGCCGCGCGCCGCCCGTTGCGGAAAAGGTCAGCGACGGCTGGCCGGGCATCGTGCTGATCGGACTGTCGCTTGTCGCGGCGGTCGTCGGCAACCTCATGCGGGTGCCCGATATCGTCACCTATGCGTTCATCTTCTGGGTCAGCGGTGTGGTGCTGGCCATGTTCGGTTGGCAGCGCGGCAAGACCCACCAGCTTCCGGTCTTCCATCTGATCTTCATGCTGCCTCTGCCGCAGATCCTGTACTGGAAGCTCACGATCTTCCTGCAGTGGGTGTCGTCGGCGTTGGGGGTGTGGTTCGTCAGCCTGGCGGGCGTTGCCGTCTATCTGGAAGGCAATGTGATCGACCTTGGCGTCTACAAGCTTCAGGTCGCGGAGGCTTGTTCGGGCCTGCGCTATCTTTTCCCGATCCTCAGCTTCTCCTACCTCTTCTCGATCCTCTACCGTGGGCCGATGTGGCACAAGATTGTGCTTCTGGTGTCGGCGGCGCCACTGACCGTTCTGATGAATTCCTTCCGCATCGGGGTGATCGGCATTCTGGTCGACCGCTATGGCATCGAACAGGCCGAAGGGTTCTTGCATTTCTTCGAAGGCTGGGTGGTCTTCCTGATCTGCGTGGGCATCCTCTTCCTGATGGCCATCGGCCTGCAACGCCTGACCCCGAACCCCAAACCGCTGGCCGAAGCGATTGATCTGGATTTCGAAGGGTTCGGCGGGATTTTCGCCCGTATCCTTGCGACCCGTGCCAGCCTGTTCCTGGCTTTGGCGCTGGCGGTGACGGCGGCAGTATCGCTCGCGTGGAAATTCACGCCCGCCCCGGCGGTCGTGAAGCCCGACCGGGAAATTTTTGCCCTTTACCCGACAAAGCTTGAAAGCTGGTCAGGCACCACCATGCGGCTTGAGGCCGACATCGAAGAGGTGCTTGCCGCCGACGATTACGTGAATGCCGTCTTCCAGTCACCCGACGAGGCCGGAGTGGTCGCGCTTTTCGCGGCTTATTATGAGAAGCAGACCGAAGGGCAGGGCATCCATTCGCCCGAGGTCTGCCTGCCGTCGGGCGGTTGGGAAGTGTTCAATCTGCAAGAAGTGCAGGTCGATATGACTGCGTCAGGTTATGGCACCTTCACGGCCAACCGCGCGATCATCCAGAAGGGCCTGTCGCGCCAGCTCGTCTACTACTGGTTCGAGGGACGCGGGACGCGGGTTGCCAACGACTTCACCGCCAAGATGAATGTTCTGACCGATAGCCTGAAGAAGGGCCGCACCGATGGCGCGCTCGTGCGGTATGTCACGCCGCTCGGGGTCGAAGAAAGTGAAGCTGACGCCGAAGCCCGCCTTCTGCGGTTCATGGCGATCAGCCTGAAGCCGCTGCCGCGTTTCATTCCCTTCTGAAGGGCGGGGCCGGATGTTTCGGAATTTTGCCGCCGATCTGCGCGGCGCACCTTGGCCGGTCTGGCTGATCCTCGGGCTGTGCCTGTTGCCCGAGGCCCTGTTTTTGACGACATCAGTGGGCCTGATCGATGCGCCGCGGGCACGGGCGATTGCCTATGACAATTTCGGCTTCTGGGCGGGGCTTCTGGGCAACTGGCAGCCGAATTATGCGTCGCAACCCTGGCTGATGTTCCTGAGCTACGGGTTCTTGCATGCTGGCCCCGTGCACTTCGCCGTCAACATGCTGACGCTTCTGGCGCTGGGCGGGCCGGTTGCGCAGGCGGTGGGGCCGTGGCGGTTCCTGGCGCTTTACCTGATGTTCGCCGTCGCGGGCGCCATAGGCTTTGCGCTTGTGCCGGAGCTCGGCCTGCCGATGGTGGGCGCTTCGGGCGCGCTTTTCGGTCTGGCCGGGCTATTGCTGGCCTGGGACTGGCGCTATCGGCGACGGCGCAAGATGACGCTGTGGCCGGTCCTGCGCAGCCTTGGCATACTGGTCCTGCTCAATCTGGTCCTGTGGGTGGCGATGGGCGGGCATCTGGCCTGGCAGACCCATCTTGGTGGTTTCCTCGCCGGTTGGGGCATGGGCTGGCTCGTTCAGCCGGATCAGCGGCGGGGCTAGCCTGTAGGCGTGTGATGACACCGGCGCGCCGCCCGATTTGAGCGGGATCAGGTGATCTTCCGGTGGAAGATCACCCCCGACCACCGCGCGCCGGATGCGACTGGACCGTTTCCACGAACACTGGCAGAGGTCAGTGCCTGCCCCGGCGGGTGCGCAGCACCTGCCCTGCGGGGGGCAGGTGCTGGCCGGTGGCCTTGGGCCACCGACCGGCGAGAGGCACTGTCGCGATGTCGGCGGACGCGATGGCATCCGCCGAGTTTGATGGGGGCTCTTCACCCCGGGACATGCTCCTGATCAGCGGCCCATCTTGGCAAAGATCCGGTCATAGGCCGCCAGAAGATGCGGGACCGAATGCGCCCAGCTCAGCCGGTTCAGCACCCGCTCCCGCCCGGCCCGGCCCATTTCCGTCCGCCGCTCAGGCGCATCCATCAGCTCGGCGATCTTCGCGGCAAAATCCATCGGGTCATTCGCCGCAGCATAGACCGACGCCTCGCCCGCCGAGGCGCGGCCTTCCTTCAGGTCGAACTGCACCACCGGCTTTTCCAGCGTCATATATTCCATGACCTTGTTCATGGTGGAGATGTCGTTCATCGCATTCTTCGGATCGGGGCTGACACCGATGTCGCAGGAATTGAGCGCCCTGAGCAGGTCGTCGCCATAAAGCGCGCCGGTAAAGGTGAACCAGCCGTTCAGCCCGCGCGCCGCTACATCCGCTTCGACCGTCGGCACCTCTGGCCCGAAACCCACGATCAGGAAATGCACATCGCGCCGGCCCATGTGGTTGATCAGATGGTCGGCGGCTGCGACCAGAAGATCCATGCCCTCCTGCTGACCGATCACGCCGACATACCCTAGAACGGTGCCAGCCCCTTTGCGCATGGCCGGATCGGCGGGGCGGATTTCGAACTTTTCGATCTTCGGCGCGGATCGCACCACAAACACATCCTCTGCCCTCATCCGGCCACGCCGGTGCGCAATCTCGCGGAAGCTTTCATTGGTGGCGATAGAGACAGAGGCCGTGGCGAATGTCATCCGCTCCCAGATCAGCATGATCTTGTAGAGAAGACCCTTCTTGCCGAACTTCGCCTCGAAGAGTTCGGGGCAGACATCATGATGGTCGAACAGGTAGCGCACGCCCCGCCACCGATACCAAAGCGCCAGCAGGAAGATCAGGTCGGGCGGGTTGCAGCCCTGGATCACGTCGAAGCCGCGTTCACGCCGGACCTTGCGCGCCACCCGGAACCAGTGAACCAGCGAATGCAGATATTCCTTGGCATAGGCCACGGCGCCGGAATGTGCCTCGACCGGCTCGGGGTAGCGATAGATATGGATACCCTCGATCACCTCGTAATGTTTGTCCCACCCCCGGCCCGTGGGGCAGATCACGCTGACTTCATAGCCATGCGCGGTCAGTGTCGTCGCCTCCAGCCAGACGCGGCGGTCCAGCGGCACGGGCAGGTTCTGCACGACGATCAGCACGCGGCGGGCATTGGTCTTGGTCATACTCTTCTCCGGCCCGGTCGCGGGTTCAGGCTTTGGTCACTCGTCACCGGATAACCCGGTTCTTGCACTGAGATCAAATTCGGCGATGGTCGTGGGGCTGAGCGTCAGGAAATTATTGTCCGCCACCAGCGTGGCCACCGTGCGCCCCTGCGGGTTGGTCCAGACATCCATCCCCTCGAAGTCGCCCCACTCGCCCCAGCCCGTCAACAGCAAGATCTGCGGCGGGGCGAAGGCACCGCCGTCGCGGGCATAGGCACTGATGCGGGTCTGATAACCCCATAGCACCGAAAAGCTGCGTTCCAGCACATAAAGCCGCCCGTCCGGGCCGAAGTCGGCATCCGTCGCGCTGAACTGCCCATCAGAAGGCAGGTTCGCCCCCTCAGACCAGCTTTTGCCCCCGCCATAGGCCAGCGTCCGATAGGCGCCGTCCGGCTGTGGCTCCTCCAGAATGGTCAGGATCTGTCCGGCATCGTCTGTGGCCAGGGCCTCCATGCCCTGATTGCCCCAAAGGTCACGAAACCTGTCCCAGTCGTGCAGGGGTGCGGGCATCATGTCAGGCGGGGTGAACCGGGCGACGCGCGCATAGCCTTCGAATGCCACCAGAAGGGATCCGTCGGGCGCGGCCCGGATCGCCTCTGCGTCCGACTGAAAGCCTTCGGCGGGTCGGCCGAAGTTGTCCTTGAAGCGGCTTGCCGCCAGCAGGTTCACCGCCATCAGCACCCCGTCCGCATCGCGTTCAAGCCGGGCCTGAAGCAGCAGGCCCGCGTCGCTGACCGCGAGAAATGTGCGACCGTCATCGGCAAGCGAAAGCCCCGATATGCCGCCGAATTCGGGCGATCCGTCCACCCAGGTGATACTCCCCAGAAGGGC
>Ga0073904_10000788_pt1 | contig 23099 bp, 20 predicted proteins | sample KloWWTrecipitate_FD_66668 | JGI IMG/M metagenome (GOLD analysis project Ga0073904, IMG submission 66668) | Active sludge microbial communities from Klosterneuburg, Austria, studying microevolution and ecology of nitrifiers - Klosterneuburg... | ecosystem: Engineered > WWTP > Aerobic digester >... | reverse complement strand
CCCCCCCCCCCCGCGCTTAGTCGCCCTCGATTCGCAGGAGCCGGCGCTCCCGTGCCCCCTTCTGCAGCACGGCGAGCACTCCGCCGATGGTGTCTGCCATCGTCAGCAGTCGGCGCTGGTCGGTCACGCGCTCACCGTTGAGGTACACGCCGCCCTGCCTGATGAGGCGCGCCGCCTCGCCCTTCGACGCTGCCAGGCCGGTCTCCACCGCCGCCGCCGCCACACTGGATCGCTCGAACGCTTGGCGCGACATCGCCTTGGACGGCACGTCCTCGAATACCAGCAGCAGGTCCTCGGCGGCCGCCTCCTTGATCGACCCCCCGAAGAGCACTGCCGACGCACGCTCGGCCCGCGCCAGCTCGGCCGCGCCGTGAACCATCCCCGTCACTTCCCGCGCGAGCGCTCGCTGCGCCTCGCGCGCCGCCGGCGCCTCCACGGAAGCGTGCTCGAGCTCGGCAATCCGTGCCTGGTCGAGCCAGGTGAAGAACCTCAGGTAGGCCACGACGTCCTGGTCGTCGGTGTTCAACCAGAACTGGTAGAAGCGAAAGGGCGACGTGCGAGCGGCGTCGAGCCAGATCGTGCCCGACTCCGTCTTGCCGAACTTGGTGCCCGAGGCGTTCTTCATCAGCGGCCAGACGAGCCCGTGGGCTTTCCGGCCTCGCACCTTCCGGATGAGCTCGATGCCCGCCGTGATGTTTCCCCACTGGTCGCTGCCGCCCATCTGCAGCACGCAGCCATGGCGGTCGAAAAGCTGCAGGAAGTCGTACGCCTGCAGCACCAGATAGCTGAATTCCGTGTAGGAAATGCCCTCGTCACTCGCGAGCCGGCGGCTGACCGACTCCTTCTGGAGCATGTAGCCCACGGTGAAATGCTTACCGACGTCGCGCAGGAACGACAGCACATCGACCGTGCCGAGCCAGTCGGCGTTGTTGACGATCCGCGCCGCCCGCGGGCCGGCATCGAAGTCGAGGAAGCGCTCGAGCTGGGCGCGGATACCCGCCACGTTGGCGTCGATCTGCTCGCGCGACAGCAGAACGCGCTCCTGCGACTTGCCGCTCGGATCGCCGATCATCCCGGTACCGCCGCCGACGATGGCAATGGGCGCGTGGCCGAAGCGCTGCAGCCGTGCCAGCCCCATCACAGTCAATAACGATCCGGCGTGCAGGCTCGACGCCGTCGGATCGAAGCCGATATACGCGGTGAGAGGCCCGGCGGCGAGCGCCTCGCGGAGGCCGTCGGTCGCTTCGGAGACCATGCCACGCCACTCGAACTCGTCAAGCACGCTCATCCGATTAACTATACTGCGCTCGATGGGCATCTCGCGGCGAGCCGCGCTCAAGGCGTTGGTCGCCTCGGGCGTCGGGCTCGGTACCGGCGCCGTCGCCTACGGCATGGCGTACGAACGGCACCGCATCGAACGCATCGCCCTCGATCTGCCGATCACCGGACTGCCGCTCGATCTCGACGGCTTGCGCATCGGCCTCATCACCGACGTACACCACAGCAGCACCGTCTCGGCAGAAGATGTCGCGCACGCCGTCACCTTGCTGGCCGAGGCCAGACCCGACATCGTCGTCCTGGGCGGCGACTACGTGAGCTTCGGGGACCGCGCCTTCGTCGGACCCGTCGCCGAGCTGCTGGCGCCCCTGGCCGATGCGCCCCTGGGTTCGTTTGCCGTTCTGGGCAATCACGACGACGACCGCGACATGCCCGCCGAGCTCGCCCGGCACGGATTCGTCGTCCTGAAGGATCAGCGGACGAGCCTGGTCATCAAGGGCGAGACCCTCGACGTGGCCGGCATCCGGTTCTGGACCCGCGGGCCGGCGGAGCTGGCGCGCGTGCTCGAAGGCACCGGCGGCACGACGCTGCTGCTCGCGCACGATCCGCGCCGCCTCGTCGAAGCCGCGGCCTTCGACGCGCAGCTGGTCCTGTCGGGCCACACCCACGGCGGACAGGTCGTCCTTCCAGGCATCGGCGCCGTCGCCGGACGCAAGTTTCCGGTGCTGGCGGGCATTGGCACCGAAGGCAACGCCACGGTTTATGTCAGCCGCGGCGTGGGCACCGTCTACGTGCCGGTACGCATCAATTGCCCGCCGGAGGTCACCGTCCTCACCCTGCGCACCCGTGTCACAGCCGCCGGGGCCGGCTAGGAGCACCCTGCGGTCATCCCGCGAGAAAGCGCCGGCCCTCCAGGCGCCAGCCGCCCGCGAGCACACGGGCAATGGCCAGGGGATACAGGCGGTGCTCTTCCACCAGGATGCGGGCAGAGAGCGTGGCGGTGGTGTCGTCTGCGAGCACGGGCACGGCCGCCTGCATCACGATGGGACCCGCGTCGAGTGCGGCGGTGACAAAGTGCACCGTGCATCCCGCCACCTTCACGCCATGATCGAGCGCCTGTCGCTGCGCCTCCACACCCGGGAAGGCAGGGAGCAGCGACGGGTGGACGTTGAGAATGGCGGAAGGGAACGCGCTCACGAACGCGGTGCTCAACAGGCGCATGAATCCCGCCAGGCAGACGAGGCCCACGTCGTGCCGGCGCAGGGCGTCGATCAGCGCCAGATCGTAGATCTCCCGCGTGGGAAACGACCCATGCTCGATCACCGTGGTCGCAATCCCGGCGGCTCGGGCGCGATCGAGCCCGCGTGCGTCCGGCCGGTTCGAGATGACGAGGGCAATCGTCGCCTCGAGTGGGCCCGCCGCGATGGCCTCGATGATGGCCTGCAGGTTGGAGCCGCGACCCGAAATCAGGACGCCCAGCCGACGGTTCACGCGTAGCGGACCCCGCTTGTGCCGCCTTCGACAGCCCCGATGACCAGCGAGTTGGCCTCGCCAGCCTCGAGCAGCCCGCGTTGCACTTCGGCCACGTGCGGTTCCGCCACCACGAGGATGAAACCGATCCCCATGTTGAACGCCCGCCGCAGGTCCGGCTCGGGCACCGACCCCGCCTCGCCCAGCCATCGGAAGACTGGCGGCGTGCGCCAGGCGTGCCGGTCGATGCGTGCACCGGTGCCCAGGGGCATGATGCGAGGCAGGTTGTCGGTGATCCCGCCGCCGGTGATGTGCGCCACTCCCTTCAGAATCCTCTTGCCGAGCAACGGCCGCAGTACGGGCAGGTAGCTGCGATGGGGACGCAGCAGCGCCTCGCCCACGGTTTCCCCGAGTTCGGGCACGTGGCTGTCGACCGAGAGCTTGAGCACGTCGAACACGATGCGGCGAGCCAACGAGTAGCCGTTCGTGTGCAGTCCCGACGAAGGCAGGCCAATCAGCACATCGCCGGCCGCAATGGCGGCCCCCGTAATCAGGTGCTCGCGTTCGACGCCCCCGACGATGAATCCCGCCAGGTCGTACTCGCCCTGGGCGTAGAACCCGGGCATCTCCGCGGTTTCTCCCCCGATCAGGGCGCAGCCGTTGGCCTGACACGCGCGGGCCAGCCCACCGACGACTTGCTCGGCGATGTCGGGTGACAATGTGCCCGTGGCCAAGTAATCGAGAAAGAACAGCGGCACGGCGCCCTGTACCAGGATGTCGTTGACACAGTGATTCACGAGGTCGGCGCCGATCGTGTCGTGGCGCCCGGTCATGAAGGCCACCCTGAGCTTGGTACCCACCCCGTCCGCGCTGGAGACGAGCACCGGATCCCGCCACGACGCGCCGAGCGAGAACAGGCCGCCGAACGACCCGATCTCCGACAGCACGCCCGGCGTGAACGTGGCGCGGGCCAGACCCTTGATCCGCCTGACGGTTTCGTTGCCTGCGTCGATGTCGACGCCAGAGGATTTGTAGTCCATGTCGGATCCAGGGTCAGAGTCAGGGTACCGGAGAACAGGAACCGACGGCCCGTCGGGCCGCCGGACACCTCTAGAAGTCGAGCTTCGTGATGAGGCGCTCACAGAGCGCGCGGGCGGGCGATCCGTCCGGCGCTGCCCAGTAGGCCCGTCGCACCGTGACGAAGAACCGCTCCTCCTCGAGATCCTCCTCGAGCATGTCGAATCCCTCGGCGACGAGCGCAATGGCGTCCTCGCGATCGGGCCGGCTCTCGAGAGCCTTCAGCAGCGTCGGCGTACCGCGCAACGCGACGAGTCCCAGTGCCAGCGCCACGGGTGCACGTACCGGATCCTCGGACGGCACGCCGACATCGAGCAGGATGCCGACGGCCTCCGTCCCGCCCCGGGCGCCAATCGCGCCCAGACCTGCCGCCGCCGCCCGCAGTAGTTCCTGATAGCCGGGGAAGTCTTCCGCGAATCCGAGCGTCTTCTGCAGAAACCCCAGGTGCGAGCCGCAGTTCTGGCCCATGAGGCAGAAGGCGGCTGCCAGCGAGGGCTGCAGAATTTGAGACCCCGACCGCTGCAACTCGGCCAGGGGCGCGAGCGCGATCTTGTCGCCCATCTTGCCGAGCGCCAGCACCGCATCGTCTTGCAGCGGCCCGTCCAGGCGGGCAATCTCGATCAGGGCTGGTGTTGCCGCGGCAACCTGGTAGTCGCCAAGGGCCTCGATGACGGCGCCCCGAAAGTAATCCACGCCCCGGCCCGCGTCGCGCAGCAGCGCGGCCCTGACGGCGGGATTGGCGGCGGCAAGAGGCGCCAGCGCCCGGACCAGCGACGGCCGGACGAACTCGCCGGTCTCCTTGTCGAGCGCTGCCAGCAGGCGTGGAGCGAGCCCGGGGTCGGGATGGTGCTCGAAGTAGCCGTACGCCACCTCGCGCAGGCGATCGTTGGGTGAGTCGAGCACCTCGATCATCGCATCCACGGTGCGCGGGTCGGCAAAGCCGGTCAGCAGCACCAGCGCCTTGAAGCGAATGTAGCCGTCGGCATGTTCGCGCACCGCTTCCAGCAATTCGGGCACGGCGAGTGCTTCCGGCGCCCGGCGGACGGCGCGACCGGCCCGCATGCGCGACGGGTAGTCGAGATCTCCCAGCCGGCCGATGGCCGCGCGCAGGTCGTCGCGCGAGATCGGCGTGGGCCCGCGCTCCTGCGCCGCGGCGGACGCGCTCACGGCGGCGGCCAGCACCAGCGCGGCGGCGAGCCGCTCAGGCCACCGACTCGGGCTCTTCCTGGGGCAGTGGGACCGGCTGATCATTGAGTTTCAGTGTGAGCTGAAGGTAGGCGTTCCGATCCTGCGGGAAGGCCACCGGGTACTTGCCCGTGTAGCACGACGTGCAGTACGACGCGCCCCGGCCGCGGACCGATTGGACCAGGCCGTCGAGGCTGAGATAGGCCAGCGAGTCGGCGTTGAGATAGCGCCGAATCTCCTCGAGCGAGTGCGTGGCCGCGATGAGCTCGCTTCGACGCGGCGTGTCCACGCCGTAGAAGCACGGCGAGATGGTCGGCGGGCAGCTGATGCGGAGGTGCACCTCACGCGCACCCGCGGCGCGCACCAACTTGACGATCTTCCGGCTCGTCGTGCCGCGCACGATCGAATCGTCGATCAGCACCACGCGCTGCCCGGCGAGGATGCTCTTCACCGGGTTCAGCTTGACCTTCACGCCGAAGTGCCGGATCGCCTGCGCGGGCTCGATGAACGTGCGGCCGACGTAGTGGTTGCGAATCAGCCCGAAGCGCAGCGGCGTGCCGGTCTCCTCGGCATAGCCGGTAGCCGCGCAGACCCCCGAGTCGGGAATGGGCACGATGACGTCGGCAGGAACGGCGGTTTCCCGCGCCAGCCGGCGGCCGAGCTCGGTGCGCACCTCGTTGACGCTCTCCCCGAACACCTCGCTGTCGGGCCGTGCGAAATAGACGTGCTCGAAGATGCAGTGCGACAACGGCAGGGGCGGAAACGGCTTGATCGACCGCAGTCCGTCCTGGCCGATGACAATCACCTCGCCCGGCTCGACCTCGCGCACGTAGGTCGCGCCGATGAGGTCGAGCGCACAGGTCTCGGAGCACACCACCCACGCGTCGCCGAGGCGGCCGAGCGCCAGCGGCCGGAACCCGTGCGGATCGCGCACGGCGATGAGGTGTCCGGCGGTCAGCAGCGCCAGCGAGAACGCCCCCGTCAGCTGGGTGACCGATTCGACGATGGCGTCCACGAAGTTCGCGGCCTGCGACCGCGCGTACAGGTGCAGCACGACCTCGGTATCGCTGTTGCTCTGGAAGATCGAACCGGCGCGCACCAGCCGCTCGCGAATCTCGTTCGCGTTGACGATGTTGCCGTTATGGCAGATGGCGATCTGGCCGTGGACGCAGTCGATCAGGATGGGCTGCGCGTTGGTCAGCTTGCTCTCGCCCGCCGTGGAGTAGCGCGTGTGCCCGATGGCGAGGTGACCGGGCAGCTCCTCGAGGGTGGCCTCGTCGAAGATGTCGGCGACGTGGCCCATCCGGCGCACGAGCCGCACACGCGTCCCGTCGGCCGAGGCGATGCCGGCGCTCTCCTGGCCGCGGTGCTGGAGCGAATAGAGGCCGAGGTACGCCATCTTCGACGCCTCGGCGTGACCGAAGATGCCGAAGACACCGCACGCCTCGTGAAGCTTGTCGAGCATGTCCACTCCGGACGGCACGCCGTCCCAGGTACACCGACGCCCGGGTCGTGCCCGGCCGCCGCCCATCCTTACAGACCCGAATCCCCCCCGCGCGTCATCCGCCGCTCGATGGCCGTGCTCCACAACTGCTCGGCGTGGTCGACCGCGCTGTCGATCAATACCGTGCCCTCGACGGCGATCGCGATGCGCGCCCCGCCGGTCTCGCCAATCACCCGGGCGGGCACCCCCGCCGCCACGGCGGCCTCGATCACCTGGACGCGCCGTTCGGGCGCCGCCGAGACGACGACCCGCGAGGCCGACTCGCCAAACAAGGTCGCGTGCGCCTGGTACGGCCCGGCGTCGCCGGCCGCGGGCACGTCCGCCCGAAGTCCCAAGCCGCCGGTGCCGAAGGCGCACTCTGCCAGCGTCACCGCGAGGCCACCTTCGGCACAGTCGTGCGCCGATTGCACGGCACCGGCGCGGATGAGGTCGATAACCAGGCGCTGCAGTGCGCGCTCGCGGGCCAGGTCGAGAGCCGGAGGGACGCCTCGAACGGTTCCGTGCAGGCGTGCCAGGTACTCGCTGCCGCCGAGCTCTCCCCGATTATCGCCCAACATCACCACTAACGCACCGGGCTGCTTGAACGTCCGCGTGCACGTGGCTTCGGCATCGTCGAGCAGCCCGATCACCCCGAGCACGGGCGTCGGGTAGATGGCGCGTCCCTCGGTCTCGTTGTAGAGGCTGACGTTGCCGCCGGTAATCGGCACCTCGAGCGCGCGGCAGGCGTCGCCGATGCCACGCACGGCCTCGGCGAACTGCCACATGATCTCGGGCCGTTCGGGATTGCCGAAGTTGAGGTTGTTGGTCGCCCCGATCGGCTCGCCCCCGGCACAGGCGACGTTACGGGCGGCTTCCGCCACGGCCAGCATCCCGCCACGGTACGGGTCGAGGTAGCAGAACCGGCCGTTGCCGTCCACGGAGATGGCCAGCGCCACCGGCGCGCCCTTGACGCGCACGATCGCCGCCGACAGCCCCGGCTGGGCGATGGTGTTGGTTCCGACCGTATGATCGTACTGGCCATAGACCCAGCGCTTGCTCGCGATGGTCGGCGAGGCCAGCAGCGCCTCGAAGGCGCCCTGGGCGGCCGGCGGCGCGCCGAGGCTCGCCAGGTCCAGCCGGCGGACCTCGGCCTGCCACTCGGGCTCGCGCATCGGCCGGCGATAGACGGGCGCTTCGTCGGTGAGGGCGCGGTTGGGGACATCGCCTACCAGTTGCCCATGGTCGAAGATCTTCAGCCGGTCGCCTTCGGCCACCTCGCCGATCTTCACGGCGTGCAGGTCCCACTTCTCGAAAACCGCCTCCACTTCGCGCTCGCGGCCCCGGTGCACGACCATGAGCATGCGCTCCTGCGACTCGGAGAGCATGATCTCGTACGGGGACATCCCGGTTTCCCGCTGGGGCACGTGCATCACGTCCACCACCATGCCGTGGCCGCCGCGCGACCCCATTTCCGAGGTGGAACAGGTGAGGCCGGCGGCGCCCATGTCCTGGATACCCACCAGCGCACCCGTCTTCATCACCTCGAGACAAGCCTCGAGGAGGAGCTTCTCCATGAACGGGTCGCCCACCTGCACGGCCGGGCGCTTCTCGGCCGACGACTCGTCGAACTCGGCCGAGGCCATCGTGGCGCCGTGGATGCCGTCGCGTCCCGTACGGGCGCCCACGTAGTACACCGGGTTGCCCGCGCCGCGCGCGGCGCCCTTGACAATGTCGTCCGCGCGGGCGATGCCCAGGCAGAGCACGTTCACCAGCGGATTGCCGGCGTACAGCTCGTCGAAGACGACCTCGCCGCCCACTGTCGGGATGCCGATGCTGTTGCCGTAGCCGCCGATGCCAGACACCACGCCTTCGAAGATCCGCCTGGCCTGCGGGTGCTCGAGCGACCCGAAGCGCAGGGCGTTGAGCAGGGCGATGGGCCGGGCGCCCATGGTGAAGATGTCGCGGATGATGCCTCCGACACCGGTCGCCGCTCCCTGGTACGGCTCGATGAACGACGGGTGGTTGTGCGACTCGATCTTGAAGACCGCGCAGAGCCCCCCCCCGATGTCGACGGCGCCCGCGTTCTCTCCGGGCCCCTGCACGACGCGCGGCCCGGTGGTGGGCAGCGTCTTCAGGTGCACGCGCGAACTCTTGTAGCTGCAGTGCTCCGACCACATCACCGAGAAGAGCCCCAGTTCGAGCAGGTTGGGTTCGCGGCCCATCAGCTCGAGAATACGGGCGTACTCGTCGGGTGCGATCCCGTGGCGTTCCAGAACGGCGGCGTCGATGGCAGTCATGAATTGAGTGACGAGCGGAAGAACCAGAAACCGATCAGCGCATCCACCACGGCAACTCCCCCGAGCACCGCCGCGAGCGTGGTGCGAAGCTCGGCGGCGACAGGCACGAGGCCGGCGGATGCGGCCATGGCGAGGCCGCCGAGGAAGGCGGCGCTCGCCCACAATGCCAGGCCGACTATCCGCGCGCTGCGCGCCGGCAACCTAGCCACCGGCCACACCTGCGGCGAGGGACTGCACGACCGACGCCAGGACCACCCGGCCGTCGTGGCTGCCGAGCGAGGACTCGCAGGCGCGCTCGGGGTGGGGCATCAGGCCCACGACGTTGCGTTGACGGTTGCAGATGCCCGCAATGTTGTTGAGCGATCCATTGGGATTGCCCTCGGGCGTCGCCTCGCCGCGTCCATCGACGTAACGGAAGACCACCTGGCGGTTCGACTCGATCTCGGCCAGGACGTCGGGGTCGGCGAAATAGTTGCCTTCGCCGTGCGCGATGGGCAGCGACAGCACCTGGCCGCCCGTGCAGGCCGCCGAGAACGGCGTGTCGGTCTGCTCCACCCGCACCGGGACCATGCTCGACACGAACTTGATGCCGCGGTTCCTCACCATCGCGCCCGGCAGCAGGCCCGCTTCGAGCAGCACCTGGAAGCCGTTGCAGATGCCGAGCACGGGACCGCCGCGCCCGGCGAACCGCGTGACGGCACCCATGATGGGCGAGAAGCGCGCGATGGCGCCGGTCCGCAGGTAGTCGCCGTGGGCAAAGCCGCCTGGCAGGATCACGGCGTCGGCCGCGCCCAGCTCCGTGTCCTTGTGCCAGACCAGGGCGGCCCCGACGCCAATGACGTGTGAGACGGCGTAGTAGGCATCCGCATCGGAGTTGGACCCCGGAAAGACGACGACCGCGATCGTCACGGGAGGACCTCGACGCGGTAGCTCTCGATGACCGGATTGGCCAGGAGCTTTTCCGCCATCTCGGTGACCCGGGCGCGGGCCGCGGCCGGGTCCGTGTCCGTGTCGCTCAGCTCGAGGTCGAAGAACTTGCCTTGACGGACGTCGGAGACGTCCTCGTAGCCGAGCGACAGCAGGGCGTCGGCCACCACCCGGCCTTGCGGGTCGAAGACGGAGGGCTTGAGGGTGACGTAGACTCGCGCGCGCATAGTGGTTACCGGCTTCCCTTGAAGACGCGATCGAAAATCGTGTCGACGTTTCGCAACTGCTCGTCCAGGTCGAAGGCCTTGTCGAGGTCCGCGGCGGCGAGCACCGACATGACGTCCGCGTCGGTGAGCAGCAGGCCCTTGAAGTCGCACTGCTCGTGAAACGCCCGCATGGCGTTTCGCTGTACCCACTCGTAGGCCTGCTCGCGCGAGAGGCCGCGGCGCGCCAGCTCCAGCAGCACCTGTCCCGAGAACACCACGCCGCGCGAGCGGTTGAGGTTCTCGAGCATGCGGTCCGGGTACACCACCATCCCGGCCACAATCCGGGTGAAGCGGCGCAGCATGTGGTCCAGCGCGATGAAGCTGTCTGGCAGAATCACACGCTCGACCGAGGAGTGCGAGATGTCGCGCTCGTGCCAGAGCGCCACGTTCTCCAGCGCGGCCATCGCGTTGGCGCGAATCAGGCGCGCCAGGCCGACGACCTGCTCGCACCCGATGGGGTTGCGCTTGTGGGGCATGGCCGACGAGCCTTTCTGCCCCTTGCCGAATGGCTCCTCCACCTCGCCGATCTCGGTCTTCTGGAGGCCGCGGATCTCGAGCGCGAACTTCTCGAGCGACGCGGCGGTAATGGCCAGCGCCGACAGCAGCTCGGCATGCCGATCGCGCTGAACGACCTGCGAGGAAACCGGCGCGGGTTCGAGCCCCAGGCGGCGGCAGACCTCGCCTTCGATAGCCGGATCGAGGTGGGCGAAGGTGCCGACCGCCCCCGAAATCTTGCCCACCCGCACCGTCTCGCGCGCTCGCTGCACGCGCGCGACGTTCCGGGCCGTGTCCGCGTACCACAGCGCGAGCTTCAACCCGAAGGTCATCGGCTCTGCGTGCACGCCGTGCGTGCGGCCGATCATCGGCGTCCGCCGGTGCTCCAGCGCGCGGCTGCGAATCGCCTCGGCCAGCGCCGCCAGGTTGACGAGCGTGAGGTCGCACGCCTGCACCATCTGAAGCGCCTGCGCCGTGTCGACCACGTCCGACGAGGTGAGCCCGAAGTGCAGCCACCGCGCCGACGGTCCGACGATTTCGGCCACCGAGGTCGTGAAGGCGATGACGTCGTGCTGCGTGGTCCGCTCGATCTCCTCGATGCGGGCGATGTCGAATCCGCCCTTCTCCGCGAGATCGCGGGCGGCGTCCGCGGGCACGAGTCCGGCCAGGGCCATGGCCTCGGCCGCTGCCACTTCCACCTGGAGCCAGGTCTCGTACCGGCGCTGGTCGCTCCAGATGCGACCCATCTCGGGATGTGTGTAGCGGGCGATCATCGTCCGGAGTCGCTGCGGCTCCCCGGTGGCGCCGGAGCACCGGCCACAGAGGTCATATGGTGAGCGTGTCGCGCGAGACGTGCAGGCCGTTCACGTTGCCGAGAACCGTCACGCTGAGCGAGTCGGTCGAAAACAGCCGGCGGGCCACGCGGTCGATGTCGTCGGCCGTCACGCGCTCGATGGCCGCGAGCATCTCGTCGAGCGTATCGGTGCGGTCCCGGTAAATCTCCTGGCGCGCCAGGTGGGACATGCGGCTCGACGTGCTCTCCAGGTTGAGCATCAGCGACCCTTTGAGGTGATCCTTCGCGCGCCGGAGTTCCACGTCGCCGACGGTCGTGTCCCGGAGCTGGCGAAGCTCCGACACCACCACGTCGATGAGCTCCGCCACCGCGTCGTTGGCGCAGCCGGCATAGATGCTGAGAGCGCCCGTGTCCTGATAGGCCGACAACCCCGAAAACACCACGTAGGCCAGGCCACGCTTCTCGCGCACGTTCTGGAAGAGCCGCGAACTCATCGACCCGCCGAGCAGGGTGTTGAGCGCATAGCTCACGTATCGATCGGGGTGATTCTGTGGCAGGGCCGCCATCCCGAGGCACACGTGGCTCTGCTCGAGCTCCTTGCGGCGGACCAGCGAGCTCTGCGTGACGACGGGAGGGTGCACCGGCTCGGACACGCCCTGGCTCGGCACGTCCACCAGGGCCCGCTCGAGCATCTCGCGAAGCTGATCGTGGTCGAGGTTGCCGACGGCGACCACCGACAGGTGCGGCGCCACGTACGTGTCAATAAAGTAGCGCCGCAGCGCCGACTGGCTGAGGCCCGACACCGATGCGGGCAGCCCGAGAATGGGACGACCGAGCGGATGGTTCGGCCAGAACCCTTCGGCGAACAACTCGTGCACCAGGTCGTCCGGCGTGTCCTCGACCATCTTGATTTCTTCGAGGACGACCTTCTGCTCTTTCTCGATGTCGGATGGCTCGAAGGTCGGATGCGAGACGAGATCGGCGAGCAAATCGACGGCCACCGGCAGGTGTTCGTCGAGTACCTTCATGTAGTAGCCGGCGTACTCCTTCGACGTGAACGCGTCGAGCTGTCCGCCGATCGAATCGACTTCCTGCGCGATGCCCTCGGCAGTCCGCCGAGCGGTGCCCTTGAAGAGCATGTGCTCGACAAAATGCGCGATTCCGGCATGCTCGGCAGGCTCGTGGCGCGACCCGCGCGACAGCCACACGCCGACACTGACCGAGCGCACGTGCGGCATTCGCTCGGTGACAAAACGAACACCGTTGGCGAGCACGTCGCGACGAATGGCTGCTTCGGACACGTCGAGGTGGTGTGCTGCTAAGTGGTTGCAGCACAAGGGAATCCCTATGGTACCAGCTTTCACTGGATCATGCAACGCCCGCGTCACGGCGTGCGCGGCCGCGCACGCCTCCACGCCGGCCCGCACCCGCCGCCGCCGGGGCTACACTGATCGCGTGGCGGCCGGACAACGCGTAGACCTCGGCAATCTGGACCGGGCGGGCCTCGAGGCGCTCGTCGTGTCGCTCGGCCACCGCCCCTTTCACGCCAGGCAGCTCTACCGGTGGATCTGGAAGCGCGGCGAAACCGACATCGACCGCATGACCGACCTCGGGCTCGAGCTGAGGTCCGCGCTCGCCGACAAGGCAACCATTCACACGCCCGAGGTGGCCACGCGCCAGCAGTCCGAAGACGGCACGGTCAAGCTGGTGCTGCGCCTCGAAGACGGGCGCCAGATCGAGTCGGTGTTCATTCCGGACACGCCGGCGCAGACCTTCTGCATCTCCACCCAGGTCGGCTGCGCCATGGGCTGCGCCTTCTGCCTCACCGGCAAGATGGGACTGGTGCGGCACCTCACCGCGGGTGAGATTGCCGGGCAGGTGCGCGCCCTGGCGCGCGAGCTGGACATGTGGCACACGCCGTTCAACATCGTCCTCATGGGCATGGGCGAGCCCCTGCACAACTACGACGAGACCATGCGGGCTCTCCGCATGCTGGCCGATGCGCATGGCCTGGCCCTCAGCCCGAAGCGCGTCACGCTGTCGACGGTCGGGCTCGTGCCCATGCTCGACCGGCTGGCCGCCGAACCGCTGATGCCGAACCTGGCTATCTCACTGCACGCGACGACCGAGCAGCAGCGGTCGGCGCTCGTGCCACCCACGAAGAAGTACCCCCTCCAGGACGTGCTCGACGCCTGCCGGCGGTTTCCCCTGTCGAAGCGGAGCCGGATCACCTTCGAGTACGTACTGCTCGATGGCGTCAACGACACACCGGAGGACGCACGCCGCCTGGCCAGGATTCTGTCCGGGATCAAGGGCAAGGTGAACCTCATCCCGCTCAACGCCGCAGCCGGCATCCCCTTCGATCGTCCGCCCGATGCGCGCGTGGATCGCTTCGCCGCCATCCTGGCGGAGAAGAAAATCCTCGTGTCGGTCCGAAAGAGCCGCGGCCGCGACATTCGGGCCGCCTGCGGCCAGCTGATCGTCGAGGGCCAGGGGCGGCGGTCGCCGGCCCAGCAGCTCGCGGTGGCCCTGTGAGGGGTAGAAGACGCGGTGCGGCGGCCCGCGCCCTGGCAGCCGCAGTGGCGATCGTGGCCGGCGCCGCCTGCGGTATGGCCAGCGAGTCCCGAACCTTCCGCGAGCTGCAGCGCAGGCTCGAGCGACTGGCGCCGGTTGAGCGTGACGCGGCCATCGAGGCGTTCCTGTCGGCGCGCGGCGGCACACCGCTGGTCGAGAACCAGTCGCGCGCCGTGTTCCTCGTTCAGGATCGCAGGGGCGTAACCCCTCGCATCGTCGGCGACTTCAACGACTGGGCCGCCTCCGCCAACGGCCAGGACCCCGCCGTTGGCGTCCCGGTGCGCATCGAGGGGACGGACTGGTCGTATCTCGAGACGACGATTTACACCAACGCCCGGGCCGAGTACGTGCTGCTGTTCCCGGACGAGACGACTCCGGATCCGCACAACCCGCGGACCATCGCCGCGTTCGCCGGGCCGCGGTCCGAGGTGCGCATGCCCCAGTGGGTGCCGCAGCCGGAGCTCGACGCCAGCGCCCCGGTGCCCGCCGGCACGGTCGTCGCCGAGGCCATCGCGTCGAAGGCGCTGGGCACGGCACGCCGCGTCTGGTTCTACACGCCACCGGGCTACGAGGCCACCGAGGACTGGTACCCGGCCGTCTACGTGCTCGACGGAGGCAACTACGTCGAGCGCATGCGCACGCCGACCATCCTGGACCGGCTCATCGCGACCAGAGCCATCGAGCCGGTCGTGGCCGTGTTCGTGGAGCCGGGCGAGCGTCAGGAGGAGTACTCGCGCAACGCGCGGTGGCGTGCTTTTATGGCCACCGAGCTGGTGCCGATCGTGGACAAGCGGTTCCGCACGTTCCCGGCGCCGGAACGGCGAATCATTCTCGGGAGCTCGTTATCGGCCTATGGCGCCGTGGACCTGGCCGTCGAGTACCCGGGTGTTTTCGGCCTCTGCGCCGCGCTGGCCCCACCCGCGCAGACTCCAACCGTCATCACCAATCAGGCCAAGGGCCAGGACGCGATTCGGGCGGTGAAGTTTTTCATCCTGGCCGGCACCTACGACTCGACGGCCGATGGTGGGCGTCGGCTGCGGACGGCCCTGGGCATGGGCGCCGGGGCGGTGACCTACGTCGAGGTACCCGAGGGCCATAGCAGCGAAACCTTTCGCGGCCACATCGACGACGCGCTGAAGTCGCTGCTGACAAACGCTTCCTAGGAATCGACCCGAAGGGCCTTGCGCCCGATGTCGCGCCGGAACTGCATGCCGTCGAAGCGCACGCGCGACACCGCCTCGTAGGCGCGGGTCATCGCCGTCTGGTAGGACCGGTCGCGGGCCACGAGCGTCATGACGCGCCCACCGGAGGTCACCAGCGTCGTCGAGTCGGTCCGGACCCCGGCGAAAAACGCCAGCACGTCGGGGCACTCGTGGGCCAGGTGGTCGAGGCCCTCGATGCGGCGGCCCGTCTGCACCTCGCCGGGATAGCCTCCGGCAGCCAGGACGACACCCACGGCGCACGCGACTGTCGAGGATTCCCCGTCGTGAGACAACGCGCCGGCGGACACGCCACCGTCCGCGCCGCCGAGCCGTCCTTGCGCCGCAGCCAGCAGCAGTGGTGCCAGCGGCGCGTCGATGAGCGGCAAGACCACCTGCGCCTCGGGATCGCCGAAACGTACGTTGAACTCGATGACCCGGGGTCCCTCCTCGGTGAGCATCAGGCCGCAGTAGAGGAACCCGCGGAAGGGGGCACCGTCCCGTACCAGGCCCGTCAGCACCGGCTGAACGATTTCGCGCTCGATGCGCGACTGCAGGCGTGCGTCGACGAGCGGACTGGGGGCGAACGCTCCCATGCCGCCGGTGTTTGGTCCCAGGTCATCGTCGAAGATGCGCTTGTGATCCTGCGCGGTCAGCAGCGACCGGAACGACTCGCCGTCGGCGACGACGAAGAAGGAAACCTCGGGCCCCGTGAGGCACTCCTCGAGCACCACCACAGCCCCGGCGTCGCCGAAGGCCTGGTCCACCATCGCGGCGCGGATGGCGGCCTCGGCGGCCCGACGGTCCGGCGCGACGACCACGCCTTTGCCGGCGGCCAGCCCGTCGGCCTTGACCACGACGCGCTCGCCGAGCTCGCCGCTGCCGACCACGCCAAGGGCGTCAGCTGCGGAGTGGCAGACGCGATGCCGAGCGGTCGGCACGCCGTGCGCCGCCATGAACGACTTGGCGAAGGCCTTGCTAGTCTCGAGCCGGGCCGCCGCCCGGGTAGGGCCGAACAGGGGAACACCCGCCGCCGCGAAACGGTCGGCGATGCCGGCGGCCAGGGGCCCCTCCGGGCCCACGATAGTCAGATCCGCCCGCCACCGTCTGGCGAGCGCGAGGACGGCGTCCGGGTCTGTGGGGACGACGGGGGCAACGTCGATGCTGCGGGCAATGCCGGCATTCCCGGGGGCACAGACCACCTGGCTGACATCGCGGTCGAGGCCAAGCCGCCAGCAGAGGGCATGCTCGCGGGCGCCGGAACCGAGAACGAGGATGCGCATGGGGACAGGATTCGGGCAGGTCGAGTCGGACGGGCCGGGGCGGCCGGCCGGAGTGCGGCCAGGCACGGCAACGTCTTATTATTCAACTATTTATCGGCCGTACGGTGATGTCTGCGGCTGGGGTTGGCGCACGTGTCGGCGCTAAGGAGCACATCGTCCATCCCGACTCGGCGTTTGTGGTAGCCTAGCATGCTTGACCTCTACGGCTGCACGCTGGCCGGGGGTCGAGTCGAGGCTTGCGGCCCTGTCGCGAGCCATCCCAGGCGGAAAGGGGGTGTTTGCTTATGGCCGAAGTCAAGATCCAGGAAGGCGAGTCAATCGAGAGTGCGTTGCGCCGGTTCAAGCGGAAGGTGCAGCAGGAAGACATCATCAAGGACATCAAGAAGCACTCCTTCTATCTGAAGCCGGGCGACAAGCGCCGCGCAAAGCAGGCGCTGGCGCGCAAGCGCAACCGGAAGAAGATGCGCCGGGAGACCGAGTAGCCTGTGGTAACATTCGGCACCTTTTTGCGGGCTTGACGGCCCGTTTTTGAAGGCATCCACATACGTCAGGGGATACGGGGCATGGAAATCGCCGAGCGCACGGTGAACGACGTCATGATTCTCGACCTGAAGGGCAAGATGACCCTCGGCGAGGGTGACGAGTTGCTCAAGGACAAGATCAACAGCCTGCTTTCGACGGGCCGCAAGAAGCTGTTGCTCAATCTGGAGGGCGTGCCGTACATCGACAGCGCGGGTCTGGGTGAAGTGGTCCGAACCTACACCACGGTGAGCCGGCAGGGTGGCAGTCTCAAGCTGTTGAACCTGACCAAGCGCATCGAGGACTTGCTGTCAATCACCAAGCTGCTGACGGTTTTCGAGACGTTCGACTCGGAGGCAGAGGCCGTCCAGAGCTACAAGTAGCGTGGAGTGGCGGTCCCCGGTGATGAGCGTGCTCGCGTCGCTCAGGCCGGGTCAATGGACCAAGAACTTCATTGTGTTTGCGGCGCTGATTTTCGCGCGCCGCTTGCTCGACCCGGCCGCCGTCGCGCTCGCGTTGGCGGCTTTTTTGATTTATTGCGGGTTGTCAGGCGCGGTGTACTTGATCAACGACGTCTCGGACCGGGACGCCGATCGGCAGCATCCGGTCAAGTCGCGGCGGCCGATTGCGTCGGGGGCACTGACGGCGGGGTCGGCCTTGACATGGGCGACGCTGCTGATAGGCAGCGGGCTGGCCGCGGCGTTCTGGCTCCAGCCACTGTTCGGCCTGACGGCGGTGGTGTTTGTGGCGCTCCAGGCGGTGTACACGCGGGTCCTCAAGCACGTCGTCATCCTCGACGTGATGGCGATTGCGGCCGGATTCGTGCTGCGTGCCGTGGCGGGCGGCCTGGTGATTGAGGTGCCGGTCAGCGAGTGGCTGCTGGTCTGCACCATCCTGTTGGCGCTGTTCCTCGGACTGGCCAAACGACGGCACGAGCTCACGCTGCTCGCGGCCGGGGCCTCCGGACATCGCCGCATTCTGGAGGAGTACGATCCGTATCTGCTGGATCAGATGATCGCCGTGGTCGCGGCGGCAACGCTCGTGGCCTACATCATCTACTGCCTGAGTTCCGAGACGATTGAACGATTCGGCACGCACTGGATGGTGCTGACCGTGCCGTTCCCGATTTACGGCATCTTTCGCTACCTGTACATCGTCCATCGCAAGGACGGCGGCGGGAACCCGTCGGAGATGCTACTCAACGATCGGCCGCTGCTAGCGTGCGTCGCCCTCTGGAGCCTGTCGGTGGTCGCGATTATCTACCGGCCGTTCGGGTCGTGAGGTGAACCCGGCGGGTCCTCGTGGCCCGCCTCAACCGAACCGACGCATGGCACGCTCGACGGTCGCCGTACTGAAAACTTCGCCCGCAACGGTCCTCCGGGACTACCACGCGCTGATGAACCTGGCCGGCTATCAGGACGTCCTGGCCAAGGACGCCGACACCGCGCTCAAGGTCAACATCTCGTGGCACTTCTTCTTTCCGGGGTGCTCGACGACACCCTGGCAGCTCGACGGGGCCGTGCGCGCCCTGCTCGCCGACGGCTACCCGCGCGAGCTCATCCACGCCTGCCACAACCGGACGGTCGTAATCGACGCGCACCTCGGTGAGCGTGAGAACAAGCAACTCGACGTCGTCACGGCGCACGGCCTGCGCAACATCCACCTGTACGAGGGCGATGAAGCCTGGGTCAACATCCGGGACGCGGTGGGCGATCTGACGAAACGGTTCCTGTGCCTCAACGACGTGTATCCCGATGGGTTCATGATCCCGAGGCGCTTCATCGGCGAGAACATCCTCCACCTGCCGACGGTGAAGACGCACGTGTTCACGACTACCACCGGCGCCATGAAGAATGCCTTCGGCGGCCTGCTGAACGAGCGCCGCCACTGGACGCACCCGGTGATCCACGAGACGCTCGTCGATCTGCTCCTGATCCAGAAGAAGGTGCACCGGGGCGTGTTCGCAGTGATGGACGGCACCTTCGCGGGCGACGGCCCCGGCCCCCGGTGCATGGTGCCGCACGTCAAGAACATCATCCTCGCCAGCGCCGACCAGGTGGCCATCGACGCGGTGGCGGCGCGCCTGATGGGCTTCGATCCCCTGTCCATCAAGTACATCCGCCTGGCCCACGATGCGGGACTCGGGTGCGGCGACCCGAAAGACATCCACATCGTCGGTGACACCGCCGCGGCGGACGAGCGGTGGAGCTTCATCGGACCGTTTCGCAACATGACCTTCGCCGCCCGAATGCAGCACCAGATCTACTGGGGGCCGCTCCGCAAACCCATCGAGTGGTCCCTGAAGACGGTGCTGGCCCCCTGGGCCTATCTGGCCAGCGTGCTGTATCACGACAGTTTCTGGTATCCGCTGATGGCGGAGCGCCAGATGAAGCAGGTTCTGGACAGTCCCTGGGGGCGGCTGTTCGAGAACTGGGAGCGCCTGACGCCTGACGCGAACGGATTTCCCCAGGTCGGCGAGTCGCCGGCCGTGGTGGCGCGCACCGGAACGCGCGCGTTCGTGCAGTCGCTCGGCATCCTGGGCACCTGCCTGAAGGAAGCACCCGAGTTTGCCAGCCGCCGGCGGCGCGTACCGCCGCGTACGGCGGCCTGAGGAGTTCCATGGCCGATTTCAGCATCCGATCCGAATCGGTGGACGTCGAGCAGATCATGACGCAAATCCGCTCGCGGATCTCCGAGAAGCGCGGCGTCGACTACACGGAGGATCAAATCCGCGAGCTCGCCAACGTGCGGCTGGAGAAGTTCCTCGACCCCAAGAACCTCCGCTCGGACTTGCTCGAGCAGTTCCGGCGTAGCCGGCCGGCCATCAGCGTGGACGCGGCGGCCTTCGAAGCCCCCTACACCCTGGACGATCAGACGCTCTTCACGTCGCACCGCGCACCGCTCCGGATCATCCGTCGGATGCTGTTGCCGATCCTGAAGTTGTTCTTCAACCCGAACACGCTCAACCAGATTCTCTACACGCAGTCCCTGTTCAACGTCGACATGCTGAAGCGCGACGCGACCAGGCGGTTGGAACGCGCCGAATGGAACGCGCTGTACTACGAGGTGCTGCACAACCTCGTCCTCGAGACGACGCGGATGAGCATCGAGGTGAAGAACCTGCGGATGCGGGTCGAATCGCTGTCGAGCCGGCTCGACTTCAGCGAACGGCGTGTGCGCGCGCTCGAAGGCGTCGTCCAGTACCGACCCGAAGCAATGCGGCCCCGCGAGCGGCGCGAAGCGCCGCCCGAGCCGGCCGCGGAAACCGCGACTGAGGGCACCATCGCCGATGGACTCCCCGAGAGCCCCGAGGCTCCAGCCGGCCCGCGGGCGGAGGGCGACGGACAGGCGCGCCGGCGGCGGCGGCGCCGACGCGGACGTCGTGGCGGACGCGAAGGCCTGCCGGGGGCGGAGGCCGAATCTGGCGGCGAGGGAACATCGGCCGCCGACCTTGGCGCTGGTGAGGGTGACGAGGCCGACTCCGCCGGTCACGACGAACCGGACCCAGAGGATCCGTCGACTCCGGACGCCCAGTGAAGATCGCCCTCGTCGTTCAGCGTTACGGCGCCGATATCAACGGCGGCGCGGAGCTCCACGCGCGCTACATCGCGGAACACCTGGCCCGCCATGTCGAGGTCGAGGTGCTCACGACCTGCGCCTCCGACTACATCACGTGGCGGAACGAGCGCGCCGAGGGCCTGGAGACGGTCCTGGGCGTGGCCGTGCGCCGTTTCCCCGTCTCGCGCGAGCGAGACCCCCGCGAGTTCGCTGACTGGTCCCAGCGCATCTTCAAGCGGCCGCATTCAGTTCGCGACGAGCTGGCATGGCTCGAGGCCGAGGGCCCCGCGAGCCCGGCGCTGGTGCAGTACATCGAGGCAAACCAGGCCGCCTATGACTTCTTCGTGTTCTTCAGCGTGCGCTACTATCATGCTTACCACGGCGCCAGGACGGTGCCGGGCAAGGCGATTCTCGTGCCGACGGCCGAGCGCGACGCCGCGCTGGGGCTGGGCATCTTCGGCCCGATCTTCAGGGGCGTTCGTGCCCTCATGTACAACTCGTTCGAGGAGCGGGCGCTGATTCAGGCCGTCTCGAAGAACGACAGCGTGCCCGGTGTCGTGGTCGGCGTCGGGTCGCAGATTCCAGAGCGCACGGAGCCGGGGAGGTTCCGCCAGAAGTTCGAACTGTCTCATCGATTCGCCGTCTACGTCGGGCGCATCGATGAGAACAAGGGATGCCGCGAGCTGTTCGACTTCTTCGAGAACTACTCCGCGTCGCTCGTCGATGGCCTGCACCTGGTGCTCATCGGCACACCGGTCATCGCGATTCCCCGACACCCGCGGATCCACCATCTCGGCTTCGTGTCCGATCAGGACAAGTTCGACGCCATCGCGGCCTCGGAAGTGCTCATCATGCCCTCGTATTTCGAGAGCCTGTCGATGGTGGCGCTCGAAGCCTGGGCTTTGGGCCGACCGGTGCTGGCCAATGCCGCGTGCGACGTGCTGCAAGGGCAGTGCGTACGCAGCAACGCAGGGCTCTTCTACAGCGGCTTCCACGAGTTCTTCGAAGCCCTGCGAACACTCGACGGCAACCCGGCGCTGGCGGCTTCGCTGGGACGGAACGGCCGGCAGTACTTCGAGCGCCACTACAGCTGGCCCGTGGTCGAGCGCAAGTACACGGACATGTTCGATCGGCTGAGGCGTGAGCCGGCGCCCCAGCCGATGGAACCGCTCCCTGGGTGGTGGGCGCGGCGGCGCCCGGCGCTGGAGGCGGCCGAAACGGTCGTGGCCGGCTTGCCGAAAGGGCCAGTCAGCGGGGCCGCGGTCGAGCGCGCCACGCTTCGGCCGGCCGCCGACCAGCAGCAACCCTCCGTGGGGCGAGCGCCGGCGGATCGCCCGGCGCCCGATCGGGAGCCGGCGGCAGGACGGCAGACCGATCGGCGCGATGGTGGCGGCAACCGCCGTCCGGGCGCCGCACGTCATGGCCGTGGCCCGGCGCCGGCTCGCGATTCGCAGCGGCCCGGGAACCGGCGGCCAGCGCCCGACAAGGCGGCGACCCCGCCTGCGCAGCGCGCGCCTTCGCCAGAGGGTGCGCCGAAGCCGTCCGAGGGCGGTGCCCGGCGCCGGCCCATGCGCGGGCGGCGACGTCCGGGCGAGAGACGCTGACCATGCCGGCGGTCCATCAGGTGCTCGCCACGCTGGGCTACGGCGATGCCATCGGGAACGAAGTGCTGGGTATCCGGCGCGTGCTGCGCGCCGCGGGTTACGAGTCGGAGATCTTCGTCGAAACGGCGGACCTGCGCCTGGAGGATCTGACCGAGGACTACCGCGACCTGCCCGAGGCCAGCCACCCGGACAACATCCTCCTGCATCACTTTTCGCTCGGCTCGCGCGCGTCGAGGCTGGCATATGCCCTGCCGGACCGGATGGCGCTCATCTACCACAACATCACGCCGCCCGAGTACTTCGTGGACGTGCACCCGCGGCTCGTGCAGCTCTGCTACCTCGGGCGACGGGAGCTCGGCCTGTACGCCACTCGCTGCGAGCTCGGCCTGGGCGACTCTGAGTACAACCGGCAGGAACTCGAGGCGCTGGGCTTTCCACGGACCGACGTGCTGCCCGTGGTGCCCGACTTCTCGCACCTCGACGGGCCGGCCAACTACATGCAGGCGGGCCTGTTCGACGACGCCTGGGTGAACGTGCTGTTCGTGGGCCGGATGATTCCCAACAAGAAGATCGACGACCTCATCCGGTTCTTCCACGCCTACAACCGCTGGTTCAATCCGCGATCGCGCCTGCTGCTCGTCGGCGCGCACAGCGGATTCGAACGCTACGTCGCGATGCTGCAGAACCTGATCGATCGGCTGGGCGTGCCTGACGTGCACTTTCTCGGCCACGTCAGTAACGCCGAGCTGACCGCGTACTACGAGCTGGCGGACGTGTTCCTCTGTGCCAGCGAGCACGAGGGGTTCTGCGTGCCCCTGGTCGAGTCGTTTCACATGGGCGTCCCTGTCCTCGCGTACGCGGCCACGGCGATACCGGCAACGATGGACGGGGCGGGGATCCTCTACCACGACAGGGATCCCGTCCGCGTGGCCGCACTGATCGATCAGGTGGCCACCGACCGCCGCCTGGCCGAGCGGATCGTGGCCTCGCAGGACGCGGCGCTCGACCGGCTGCACCGCAAGGACTTCGCCGGCACGCTCCTGCGCTTCGTCGAGCAGATGCGGCAGGCGCCGCCGCGTCCGCATCCGCCG
>Ga0073904_10000787_pt1 | contig 23104 bp, 21 predicted proteins | sample KloWWTrecipitate_FD_66668 | JGI IMG/M metagenome (GOLD analysis project Ga0073904, IMG submission 66668) | Active sludge microbial communities from Klosterneuburg, Austria, studying microevolution and ecology of nitrifiers - Klosterneuburg... | ecosystem: Engineered > WWTP > Aerobic digester >... | reverse complement strand
GACCAGTGGCCGGCGACGAGGGTTGCCACCAGCAGCAGGACGGCGCCGGCCTGATGAGCGACGCCCAGCGGGATCGGTACCGAGTTCACCAGCGTCAGCACGCCGAGCAGGAACTGCAGGAGGACCGTTGCTGCGAGGGCGATCGCGCGCCAGCCGGCACCGGAGCGATACAACCGTACTGCCACCACCACGGCGTACACGGCGAGGACCATCGCCAACCAACGGTGGATGAACTGTACGGTCGCCGGATTGTCGATGGCGTTCGTCCAGAACCTTCGCAGATAGGTGAGCGCGCTCGGGACCCACTCACCCTGCATGGTCGGCCACGTCGTGAACATGTGTCCTGCGTCGAGGCCGGCGATGAACGCTCCGAAGGTGATCTGCACGAAGAGCAGAACGAGGAATGGCCAGAACCAACTGCGGGGTCGGCCATCGATGGGGTCGCGTCGCGCGGCGAGGGCGCGCAGATCCAACGCCGTCCAGATCAGCGCGCTCAACAAGACGAGGGCCGTCGTGAGGTGCAGCGCGAGGCGCTGATGCGCGACGTCGGGTCGGTCGACGAGCCCGCTCGCCACCATCCACCAGCCGATCGCACCCTGCAGGCCGACGAGCAGCACGAGGCTCCCGAGCCGCCAGCCGTATCCCCGCGGGATCGCTCGTTTCACCAGGAACCAGACGAATGGAATCGCCATCGCCAGCCCCAGCACCCGGCCCAGCACACGGTGGAGGTACTCCCAGAGGAAGATCGTCTTGAACTCTCCGAGATCCATCCCCTGGTTGATGAGCCGGTACTCGGGGGTCATCCGGTAGGCGTCGAACTTTGCTTGCCAGTCCGCGTTGTTCAGCGGTGGCACGATGCCGGTGACCGGGTCCCACTTCACGATCGACAGCCCCGACTCCGTCAGGCGCGTTGCCCCGCCGACCACCAGGATCACGAACACCAGGCCGGCGAGTACGAGCAACCAGATGCTCAGCTGACCGGCCCGGGTGTCGGCAGCGTCAGCCTCCGCGTCGTCGATAGCCACACAACATCACTACACCAACAACACCTTCGGAGGCAATCAGCATGACCACGCGAACCTACGACGCGATCATTGTCGGTGCCGGCCACAACGGCCTGTGCCTCGCCGCATACCTGCAACGAGCCGGGTTGTCGACTGCGATCATCGAGCGGCGCCATGAAGAGGGCGGCGGCGTCAACACCGAAGAGCCGGTCAAGGCGGGCTACCGGCACAACATGCACGCGCAGTACATGGAGTTCTTCGACGTGATGCCGATGATCCAAGACTTCGGTCTCTACGACCTCGGACTGCGAACGGTCACGCCCGAGGCGCAAGCCGGCATCACCTTCGCCGACGGTCGGCCGCCCATCGTGCTGCATCGCCTGGATCTGTTGGACCGCACCCACGCCAGCATCTCGCGGTACTCGCGTGCCGACGCGGACATGTTCGTCGAGTTGAAGAAGCGAGCCGCGCAGCTCGAACAACTGTTGGCGGTAGGTCTCTACAACCCGCCGGGCGCCGGCCAGGCAATGGGTGGGCCCGAGGCCACGGCCATGTTGCTCACCACGCTGTTCGGTGACCTGGGGGTCGACCCCCACTTCATGTTGAAGACACCGAAGAACGTGATCGACGAAATGTTCGAATCGCCTGAGCTGCGGGCGTTGCTGTACCGGGTGAGCGTCGAGTGGGGGATCCCCATCGACACCGCGGGTACCGGTGTCGAGTTCCTCACGTTCGTGATGTGGACCACCGGGAACTGGAAGCTGGTCATGGGCGGCACCCACTCGTTGGCCAAGGCGATGACCCAGGCCTGCTACCGCGAGGGCGTCGACCTGATCGAGAACTCGAACGTCGAACGGGTCATCGTCGAGGACGGCAGAGCGGTCGGCGTCACCGCCCGCGGCGTCGACTACCGGGCGACCAAACTGGTGGCTTCCAACGCCGATGTCCGCCAAACACTTCTCGGGCTCGTCGGTGAGGAACACCTCAGTCCGCGGTGGGTGAAGCGGGCCAAGGCGTACCGATACGGCCCGAGCCATGTGCTCGGCACGCCGATGTTCTGCCTCTACGAGGCGCCCGACTATCGCTCGGCACGCTGGGACCCCGACATCAACAAGTGCTTCTACACCGTGGTCGGCTACGAAGGCCCCGACGACATGGCGCGCTACATCCGCGACGCCTACTCGGGCATCGTGCCCAAGCCCGCCGCCGGCACGTGGGTGAACAGCCTGTGGGACCGCTCGCAGGCGCCGGCCGGGCGTCACTCGGCAACGGGGTGGTACTTCCTGCCGTGCGCGAGCGAGCTCAGCAGCGCGGAGTGGGCGGAGGTTCGAGCGACCTACAACGAGCAGTTCCTCGACGCCTGGGCGCAGGCCGCGCCGAACATGACGCGCGACAACGTGATCGCTCACAAGCTCTACACACCGGACCAGATGGAACCAAAGATGATGATGCGCGAGGGCGACTTCTCCCACGGCGAGTTCGCTCCCGACCAGAAGGGCGTCAACCGTCCGTTCCCGGAAGCATCGAACTACCTCACCGAGATCGACGGCCTCTACCTCTGCGGCTCGTCTGCCTACCCGGGTGGCGGGGTGCATGCAGCCTGTGGCTACAACGCCTACAAGAAGATCGCCGAGGACCTCGGGCTGGCCAGCCCGATCGCTGCGGGAAGGAACTACTGATGCCCGACATCTACACCACCGACTGGTACGAGGCGGTCAAGCAGGCCATCAACTCGGCCGTCGTCGACATGCGTGATGTGCCCGAGGGCGCCTGGACGATCTGCGTGGAGGTGCTCGACGACGGCGCTTCCCCGTACGTGGTGGCCGGCACGATGCGCCGCTTCCTGATTCGGATAGAGGCCGGCATCTGCCTGTGGTACCGCGAACTGGAGGCCGAGCCCGCGGAGCAACTCAACTACCGCTTCACAGCCGCCGCGAGTGTGTTCGACGAGATCGCGGCCGGCGTACTCGACCCGCTCGACGCCGTGCTGCACGGCATGATCAAGGTGCGTGGTGACATGCGTTTCTTGCTGCGTCAAGCCGAGCTGGTCAACGTGCTGCTGGGCGCGTACACCTCGGGTGTCGACACCTCATGGCCCGATGGGCGACCGCCGTACGGGCGACCACTGATCGATCAGCAGAGGAGGGCGTGAGCGATGCGCCAGTCATGTGACGCCATCATCATCGGAGCAGGGCACAACGGCCTGACACTCGGTGCCTACCTGGCCCGTTCCGGCCTGGACGTGATGGTGCTGGAACGCCGCCATGAGGAGGGTGGTGGATTGTGCACCGAGGAGATCACCCAGCCCGGCTTCTTGCACAACATCCATGCCAACTACCACACCTTCGTCGACATGGCACCGCCGGTGGCCGACCTCGATGTTCGCGGTCACGGCATCGAGTACGTGCGACCCGAGGTGCAGATGGCCTCGGTGTTCGACGACGGCACCGCGCTGTGCATCTACGCCGACATCGAGCGCACCGTCGAGGCGATGGCCGAGTTCAATGCCAAGGACGCGGCGACCTTCCGTCGGCTCTACGACGAGGCGCACGGTTTCGTCGATCTGCTCCTCGGCACGCTGATGTACCAGCCGCCACTGTCGGTCAAGGAGCTGACCAAGGCCTTGGCGACGTTCGGGGTGGAGGACCGCTCGGAGTTCCTGTCGGTCAAGCTCCGTCGCGAGACGATCAATCAGTTCCTCGACCAGCACTTCACCGACCCGAAGATCAAGGCGCACCTCGCATTCCACGGCGCGGTCTGCTCGTACACCAACGACGTCAAGGGCCTCGCGATCGGCTATCCGCTGCTGGTGGGCAAGATCAACAACTGGCACCTGTGCGTCGGCGGTTCGCACCGACTGGCGCACGCCCTGTGGCGCGACCTGGCCCAGCATGGCGGGGTGATGGTGGCCGACGCGGAGGTCGACCGCATCCTCGTCGAGGACGGTCGCGCAGTGGGTGTCCGCCTCGCCGACGGTACCGAGATCGAAGCCCGCAAGCTGGTGGCATCGACGGTGTCGGCCGAGCAGACGTTCCTCGAGTTCATGGATGTCTCGACGGTTGGCGAGACGTTGTCGAATCGGGTGCGAACCGAGGTGGTGCACAAGGACTGGTCGTTGTTCACCGTGCATCTCGCGATGTCTGAGTTGCCGCAGTACACCGCTGCCGCGTTCAACCCCGATGTCGACCGGGCGTGGGTCGTCAACCTGGGCATCGGTTCCACAGCGCACCTCGACGCCGACTGGAAGACGATCCGCTCCGGCGGGCTGGTCGACCCGCGCCCGAACGCGGCTGTGAACTCCCTGTACGACCCGACCGACGCTCCGGAGGGCTTCTACACCGGCATGTTGCGCCAGTTCGCCCCGTTCGACCTGGCCGATGGCGGGGCCGGCGCGTGGGAGGGCATCGGTCGCCCGTACGGATACCGCTGCATCGAGGCGTGGCGTCGCTATGCGCCGAACCTCGGCGACGAGACATTCGTCGACTGGGAGGTGTTCACCCCGCAGGACATCGCGCGCAAGCTGCCCAACATGGTGAAGGGTGACTGGATGATGGGCGAGATCAGCCTGGCAAACATGCTCGACCAACGCCCGCTGCCCGAACTCGGCCAGTACCGCACCCCGATCGACGGGCTCTACATGGCCGGCTCGACGCAACACCCGCACGGGTTCATCACGTTCGGCCCGGGATACAACGCATTACAAGTGATCGCCGACGACCTCGGTATCGAGAAGTGGTGGGTCAAGGTGTGAGAGCCGAGGCGACCAGCGTTGTCGTCGACGACGATGCGTCGGGCATGGCGACACTGCTGGCCGATCTCTTGCGCGACAACCTGCGCGACTTTCCAGGTCGAGCACGGGTGGCAGCCCGCACCCGTGGTCAGTTGGTGCTCACCGCGTCGGATCGTGGTCTTTCGGTCACGCTGGCGTTCGCCAGCGGGGAGATCCGAGTTTCCGACGACGCGTTACCCGGTGCATCGACCATGGCCGGTCCATGGCTGGCGATGAGCCGGGTGTGCAGCGGACGGATCTCGCCGCTGCGAGCGCTGATCGACCGGGAGTTGACAGTGAGTCCGGGTCGCCACCCCTGGGTCGTGCCAGCGGGCGGATTCGTGCTGTCGGTACCTGCCTCGTTCTACGACACCGACGGTGCGGGCGAAAAGCGTCGCAAGACGATTGTCATTGGCGCGGCGGTTGCAGCGGTGCTGGTCCTTGCTGCGGGTGCGACGTGGGCTCGTCGCCGGTGATCCGTCCGAATGGACCGCGGCCGCGCCACGCCGCGTAGCTTTGCACAATGGCAAATGTCTCGTCCGTCCCGGGGATGACGAAAGCGCGCCTGTGGATGGTGCTCGGCGCGTTGATGCTGGCGGTGTTGCTGGCGTCGATGGAGATCTCGATCATCGCGACGGCGTTGCCGACGATTGCCGGAGAGTTCAACGCGTTCGAGAGCTTCGCGTGGGTTGGCACCGCGTACGTTGCCGCGTCTGCCATCGGCACGCCGTTGCTGGGCAAGCTGTCGGACCTGTACGGACGCCGCCTGGTCTTCCAAGCGACGATGGCGATGTTCATCGTCGGATCGCTGCTGTGCGGACTGTCACAATCGATGAACCAACTCATCGGCGCACGGGTGCTGCAAGGTTTTGGTGGGGGAGCGATCCAGGCACTCGCCTTCGCCATTCTGGGCGACATTCTGCCGCCACGTGAACGCGGTCGGTACATCGGCTACTTCACGCTCGCTTTCGTCGGTGCCGCATTGCTCGGGCCGGTCATCGGCGGGTTCATCATCGATCACTGGACCTGGCCGTGGATCTTCTACATCAACATCCCGCTCGCCGGGATCGCCAGCGTGGTCAGCTACTTCGCCCTCGACCTACCGTTCCCCCGTCGCAAAGCGCGTATCGACTTCACCGGGGCCGCACTGCTGGCGGTCACGATCGGCGGGCTGATGATCGCGCTCGAGATCGGCGGTAAGGACGGATGGGGCAAGCCGGGTGTGCTCGCCATGCTCGTCGGCGTGGCCGTCGGACTGGTGTTGTTCGTCCTCGTCGAACGACGCGCTGTCGAACCGATGATTCCACTGCACCTGTTCAGCAATCGGGTGGTGCTGATGTGTGTGATCGCCGGCTCCTGTGCCGGCACGATCGCCTATGGGGCAGGGCAGTTCCTTCCCTTGTACTTCCAGGATTCGCTGTTCGTGTCGCCGACCGAATCCGGCCTGCGTCTGCTCCCGCAGATGGTCGGTGTCACCCTCGGCACGTTCGGTATCGGACGGCTGATCCTGTTGACCGGCCGCTACAAGTCATTCCCCGTGGTGGGCTCGACGGTCGCTGCGGCGGGGGCCTTTGCCATCAGCTTCATCACCGGGTCGACGGCGTATGTGTGGCTGATCGCGCCGATGATCGGGCTCGGCTTCGGCATGGCTGCGGTGTTCACGACGACCTCGATCGCCACCCAGAACGCAGTCGAGTTCCGTGATCTCGGAGTGGCAACGGCGACGGTCATGTTCTTCCGGATGCTCGGTGGCGCGGTCGGCCTCGCGGCCTTCGGCACCATCCTCAACGCCACCATTCGCCGCGAGCTCCCCGCTCGCCTCGGCATCACCGCTGATGCTGCCGCCGACCTGATTCGCGAGCCGTCCAGTATCGCTGCGCTGCCAGCCGCGAGCCGTGACGCGGTGGCCGAAACGCTTGCGTCCGGTGTCGGCCAGATCTACCTGGTGTCCGCGGTCGTGATGATCATCGGGCTGATCGCATCGATCCTCATGCCGGAGGAACCGTTACGGCCGCGAGCCGGTCTCTCCGACGCGCTCGAACAGGTCACATCGCAGGCCTGATGATCAGGTGCCAGCGGTGGCTCGCGGGGGTAGCAGTACGCCGGGGTTGAGCATTCCCGACGGGTCGAGCGCGTGCTTTGTTGCAGCGAGTGCCGTGGCGAAGATGTCGCTGCGTTGGCGGTCGTATCCGGGTCGGTGATCTCGGCCGACTGCGTGGTGATGGGTGACGGTGGCTCGATGGCGGGTGAGGATCTCCATCGCCGCAACCTTGATCTCATCCCACATGTCCACTTCCTGGCCCGGGCGGCCCGCGGCGATCACCGTGTAGTACGGGGCGGCACCATCGGGATACACGTGTGTGATCCGGCAGTTGATCAGTCCCTCGTTGCCGGTGACGCGTCGCACGACGTCGGCCATCTCAATGGTGAGGTCGTGGTGGAGCGACTCGAGGCGGTCCCATGTGATTGCCGTCTCGAAGGTCTCGACGATGGCACTCATCCGGGCCATCGCGTCGCGGGCGTACGGCATGCGCAGGAAGCTCGATCGCCAGGTGTCGGCTGCTGGATCGCGCTCGGGTGGATGCTCGCCCTTCGGTGCCGCCGGGGTACCCGAATGTTCGCGTGCGATCCCGATGAGTTGATCGATGACCGTGTCGACGGGATGCTCGTGAGATTCCACACCCAGAACCAGAACCCAAGAACCATCGCTGGATGCGCCCGACATCCCGGCCTCACCCGGGTCGAGTAGCCGACAGTTGGCGGGGTAGAGCCCGGACTGAGCGATTGCCCGCAGCGCCCCGAAGGCGTGTCGCGCGTCGGTGAAGGACACGGTCGTTGAGCGGCGGTGCGTGGGACGGTCCTGGAGCCGCATCCATGCCTCGGTGACGATCCCGAGCGTGCCCTCGGAGCCGAGGAAAAGTCGGTCGTGCGACGGGCCGGCGCCCGAGCCGGGGAGACGCCAGGACTCCGAGATGCCGATCGGCGTGACGACCCGCATCGACTCGACGAAGTCATCGATGTGGGTGTGGAGCGTGGCGTAATGACCGCCCGCTCTGGTGGCCAGCCAGCCGCCGAGTGTGGAGAACTCGAAGCTCTGCGGGAAGTGGCGCAGCGTGTAGCCGGCAGGTCGCAGTTGCTCCTCGATGCGAGGACCGAGCGCACCGGCCTGGATACGAGCGGCGCGGCTGACGGTATCGATCTCCAGCACTCGATCGAGCCGAGTCATGTCGATCGAAACGACACCGCTGAAGTCGCCGATCGGACAGGACACACCGCCGACGACCGAACTGCCGCCCCCGTAGGGGACCACCGCCGCGTCAACACAGGCAGCCCAATCCAGCAGGGCCACGACGTCGTTCTCGCTCGACGGGTAGGCGACCAGGTCGGGTGGCGTGGCGAGGTCGCCGCGAAGCGCCCGGACGACATCTCGATAGGACTTGCCGTAGGTGTGGCTCGCCCGATCGAACGGTGTCGCGCTCACGATCTGGCCGAGCGAGTCAGGCGCGCGAAGGCGCGGCTGGGGGAGGTCGATACTCGCGAGATCAGGCACCGGAAGCGGCGCCGAAGGGAGACCGCCCAGACGTGCTCCGGCCGTGGCGCACTCTGCGTCGGACAGGGCCTGGTCCTCCCATCCCCAACCCCACCAGGATCTTCTGCGCACTTCCGTGCTCATTGCCGGGCCTCCGGTGACAAACAGCTGCTCCGACGGTCGGCCTGCGCCGATGTAGTAGGATTTGACGGCGATCTCATGGGAACCACAGTATTCGCCTGTCAGTGGCCGCGAACCATGCCGTGTCGGTGGGCCACTTCTGGTCGGTGGTGACGGCGGGCGACACAAGCGGCCACGTGAGAATGGGAATGTCGGTATGCGCCTTTGGCACGGGAAATCGGCAATCCGTTCGCGAAGGCAGCTCCGACGTGTAGCTGTCGGAGCACTCGGCCAAGCCGGTATCGGTACCGTCGATGGGCACGAGTGGAAGGATGTGGCAGAGATGAATGGAGATACCGGTGAGATCGTGGGAATACAAGGTCATCGACTCGCGCAATATTGAGGGCGGTTCCTGGTTCAAGGACAAGCCGGAAGAGGCCGTAGAGGGTTATCTGAACGAGCTCGGGGCAGACGGCTGGGAGATCATCCACCTCGACTGGCGGGAGCTCGAGCGCCGCATGTCGTTCATGGGTATTGCAAAACGGGAACGGCAGGAGCCCTGAGGCAAGGTCGCCGGCACATACCATGGGGCAATGAGCAACGTGTTTCCCGAGCAGGGTCGAGAGTCCGCCGCACTTCAGGAGCTGTTGACCCAATGGCAGACCGGCGACATCGACTGGAAGGGGGGCCGCGCGTTCAGCCTCGTGTACAACGCCGACGACCCGGTGCTCGAAGACCTGCAACACCGCGTCGCCGATCTGTTTCTCCACGAGAACGCGCTGAACCCATTTGCCTATCCCAGCCTGCTGCGCATGGAGCTGGAGGTCATCGCGGTGGCCGCCGAATTGTTCGGTACCGACCCGGAGTCCGGGACCATGACCTCGGGTGGCACCGAGAGCATCTTCCTCGCCGTCTACACGGCCCGCGAGCGCGCACGCGAGCGCGGCATCAGTCGGCCCCGGCTCGTGCTGGCGAGTACCGCCCATCCGGCGTTCACCAAGGCAGCGCACTACCTCGATGTCGAGGAGATCAGGGTTCCCGTCGGTGCTGATCTGCGCGCCGACGTGGAAGCGATGGCGGCGCAGGTGGATGAGAACACAGCACTGCTGGTCGGGTCGTCGCCCTGCTACCCCTACGGCGTGATCGATCCGATCACCGAACTGGCCCAGGTCGCTCTCGCGAACGACACGCTGTGCCATGTCGACGCATGTCTCGGCGGCTGGCTGCTTCCGTTCTGGGAGGGGATCGGCGAGCCGGTACCGCCGTGGAACTTCTCGGTGCCTGGGGTGACCTCGATCTCTGCCGACATCCACAAGTACGGCTACTGCTTCAAGGGTGCGTCCACGATCATGTATCGCGATACGGCGATGAAGCGCCGCCAGCACTTCATCTTCGACGGCTGGCCCGGTGGCATCTACGGCTCGGCCACCACGGCGGGAACTCGCCCCGGCTCACCCATCGCGGCGGCGTGGGCAACGATCCAGCACCTCGGTCGCGACGGCTACCTCGCCAAGGCACGCATGGTCCGTGATGCCACCCGAGCGTTCCTCGCCGGGATCGAGTCGATCGATGAGTTGTCGGTGTCGGGACGACCGGAAATGTCGCTGTTCGAGTTCTCGTCGAAGGCTGGTCCCGACGCCACTGCAGCGATCGGTGATCTGATGCAGGATCGAGGTTGGCGCCTCGATCGCCAGCAGGGCGGGCTTCATCTGATGGTGTCGCCAGGCCACGTTCGGGTTACGGATGCATTCACTGACGACCTGCGCGATGCGGTGGCGAACAGAGGTGTCAGCCGCGGTGCCGCCGCAACCTACGGCGGTGTGGTCGACGCGTGAGCCAGACGGGTGTGAGACGAGCTCGATGAGCTGCGGGAGAGCGGACCGATGACGACACTGTGCACGGTAGGGCACGGCACGCTTTCCCAGGACGCGTTCACGGACCTGTTGCTCGCTGCCGGATTGTACGACCTCGTCGACATCCGCTCGTTCCCCGGAAGCCGTCGCAATCCACAATTCGGACGCGAGTCGATGGAACTGTGGGTGCCAGAGGCCGGGATCGCCTACACCTGGTTGCGCGACCTCGGCGGCCGCCGCAAACCCGTACCGGACTCACCCCACGTCGCACTTCGGCATCCGTCGTTCCGCGCCTACGCGGACTACATGGAATCAGCGGGGTTCGTCGCGGGCATCGACGAACTCCTTGCCGGTGGAGACGCCCGAACGGTGATGTGCAGCGAGTCGGTGTGGTGGCGGTGTCATCGTCGCCTGGTCGCCGATTACGTCACGCTGATCCGCGGCATACCCGTCGAACACCTCATGCACGACGGTCGGCGCACGCCGCACAGGGTGACCGATTGCGTGCGCCGCGACCACGACCGGCTGGTGTACGACGTAGACGTCGTCGCCGAGTAGGGACCGAGTGCTCTAGTCACGTGGCGTGGCGCGGTCGAAACTGATTCGAATGGGCGGAGAGGCCCGGCAGTTCGAGGAGGCTGAGATGACCGGTGGGGACCAGGTTGCGGCAATGCTGGCGGCCGAGGGTGTCGACACCGTCTTCGGCATCATCGACGGGTCGTACTTCGGGCTGTACTCCAGTCTCGGACGGCACGGGATCCGTCTGATCACACCCCGCCACGAGGCGACCGCGGTGCACATGGCGGGGGCCTATGCCCGTTTGACACGCCGCGTCGGTGTCTGCCTCGCCAGCAATGGCCCCGGGGTGGCCAACGCACTCGGCGGCGTGGCGGTGGAGCAGGGCGAAGGCAACCGTGTGCTGCTGATCACGAGTTGGCGTCGTAGCGGGATCGTCGGCCCCGACCGAGGGGGCACCTACCAGTACTTCGATCAGCCGACAGTGATCGCGGCGATGGCGAAGTCGAGTGAGGCGGTGACGAATCGCGACCGTCTGGCGGAAGCGATGGCCCGCGCCTTTCGGTCCTGCTGGGCGGGCCGCCCCGGGGTCGTGCACGTGACGATCGCGGAGGACGTCGTCAACGGGCCAGCCGCTGTCGGGGCCGAGCGTGAGCCCGCCCGAGCACGTCGACAGCCGCCGATTGCCACCGACCTCGCAACGGTTCGCGCGGCTGCTGAAATGTTGCTCGCCGCCGCGTCGCCGATGATCCACGCCGGCACCGGTCTTGTGCACGCCGGCGCGTTCGCTGGACTCGCGCGGGTGGCCGAGTTGCTCGATGCTCCGGTCACGACCAGTTGGGGCGGTCGCGACAGCATCGATGAACGATCACTCAACTCGATCCCGATGTATGACATCGATCTCGTCAATCGGGTGCGCAACGACAGCGATTGTGTCCTGGCTCTGGGCGCGCGCTTCGGGGAGACCGACTGGTGGGGGAAGCCTCCCTACTGGCGTACCGCGGCCGAACAGAAGCTGATCCAGGTGGACCTCGACGAACTCGCGCTCGGGCGCAACCGACCGGCCGACATTGCGGTCGTGGCCGACATCGCGACGTTCCTCCCGTCGCTCGCCGAGATGCTCACGGAACTGCTCTGCGACCCGATGAGTGATGAGGCAACCGCTTCCCGCGCTGCACGGCTCGCGGCGTACGGTGAGGCACAGCGTGCCCACCGAGCAGTGCTCGACGATGCACTGAGCATCGACACGATGCCGTTGCACAGCTCACGTGTCGCCCCGCTGTGCCAGGAGGTGTTCGACGACAACGCCGTGCTGGTGATCGACGGCGGCAACACCGCAATCTGGACGAACCTGTACCACCAGGTCAGGCAACCGGGCACGATGTTGTCGACCTTCAAGTTCGGGATGCTCGGTGCAGGGGTCGGGCAGGCGCTCGGTGCCAAGGCGGCCGACCCAACTCGCGCGGTGTATTGCATCATCGGTGACGGAGCGATGGGGTTCCATTCCCATGAGATCGAGACTGCGGTGCGCTGCGGCCTCCAGGTGGTTTTCGTGGTGATCTGCGACCGCCAGTGGGGGATGGTCAAGGTCAACCAGGAGTTCGCGATCGACCCAGATCGCACCCTGCTGGAGGGTGGGCTCACGCCAGAGGAGAACATCAACACCGACCTCGGCGAGACCCGGTTCGATCTGTTGGCCGAGGCGATGGGAGCACACGGCGAGCGGGTGGCGACCGTCGATGAGCTGCACGCGGCACTGATTCGCAGCAGGGACTGTGGGCGGTGCGCGGTGATCCACGTCGACGTCGACCGTCAGGCTCACAAGTTCGCACCGAACCTTGCGTCGTTCAAAGACATGCACGCAGAACCCGGCGGCTCGTGATGACGCCCCGCTCGGTCTTGGTGACGGGCGCGAGCGGGTACATCGGACGGCAACTGGTCGCGGCACTTGCGGCCGAGAGGGGCTCGATCAGGGCGCTCGTTGCGGTTGATGTCCGTGAGGTACCGGCCGACGATCGGCTGGGTCATGTCGTATATCGCTCGGGTGATGTCCGTGACAGCGAGTTGCTGTCGATACTGCGTGAGTTCGACGTCGACTGCGTCGTTCACCTTGCCGCGATCGTGACACCCGGACCGAACAGTTCACGCGAGTTCGAGTACTCCGTCGACGTGCTCGGTACGCAGAACGTGATCGACTGTTGCGTCGAGGCCGGCGTCAGGCAACTGATCGTCACCAGCAGCGGTGCTGCGTACGGCTACTACGCCGACAACCCCGTTCCACTGACGGAGGATGACGCACTGCGCGGCAATCCTGAGTTCGCCTACGCGGACCACAAGCGACAGGTCGAAGAACGTCTTGCGCTCGCCCGTACCGACCATCCGGGTTTGCGCCAGTTGATCTTCCGACCCGGGGCGATCCTGGGTGCGACCGTCTCGAATCAGATCACCGACATGTTCGACAAGCGCTACGTGCTCGCCGTCGCCGGGTCGGATTCGCCGTTCTCGTTCGTCTCCGATCGCGACGTGGTGGCTGCTCTGGTCAAGGGCATCGTCGATGACGCGACGGGCATCTACAACCTTGTCGGTGGCGGGTCCACATCGATGGCAAACATCGCACAACGCCTCGACAAGCGGCTCGTGCCGGTCCCGGCTGCCGCGTTGCGCACTGCGTTGCGGGTGCTCCATCGCTTCGGCTGGTCACAGTACGGCGCGGAGCAGGTCGCGTTTCTGCAGTATCGCCCGGTGCTCTCCAACCGGCGACTCATCGACGAGTTCGGGTATCAGCCAGCGTCGACCAGCGACCAGGTCTTCGATGAGTTCGTCGGGCACCGTGCGCGCGTTCGTCGGGTGGTGGTGATCACCGGCGCGGCCGGAGGGATCGGGGCCGCACTGGCTCGGCGATTCGCCGCTGACGGCGCCGACCTGGCGTTGCTCGACCTCGACCGGCCCGACTCATTGGCGAAGGACCTGGGGGAGGGTGGAGTTCACGCGCTGCCCATCAGATGTGATGTGACGTCGCTCGCGTCGTGCACGGCGGCGGTCGACCAGGTGATCGCCCGATTCGGTGGCATCGATGTGCTGGTGGCCAACGCCGGTATCACCCATCTCGGAGCGTTCGTCGACACCGACGTGGCAGTCATTCAGCGAGTCATGGACGTCAACTTCTTCGGTTCGGTCAACATCACGAAGGCAGCGTTGGAGTCGCTGCTCGCGCGGCGAGGCCAGATCGTGGTGATGTCGAGCGTGGCCGGGGTGGCCCCGCTGGCGACGCGCAGCGGGTACTCGGCGAGCAAGCATGCACTGCACGGGTTCTTCGAATCGCTACGCACGGAGGTGGCGAGCAGGGGCGTTGCCGTCACGATGGTGTGTCCGTCGTTCGTGCGCACCGGTATCGGCAACTCTGCGCTCGGCGGCGATGGCGGCCGCGCCACCATCGCTCGAACACAGACCGGCACGCCCGTCGAGCCCGACGCCGTCGCTGACGTCATCGTCGCTGCCGCCCGCCACCGGCGCAGGCTCGTGCTGCCGTTCCGTGATGCGCGGCGGGCTGCGTGGCTCGTACGTGTGGCGCCGCGGCTCTACGACCGAGTGATGGTACGGCGCCTCGTCACGTGAGCTCGGTCTGCATCGTCGAGTTCTCGTGCGCGTGATGCGTGATGCCCGCGGCCCCGAGGCGATCGTGCACCTCCGCCCAGTGCGCTGCGGAGAACAACTGGCGAGCGGCCGGATACACGTCGGTCTCTTCCTCGAGGATGTGGCGGTCGAGGCGATCGAGCAGGTCCGTGATGGCGCCATGATCGGTCGCCGAACGTTCGAGCAGATCGGCGATGTCAACGTGGTCATCCGCAAACCGTTTCGTGTAGTCGGCGTCGATGCCGACCTCGTCGAACATGCTGAACAGGCCGACCTCCTCGCGACGTGTGTGTGGTGCGAACTCGACGCGCAGTTCAGTGAGCAATCGGGTGCTCTCCTCGGCGATCGCCGGTGATGGCTCGGCGTTGTCGAGACGGCGCAGAGTCGCCATCAGGGACAACACACGTTCATGCTCGATCGACAGCGCTCCGATCTCGGGAATCAAGCGACAGTCGCAGTAGTCGCACATCGGTCGAACCTCCAGCAGGTGAGACGCAACCCACCTGACCCGCTGATGATATCGAAGTCATCTCGTCGGCCAGCCGTAGGGTCAGCGCCGGCCTCGGCACGCGATACTGGGATGTACCGAGTGATGTCGATGGATGGAGCAGGACCGATGGGAGACGCGGACGTGACGAACCAATCGATGAACGGTGCCGAAAGCCTGCTGCGCACGTTGGTCGCGAGCGGGGTGGAGGTGTGCTTCGCAAACCCGGGCACCTCGGAGATGCACTTCGTGTCGGCCCTCGACCGGGTGGAGGGGATGCGGCCCGTGCTCGGGCTGTTCGAGGGTGTCGTGACGGGCATGGCGGACGGCTACGCGCGGATGACCGAGAAGCCGGCGGCCACCCTGCTGCACCTCGGTCCGGGCCTGGCGAACGGTCTCGCGAACCTGCACAACGCCAGGCGGGCCGCGTCGCCGATCGTCAACCTCGTCGGCGATCACGCCACCTACCATGCGCAGTTCGATGCGCCACTCAGCTCCGACATCGCCGGGTTCGCCCGTCCCGTGTCGGGCTGGTTGCACGCGTCCACCTCTGCGGGCTCGGTGGCGGCCGACGGTGCGCGAGCTGTGCAGGCTGCTCGTCAGGCGCCGGGCCAGATCGCGACGCTGATCGTCCCCGCCGATGTGGCCTGGCTCGAGGCGGGTCCTCCTGGCGAACCGCTGCCGGTCGCGGGACCGGCGCGGGTATCGACCTGCGCCGTCATGGCCGCTGCAGCTGCGCTGCGTGTCGGCACGCGCACGGCCATCTTGCTGCGCGGTGCCGCACTGCGTGGCGGCGGGCTGGTCGCCGCCGGCAGGATCGCCGCGGCAACAGGTGCTCATCTGTTCTGCGACACGTTCGCCCCGCGGCTCGAGCGCGGTGCCGGACGGGTGATGGTTGATCGCCTGCCGTACTTCGTCGAGCAACTGGTGTCCACGCTGGAGCCGTTCGAACACATCATCCTCGTCGGCTCGACTCCACCGGTTGCCTTCTTCGCCTACCCGGGCAAGCCGAGTTGGTGCTCCCCAGAAGGAGCCGCGATTTCGTACCTCGCCCATCCACATGAAGACGGCGTCGGCGCCCTCGAAGCGGTGGCGGACGAGCTGTGTGCTCCCGCGTCCGGGCTCACCGTCGCACCGTTCACGCTCGGTGATGAGCCGACGGGACGGCTGGACCAATTCAGTGTCGGCACCATCGTCGCCCGGTTGCTTCCCGAGGGCGCAATCGTGTCCGACGAGGCCGCGACCTCCGGTCTCGGTGCTGCGCTCGCGCTGGCCACCGCTGTTCCCCACGACTGCCTGTCGCTCACGGGCGGTGCGATCGGTCAGGGACTGCCGCTGGCGGCCGGCGCGGCGGTGGCGAGCCCGGATCGCAAAGTTGTCTGCCTTCACGGCGACGGTGGTGCCATGTACACGGTGCAGGCGCTGTGGACGATGGCGCGCGAGCGGCTCGATGTGACCACCGTGATCTTCGCCAACCGCTCCTACGGAATTCTGAACATCGAGTTGCAGCGTGTGGGAGCCGAGAGCGGTCCCAAGGCGCTCTCGATGCTCGACATCGGCAATCCGAACCTCGACTGGGTGTCGCTCGCGGCAGGGATGGGTGTCGAGGCCGTACGCGCCGACACGGTGGACGGTTTCCGCGATGCCTTCGCCTCGGCGATGAGCCACCACGGACCCCGTCTGATCGAGGTCGTCCTGTAAGGGTGTGTCTCGGCGCCCCATTTGGCCATCAAGGCGACGGGTGTCGGTCTGGCCACGACCGTTGCGGTCGATCGGACCCCGCCCCACCTCGAAGGTGAAGACCGTGATGTATCAGCCGAGTGGCGGACGCGCCGACTGAGCGTTCAGGTCGTGAGGCCCGCCGGGACGGTCGTCCCCAGGAAGACGATGTCGGACGTGGCCCGCATCCCGCGTTGGCTGCCGTCCGCGACGACGATGGTCACGCCGACCTCGATGCTGAAGTCCTGTTCGTCCACGGTCATCGTGCCGCTGCCTTGGAGGAAGTGGTACACAGCCTCGGGTGACGGGTGGGCAGGGATTGCCTGATCAGCCCGCAGACCGACGAGGACGGCCTTCAGGTGGGGAGTGGCGACCAGGGTGGTCAGCGACGGACCATGGTCGTTGAACGTGACCAACTCCTTCCAGTTCGCAAAGGCCTGCGTGGTGCCATGAGTCGTCATTGTCAGAACCCGAGTCCTTCCGGTACGTCCACGAATTGAATCGAGCCACCACGATGGGCGAGCGCACTGGCCGCGGTCGAGAGCACGGCGACGACCTCGCAATCGATCGCCGTGACCCTACTGCAGTTGATTCGGACCCGTGACGGCCCGCCCGACGCGAGACCACCCAGCCGTTTGGCGACGTGTCCGACGTCGTTCGCTCGAGCTGCCCCGACTGCGAACACCTCGATCACGCCGCCGATCATGTCGAGACGAAGCTCAGCGGGATGTCGCGAGGAACATCCACCGGTACTTCTCCAATCCCTCGAGCGCTTCGACGACTGCATCGTGCGCGACGATGTCAGAGCTCTCGAGGTCGCTTGCCGAATGCCGAATGGCCACGGTGAGCTCGTCGATGCGGCCGACGAGCTCCGCAATGGCTTCGTTGTCGGACACCCAGCCGGTCGGGAACGGCCGCGGCACCGACGCGGCCACCGTCGTCGGGCGAGCATCGACTGCCATCCCGAGGGCGACGGCCCGCTCGGCGATGCGGTCGGTCCAGGTGCGCAGCAGAACGGCGAACTCGTCGGTCAGCGTGTGGACGGGCAAGAACGCTGCGCCGGTCACGTTCCAATGGGCTTGTTTGGCATCGAGCGTGAGCGCGACGAACTTGGGTAACAGCGTTTGCAACTTTGAAGCGGCCACGAGCGACTTGGCATCTGGCACTGCCAACATTGTGGGGGACATGAGAGCCTCCTTAGGCGTGAACTGTGTGCCGTTATTGTCGCTGCGAGAACCATCTCTGTGGATGGGGAGAGCGGACAGGATCAAACGAAATTCCTGTGAGGTTGTCACACGCCTCGCAGCGAGGTCCATGGCCCGTCGTAGTGACGCGAGACGTAGATCGCCACCTCACACTCGAGGGTTCGAGCTGCGTCCGTCAACACAGGTCCGAGGATCGATTCGATCCGATCGAGTCGGTTCTTGAACGTGTTGTAGTGCACGTGGACGTGTCGCGCGGCCTGGGCCATGTTGCGTGTCTCCAGCCAGACACTGAGCATCTCGACGAGGTCCGTGCCGTGCACGCGATCGTGTTCCACGAGCGGTCCGATCGAGTGATCGACGAAGTCGGCGAGGTCGTCGGTGGGGGTGAACGCGAGCAGGCGTTGGAGGCCCAGCTCGTCGAAGACCTCAGTGACATGGCGCCCCTTGGCCCACCGGCCGACATCCACCGCACGGCTCGCCTCGAGAAAGCTGCGCGGGAGCAACACCGGGTCGTCGACGCGGCGTCCGACCCCGATGCTGACCGTCACTGCTCGCAGTCGATCGTCGAGTTCGCGGCGCAGAGATTCGGCGAGCTGGCGCCGCTCTGAGGAGCTGTCCGAGGCCGGTGCGACGAGCGCCGCGATCGTGGAACTTCGGGTCCACACGATCGCGTCGCGGCCGAGGGTGGCCCGAGCCGCCGCCGCGATCGTCGCGAGGGCCACCGGCAGGGTGGAGTGATCGGTGGGTGGGTCGATCGAGGCGAGCAGGACCGCTCGTGGGCGCGACAGGTCCCAGCCGAAACTGGTCGCCCGTTCCGAGACATCGGTCCATCCACCGGCATGGCCGGCGATCAACTCTTCGAGTGTGGTCGCAGCGAATCGTTCCTGCTCGGCGGCGACAGCGCTCGCATGTGCGAGGCGGACGGCAATTGCGATGGATGCCCGTTCGAGCGCCAGCATGCGGTCGTCCTCGATGGGCACTGCGCCGCTGAGCACCACGATCTCGCCGTAGTGGTGGTCTCCTGCCGAGATATTTTGTCGAACCCCGCTGGTCGTAACCGCTGCGAGGTCAGCATCGGAAGGGACTGCAGCGATCGGGCGACCGGCATCGTCGAGTATCACGATCGGGTACTCCACCAACGCGTGCAGCGTCATCGCAATCTCGGCTGCACCACCGCCCGAGAGCATGATGGAGGTGAATCGCTGGTGGATCTCCAGAAATCGATCCAGACGTCGCCGTTGCGTGGCCAGCAGTGCATCGAGCACGATGGCGGTGACGTCACCCAATCCGGCTGTACCGGGAACAGCGATCACGGGGAAGTCGGTTCGATCCGCCGCCGCGGCCAGCTCGGCCGGCAGGAGACCGACACGGTCGCAGCGCACGACGAGGGCAGCGACACCGGCGGCGTGGAGGCCGGCGATCACCACGTTCCACGCGTCGTGCACCGCGAGCAGTGTGTCCTGGTTGACGACGATCAGTTCGTGGGGGCCCACCCGGCGCAGATCGTCGACCGTCGCTGCGATCTGGGCTCGGCTCACGATTCTCGTCGAGCCACCGCGGCCGGCCACGATCTCCGCTCCGTCACGAGCCAGCGTTTCGGCCACCGCACCGACGTCGAACGTGCGCCACATGGTGCCAGTCTGCCGCAACCCTCGGCCTGCGTTGCACCCCGCCTGTGTGAACGCCACACTCCGAGCCGTGACTCATGTGAGGTTCACCCATTCCGCCGGGCCATGTCCTTGGGCATCATTGACCGTATTCGCCGGATGCAAGGAGCCTCAATGACGGTTTCAACGAAACAGCCCGCCTCCCTCGTGATGCCATCGCTGGTCGCAGAACTCTTGAAAGTGGAGGCTGACCTTGTCGTGACGATCACCGCGCCGCTCGATCGGCGGCGGCCGAACAACGACCAGGATCGAATCCGGCTCCGAAATCTCTTCACCGACGCCCGCAGCCAGGTGCGCGAGGCCGCGAGAGAAGAAGTTGCGACGGCGATCCTGCGCCGGTTGGACGCCGCGCTGGCAGGCGTCGACATGAGTGGCGGTGCCCACGGTGTGATCATCGTCGCCACCGCCGAGTGGTCCGACACACATCTGCTGTCGTTCCCTGTGCGCAGCGCCGTGGCGCTAGGGCCCACGCCGGCGACGAGGTTCCTGGTTCAAGGTTTGCGTCGTAGCCCGCGCTATCGCCTGTTGGTGATCTCTGATCGGGCGACTCGGCTGTTCGAAGCGGTCCGCGACGAGCTCACCGAGGTGACGGACCATGGTTTTCCGTTCACCGCCGACATCGTGCCGCGAGACCTGCGGGCGATCGCAGGACGATTCGCACAACCGACGGGGCGCGACGACAAGGAGCAGTGGCGGAACTTCTATCGCAGCGTCGACCTGGCAGTCACCCAAGCAGGGCGCGGCGACGAACTTCCACTGGTCATCGCCGGCGTGAAGCGCTCGACCTCGCTGTACGAGAAGGTCAGCCGCAACGCACACCTCGTCATCGGACGAATCGACGGCGCGCACGACCATTCCAGTGCACATGAACTGGGCCAGGCGGCGTGGCCGATCCTGCGTGACCACCTCAAGGCTCGCCGCGGCGAAGCGGTGCGTCGACTGAGCGAGGCGTTCCACAGCGATCATGCTGTGGTGGGTCTCGACGACGCCTGGCGTGCAATGCGTCAGGGTCGGGGCCACCTCCTGGTCGTCGAGGAGGACTACCGCGGCACCCCGGTGCGCGAGGACGCCGGCCGGCTGGTGCCGGCTGACGACCTGGGGCCCAACGTGTTGAGTGATCCCGTCGATGAGCTCATCGAGCACGTCGTCAGAGCGGGTGGGGCCGTCGAATTCGTGGCGGCCGACGCGCTGGCGGACATCGGGCGGATCGGCCTGATCCTGCGCTGACCGCTGGTCAGGCCGAGGTGTCGTCGCCGCCGTGCTGACCGGGGAACACGTCGATTTCGGACTTGTGCCAGACCGGGTGGTCGCCGGCGGTTTCGACGTTGAAGCCGTACTCGAAGACGAGGCTGCCGCCGAACGTGGCACCGATCGACACCGTCAGGGCGATGATGATCGACAGGATCATGATTGCAGTCGGAGTGACTGCTTCAGTGTTGTAGCCGCTGAGCCGCCAGATCATGTTGGCGAGCGCCAACAACGTGGCCACGATCATGATGGTCGCGTGAGTGTTGATCGTGCGACGTGCCTGCGTCCCTGCCTCTGACGATGTTCGTGCATCGGCGAGGCCGGTGAGCGCGGCGAACACCGAGACTGCGAAGCCGGCGACCACGGTGTAGGTGCCGGCGTGCCAGAAGTCGTTGGCCCATGCGTGGTCGTTGCCGCCCACGACGGAGATGACGTCGAATATTGCCGCCAGGATGTAGGCCGCAATCGGCACGTCGGTCAGTGGAGGGTGCAACGGCTTTCCCGACCAACCGCGCAGTCCCTTGGACGTACGGCCCTTCATCGTCAACGTCGGCCGAATTGAAAATCGCCTCATCGCGACACCTCCCAGATCGTGTCGAGCCCGGACTCGCTGAGTTCGTTCTACAAACAGTGGATACTTGTGATAGTAGGACCTCCTCGCCTCTAGAGCAAGAAAATGTTTGCGTTAGAGCGTACGCTGGGCCCATGGACCAGCAGTCGACTCGCGGGGATCATCTGTCGGCGGTGAGCGCGTTGGGTGAACCCAACCGGCGCATCCTCTACGACTACGTCGTGGCGGCGGGAGTGTGGGTCGGGCGTGATGAGGCCGCCGACGCCACCGGGCTCCAGCGGGGCGTGTCGGCGCACCATCTCGATCGACTGGCCGATGATGGCCTACTCGAAGTCGAGTACCAACGCCTCACGGGCCGAACCGGCCCGGGTGCGGGCCGACCGGCAAAGGTGTACCGACGAACCCGCAGTGACTTCAACGTCTCGCTTCCACCGCGGGACTATGAGTTCGTCGGTCGGCTCTTGGCCGACGCCATTGCCGACGTCCAGGCCAACGGCGGCGATGTCGCCGTCGCCGTCGCGTCTGTCGCCGCCGACGCCGGCCGCCAACTCGCACGGGTGATGACGGCGCGTATCAGCGGCGGGAAGTCTGGTGATGCCTTTTCGACCGTGCTCGACGTCCTACGGGAGCACGGCTTCGAACCGCACGAACGCGATGACGGCACTGTGCTGTTGCGCAACTGCCCGTTCCGGCTCGTGGCGCAGCGACACACGGATCTCATCTGCGGCATGAACTACGCCATGATCAGCGCCGCAGTCGGGGAGTTGGGTGACGTCGGCCTCGACGCGGTGCTCGCGCCGGATGCGGAGGCGTGCTGTGTGCGTCTCGTGCGTCGCTGACCGCTGCAAGGACGGGGTCAGGCTGAAGCCAGCGCCAGCTCCCTTGCCTGGGCAGCTGCGCTGCGATGGGCGAGGTAGGCCGCGGTGGCGCAGACGATGACCGGCACGACGAGCCAGGCTCTGCTGGTGACATCCACTGCCGCGGCGATGGCGGCACCGGTGACATAGCCGACGAGGATCGTGGCGATCACGTAGATCGTGGCGCGTCGCCGCACGTCGGACCCGCGTTCGGCACGTCGTAGACCCAGAGCGATCTTCTCGCCGATCCGAACGATCGCGCCGGTGCCATAGGTCGTCGAGACGGCAATGCTGCCCACTCGACGGAGTGACACGGCCTGCAGACCCATCGCGGTCGATCCGATCAGAATTGCGAGGTAGGAACTTGCCGTCACCGTGCCCGGGTTGGGCTGCGCAACCATGACCGTGGCGCACAGCGCAGTGAGTGCGACGGTCTCCAGGGTGAGCAAACGGGCGGCGCTGGGATGGCCGTGGTGGCGAACACGCACGTCGTTGAGCGCCGAACCAACCACCGCAGATGAGAGAAACCCTGTGATCGCCACCAGCGACAGCGCCAGTGCGTGGCCGTCGCGTGCCCCGATGGCCAATCCGAGCCGAATCAGGTTGCCGCTCATGTTGGCCACGAAGACCGGAGCGACCCCCAGAAATACGTAGGCGTCGACAAAACCAGCGGTCAACGCCAACATGACAGCAACGACCAGCGGACCCGACGAGTGATGGCGTTCTTCTGCAGTCATGACCCGTCCGCATTCATATCTCTCATACTGCACCCCGGGCGGCGCTCATCGCGGTTCATGCCGCGTGTGCGGTCCGGGTGTGCCGGTGGGTTGGGCCGTCTGAGGGAAAGATTGACGGGATCTATACTTCGGTGATGCATCGACTTGCGCTCTACTTCCAGGACAAGCACCCGATCCGTTACGAACTCG
>Ga0073904_10000783_pt1 | contig 23150 bp, 26 predicted proteins | sample KloWWTrecipitate_FD_66668 | JGI IMG/M metagenome (GOLD analysis project Ga0073904, IMG submission 66668) | Active sludge microbial communities from Klosterneuburg, Austria, studying microevolution and ecology of nitrifiers - Klosterneuburg... | ecosystem: Engineered > WWTP > Aerobic digester >... | reverse complement strand
CCGCTGCCCGGGGTTCGTTCGTTGGAGTTTGATCTCGTCGCCCGCCGGGTCCGTGTCCGTCACGACCTCGACGACCCGGCACCAATCGAGGCCGCGATCCGCAAGTTGGGGATGCGCCCCTGTGTTGTTGTGGAAGTCGAGGGCGAGGAACCAGCTCGAAGCCTGTCGAACCGGGCGATCGCGGTCACCGTCGCCGCTGGGGTGTTGGCGGTCGGCTCTGAAGTCGCCGTGATCGCCGGAGTCGATGAGCAGTCGGTTCTCGTCGGTGTTATGGCGCTCGCGGCGATCGTGCTCGGTGGCCGTGACACGCTTCGAAAGGGGTGGCAGGCGCTGCGGTCGTTGCGGATGACGATGAGCCTGCTGATGAGCGTCGCCGTCGTGGGTGCCATCGCGATCGGGCAGTGGCCTGAGGCTGCCGTGGTGATCTGGTTGTTCGGCGTCGCCGAATTGATCGAGGCACTCAGCTTGGAACGTGCCCGCAACGCGATCCGCTCGCTCGTCGATCTTGCGCCGGAGGTTGCGAGCGTCCGCCGTGACGGCGTGTGGGTCGAGGTAGCGACCGCCGACGTCGCGCTGGATGCGGTGATTCTGGTCAAGCCCGGTTCACGGATCGCGCTTGACGGCCGGGTGTCGTCCGGTTCCAGTTCGGTGAACCAGGCGCCGATCACGGGCGAGTCGATTCCCGTGAGCAAAGCGATCGGTGACCCGGTGTTCGCCGGCACGATCAACGAGCGCGGCACCTTGGAGGTCACCGTCACCGCCGCGAAGGGTGAGGGCACGTTGGACCGGATCGCCCGCTCGATCCAGGAAGCCCAGGCCGACAAGGCCCCGGCGCAACGCTTCGTCGACAAGTTCGCATCGATCTACACACCGCTCGTGTTCGTGATGGCGATCGTCGTCGCCGTGGTGCCGCCGCTCTCCGGGCACGGCAGCTTTGCGGATTGGTTCTACAAGGCACTGGTGCTGCTGGTGCTTGCCTGCCCGTGTGCTCTTGTGATCTCGACACCAGTGACGGTCGTGTCCGGGCTCGGCGGCGCTGCGCGACGCGGCATCTTGATCAAGGGTGGGGTGCATCTCGAAAACGCCCGCAAGTTGCGCACGGTTGCGCTCGACAAGACCGGCACGCTGACGCACGGCAAGCCGGTACTCACCGATCTGATCAACCTTGGAACGATGTCAGACGATGACGTGCTTCGGATCGCGGCTTCGATCGAGGCGGTGTCGGAACATCCTGTGGCGCACGCTGTCGTCACGGCCTACACAGGGGCGCTGGATCCGGTCGAGGCTTTCGAAGCGATCACCGGGCGTGGTGTGCGCGCCAACGTCGCTGGAGTTGAGTACACCCTGGGCAACCACCGTCTTGCGGAGGAGAACGGCCTGTGCAACCCGGATCTCGAAGCGACCCTGGAACGGCTCGAGAACGAGGCGAAGACCGCAATCGTTCTGATGAACGAGTCCGGCCCGGTTGCGGTGCTCGCTGTTGCGGACACGTTGCGCCCCTCTAGCCGCGAAGCTATTGCTGACCTGAAGGCGCTCGGTGTGACCACGATCATGCTGACAGGCGACAACCAACGTACGGCGTCGGCGGTCGCGATCCAGGCCGGTATCGACGACGCTCGCGGAGACCTGTTGCCGGACGACAAGCTGCGAATTGTCACCGAATTGGTCGCCACACGAGGGCCGGTGGGGATGATCGGTGACGGCGTCAACGACGCCCCGGCGCTCGCCAAGGCCGATCTCGGCATCGCGATGGGCGCTGCTGGCACCGACACTGCGATCGAAACAGCCGATATCGCGCTGATGGACGACGACCCACGCAAGCTCGCCGAAACCATCCGGATCTCGCAACACACCGCCCATGTCCTGTGGCAGAACATCAGCTTCGCGCTCGGCGTCAAGGCCGTGTTCTTTGCGCTGACCCTCACCGGAACGGCATCGCTGTGGATCGCCGTGCTTGCAGATATGGGCGCAAGCCTGATCGTGATCGCCAACGGCCTCCGCCTGCTACGCCGCCCAGCCCACGGGACGACCGCGCGTAGAAATCAACTCGACGTGTTACCTGAGGCCATGAATGCCTGATCACGAGATTGGACTGACCGATGAGCAGTGACAGTGCTATTGCTTTGTCGGCGGCAGGTCGACATCAACGGCCACTCCTGATCGCGTTCGGGCTGACGGCCACGTTCATGATCGTCGAGGTCATCGCTGGCCTTGCTTCGGGCTCGGTGGCGTTGCTGTCCGACGCGCTGCACATGGGCACCGACGTGCTCGGTCTCGGCATGGCGCTCGCCGCCGTCAAGCTTGCCAAGCGCCAAGCGCCGGCGCACCGCACCTTCGGGACCTATCGCCTCGAGATCCTTGCAGCACTGGCGAACGGTGTGCTGTTGTTCGCCGTTGCTATCTACATCCTGTACGAAGCCTGGCAACGTATCCGAAACCCCGAAGGTGTGACCAGCGGCGCGATGTTGATCGTGGCGGTCGTCGGGCTCATCGTCAATCTCATCAGCTTCAAGCTGCTCACAGCTGGCGCGAAGGAGAGCATCAACGTCAAAGGTGCGTTCTTCGAAGTTCTCTCGGATCTGCTCGGATCCATCGGGGTCATCATCGCCGCGATCATCGTCGCGCTCACAGGCTGGACTTACGCCGATCCGTTGATTGGCGCAGCGATCGGGCTGTTCATCCTCCCGCGGACTTGGCGCCTGACTGCGCAAGCGGTCCGTGTGTTGATGGAAGCCGCACCGCCTGGGATGGAGATCGACGAGGTTCGCGCAGCGGTTGCCGCAATCGACGGTGTCGCGACGGTGCACGACATGCACGTGTGGACCCTGACGTCCGGTCTCGACTCTGCCGCTGCTCATGTCATCATCGACCAAGGCGCCGATCTCGGGTCGGTGCTGACCGGCGTGCACACGGTCCTGGCTGAGCGCTACAACGTCGTGCACGCAACGATCCAGGTTGAGCCGCAAGGGTTCGAACACCCGACCACCTCCATCTGAGGGCGGGAGGCTTGGCGTTGCTCCATTCTGGATGCCGAAGGCGGACGGGGTGAATTCCGTTGTTTCGAGCTGGTTCGGACGGCAAAGGCAACGTGTGAAACGTCCGACGACGTGACCAGACTGTCGGAATGGATGTTTCTGTTTCATCGCCGGTGTCCCGTAGAACCCTTCTCGCAGGGGCGGTCGCTGGCCTGGCGCTCGCCGCGTGCGGCGACGCCGACGATGACGGTGGCGTTGCATCGGCACCGTCGTCGAAATCCGATGGCGACGCCGGACCCGACGACGGTAGGGGTTTGGCGTTGGTCCGGTTCTTCGACGACCCGAGCACGATCATCGGCAACAGCCGCCGATTGGTGTTCGGTCTCGCCCAGGCCGATGGAACACTCCGCGAAGAAGGCCCCGACACAGTGAACGGCGAGTTGATCGACCCGACAGGGGTCCCATTGGGCGCTGTCGTGGGTACCCGCCGCGCGAAGGACCTGTCGCGGCAGTACTACCAGTTCCGTGTTGACGTGCCCGCAGAGGGGATCTACACGCTTCGGGTGACCCCCGCCGGCGAGACCGCCGACTCGTCCTTCACGGTCGTAGCGCCCGGGGCACTGGCGTTTCCGTCACCAGGCGACGCAATCGAACCGTTCGACACACCAACAATGGCAGACCCCCGCGGTGTCGACCCGGTCTGCACTCGAGATCCGGTGTGCAGTTTCCATGACCGGACCCTCGCCGAGTTGCTTGAAGAGGGCGCACTGATTGCCTATCTGGTCGGCACACCAGCGCACTGCCAAACAGGCGTGTGCGGTCCGATGCTGGACGTAATGCTGTCGGTGCGCGACCAGTACCCAACGATTGCGTTCTTACACGCGGAGGTGTTCGCGGACAACGCCGCGACCAAGGTGGCCCCCGCTGTCGAGGCGTTGGGACTCAGCTTCGAGCCGGTGCTCTACCTCGTTGGTGCTGACGGGGTGGTGGTGGATCGCCTCGACGTGATTTTCGATGCAACCGAACTCGCCGAACAACTCGACGCGCTCGTGCTGTGATACCGGCGCTATCGGCTGGCTCTTGGTGTGACGGTCTCCAGCAGCGCTGCAAGGTCTTCCTCTAGCGGCATTGGTTTCATCGCCGACACACGGGCCCGACCCGAGTTCCCCACTGGGTAGCGCCCGAGAAGGGAGCCCGGTCCAGCGACGATGATGCGGACCAACTGGCCGACGACTTCTTTGCGGTCGTGGAACTTGAATCCTCGGCGAAGCATCACACCGTGGACTCTGATGTGAGGCATCGCCCATGGTTGGGACAGCACATGGGCGCGTTCGAGGTAGCGCCAGCCGCTCTCGGCGTCGCCCTGGTCGAACGCGGCCTGCGATGCGGCGAGTTGGTCGGTCAGTGCGGTTCGGATTACACGCGGTGGCCGTGACACGTTCTGAATCGTAGACGACTAGCTTCCATCATTCGGGTGCTTCGCCTCTTGCCGCGAGCATCGTGTTCATCACGTCGATCTCGTTGGTCTGGCTGCTCTGCACTGCGCTGGCGGCGCGCAGTACCTCGGGTCGGTCCGTGAGTTGCTCGACGGCTTCGGCCATCTCGACGCCACCGCGGTGGTGGCGGATCAGTAGACGGAGAAACGCGATCTCGGCGTCAGCGATTGGCAGCGTGGACAGTTCAGCGACTTCGGCGCTCGTAGCCATGCCAGGCATGCTCATCGCCATTCCGTCATGGCCGTCGTTCATCCAGGCCATCGGGGACGGGTTCGTTGCAGGCAGGTCCCATTGGTCGAGCCACCCGTAGAACCGGCCGATCTGGTTCTGCTGCGTGAGAACGATGTCGGTGCATAGCACGATCAGTTCCGCGTCGGTGGTGCGGGTACGCATCAGGTCCGCCATCTCTACCGCTTGGGAGTGGTGCACCGCCATGTCGCGTGCGAAACCTGCTTCTGCGGATGTCTCGCCGGGTGGCGCGGGTCGAGCCGTGTCGTGGGTTGGGGCTTTGACGTAGACCCAAATTGTCGCTGCGCAGATGCCCGCTACGGCGGCGATGGCAGCGATAGTCGCCATGCGTCTGGTCATGCAGGTTCGCCGACGCCTCTCGAGCACGGCGCTCCCGGCTCCGGAGATTGAGCGCTGAGTTGATATTGCTGGATGAAGGCTGCAATGCCAGCGTCATCGGCGGATTCGAACTGTGCCTGGGCTCCCCAAGCACTGGCCACGACTGGGGCAGGAAGGCCTTCTAATGGTGAGACCAGTACATGGGTCTGGTTGGTGGCGTAGCCGGCCACGGTGTCGATCTGGGCGCTGTCGAGTGATGGTTGGAATGTGATCCACACCGCCCCGTGCTCCATTGAGTGCACCGCTGTTTCGTTGGGCACCGGTTCGGTGTAGGCCCCACAGTTCTGCCAGGCAGGGTTGTGGTCGCCTCCAGCGGGCGGTGTTTGGGCGTAGACGACGGGTCCGTCGACGTGGACGACACCTTCGATAGTAAAGGTCGTCGCTGGTGCGACGGCTGCTGTCGAAGCGGTGGTTTCGGCGGTGTCGGAATCGTTGCCGCATGCGGTTGCGACAATGAGAAGACATCCGGCTGCGAGTGCGATTCGGAGCCGGTGAGTTGGAGTGCGGGTCATGCTGGAGCCTGTTCTGCAGTGGTGAGTGTGGGTGTGAGATGGTCGTACGGCCCAGCCAGTGGTCGTCGAAGAAGCGGAATGAGAAACGCAAGGAAGCGCGTGAGCAGCGCGAAGCCGGCGCTGAGACAGACGGTGACGGCGACAGGCGGTAGCCATCCCGGTCCCGTGGCAAACACCTGACTGTTCGTCAACACGTCGAGCCGATCGGTTCCGCCGATCAGCAGCAGCACCAGCCCGACCAGCATCATCGCGAGGGTCGGTTGAGGAGTCGCGTGTCGGGCGTGGATCCACAGCCGGACTGAGGCAAACACGGCGACCAGCGGCCAGGCCATCGTGAAGAGCCGGTTCGACAGAGTGTCGGTTGAGGAAAGGTAGTAGCCGAGTGTGTCGGTCACGAATGCAATCGACCCGATCGAAGCAACAAGCGCCGCAACGGTTCTCCACGACGATCCGAAGAGCCCCCAGCACGCAACAAGTGTGATGAACGCTGATGCGACGAGCCATCGCATCGTTCGCGGCGGCGGGACCCAGGTGAGCTCTCCGGCGATCGTTGCGTCCCGCCCGTCGATCGAAAACGCGATCTCCCATCGCTCGTAAATCACGTGAACGCTGTCGGGGTCGTTCGTTACCTGGGTCGGCGCGATCGTGCTCATCCAGTGGTTGCGATGGTCGTGCCACTCGACAACCGGGTCAGACCCGAGGAACTCCCACTCGGGTGCCGCGTCGGCGTCGGCGGACGCAGGAACCGCAACGTTCGCGTACCGATCCTGATTCAGGAATGTCGCTGGGGAGCGCGTGTTGCGCTCGACGCCCGACGGGCTCAACCGAAGGTACGGCTCACCTTCATAACCTGAAATGGTGAGCTGTCCATCGCCGCGCCAGCCGACGCGCACGGTGCCAGTGATATCGACAATCTCGACTTCGAGTCCGGGCTCGGCCGGTACTTCGGTCAGCCGGGTCCGGTAGTTCGAAGTGACCTCGACGTCGGTGCCACTATGCGCGTACGTCGCTGATGGTGGGGTGAACGCGAACGCCGCAGCAACGGCGATGGTGACGCGCAGAAGCGATTTCATCGCACCTCCAACTGGGCAGTGAACACGACCTGGTCGAAATCGCCATAGCGCGCCGTGATGGTGAACGTCCACAACCCGGCGAGTGGAATGTTTGCTGTGTTCGTGGTGACGTGATCGGGTCCAGCGGTCAACATTGGAATCAGGAGTGGCCCAATCTGCTGAGCGGGCAAGCTGGCCTCGACGGTGATCTCGTCGGGTTGGTCGAGAACCCCGCTGGTGCTGCTGATGTATACGTGCATCGTTGTGCCGCCGGTGATAGCCGGATCCAAAATGACCTGCGCGATCCTTTCGCCCTCAACGACACTGACCGAAACCGGTCCTGTTGTAGTCGAGGCTTTCGGCGGTGACGCGTTCACGAGCCCGGCCGTCGCCGCAAGAATGAGGACCACACCGACAAGCTCGACGACAACGCATCGCCGCAAGCCTGCACTCGCATCGACATCCGGTTCCACCCGTGCGCCGTCAACATCTGCGGCAACTTCCGCCGCAGACGAAGATTCCGCCACGATTGCCCCGCTGGTGGCGACGCGTATCATCCACCGGCTTGAACCCGCGACGGAGACCACCACGACGACCAACACCAACTTGACGAGCAACCAACGACCGTAAGTACTGTCGGTGAACCCGGACAGCGTGCCGAGCTGCCGCCATCCGTTGACGGCACCCGTCGTGGCAAGCAGCACCACCGACCCCAGAGCGAGCGCCGAGAACCTTGTCGCAGCCGACCAAAACTCCGCACGGCGCACAATCACGACGAGCACGACCAGTCCGCCGGACCAGATCGACATCGCCGTCAGATGCCCGACGGTTGCCGCAAACCCGAGGCCACGAGCGCGGCCCGACACCGCATGTCCGCCAGCGGCGTACACCGCGAACGTTGCGAGCCCGACAGCAGCACCGGCCGCTCTCCAGCGGCCATTGGCCGCGTGGCGTCGAGTGAGGACAAGGACGAGCAGCATCGCAACCGCGCCCAGCCGAGCGAACCACCACCGGCCCGCGTTGCTGTCGAACACGCTCACCCAACCCGAACTCGACAAAGCACTACCCGTCGTCAACGAAGACTGAGCACCGATCATCACAAGCGTTCCAACGGTGGCAACAAGGCCTGCAGCCAAAAGTGTATTTCGGGCACGCCGGCCGCCGAGCAGATGTCGGGCACAGGCGAGGAGAACGAACAAACCTCCGGCCAGGGCTGCGATGCCGACAAAACTCATCCAACGCCCGAAGCCAAGCCACAGTTCAGGCGTTGATCGTGTCGATTGCTCGTCAACCAAACCGTCGACCAGACCGGGTGCCACATCGGTCGCAACGCCGACGGAGAAGATGAAAGTCCCGCTGATCGGATGCGAGTCCGCGGACACGGCCTTCCACGCAACCACATAGGTACCGTCAGCAAGATCGGGCAGAGATGCCGTCAGCGACCCGGCCCCAAGGTTCTGGTTCACCGATCCGATATCGACGACTGTTCCATCAGCAGCGATCAGTCTGATGCTGTTCGGGACAACATCGACCGACTCGGTGAATGTCAACGAGATCTCTGGCGGTGCCTCGTCGATGACCGCCCCCGCGGCGGGATCCGAGGTCGCCAACGACGCATGTGCGCTGACGGGGCTCACACCGACAAACAAAGACGCGACTATCGCTGCAGCGGCGACGATCAATTGACGAGACTTCAACGGCGTCGCCTCGCCTGCCGCGTAAGGACGCTGGCGCCAGCTACCAGCACGATGATCACGCCGACGAAGATGAACGAACCCGCCCCTCCCTTGGAGACGTCCTCGTTGCCGAGTGGAGCCGATGCCGACGGAGTCGACATCGGCGGCAACGACGAGCCCGACAGATTCGTGGACGCAGGAATCGAGGATGAGGTCGCGGGCGGGGACGACGTCGTCGGAGAAGTCGATGGCGCGGCCGAAGACGTTGGTGACGGAGGTTCGGTGGTTCCAGGCAGAGCAGCAGTGAGCAGCATCGCCGGAGCGGGCTCGTCGAGTTCCTCTCCCGAGTCGTCCTGCGGGATATCGATCCAACGGATTTCGCCGAGTTCGCAACGCTGCACGAACGGGAAGAAGATGGTTGTGTCAGGCAACGTCGGCAGGATCATCGACACCCGGAAGGTCAGCTCTACGTCGTCAGCGAGCGGGCCGCCGGCGAACGTGACGACGTTGCCGTCGAGGGTTCCGGTCCACTCGTCGGGTGGCTGCGGCACCGCAGACGAGACCCCCTCGGGAAGTCTCATGTCGAGCTGGATAGTGGGGGAGCCATCACAGCCATGCTGAACGGTGAAACCCACTGACTGTTCGCTTCCGGCGGGCGCCTCCTGCGGATCGGGGTCGATGTGAGCGAAGGCAGGAGTTGCCAACGCGAGAACGGCGCAAGTGGTGACAGCAGTGGCGGTGGCGACGCGACGAGATGATGACATTAGGGGTAGTCCGCCGATCAAAGGGGTTGAAACTGGCGTGGACGAGGCGAACGTCGTACCGGCGACGGTCGAGCGACAGCGGCAACGCTTTTGTGGGATGGAGCTTCATGATCGAGATGGACGGACAGCACAATCCGGGCGGGTTCAGATTCCACACACGATGAGTGACCTCAGACGCACGAGAAGTTCCTGTGGTGCCGGGCAGAGGTCCTCTTCGGAGTCTGTGCCTTTGGTTGTCTGTGAATCCGAGCGCGCTACTGATTCACGATCGAGATGATCACCAACGCCACAGACGCGGCGACGAGGAGCAGAGCAGCGGCGGTAAGGATTTGCCGTGCCCGATCCGCCGGTCGCGGGTGCGCGATGGCCGCCGCTTCCGACGACGCCTCGACCCGTGGGTTCGGTGTGAGTGCAGCGTCGTCAGCCGCCGGTGGCGTTGGGGATGCCTGTTCGTCGAGGTCATCTGCCAGATTCGGGGCCACAGGTTCATCGGTCATGTCGAATGAGTGATCAGTGACCGGTGGCGAGTTCCATCTGATCTTCTCCGGGCGGCAGGGAACTCGCCTGGTATGTGCCGCAACCAGTGGGCCGTGCTTCGAACCTTCATCATGACAGCGACTACTACGGTGCTCCTCGCCGCCTGCGCCGGTGGCGGGTCCACCTCGACGCCCGCGAGCGGGCCAGGTCGGGGGCAAGAGATCGCCAAGAACTCTGGCTGCGCGAGTTGCCACGGCAGCGCCTTTCGGGGTGGCGTGGGTCCAAGCTGGGTAGCGCTTGCGGGATCCGAGGTCAAGTTGTCGGACGGTTCGACCGTCGTCGCCGACGATCGCTACCTGTTCAACGCGATTCGTGATCCGGGTGCGGAGATCGTTGCGGGCTTTGGTGCACAGATGCCGCGAAACTCGTTGAGCGACGAGGACATCAACGAGATCATTGCTTTCATCAAGTCATTGACGGATTAGACGTGTCCATTCGGGCGCGCAAGGTCAGTGCGGTGATGGCCGCAACCGCCCTGGTGTTGGTGGGCTGCGCGTCGACGTCTGCGCGTTCGTTGCTCAGTCGGGCCGCGTCGGTGGAGTATCCGGCGCGTTTCGTGTTCGTTGATCGGCCCGATGCAGCGAGTCTGTTGGAGTGCCTGGGTGCTGCCGAGACACTCGTGGTCGCGGTCGACACCGACCAGAGTGTGATGGCCGTAGTGCGCGACGGCGAGGTCACCCCGGTTGTCATTTGGACCGCTGCTGCATCGTTCGTCGATGCGTCGCTTCTGACGACCGGGAGCGGTTGGGTGCGGATAGAGCGTGAGCTAGCAGAACCAGCCAGATCTGATGTTGAGTTGGCTGTCGGTGTGTCGTTGTCTGGGTATGTGTTTGCTGAGCGACTCTCGCCGACTCCTGTGGCGGTGGCGATCAGTGCGTTGGCTGTGGCAGGAGAAATCAGCGAATCGCAGTCGTCGTCAGGCGAACTGGCGATCGCTGTCGAAGTCGACGAATCCATCGAAGTCGTTGAAGGACTCGAAGTCGGGTCTCTCCCGGATTTGGAGTTCAGGCTGATCGGGGAGCAGATCGTTGCCATCGTGGCGCGTCAGCCGTCGGCTGGCGAGGAGCCGTTCGGCTTCGTCTGGGAGTACGACCCGACTTCCGTGGTGCCACAGGTCAGCGTTCCCCAGCGGTTCACAGAGTTTGCAAACCTGGCGGGCAAAATCGGCACGGGAAACCGCGGTGCCGCCGATTGCGCTATTGGGCTGTGAGCGACTGCCTGATGGTCAGGCGTGGTGGAAGTGGTGCCGGTCACCGGGTTGGTGGATCAGCGATCGAAACCGGCGCGGAACCGGCCGCCCGGCAAGCATCCACACCAGCACCAGACCTGCGATCTCGAGTACATGGTGTGCCTCACTGAGCGACGTGGTACGGCCCTGAGCGACATCAACCACCGTGGACACGAACATCGTGACGGCTAGCGCGACCACGATCGGCAGAATCCCAAAGGCTCTCGCCGGTCGCCACGCGACGTAGATGAGCCCGACGGACATCGCCGCGCCAAACGAACCTAGATGGCGGGCATCGTGGACCGTGGAAGCACCTTCGCCGAGCAGCACGCCGGGCGCAGCCAGCATCAGCTCGGCGGCCGCAACCGCGGCGAGGGAGAGCCGAACCCACTGGCGACGACCCACTGTGGGCGGGTGCGCCCGGGCGAGAACGCCGGTCGCAAGGTCTGGGATGGTCTCGGCGAGCCGAACCCTCAGGACCCGGTTCACCTGACCGATCTCGGACCACCACACCTGGCACTGCGCGCATCGCCCGAGATGCGTGTTGGCCATTGCCTCTTCCTCGGAGGTCGTCTCTTGGTCGAGCTGCGCCGACAACAGCTCGCGTATCGCTCCACAGTCCATGTCCGACATGTGTCGCGGGTGAGTGGCAAAGTTCCCGACCCACCCGGCAGACTGATGCAGATGCACGACCTCGACCGTCTCGCCACAGCAGCCGCCGAGGGCGACCGGGCAGCGCTCGACCGGTTCGTACGGTCGATCCAATCCGACGTGTGGAGGTTCTGCGCCCATCTCACCCGTCCGGCCGACGCCGATGACCTCACCCAGGAATCGCTCGTCAGGATCGTGACCCACCTGCAGCGCTGGGAACGTGGACCGGTGATGACCTGGGTCCTGGGCGTCAGCCGAAACGTCTGCTTCGAACACCTCCGCAAACGGACCCGCCGACGCACCGACCCAGTCGCGGACTTCCCAACGCGCGCCGCCCCCGACGCTCATAGCGCAGTGGAGACAACGCAACTGCTCAACGCCCTGCCCCTGGATCAGCGCGAAGCGATAGTGCTCACGCAGCTCATCGGCCTGCCATACGCGCATGCCGCCGAAGTCATCGGCTGCCCGATCGGCACCATCCGATCACGAGTCGCCCGCGGTCGCACCTCGCTCGCCGAAGCCTTGCACCAGGCCCGAACTGGTACCGGCGAGTCCTGACTGACTTGAGTCGCCGCTCGCGTCGCCCGTGCGCCCGTCCTGAAACCCGGTCCGATGACGGTTGGGGTCACGTAATGGTGAGGGTGGTCTCCATGCCGGCTTCTTTGTGGCCGACGATCGCACAGATGACGGTGTAGGTGCCGGGCGCAAGGCTGCTGATGTCGAGGTTGGCGGTTTCGTCGGGTAGCAGATCTGGCGTGGCCAAACCTTCCACGCTGAGATTGTGCGCAACGGAGCCGTTGTTGAGGACGGCAAGCGTTGCACCGGCGGGTGCCGTTAGTGATTCGGGCGTGATAGCGAACTCGGTGAGCGACACGTCGACCGTAGCGGCGGCAGCTCCGCCGCCGGCCCTGCCGGTAGCGAGGACGGCTTCGTGCTCATCGATTGCCCTGCTTGCCAGGCCGATGGCGAAGATCGCGGCGGCGAAGGAGAAGAGGGCGATGAAGATGGCGCCGAGCGCGAGGGTCTCAGTGTTGAGGCCCGGGCGCTTGTTCCGGCCAGCGCCGGAAGTGACGACCGTGGCCGTGCTGGCCGCAGGCGTTGACATTGGAGCGGCTTCTTCGGCGGTTGTTTCAGTGGCGGTCATGACGGTTCCTATTCGACGACGAAGACGGTGACCATGCCGAACATGCCTTGTGGGCTTTCGGCGTGGGTGAGGATGTGGCAGTGGAAGGGCCAAGTGCCCGGGTTGTCGGCGACGACTGTGACGTCCCAGCGCTCGCCGGGCGCAACGGTGATGGTGTCGCACAGGAACGGTTGCGGGAGCGGGTAACCGTCGCGGGCAAACACTTCAAAGGTCAGGCCGTGCAGGTGAATGGGGTGCACCATCACGCCTTCGTTCATGAAGCGGAAGCGCACTCGTTGACCGAGCTTGGCGGTGTAGGCATCGGTGGCAGGGAAGCCCTTGCCGTTGATGGTGAAGCCGCCCAGCGCGTCGTTGAGGATGTAGAGGTAGTCGAGGTCGTGCTCTGGCTCGTCGGCGAGGTTCTTCGGGGTGACGATGAACGCCCCCAGCAAACCCGCAGACACTTGCTCGGCGGCGTTGTGGTGTGAGTGGTACATATGACTACCGAAGGGCCCGGCCGTGAACTCGTACACGAACCGTTCGCCCGGCTTGATCGGGGGCTGGGTGATGAACGGCACACCGTCCATCGCGTTGGGCACACGCTGGCCGTGCCAGTGCACGCCTGTGCTTTGCGTCAGTTCGTTGAGCACGTTGATGCGAATCTTTTCACCTTGTACGCATCTGATGGTGGGGCCGGGAACGATGCCGTTGTAGGCCATCGCCTTCTCGATCTGGCCGGGCGTTACCTCCCAGTCGACTTCTGAGCAGGTGAGCTCGAAGACTTTGACGTCGCCCTCCATCGTCCACTCGAGGTCGACGGCCCCCTTTCCGGCGGTGATCGGTTCGGTGATATTGGCGAGGAACTGGTCGATGCTTGTCGAATGCATCTCGTCCATCGCGTCGGCGTCGCCGTGGTCCGCACCGGCCATGCCTCCCATGGCGGTCGTGGCCGTGGGGCTCTCAGGCGCGGGCGCGGCTACGCCGCCGCCCACCGTGTGGTTGCTGCTGGGCCAGGCGGCCATGGCGGGGATGGCCACCATCGCTGCGCCGCCGACCCCACCGGCAATCATCCCCAGGAAGAGGCGACGATCCACGCCTTCCGGTTCTGTTGTCGGGTCGATCTCTTCAGACATTTCAGTCCCTCTTCTTCGCGAGCCAATGGTTTCGTGGCCCACGTCGATTCTATGGAGTTGAGGTCAATCCATTTAGGGTCTTTGGTCCTATTCTCCTGGGCAAACGTGCCCAGGCCGGCAACGGCGTAGGGGGTTTGGCGGCGTCGCCAGACAACTGCAAAAATGGGCGCAATCGACCGCCGGGTCGAGGAGTTGGATTGAACACCGTGCAGAACCCTGCGCCGATTCGAAGCTTTGCCGGGTGCAAGCTCAAGGTTGTCGCCGACCGGAGCGACTAGGTTCGCAGCAACGAGCTGCCTTGATGCTGTGAGCGACACCCCTTTCATCAGCTTGGCCGCTAGTCACCGAGTTCGGGTTCCGGCCAGCGCCGACTCGCACGACAGGCATTCCTCTCGAGGATCGCTCGGGTTCGCGGCGCCTCTCACGAAGCTGGGCGAGATTAGTGACGTTGTTCCTCGCGCGGGGTCGGATGGGTGTGGTGCTGAGCGACGCTCGCCAGGAAAGGCGTGGACTTTACGTTGAATCACTCGACGGTGACTTCGATCTTCATTCCGGCCGCGTAGTGCCCGGGCTGGTGACAGCCGATCTGGTAGACCCCCGATTTGTCGAAGGTGAACGAGAGCTCGCCGGACTCACCTGGTTGTAGCGTGATCGCCTCCGCTTCCATATCGTGGCCGCCTGTGTCGCTCATTTCGGCCATCTCGGCTTCGTGGTCCGTTTGGGCCGCTTCGTCTCCTATGAAGGCGTCGTGGGCAATCTTGCCGGTGTTGGTGAACCGGAAGTTGATGGCTTGGCCTGCGGTGACGGTGAGGGTGGTCTGGTCGAATTTGATGTCTTCCATGACGATTTCAACGGTCCTGGTGCCTGTGGTGGAGGCATCCCCACCGCTGGTGCCGGTGGGGCTGGTCTGGCGGGTTTCGCCACAAGCCGCGACGAGGGCGGTCAGAGCAACGAAGCCGACGATCAGTGGGATGCGGCGAACAGGCAGCGTCATCGACGGTTCCTCTCTTTCGGTCGGGTGGTGCACGTGGTGCACCGAACTTGGTCCTATTACTGTGGCTCTTCGATCTGGAGGAGCGTGGAGGTTCGGTGTAGGTGGTCTTCAGAAAGTGCAGGCGTCAGAGCAGGTGGTGCACGCAGTGTCTTCGTCGGTCAGCACCTCACCCTCATCGCCGTCGGCGGCGATGAGTGAGCCGGCAGGGTGGAGCAGGCGAAACCTGCACTCGACGGTGCCGTCGTCCCAGCGGACGCCCGTGAGATCGACAGGTGTGACGCTCGCGCCTGCCGTCCACGTTCGTCGTGATTCGGAACTTGAGCGCATTTGGGTTAGTGCCCTTCGAATACTCGGGACGGCGGACGAGCTGATCGCAAGGCTTGGACTGCTGCTCCCCGACGGACGTTCGAGTAAACCTACAATGGGCAGCTGTGCACAACTTCTGACGCCGGGTGCATCATGCTCGGGTTGTGGGCCCAGCTGAAGCCGCCCATGACGTGAGCACAGTTCGAGACGTGGCTCCCAAAGTTTTGCTGGTCCTGGGCCGCGGCGGGTTGGGCGACGGAAAGCCCCACCACAGTTATTGCAGCAGCGAACGCGGCTCTTGTAACAAGATTTTTCATGATCTGAACTCCTCGGTTTGGACTTGATGGCTGCAGGATGACTCGTATGCGTGTGGGTTGGAGCTATAGCAAAGTCGAGCGGAGTGTCCACGTGGGACCACCAGCTTCAGTCGGCCCGGGTCCACGCGTGACTCGGCGCTCGCACCTACTGACCGGTTGGTGGCCTGCCCGATCGCAGTACATCCAGGCGATGTTGGTAGTCGTCGGTTGCGATCTCACCGGCCGCAAGCCGTCGGGCGAGAATCTCCTCTGCTGAGTGGCTCGTAACGCGCTGGGACCGTTGTGGTGAGCGGGCCAAACCCACGATCGCCCAGACGACTAGCCCCCAGAATGCGGCCATTGCGATCATCATCAGCGCCCAGTTCCATCCCGACCAACTGACGTTCCAATGCATGGCTTGGCCTCTCTTCTCGTTGTGCATTCATTAGGGCACCTGGAACCTTGCGACGCATCCGTAGCGGCCACCGATTCTGGGTGCGGCGCAGTACTGACCGACTCGCAGCGTCACGTCGTGATGTCAATCATCGGATCGTTGTTGGAGCAAGTGCGGCGAACGGGATGCCGTTCCGGTGGCAGCTGCGTTGTTCTCCGTTGCGCAGGCGAGAGTGGAGCAGAGCGCGGGGCAGAGCTCCTCAGCGATGCGATCCCGGCTCAGCCACGCCCCAGCGCCGAACCGAACCGCAGCGTCGCGGTAGGCAGGATCGGGCTCGGGCCCGATGACGACGACCCGCGCGAGCGCGAAGTTTGCGGGCAGCTGGCAACGAACTGCATCGAAGTCGGCAGTGTCGACGATCACTAGGTCGGGAGACGTTGCAATGTGGTCGATTTCCGAGACGTCGCGGATTGCAGAGACAGTCCAACAGCCAAGGTCGCGTTCGAGGAGCTCGACGATGAGCCCCCTCATAGTGCCGTGGGCGACGACGAGCGCAATGTGCGGTCGGGGGCTCGACACGGCACACATGTCGGTGCGCGTTGTGCTCATCCTCCTATCCTGCGACTATGCGCCCGGATGGGGCATCCGCGCTGGCTACGGAGCGGTGCTTCGGCAGGTCACGGACTGGCTTCGTCGTCGAGCAGCCCGGCCTCCTTGGCGCGACGGACCAGTTCGGCGCGATTGCGGACGTTGAGCTTCTGGTGGTTGTGGGATCGGTGGGTCTCAACGGTACGCACCGACACATACAGCTGCTCACCGATTTCGGCATTGGTGAGCCCCAGCGCCATCATCCGCAACACCTTAAGCTCGCGATCAGAAAGCTCACCTCCCGGTCCTGCGAGACGGGCGGGCGCAGCGTCAGGGGCAAGCAATGCTGCCCCCAACGTCGGATGCACATACTGCTTCCCGCTGGCCACCTGTCGAACGGCTTGGACCAATTCGATGTCGGCGGCCTCCTTGACCAGATAACCGGCGGCGCCAGCCTCGAACGCCCGCCGCAGGTAGGCGATGTCATCGTGGACGGTCAATACCAGCACCCGGGTCGCCGGGCTGACTCGGATCACTTCGGTAGTGGCGTTGATCCCGCTCCCGTCCGGCAGACCAAGATCCATCACGAACACGTCAGGCAAGCAGGTCGCAGCCAAGGCCACGGCCTCCTTGACGGTGCCGGCCTCGCCGACCACCTCGAGGTCCTCCTCGGCGTCAAGGATTCTTCGCAGACCGCTGCGCACTATGCCATGGTCATCGCACAGCGCGACCCGCACTACATCAGGCAAGGGGCAGCTCCAGCAGGACGGTCGTGCCGGAACCCGGACTCGACGAGAGTCTCACCGTTCCGCCGGCGAGGTCGGCCCGTTCGGCCATGCCTCTCAGCCCGAGATGCGCCCGTGTTGGTGCAGCATCGGCCTCAAAGCCGACACCGTCGTCCTCTACGAGCACGCGTACTCGTCCTTCGGTGACGATCACCGTGATGCTGGCTGTGGCAGCACCGGCGTGGCGGGTGATGTTGGTCAGTGCTTCTTGCACGACCCGATACACGACCGTCTCGACCTCCGGCGGCAGCCTGTCGGCGCTGAAACCGTCAGCGGCAAACGCGACAGTCGTGTCCCCGCGGGCGGTCATGTCGTGGGCCAAACGCTCCACCGCCGGGACAAGCCCAACGTCGTCAAGGACAGTAGGTCGCAGATCGAAAGCCAGTTGGCGAGTCCGGCGTAGGGCGGCGGCGACGAGCGCACGAACGTCGTCGGTACGCTGGCGAGCATCGTCGAGCGCGACGTCGTCGTGGGCGAGCGAGGATTCGACGAGACGGAGGCCGAGCAATACCGAGGTGAGGGCCTGGCCGACATCGTCGTGGAGGTCGCGCGATACACGGGCGCGTTCGGCTTCCTGGGCGTTGAGAATTTCACCCAACATCTCGCGTTTGAACGCGACCCGCTCGGTCGCGGCGTCGAGGTCGGCGACGGCGTCGGCGCGTGCGCGCTCTGCTTGCACGAGTTGAGCGCTCTCGATCGCTCCGACCGCAAACGCGGCGAAGGCGACCACGAGGGCCTCGTCCTGATCGGAGAAGGGCCCGCCGTCGGTCTTCTCGGTCAGGTACAGGTTGCCGTATCGTCGGCTGCCCCTGCCGACCGGTACGCCGAGGAATGTACGCATCGGCGGATGATGTGGAGGGAAACCGCCCGACCGGTCGTCTGCGCCTAGGTCTGCAAGCCGGATCGGTCCGCTGGCGACGATCACCTCACCAAGAAGGCCATGCCCGTCGGGAAGGCTCCCGATGCGGGCTGCTATGTCATCGTCCATTCCATGATGGATGAATGACTCGATAGCGCCCGCCTCGTTGTAGATCCCAAGCGCGGCGTACTTCGCCTCGGCGATCGTGGCGGCGCCCGCCACAATTTGTCGAAGTACCGTGTCTAACTCGTGCTCGCCAGCCAGCACCAGCACGGCCTCGAGCAGTGTCTGAACCTTGAGTGGCCAGCCTGCAGCACCGCCTTCGAAATCTTGCGTCGTTGTCGGTGGCGGCACCGACATAGTGTAGTAGTACGCCGGTGCGTCTGCGGTGCGGGCGACCCGTAGCTATGTTCCGTAGCCGGTACCGATGATGCCGTGCGTCGTAGACGTCACGATTGGGGCATGAGCTGTGGCGCCCGCGAGGCGTCCGCGCAGTAGGAGGACACATGACCAAGACTCACGAACATCACGAACATCACGGTGCCGGTAGTGCCGGTAGTGCCGGTAGTGCCGGTAGTGCCAACGCGGTGACTGCTGTGCTGCATGTCGGAAACCTGCATTGGGGGTCCGAGAAGGCGGTGGCCGAGTCGCTCCTGCAACGGCTGCCCGGTGTGTTGAGCGTCGACGCCAATCCTGTGGCTCAGACCGCGACCGTCACCTACGACCGCAGCGAAACGTCGGTCGCCGACCTTCAACGGTGGGTCGAGGACTGTGGCTATCACTGCGCCGGTCAGTCTGTGCCCGGCCACGTGTGCATGCCGATGCACGAGCCCGGGCAGAACGCGGAACCTGGATCGCACGCCGCTCATGGATCCGAACCAGCCAAGCATCCGGCCGGCCACGGTGAGCCGTCGGCGACACGGTCGCCCCACGAAGCGATGGGTCATGGTGGACACGCTGGTATGTCGATGGCATCGATGGTCGCCGACATGCGCCGACGATTCATTGTTGCGGCCGCGCTGTCGATTCCGATCCTGCTGTGGTCACCGATCGGTCGCGATGTTCTCAACTTCAACGCCAGTGCACCGTTCGGACTCCGCGACGACGTATTCCAGCTGATCTTGAGCGTGCCGGTCGTGTTCTGGGCGGGCTGGATCTTCTTCGATGGCGCTGCCCGGGCGTTGCGGGCGCGCACGTTGGACATGATGGTGTTGGTCGCAGTCGGCGTTGGGGCTGGTTGGTTGTACTCGCTCGTGGTCACCCTCACCGGTGGCGGTGAGGTCTTCTACGAGGCTGCCTCGGTGTTGGCGACGTTCGTGCTGCTCGGCCACTGGTTCGAGATGCGGGCTCGCGGCGGCGCCAACGAAGCCATCCGGGCTCTCATTGATCTCGCACCACCCAAGGCGACTGTCGTGCGCGACGGCAAAGAGGTCGAGATACCGACTGCGGAAGTCGCGGTTGGTGATCTGCTGCTGATCCGTCCAGGAGCGAAGGTGGCCGTCGACGGGACCGTCGAGGAGGGTGACAGCGATCTCGACGAGTCGATGGTGACCGGTGAAAGTCTCCCTGTCCACAAGACGACCGGCGATCAGGTCATCGGCGCAACCCTCAACACGACTGGGACACTTCGTGTCCGCGCCACCAAGGTCGGTGCCGACACGGCACTCGCGCAGATCGTGAAGCTGGTCCAGGAGGCACAGAACTCCAAGGCCCCTGGCCAACGCCTGGCCGACCGGGCCGCGTTTTGGCTCGTACTCGTCGCCCTGCTTGGCGGCGCCGCCACGTTCGCTGTGTGGTACCTACTGGCCGACCGCTCGGTCAGTGAAGCGATGCTTTTCGCGATCACGGTGGTCGTCATCACCTGCCCCGACGCACTGGGTTTGGCAACCCCGACGGCGATCATGGTCGGCACCGGCCTCGGTGCGCAGAGGGGCGTGTTGTTCAAGAACGCAATGGCGCTCGAGACGGCGGCGCGCATCGATACCGTCGTGATGGACAAGACCGGCACGCTCACCAAAGGCGAACCGGAGGTCACCGACATCATCACCGAGGGCATCGACGAAACCGAGATGCTCGCGCTCGTCGCAGCCGTCGAACGCGAATCTGAGCACCCGCTCGCCCGGGCCGTCGTGGCCGCCGCCGAGTCCCGTGGCGCAGCCGAAATGCGCGCTGAGGACTTCGACAGCGTCCCCGGCCACGGCGCCATTGCGACCGTCGAGGGACGACGGGTCGCGGTTGGTAACCGCCGGCTGATGGAACGCGAGAACATTGACCTCGGCCCTCTTGCCGAGCGGCGACAGCAACTCGCCGAGAACGGCCGCACCGCGGTTGTGGTCGCCGTCGACGGTCGAGCCGTCGGGCTGATCGCGATGGCCGATGCGCCACGTGAGACCGCCGCCGCGGCGGTGAAGGCGCTGCGAGCACTCGATATCGAGGTGGTGATGCTCACCGGAGACAACGAGGCAACCGCCAAGCGGATCGCCGGCATCCTCGGCGTCGACGCGGTGATCGCCGAAGTCCTGCCCGGCGACAAATCGGCCAAGATCGCCGAGCTGCAAGCACAGGGTCGCAAGGTCGCCATGGTCGGCGACGGCGTCAACGACGCCCCCGCCCTCGCTCAGGCAGATATCGGCATCGCGATCGGCGCCGGCACTGACGTCGCGATCGAGACCGCTGATCTCGTGTTGATGCGATCTGACCCGCTCGATGTTCCGGTCGCGCTCCAGATCGGACGTGGCACATTGCGCAAGATGCGCCAGAACCTGGGATGGGCTGTCGGTTACAACGTCATCGCACTCCCCATCGCTGCGGGCGTGTTTGAGCCTGCGTTCGGTCTGGTGCTGCGTCCAGAGATTGCCGCCCTCTCGATGTCTGGTTCCAGCATCATCGTCGCCGTGAACGCGATGATGCTCAAGCGAATCAAACTGCCCGAAGCCCCGGCCCAATTGCCCGCCGCGGCGTCGCTGCCCGTAGCGACGACCGAGCCCGTCGAAACGGGTCCAGCTCGGTAAGCGCCCGAAGCGTGCACGCATCCGGACCGCAATTTGCTACGGGCTCGCCGAAGTCTGAATGCGTAGCCGGCTCGGATGCCAGACGTCACGACCGGGTTCAAGATGAACACACCAAAGCGAATTTGGTCATTGACGAAGGAGCGAATCATGACTGGCGAACACGGTGGCTGCTGCTGCAACCACGAACCCGATGACGACGTTGATCAACACGACGAAATTGTTCGATCACCCGAGATCCAGACGGTCACGGCTAGTGCACAGTGCTGCGGTGCGAAGGAAGAGAAGGCGTCACGGTCCAAGGACCACGCTGGACACCCCACCGCTGTGCGGAGCCAATCATGAATACCCACGTACCTCTGACCCCGCCTCGCATGAGGTCGGCCGCCAGCGATGCGACCACCCCATCAACAGGTTCTGGACGACGTCGGCTTGCCGTCAACATCACTCGGGTCGAGCGTGGCGGCCGAATCGCGATTGGCATTGCCGCCGTCCTCGTCGGCGTGGTGTTTCTCTTCTCGGCTGGCTCAACACTCGCAGTCGTTCTCGAAGTACTTCTCATCGCCGCCGGTCTCGATCTGGTCGCCACCGGTGCGCTCGGACACTGTCCGCTCTACCAACGCCTCGGGCACATACCGGCGTCATTGCGAGGCTCGGCATGATCGATCACTCGCCTCAACACGTCCAGCCTTCGGCCGGCGGAGCCCGGAAACGAGAGAACGGCGGTCACGGCTTGATGATGATCGCGTGCTGCATTCCGATGCTGGCGATAGCAATCGTTCTCGTCGCAGCGGGAGTCGTCGGTGCCAGCTTCATCTTTGTGGCCGTCGCGTGCACCGCCATGATGGCCCTGATGATGCGCGGTATGAACCACGGCGGTATGAACCACGGCGGTATGAACCACGGCGGTATGAACCACGAGGGGCAGATCGACGCTGCGATGGACCGCCACGACGGTATTGACCACAGCGGGAGTCGGCCACTACCGCGGCCACCGCACACGGGCGGTCGCCCCAACGATTGCTGACGCCGTCGGCCAGCGCTGGTGTCCGCCTGGCCACAGTTCGGGCCTCCAGCGGCGATGTCGGGACCTTGAGATGCGCCGCCTGACCGAAACTGTCCTCGTCCGCCCGAGACCGACCCGTATGCTCGCTATCACCGCGGCGTGGGGCTCATGCTTTGTCGCCATCAACTGGGACTGCGGGATGCCCCGGTTCTCTGGTTCGCCACATTCCGCTCGCTACTCGCAGGAGCGGTGCTCGTCGCCGTCGCCTACATCCAGCACCGACCCAGCCCGCACGGAAGAGCCGCGTGGAGCCAGATCGGTGTCCTCGCCCTGTTCAACGTGACTATTGCGTTCGCCGCTATGTTCGCCGCTGCGGCCGCGCTCTCCGCCGGTGTCGCAGCGGTGTTGTCGAACGCGCAGCCGCTCCTGATCCTCCTCCCTGCCTGGTGGCTCTTCGGAGAACGACCTCGACGATCCGCAGGAGCCGCGGCAGCCGTCGGTTTCGTCGGCTTGGCAATCACCGCCTCCGCCTCCATCGGGACGACAAGCGGCGCCGCCCTAGCACTCGTCGCCGCCATCGCCATCACGTCAGGAACACTCCTCACCCGCCGAATGCACGACGTCGACGTCGTCGTCGTCAGCGCATGGCACTTCGTTGTCGGCGGCGTCGGTCTTTCGATTCTCGCCTTCATTCGCGAAGGCGCACCGTCGGTGATTTGGACGCCCCGATTCATTGCCACGCTTGCGTTCCTCGGGCTCGTCGGGACGGCAGGCGCATTCATCCTGTGGTTCACAGAAGTCCAACGCGCGCCGCTTGCCGCTGTAACCCTCTGGACCTTTCTCACGCCGGTCTTCGGTCTGACATTCAGCGCCATCGCGCTACGCGAATACCCAACAGGTCGCGAATTGATCGGTATCGCGCTTGTCCTGGTCGGCGTGGCGGGCGGCCTCGCCTGGCCCGCCCGAGGTACACGCGAACGGTTCGGATCCTCCCCGTCCACTCAGGCATCAGATAGAAGCTTGCGAACGGGTCTTTGACGACCTTCGGTCGTCTTTGACGACCTTCGGTCGTCCGTAGTCAGCCGCACCAGCTTCCGGGATTCGCCCGGATGGCCCCGGCGGTACTGGGCGCGATGCTCG
>Ga0073904_10000780_pt1 | contig 23166 bp, 19 predicted proteins | sample KloWWTrecipitate_FD_66668 | JGI IMG/M metagenome (GOLD analysis project Ga0073904, IMG submission 66668) | Active sludge microbial communities from Klosterneuburg, Austria, studying microevolution and ecology of nitrifiers - Klosterneuburg... | ecosystem: Engineered > WWTP > Aerobic digester >... | reverse complement strand
ACCATTCAGGCTAGGGATAACGCCGGTAATATTAATACTGGTACCGCTATTACTAGTATCACTGCCACGAATAACTTAGTAACTCCAGCAAGTGTTGACGTTCAAGCACAAGTCAGTTCATACACAGTTTCTTGGACCAAGCCAGTATTTGTAGGATACTGGTATACAGTCGTAGAGGACTCTGATCTAGTCGGAGGAACGTACGCAACAGTATGGACTGGTACCGATTCGTCGGCGGTAATTAATCGCGGTGACTACTCTATTCGATGGGTTAAGGTTAAGCACTACGATGTATTTGGTAGAGTATCAACTGCGTCTGCCGCCGTATCTGTTACTCCAATTAATCCAGTATCGGCAGACACTACAGCACCGATAGCCGTTACTGCTGGATTTAGTTCTACTTCCGCCGTTGATACCAAAGACACTTCTGGTCAGGCTGTTATTGTTACCGCCAACTGGACTGGTGTGGCCGATTCTGATGTTGCTGGATACAAGGTTAAGTTTAGTCAAACTAATAACTCCGCTAGTGCCGGTACCGTTGTTGATGTTCCCAATGCACAAGGTTCTGGTACTGGATCAAAGTCTGCAATCTTCTACGGTGTAACTGGTCAGACATATTACTGGTGGGTAGCAAGTTATGACTACTTGAACAATATTAGTGCATGGTCGGCAACTCAAACGGCGGTGGCAACCACTGATACAACTGCACCAGCAACACCAACTGGATTAGCATTAACAGTAAAAGACAATAATATTAATGCTACGTGGACTGGTTCGGCTACTGGTACAGACTTTAATCCCGCGCTAGGAATTGGGCGGTACAAGGTAGAACTAGCAACTGATTCTGGCTACACCGCTAACTATCAGTACCAGAGTGCTGCTAGTACCGCCATTAGTTTTGCTGTACCATTGTGGTCAACAACGTACTATGTCAAAGTTTCGGCGGTGGATACTTCAGGAAATATTAGTGCCGCTACAGCAAACGTTACAGCAGCAACAGGAATTGATCCCGCCCGTAATCCACAAGGTATGGCATTAAACGAAGACCCAGCAATGGCCGATGCCAATTCGTGGTGGCTTAGCGGTGGTAGTGCTGGAACATTTACTACCATTACTGATGGGCAAACTGGACCAACAGTATTACGATCAGCCACTAATGCCCTCAGCACTTATGAGGCTAAAAACTTCATGCCATTAGATACTGCAAAATACTACCGGCTAACAATGTGGGTACGTAACGTTGGGGCAGCATACAAGACAATGTATCTTGGGTTGGGTTTGCGTAGTAATGGAGCATTAGTTATGGGATCTGGTAGTTACTGGTCGTATGCAGTAACTAGTGGTGGCGGGCTTAATGATACTGCTTGGACACAACTTTCAACAACATATACTCCATCAATGTATCCGTCAGTTTCTACAACAGCAACATATGCTAGTGGTGGTGCTGGAGGTGCTAATACTGTAGTAACTTCTGCACCTAATACTAATATTCGTGCTGGTCAGCTATTGACAGGAACTGGATTTGCTGCCAATACATATGTTGTTTATGTATCTGGAACTACCGTAAACTTTTCACCAGCGGCAAGTTCACAAATTTCTGGTACGCTAACATTTACCAAGCGTGATAATCTTATTATGTCTCCAGTGATGTATCTTAACTACAATAACGCCGCCGGTTCTATTGAAGTCAATGATATTCGCATTGAAGAAGTCATGGGTCCAACGCTCATTCAAGACGATGCAATTACTACGCCAAAGATTGTGGCCGGTGCTATTACTGCCAGTAAGTTTGCTGCTGATAATGCATTAATCAATCAGACATTGCGTATTGGTGATACCGCCGCCAATCAGATCAATCTCGTTGCTGGAAGCACTACGCTTGCTGGTAAAGTATATTCTGGATCGTCTGGTGTTTACAACAACGTTAACACCGGATTCTATTTGGACGGCGGTGGTAACTTTAGCCTCAAGGACAAACTTAGTTTTGATGGAGCGACAACATCAACGCTTACCGTCAATGGTGTAATCCAAGCAACTAGTGGATATTTCGCCGGTGCTCTTAGTGTAGGCAACGGCGGTACCATGAAAATTGGTGTTGACGTTGATGGTACCAATGATGGTATATACATTGGACCACGCGATTATTGGTACAACACCGGCAACTTTAGTATGGGTAACGGAAACGTTACGTGGAACGGTACGTCGTTTGACATTACCGGCAATCTTAACGCACTGTCTGGATACTTTAATGGCAACGTATGGCTCAAGCCAAAGAACTTGCTCACTGCGAATCAGGCTAGTGTCGAAACCGATCTGACAGGCTTGGGTAAGGAATACCAGTGCGCAGTTGCCAGGTCGACTGCTGCTGCGCGCGTTGGTAGCGCATCCCTTGCCGTGACGTGTACCGGCGCGGGCGCGTGGACTGCTGGCGCGGCGACGAATTTGGTCGGCTACCAGGTTCCGGTAGTAGTTGGGCAAACCTATACGGGTGTCGTCTATACGAAGGCAGCCGCCACTCCCCGCGCAATGTACGCGACCATCAGATTCGCGACTGGCGGCAATGCCGATGTCTCATACGTATCGGGGACAACCGCAACGAATACTACGTCCGGCTGGACCGCCTACTATGTGACCGCTGTAGCCCCGGCCACCGCAGAATATGCGCAGGTCTACATGGTCAGCGACGTGACACCGGCAGCAAACGAAGTCCACTACCTTGACTGCCTAGGTTTCTGGGAAGGTACTTCTACTGCATGGGTTCCTGGGGGAACGTCAGGATCATTAATCGTTGGTAACAATGACATTATTATTGCTAATACTGGTATTACTACTGGAACTGGTAAATTTGCTTTAACCACCGGCGGCGTTCTTACTGCTAGTGATGTAGTACTGACTGGTCAAATTACCGCCACATCAGGGTCAATTGCCAATAGCGTTACTATTGGCGGAACCGCTGCTAGTACAGTTGCCAGCGGAGCAGCCGCTGGCGCAGCAGCACCAATTATTTATCGTCAGGATGCTGCTCCAGCAACAACAGGACCAGAAAAGTCTATCTGGTACGACACTAACGATAATAATAAGACTTATGTGCTTCTTTCTTCAGTGTGGACAGCAACAGAAACTAATGCCTCGGGTGTCGGACTTGGAAGCGTTGAAAACCTAAATGCACAAAGTCAGGCTCAGACTGGTTTGATTGCCGGTACAACAATTACTGGTGGTGGAATTACATTAAGCGGTGGCGGTAATATTAAGGGTGGGCAAACAGACTATAACACTGGCACTGGCTTCTTCTTAGGATATTCTAGTGGTTACAAGTTTAGCATTGGTAACCCATCCACACAGTCATTAACATGGGACGGTACCAATCTAAATATCACTGGTAATTTGTCAGTAACACCGGCGGTACTTGCTCAAGGTCGCGGCAACTTGTTGACAGTAGATTGGGCCGCTGGAAAGAACTTACTCAGTCAGAATTTGTCGGTGAACCAAAATAGCACTGTCGGCTGGTACGAAAATAACAACTGTATTTTTACTGCTAGCACAACTAAATCGTATCGTAGTAGTTGGTCATTAAGGATGGAATCGCGTGCAGCAGGTAACGCGGAGGTCTTAACTAATTTTGGGCTTAATGGTATTCCAGTAAAGGGCGGAAGAACGTATAGTGCTACAGCATCAGTCATTAATGATTCGGTTGCTAGACAATTTTCTATAGGTATTGTGTATTACGACAGGGCCGGTAATTATATTACTGTATCTTTCGCAAGTTACATTTATGGAAATACTAGCACTTGGACAGAAGTAACAAAATCGTTTGCTGCTCCAGCACAGGCTGCATTTGCTGCTCTTGTAGTAGCAGTTAGTGCTGGCGCCGGTGGTGAATTACATTACGTAGACAATGTAACATTTACTGATACCACTACACCGCAAGCGTGGACTCTTGGAGAAAGCGGGTACGGATCATTTGTACGTAATGGTGAATGGCAGGAAAACCAAGTATTACTTGACAAGGGTCCAACTGGTACCGATGAGCCACTATGGTCAACACTGTCTAATGATATTTATTCTGGGGCGGATGGAGGATTTCATACACCGTCAGTTACCGTTGATCCACAAAAAACATATCGCAATGCAGTATTCTTTAAGCATAAGAGTTCTAGTGGTAGTAGATATTTTGGTGGATCTTCTGCAAGCGGTGGTACTGGGACACCATTAGGTGAATACCAAGACGATAATTTATCAAATTATAATCCTTACTACTGGTATGCTGGTGCCGGTGGTTTGCCAGTAAATGAATGGTACCTGCTTGTTACATATGTTCAACCATTCGCACGAAATCTTCTTGCAAATGGTCGTAATTACGATTTAACAATGTGGGATACGTTAAACAACGTTACAAGTAAAACAGTAACTGATGTCAGTGGTCAGTCATGGACAAAGATTGATCCCTCTGGTGCCGATGGTGCTATTCGTGGGTATGTTGATTTGTATGACATATTGACTAGTAAAACTAGTTCTGGTGTGTCTGGTGAAAGTACTATTACTGTATCAAACACCGACGGTATTTATATTGGAATGCAAGTATTTGGTACCGGCATTGGTGCTGGTGCGGTAATTAATAGTCTTGCTGGTACCCTGTTATATCTGTCAGTACCGAATTCAGGTACAGTTAATGGAACGGTAAATTTCCAACATGAGTATTTTACTGCCTCCGTTGAAGTAATGAATAATCATGCTACAGAGACTAAACTATTTCATATGGACTGGTGTGACGCTTTTGGTGATTCATTCTATATTCCACCGAAGACATCTAAACGTATACATATTAACGGAAGAAATCCAAGCCAATACAATTCAACATACAGATTCCTTGATATTACCTGCACTACGGCTACAAATGATGACTGGTATGTTCGTAACCCACAAGTAGAAAAATCTGTTGCCGGTGGTTTGCCCACAGTACATAAAGATTATAAGTATCGTAACTCCAGTAAATCTGGTGTTTATGATATGAAGGGTAATAGAATTCAATCAACGAATGACTTTAAGTTCGGTGCCCCAACAACCAATCTATTATTAATACGTACATACATTTACTACGATGATTCGGGTACCGCCGATGGTACGTGGGCACGTCCGCGAATTGATCTAGTAGACGGTACCGAACCATCAATTGAAGAACTCATTGGTATTCCACAAGGAACACCACAGTCATTAACACAGCAAATTACTGGTGTTAATATTACTACTGATGGAAAAATCTACACTACCGGCAAAACTTACGGCGGTGCTAACGCTGGATACATTCTAGATTACAACGCCGGTACCCCAGTAATGGAATTGAGTAATGCTGCTCGTAGCGCATACTTACAATGGACTGGTGCGGATCTAATTATTCGTGGTAACATTACTGCCGATGCTGGTGTTATCGGCGGTGCCACTGGATGGACAATTGGTGCTAGTAAGATTTCTTCTGGATCTGGTGGAACTGAAGTAGGTCTTGCCACTAATGGTGCTAGTGCATTTTGGGCTGGTGGCAGTTCTACTTTAGCGCCATTTAGAGTAACTCATGATGGCATTCTTACCGCAACGTCAGGAACAATCGGCGGTATTACGCTAGGAGCAACGAAACTTTATACAGGGACAGGAACATTTGGTGCAACTAACACCGGATTCTACATTGATTCGTCAGGCAACTTTAGTCTCGAAGATCAATTAAAGTGGGACGGTGCCACACTTAATATCAATGGTGCAGTTGCCATGCTCAATGGTGACGTTCGCGGTAACTTGGGTATCGGTGGATCATTAATTGCTAGCACTCGCGCCACCGTTACAAACAAAGCGTTGACAACAAACGTCGTGACGTTGACAACTTCCGGCGCACACGGATTCGTTGCTACAGATACCGTTGTAGTTTCGCTCAATGACCCAGTATTTGACGGAACATTTACATTGGCTAGTGGTTCCGGTACAACAATGACGTACGCAAAGACTAACGATAACGTTGTTTCTGTGGCCGCCACTGGCTACGTTACTCGTAGCAACAAATCGGCGGTAGTACTAAACTCTACTGGTGTCGCAGCAATTGACAGCGCCGGTGTTACTCAAGTAAGTCTAGTCAATGATGGAACAATTATTGCTAAGCGAGGAACAATTGGTGGATGGACACTCGCTGATACAACACTAACTGGTACCGCCGTTACAATTGATAGTGCTGGTAACTTGTCACTAGGATCAGCAAACAACATTGTTCGCTTGTCGTCGAGTGACGCCACGTACGCATTGTGGGCAGGAAATGCCGCAGGCGCGAGTGCCCCATTCAGTGTGACCAAAGCGGGTCTAGTGTCCATGACTTCTGGATCAATTGGTAACTCTGTCACAATTGGTGGTACCGCCGCAACTACTGTCGCTTCTGGTGCCGCTGCGGGTGCCGTTGCTCCAATTGTTTATCGTCAGGGGACGACACCAGTAACCACTGGGCCAGCAGGTTCTATTTGGATTGATACCGCAAATGCCAATAAGATTTATGTACTGGTAGCAAGCGTCTGGACAGCGAGTGGCGAAACTACCGCATATCGACAAGCAACTGCACCATCTGTAACTGTACCAGTTGGGTCCGTGTGGTTCGATACTGACGATGGTAAGACCTATACCCTAGTTGCTGGGACTCCTAATGTCTGGACTGAGGCTGGATTGAATAATGTCTCTAACCTTACTCCACAGAATCAGGCGCAAACAGGATTAATTGCTGGCACTACAATTACCGGCGGCGGGATTACACTTAGCGCGGGCGGCATTATTAAGGGTGGAAAGACTGGCTACGCAGACTCAACAAACGCTGGCTTCTTTATTGGTTACGATGGTACGGGAACCGCTGGGTACAAGATTTATGCTGGTTCTGCTTCTGATGCTAACTACATTAAATGGGATGCTTCAACGCTTACAATCAAGGGTGATCTTGTTTCTGCGACTGGAACGTTCACTGGTGCATTAAGTGGCGGTACTATTAGTATTGGTAGTGGAGAAAGCATCTTCAAAGCAGACTCTAATGGTATCTATCTTGGTAGTGCAACGTTTGCTACCGCCGAATTTAGTGTTACACCGGCTGGACTTCTTAAAGCAGAGTCAGGAACAATCGGCGGTATTAATCTTGGGTCTACTAAGATCTACACAGGTACAGGAACATTCAACAATCCTAATACTGGTTTCTATGCGGACTCTGCTGGACAATTCAGTCTCAAAGATCAACTGTCGTGGAATGGTACAGCATTAACAGTTCAAGGTAACATTAATGCCATGAACGGGTACTTTAATGGAAACATTTGGTTAAAGTCTCGTAACATTATTGGCGGTAGTACCGCTCAAATTAGGGAAGATAATGCTAGTTTTGAAACGGCGGTAGGAACTAATTCTTGTTACCAAGCATCGCCATTGCGTGTCGCTAATAATGCTTATGTTGGTAGTGCGTGTCTACAAATTACGTCAAATGTGACTGGAAACTGGCAATACTTTAGTGGAGCCAACTACCTTGATTGGTCTTCAGTTACAGCAAATACTAATTATTACGTAACGGCACAAGCAAAACTTGGTACAGAAACTAACAACGCTATGATTGTTGGAATTAGATTCTATGATGCCAATTCTAATCACCTCGGTGATAGAATGGGTAACTGGTTTACCGTTAATGCTAGTACATACACAAAACTAACTGCTTATGTTACCTCCCCCGCTGGCTCAGTATATGGTAGTGCTATTGTCCAGATGAATGGTGCCAATGATACAAAGACCGTGTACGTTGACGCAGTTGGAATCTTTGAAGACAATGATACATGGTCTATGCCTACTGCTGGCTCATTAATTGCTGGTAACTCTGCAACTACTGGTGCTCGCGTAATCTTTAATTCCGCCGGTATTAGCGGATATAATGCTAATGAGTCTGAGTCTACTTTTTCTGTTTTATCTTCCACTGGTGCTCTTAAGGCTAGATCTGGAACAGTTGGCGGTTGGACATTAGGTGACACTACACTAACTGGTACTGCAATGCAGTTAACAAATACCGGTAAACTATTCGCCGGTAATGCTAATAATAGTATTACTATTGATGCAGCAGTTGGAGAACCATATGCTATATGGGCTGGACATACTACTGCCGCTAGTGCTGTATTTAAAGTTTCCAAGGCTGGTATTTTAACTGCTGCGGGTGCAACAATCAACGGTGACATTACCGCTAACTCTGGTACATTTAATGGACTAATTCAAGCACGAGGCGGTACTTTTAGTGGAAACATATACTTGACTGGTCATAACTTATTAACCGCTAACCAGTCTAACGGTTCCGAATCTGGAACTGTGACAGGAGTTGTCGGAGTAACTGGTGGCTCCGTTGGGTCCACCACTGATCAAGCAAAGTCTGGTACACGATCAATCGCGCTAACGTCAAACACTACTGATTCATATTTCTATCTTGGAGATATTCCAATTGTAGTGGGACAAACTTACACAGTATCAGTACAGGTAAAATCAAGTAAGGCCAGCGGTGAAGTTGCCAGACTGCATGTTCAGCAAGTTGATGCTGGTTTAAGTGTATTTAGTGGTGTAGATAGCGTACATACATCATTTTCGTCAGCGGGATGGACAAATGTTACCCAGACTTTTGTTGCTTTATCAGGAGCAGTGTGGACGCGTGTTTTCCTTGCAAGAGTCGGTGCGAGTGATGCAGTTACTTATTGGGATGAAATTGGACTATGGGAAGGAACTACTACTACTTGGCAAGCCGGTGAAACATCAGCATCATTAATCGCCGGTGGTACAAGAACATCTACTGGCGCTACTGGTCAACGAGTAGAATTAACCAGTACTGGTTTACAAGGATTTAATACTACCAGTGATGTTACTCCAATCTTCCAATTGCCAACGTCTGGTATTGCAAAGATTGGTGGGTGGAGTTTTGATGAGACTAAACTATACAGTGCCGCATCAGGTACAAATAACGTTACTGGATTGATTAAAAGTACCACCTCTGGTGACATTACAATATTTGCTGGAGCCAATGATAATGTTGGTGGTGGTGCTAAGTTTAGTGTTACCGCCGGTGGATTATTAACTGCAACAGCAGGATCAATTGGTAACTCTGTTACTATTGGTGGCACCGCCGCTAGTACGGTTGCCAGTGGTGCCGCCGCCGGTGCAGTTGCTCCAATTGTTTATCGTCAACCTGCCGCACCAGCACCAACAGGGCCATCAGGTTCAATCTGGTATGACACGGATGACAGCAACAAGACATATATTCTTGTTGGCGGGGCCTGGCAAATAACTGAAATTGACAAAACTGGTATTGGTCTTGGCAGTGTAGAAAATAAGAATGCTAAGGATCAGGCAGAGTCTGGCTTAACTACTGGCACCACAATTACCGGCGGTGGAATTACATTAAGCGGTGGCGGTTCAATCAAGGGGGGCCAAACAGATTACAATACCGGCACCGGATTCTTCTTAGGCTACTCTACTGGATACAAATTTAGCATTGGAAACTCTGCTGGAGATTCACTAACATGGAATGGAACTACTTTAAACATTAAGGGTACTATTACCGCAGACTATGGAACAATCGGCGGTGCTACTGGATGGAACATTGGAGCAGGAAAACTATACTCTGGATCAGGTTCTTCATTTACTGGTGTAATGGGTGGAACAGGAACAGCATTCTTCGCCGGTGCTACTGACAATGCTGGTGCCAATGCTAAATTTAATGTAACAGCAGCAGGTGCCGTAACAGCATACAACATGACTTTAAATGGAGGGGCACTAACTACTGCTGCTACAGGATCAAGAGTATCTATTAGTACAACAGACGTAGATACATCAGGGCTTACATTTACTCAGGGACGTACGGGAACACATGGAATAGGCAACGGACAGTTGACTCTATTTAATCCAGACACATTAAATGCTTACATTACATTCTCTGGTCCAAGACGAGGAACTGCTCGTACTTCTGCTAACGAATTAAATAGAAGGGCATACTCCTCATTAAAACTTGCAACCTATGATGAAAATCAAGCCTCAGAAGGTGATTTGTCTACTGGTTATGGAACCGCTACTTTATCTGCTGATAAGGTTGTTGTAGAGGCTGGCGGGTATTCAAAGGTAACTCTAACAATAGATTCTTCATTAACATGGCAACCTATACTTAATGGTGGATCAACATTGACTAGCACTGCTACGTCTGTAACTGGCACACAGTTATCAAAAACCGCCGCTGGATGGACAGCAGATAACTTAATTGGATCTTATGTTCTTATTACTGCCGGTACAGGTATAACAAAGAATCCAGTTTTGATTACAGATAACGGAACAACAACAATAATTGTATCAGCATGGTCAAATGGAACTCCAGATGCCACATCTACATTTGTTGTTGTTGGTAGTTCAACAAGCACAGCGTCTGATATTATTCTTTTACAGAATAGTTGGGCTGCATATGACGCTAGTGAAACAACATTCTCTTCGCCTAGGTATAGAAAAATGCCAGACGGTACAGTGAAACTAAAAGGTCTAATCAAAGATGGTACTACCACATCGCCTACTGTTTTATTTACTCTACCCGCTGGATACCGACCAACGAAAAACTGTATCTTTATTGCCAAATGCTCACCAGATAATACTGGAATAGCCAGAATAGATGTTGCTACCAATGGAAATGTTAGTCTTGCAAATTACTCAGGCACCCCAGCCACGTATGTGTCGCTAGACGGAATCAATTTTGACACTGTATGACAATCCTGATACAATACAGACATGGAAGCAACTAGATTTGTATAATTAATGGACTACGTTGCTCTTCGCCCATTTTATATGTGGGCAGGCGGTAAAACTAAAATGATCAAGCCGTACACGGAACTCTGGCCTGACATGTTAAACTATGATAACTACGTAGAACCGTTTTTTGGCGGTGGTGCTATATTCTGTTGGATACGTAATAATCAAAAGCATAAAAAGCTTAACTACTCTATTGGAGATACTAACACTGAGTTAATGAGTATTATCTCTAGCGTAAGAGACACTCCAGAAGATTTTACTTTAGAGTGTATGTTTTTAGCCAATGAGTACTTAAGTCTAGATAAGGCAAATCGTAAAAAATGGTATTACTTACAAAGAGAAAAGTATTGGACTAAACCTACTGCTGCTAGACTTTACGTTCTTATGCGAACTGGATTTAATGGTCTATGGCAAGAATCCAAAAAAGCCAACGGTTTATTTGGAACGGCATCTGGATTGCTTAATCAAACAAAACTAGAACAAATCATAGACCGAGAACTTATTTATTCATGGTCTAATGCACTTACACAAACAAATATTCACGTTGGTGGATACGACACCCTGCCGTTACCAGAATCAGGGCGCACATTAATCTATTTAGATCCACCCTACCGTGATAGTTTTAATACTTACTCTACCGGATTTTCTGACAATGATCAAAGGCAACTAGTTGCTTGGTTTAAAGCCCAAGTTAGCAAAGGTCATAAAGTTATAATGTCTAATAGATGCGTTGATGGCGACCAGTTTTTTGAAGAACTTCTATGCGATGTCGCTGATTTCTATTATATAGACATTGTGTATACTGTAGGACGTAGAAAACGCACCGCCGATGGTTTTGAAGCGAAGCCAGCCCAAGAGATTCTAGTTGTTTCACGCGATTAGTCTTCTTTTGACACTATATAGAACCTTTGCTATAATGTATTCATGGAAGCAATCTATAGCGTAAGCGACAACAAAATTGATTTGATGCTGTACCTGCTAGATGGAGAGACGGTTGTATCGGAGACTGTGGTAGACTTGGCAAGCCCTGGTTCTGATGTACCGTTGGCGGTACTCAATGACTACTACGTTGCCCTCAAGACACACCTCGTAGAAGAAACCTCAAAGATTTCAGAAGAATCACTTGACATTGATTTCATTACATTGTATAATTGTCTTTATCAAGCACTTCCAAAGTTACAGAATTTGAGTTCTGTAAAAGTTATTAAAGAACAAGAAAAAGATGTAATTAAAGAAGTTAAACTAAGAGAAGAAATTGTAGAGGCGGGAGCCGTAACAGTTGCTTCAGTTAAAGAAACACCAATACTAGCAGAGGAGATTGCATGAGCGAGGAACGACAGTTAGAACTTGTAGCACAGGAATTGAAGAATCGGATCGGCCAGATTGTCTCTCAGTATGAAGAGCAATTGGCGGCGGTGAAGGCAGAAGCCATCACCTTGCTAGAACAAAAGGATGCCGAACTCAAAGAACTAAGAGATGTTTCGCAAGAAACAGACTAGACTACAATTAACATCAGGACCAATAGACTTCCCTAACGGAATTGCGGTAATAGTCAATGGGGAAACGTACTTCATCAAGAACCACAAGTGTTATCCTTTTATTTCATTGAGAGCAAAGGATTCGTGGAACCTCGTTGAGTATCATGTTTCCGTTGAGTCTCTGGCTGACTTTCCACTAGCGGAAACGAGCATCGGTTTCAGGGATGGTACACTTGTACGATCCATAGATTCTCTTGACTCCGTGTGGATTATCTCAGATAATCGTAGACGCAAGGTGGTCAACCCTGATATACTGACGGCGTTGACTCTTAACGTCAAGGATGCTATTGTAGTGAGTAGCAAAGAATTACTAATACATAAACAGGGAGACGACATTGGCAGTTCCAGATAAGAATGCACCGCCGGTAGTTCCGGTAGTCAAAGAGGGGCCGGTCACCGTTGAGTGGTTGAATCAGATCGTTAACATTGTTAACCTGATGAACAACTTTACGCTGGCGTTCGGATCATTTGAAAAGAAAACAAATGACCAGGGACTCCTCAATCTTAATCTGGGTCAGAACAGTGGCGAATACACCGCCACCGTTATCAATGGACCTTTCTTGAAAAAGCCAACGGTAATTGTTTCCAGTGGTAAGGGTAACGCAAAGACCGGCGGTGAAGAGCACGGTGGTATATTCTTGTCGGTATTGTACGATGCTAAAGCCATCAACAAGGTTCAGGTTCGGGCACTCAAAGTGTCTGACGGCAAGCCCTTGGCTAGTCAGGCTGTCCGAGTTAATTGGATTGCACTCGCTAGTCGCGGCACAAAATAAGGAGCATTAGTGTTAAAATGGTTTTATTTCTCAGACATGCAAATTCCAGATCAAGACGATAAAGCAATTGATTTGGCTTTCAAAGTTCTCAAATGGTTCAAGCCACATGTTGTGGTAAATATTGGTGATCTTGCAAACGGCTCAGGTACTTCACGATGGGCTAATGGTACTACGGAAGAAGTTCTTGCTAGTATTATGGAAGAAAACACCGGCGTCATTGACTATTGGCGGCGTGTAAAGAAAGCGGCACCGCGAGCACGATTGATTTGGACTGGTGGAAATCATTGCTCTAGGCCATTTGATTACGTCGATAAAAAAGCACCAGCCTTAAGAGAATTGGTGACACCAGAATCATTATGGCAGGTAGATAAATTAGGTATTGAGTATTACGACTACTCTCTTCCACCGCAAGTAAAAATGGGCGACGTGTATGTTCATCATGGAGTAGCCGTTAGCAAACATGCTGGTGATTCAGCACGTATGGATATTGAGTCATTTGGTGTGTCTTTGGTACGCGGGCACTCTCACAGAGCCAGTTCGTTTGCCAAGACCTATGAACTTCGTAATGAAACGTTATGGGGCTACGAAATCGGGCACTTGATGGATGTTAGCAAGGCTGACTATTCACAAGTTCACAATTGGCAACAAGCATTTGCTGTCGGGTATGAAGAGGATGGACACGGCCACATAGATATTATTCCCATTCATCCTGGCTACGTGTGCTACTATGGTGGCCGCAAGTTTTCTCTTGACGAACCAGCCAAAGCGGTGTAGAATAGGTTCATGGTAGACAAGAGCAACAAGACGCACTATCAACCACATTTTCAGCGTAAGAAATGGCGGTACTTTTACTATGGCGATGAACTACATCGTATGCTATCATTGAATCGTGCTACTGACGAACTGGTAGCGTTCAATTATCGTCAGCGTAAACGTATGCTATACTCGTGGACGGAAGTGAAACGTAATGGTCAACCAAGTTTCAGTATGAAGGAAGCCGCCAAAATTACTGGACGTTCGTACTGGCGGTTGTATCGTTGGATTTATGAAGGGTGGATTCCTGCGCCACAAAGGTCGTATTCATTAGAAACCGGCAACAATGGCCCGTACTACTTTTCACACAACGATATCATGAATATCTTTGAGGTAATCAAAACTACACACAGGGGTAGACCCAGAGCGGATGGTGCAATTACTAATCAAGGAGTGCCGAACGAAAAAGAATTACGGGCGGCACTTACCAACAGTTTATTTGTGTACGCACAAAATGCCAATGGGGAATTCGTTCCCATCTGGGAAGCAGAAGCAGACAACTTTTAAGGAGAATTATGGGAAAGCATAAGCAGGTAGCGGATTTGCGGGAACTAGCACTAGAGACATTGTTGACCGCACGCAAGAAGGCAACACAAGCGAGTGATGTAGAGGGTCTGCTGAATATTGGTATTACCTTTCTAGAGTTTGCTGACAAGATTAATGGCGAGGAGCCACGGCACAAGAAGCCGAAGCATCGTTTGGGATTCCATCACACCGCCGTTGAGTCTGACGATGAGTGACCCGAAACTGCCCACGCTAGTCCTCACCATCGACCCTATTGAATCGCGGAAGGAACTCATCGGGGTGGAGGAATTGCGCACAGCAGCCCAGACGATGTTCGCAGGCCAGTACAACGTGGTGTTCGTGGAGGCGAACGGACTACATATTCTCCCGCCCAAGGAACGAGGCGACGATGAGTAACTGGTTGCCAATTATGGTGTTTGTGCAAGTAGCCTTAGCAGTTTCGTGGGTTACAATTGTATACATCCAAGGACCAGCGAGGTTACAATGAGTGAACCAGATCTTGCGTACGAGCAAGGACTTGCTGACGAACGCGCAGCAATTGTAGCGTATCTACGTGAGCGAAATATCGTAGTTAGTGCATTTTCAGCAGCAGACGACATTGAACGAGGAGAGCATAATGAGTGACGCACGATGGATTGCAATGCGGTTGCCATCAGCACAATATGAGCGAGGACGCGAGGAGGAACGTGCCGCCATCGTTGAATGGCTGACAGCACGACGAAACATCATCGCGTCAGGGGTCTGGTTCGCTCGGGAAATTGAAAACGGCACACATTTGAGGAGTAATAATGAGTGAAACAGTAGTAAAAGTATCATTGGGTTGGACAGCCAACATGGGCAACTTCCAGTCGTTGCGTGTAGACATTGGATTGGAGGATTTCGTTCGGGAGGGAGAACACGTAGACACCGCCGTCAATAGGGTGTATAGTTATGTCGAGAACAAGTTGATTGAGAAACTTGAAGAGACTAAGAAGGAGTTGGAGTGACAAAAACGAACGGTACCGTCACTCAGATGTTCAAGTATTATGAAAAGTTATACTCTGAGTTGTACGGTCACCAGCCAGTGATCAATAGGTATAAAGAAAAATGGGGGATGACGGAAGTACTTAAAGATCTTGGCGGGCCACGGGTTAAAGAGTTGCTCGATATGTATTTTAGGACATCACATAATAAGCATACTCTACAGGACTTTTATTACAACTACGATAAGTTAATTGTGAATGAACGTTTGCGCGCCCAAGATAAAGAGCGGCGTGCGAGAATCATGGAGCAAACACGGAAACGGACGGAAGATGAACAATGAGTCAGCACTTATTAGTGCAGTATGTCAGAATAAGGATATTGGTGTAGTTCTTTCAGAAAATGTAGCAGACTTGTTTGTTTCACACGCCGACGTTATTCAGGATCTGAAGAATTACTACTATAAGTATAATGCTGTTCCAGAAGTAGAGCAGTTAGTAGAGCGGCACAGTCAGTTTATTCCTGAAACAATTACCGCCCCCACCGAGTATTACCTTGATGAATTGCGTGAGTCGTTCATGCAGTCGAAACTCAAGCAGACATTATTGGCGGCGGGTAAGGGACTAAAAGATGATTCCGCTACTCGTGTACTAGATAGTTTGATGAAGGATGTTACTCAACTCGCTAAGTATTCCACCACTGTAAAAGACATTAATCTTACGGATGTCGCTTCGGCGGAGGAACATTATGACGCATTGCGTCTACATCGTGACTCTAATGATGGGAACATTGGCATCAAAGTTAATCTAAAGTCTGTAGATCGCTCTATGCCAGCGGGAATGGCCCCAGGAAATTTGATCATTTTGTTGGGCTATAGTGGAAAAGGCAAAGCAGAAGATGTCAATAAAGTCATTCCCACTCCAAGTGGATATAAAAGATTTGGGGATTTAGTCGTCGGGGATAGTGTATTCGATAGTGATGGGCAGGCTACCCTAGTGACTGCAATCCACCCTCAAGACAAAATTGATTCCTATAGAGTTAGTTTTTCTGATGGAACCTCTGGTATATTTTCTGGCGAACATCTATGGTCTTTTTATCCTGGCTTACGAGAAGAAAGGCGTGACCATCTTCAAACGATGACAACCTTGGAATTACTTAAGAGGGGGCTGTCGTGGAAAACTGAGTCTGGAAATAAAGGGAATTGGAAAGTACGCTTACCATTACCTAAACCTGTCAATTATAGTAAAAAAGATTTTCCAATAGCACCATATTTAATGGGGGCTATGCTTGGCGATGGATCGTATTGTAGCGGGGATAGTGTTGCTATGTTATCGTGCAATGATGAAGAAATCATTGAGATTATTAAGCGGGAGTCTCCACGGCAGAGTATTCGGGAGTATCCAAGAACGTCATGTCGTAGGTTTGCATTTCATAAATTACGTCGAGTGTTTAAAGAGAATGACTGGGAGAGGAAAGGCCCCGATAAGTTTATTCCTGAGCAGTACCTAACTTCATCAATCAATGATAGGTACGCAATTCTCAGAGGACTTATGGATACGGATGGACATTCTCCTAAAGGACGGCTTGCGTCGTTTTCTACCCATAGCAAGAGGTTGGCTACGGGAGTCGCAGAACTTGTACGCTCCCTGGGTGGGATTGCGCATGTTCGTCAAAAGAGGACCACACCAGAAATTGTAGTATCTTTGTGGACACCTGAAAATCCGTTTGGCATCAAACGAAAGCGTGACAACTACCATCCAAGAAAATGGTTTAAGTCTATGTCAAAGATTGAATTAGTTGATCGGGTAGACATGATGTGCATATCTGTCGCAGCAACCAACTCATTGTATTTAACTGAGGACTATACAGTGACTCATAATTCTTGGCTAGGAGGGTATCTTGCAAATCAGGCATTCTTGCAAGGTAAAAAGCCAATGATCGTCAGTATGGAAATGACGGCGGCAGCAATGAGGGATCGTATTTATGCAACAATGGGTGATGGACTCTTTAGTATGGCAAATCTACAGACGGGTTCCATTGACATTGATGACTTTCGTACATGGAGTAAGAAGAATGTCGCTGGCAAACAGCCATTTATTATCGTCTCAAGTGACGGTATTGCTGAGGTAACGGTAAATACTCTGCAAGCAAAGATTGACCAGCATAGACCAGACTTACTAGTAGTTGATTACATTCAGTTGATGTCGGATGGAACCAATTCGCGTAATGAGACTGAGAAGATTCGCAATGTTTCTCGTGACCTGAAACGATTGGCTTTGAGAAATAATATACCAGTAATTGCCATTAGTGCTGTTACTGCAAGTGATCTTACTATTCCAGACCAGCCGCCAATGCTGGAACAAGTAGCATGGTCACGGTCCATTCAGTATGATGCTGATGCTGCTATTGCTGTTCACAAGTATGATGATACTAATGTGGTCGAACTCATCAGCAGAAAGAACCGCTTTGGTCCAGATTTCTGTGTATATTTAGAAGCAGATTTTTCTACTGGTACCATGCGTGAGCACTTTAATCAAGACATCTTGAATTAGGATACAAACAATGCTAAGATTGTGTGACAAATTAAGGAAAACCCTTGACACACAAGAACATCAAAAGGTTTCAGACATCTGGGATCATGCGTTCCGATGCTGACATTATCAGAACCCGCGACAATCTTGAGCGAATATTACTTGTCAACATGCGAGAAGCAGGGTATATTAGAGTATTAGATGTAGATAGCGCATGGTCAACATCATATAGCAACGAAGTGTGGTCATTCACGCTCACACTCCACGGAATCTACGTAGGAAAGAAAGAGGCAGAATTATGGGAGGGAACTTTCGCGGGAAAACTAATCAAGAGAGTTACTCCAAAAGTCACGTCAGAGCAATCATCAGCAGCCTCGGACTAAAAGTAATTCAAGAAACGTGGAAGCATTACTTAGTATATTGTGTTTTTCATGGTAACACCGACACTCCCAGTCTAGAGATTGATAAGGAAAGTGGATTGTTTATTTGTTTCAATCCGGCCTGTGGAGAGTCTGGGCAGTTGCCCGATCTAGTACGACACGTAAAACATTTTAATGATTTTGAAACATTGCGATTTATGATCAATGTTAAACCTAATGAAAGCGAGGTATTCGAGGATGAACTCTCAAAGATTTTGGCGGTCGAAGATGAATTTACAGTATTTGATCCAAACAAGATTCGGATTCTTGCCGACGCCTTTGAAGGATCAGTTGGACAAGACTATATGCGATCCAGAGGATTCCACGACGATACCCTCCGACACTTCTCCGTTGGCTATAGCGAGAAAATGGGTATGGTCGATGTCCCAGTATATTCACACAACAGTATACCAGTGGGACTCATTGGCCGCAGCGTCGAGGGAAAGCGTTTCAAAAATTCTGTAGGGCTGCCTAGTTCCAAAGTATTCTTTAATGCTAACCGTGCGATGCGTACGTCTAGCACCGCCATTATTGTTGAAGCAGCATTTGACGCAATGCTCATTCATCAGGCAGGATACCCTAACGTGATTGCCACAATTGGTGGTCACGTCAGTCCGTACAAGCGCCAACTGTTGAATCGGTACTTTGATCGTATCATTATCATGACTGATAACGACAAGCCACAGTACAACGGAGTGTGCCGTCAATGTGGCGGTGTCTGTCGAGGACATAATCCTGGAAGAGAACTTGGATTTTCACTTGCGGAATCGTTCAGTCGTGAGGTAGAATGGGCGGTATGGTCTGACAGAGAAGTTTACCCACACAATGCGAAGGACGCGGGTGATCTGACAGAAGAAGAAATCCAAAATTTAATCAAGAATTCCGTACCAGATGTTGAGTATCGACTCACACATATGGTATAATAGTCAGACAGGGAACATATATCCCACTAACATAACAAGGAGAAAACACACATGAGTAGTTTGGTTCGCGGGCTTTCGGCACTGGAAGCCTATCTAGATAAGGCAAATGCACCATTCGATGATTCACCCAAGGCACGATGGTTGAAGTTGGACGATAATCAGTCAGTAAAAATCACGTTCTTGCAGGAGATTGATGCCGATTCCCCTCAGTACAGCCAGAAGAACGGCACAGTATTTTTGGCGGTCGAGCACTCAAACCCCGATGACTACCGCAAGAAGGCTCTATGCACAATTGAAGACGAGGGTTCGTGTTATGCCTGCGAAATGGCACGCGCTCACCCTAAGACTGGATGGCGTTCCCGAGGTCGTCTTTACGCTAATGTCCTCGTGGATGATGGCAATGACGATCCTTATGTTGCAATTCTGTCTCAGGGTACTAGTGGCAAGTCCATTACCCCGTCGTTGGCGATGTTCGCCGGTGACTCAGGGAGCATCACCAGTAATACATTCCGCATCAAGCGGTCGGGTGTTGGAACAGCGACAAGTTACGCGTTGATTCCTTTGATGAAGTCCGACCCAGTAGATGTTGAAGGGTACGATCTGTTCGATCTGGAAAAGGTATGCGTTCGTCATATTGCGTACGCTGACCAGAAGGCGTTCTATGGATTTGAAGCCGATGACGAGGCACCAGCAGAAGTTGCTGCTCCTTCGATGGAGTGGTAGAATGGAATACGGCTAGCACCGCTGATCATTGATTAAGTGCTGGTTCTTTGAACCGTAGTTTAAAGGTAAAACAAGACTCTCATAAGGTCTAAGATGGTGGTTCGAGTCCACTCGGTTCGATTGGGTCATAGTTCAATGGTTAGAACAGGATGCTGATAACATTCAGACGGTAGTTCAATTCTACCCAGACCAACCACTACTAGCAAGGAGTAATTATGAAAGAGCATAAAACAGATGGATTGACAGCATTTTTGGGCGGTATCGTAATGGTACCAGTGATCTTTGTACTGTTCGTAGTACTGGCACTAGTCTGGAAGCCTCTGGCAATCGGGCTACTCGCTATTGTCGTGATTAGTCTGGTCGTTTCCCTTATCAATGATTACCGCCGCAATGGCTGGTAACTCATATTGTGCCCTTCACCTCCATGATTATTGGAGCCAATTGGACGGTGCAAGTAGCCCAGAGGAATATATGGTTCGTGCCAAAGAATTAGGCATGACGCATTTATCTCAAACAAATCACGGTACATTGTCTGGTGATCGTCATTTTAAACGGGCGGCAGCAGATGCAGGTATTATTCCGATTATCGGAATCGAGGCATACATCTCAGCAACGGATAGATTTGACAAGCGCTCCAATGCAAAGCGTGAAGATGGAACGTCAGCATATAATCACATTACTCTGCTTGCGCTAAACAAGAATGGATATGATAATCTGTCCAAGATGTCAGAAGTTGCATGGACTGAAGGGTTTTATGCCAAGCCAAGAATCGACATTGATTTGCTGTCAGAATACTCTGATGACATTGTGGTCCTGTCTGGCTGTCTCAATGGATTGATCTGTAAGGCAATCGAGAATGATGATCTTGATACCGCCGCTCGCATTGCTTCGCATTTGAAATCAGTGTTCAATAATCGTTTCTTTATCGAGGTACAGTCACACAATCCCAAGTCAATGAATTTAGCATTGCTCGAATTAGCAGATTCATTAGACATTCAACCAGCAATGGCTAGTGACTGCCACTATGCAAATCCAGAAGATTTGTGGATCGAAGAAACTATGTTGATTCTGTCAATGGCACCGAAGCGTGACTTCTCCGCTGATTTGTCGAAGATGGACGGGATGAGTATTCTAGAAAAGTACAACTATCTATACCCAGATAGAAAGATGACGTTTCAAGACTTACAGTTATACCTTCGGTCCTATCAAGAAGAGTCAGAAAAGTTTGCATTACAGGGTATTACCAGAACAGATATCTTTGAGAATACAAATATCATTGCTAGCATGGTAGAGAATTACGAACTAGCAACAAACGTAGATCTACTGCCGAGTACAAAGACTGAGCCTAATGCGACATTGTTAAAGTTGGTTCGTCAAGGATTGAAGCGTAGAGGTTTAGAATCGTCGGAATATATTGAGCGCGCCGAACTAGAACTCAGAGAAATCTTTGCTAGCGATCAGTCAAAGTATTTTCTAGTTGTCTCTGAGATGTCTACGTGGACCAAACGAGCGGGTATTATGACAGGATTTGGCCGTGGTTCCGCCGCCGGTAGTCTAGTCAATTATGCTTTGGGCATTACAGAAGTAGACCCTATCAAGCATAAGTTGTTGTTTGCAAGATTTATTAACGCTGGTTCAGCAGAATTTGACCCGCAATTTGCGCCGGTGTGATATAATAGTATCAATGCTAACCCGATAGACCTACCACAGTTACTTGTTAGCATGGCCTTAGGTGGCACCGTTGCTTTGCACCAGTTACACAACTAAATAGTCGTAAAGTGTAGTTTGAACAGTGATACTCGATAGTTGCTGTTGGGACAGGGTTGGATTTCCGCCATTGACGAGCCGCCAAACTACATGATTGAATCGTCAATCCTTGGGTAACCAAGGTACACCATACAACGGTCGTGTGACTGCGAGGATCGTTGATGAATTATCGAGTACAACACGGCAGCAAGGGATACAAGATCTGACGTAGTAAGGGCAAGAATGACTCACACCAAATCATTCAATTTGACCCCTACCACTGGTAGATCCCTTGGGGATACACGGTGTAGGCGGTAGTATGTCCAAAAACAAACAGAAAGTAAAACTATGTCGTTAGAAGATAATCTAAAACTTAGATCATTGATTGATGAGTCTAGTATTGATCCAGTTGATTCGGAATGGCTACGACAAGAACTATTTGCTATTACAATGCTTGGGATTGAAAGTCGGTACCTTGATGCCTACTTTGCTAATCAAACCATTGATTCATCTAGTCAGTCGTCCGTGCTACATGTACTAGGCGTTTCTGCGCCCCCTACAACTGCTCCTAAGGGGCTAACAATTACCAAGGGTAGGGTTTCGCTAGCGGATATTGATTTTGACGCACAGGACTCTCGTAGGCATGAGATCAAAGATTATTTGACTCGTAAGTTTCGGCACGTTGCTAGTATCAGTACATTCACTTATTTCAAGGATAAAGGGGTTATTCGCGATGCATCGCGGGCACTCGCGGTTCCACTAAAGGACGTAAATGCAGTATTGAAGTCTGTCGATACTTATGAAGAATTTATTAACTCCCCCGATACGCAGGAATTTAGGAAGAATTATCCAGATGTCGTGAAGATTGCTAATGCTTTGCGCGGCAGGATTCGTGGATCTGGTATGCACGCCGCCGGTATTATTGTATCTAAGGAGCCGATCAATAAGTATGCACCGATTGAAACACGCAAAGATCCCAACGATGATGTTTCTGGACGGATACCAGTAGTTGCTTACGATATGGAGGAAGCAGAAAACGTTGGTCTGATCAAGATCGACTTGCTGGGGCTGAAAACTTTGTCCGTCGTGCAGGATTCAATACTAGAGATTGAGAAGCGTCATGGTGTGACGATTGATCCATTCACCATTAAGCAAGATGATCCGGCGGTGTATAGAGATCTATCTAATGGTTTCACTCGCGGCGTTTTTCAATTGGAGGCAGCCCCGTATACTAATCTTGTTATGCGTATGGGTGTAGAAACGTTTGAACATTTGGTTGCTAGCAATGCTTTGGTGCGCCCTGGTGCTATGAATACAATTGGAAAAGACTATATTGATCGTAAGCAAGGGAAGGCGCAAGTTCCTCAGGTTCACGAGATTTATGACCGTATCACGCGTGATAC
>Ga0073904_10000779_pt1 | contig 23176 bp, 20 predicted proteins | sample KloWWTrecipitate_FD_66668 | JGI IMG/M metagenome (GOLD analysis project Ga0073904, IMG submission 66668) | Active sludge microbial communities from Klosterneuburg, Austria, studying microevolution and ecology of nitrifiers - Klosterneuburg... | ecosystem: Engineered > WWTP > Aerobic digester >... | reverse complement strand
TGGCCGGCAACGAACAGGTTGCGTACGGTGATTTTCCTGTCGAGCCAGTTATTGAGCTTCGCAAGCAGGCCTCCCTTGAAGAAGACGATGTTGCGGAAAGTCACGAGGAACACGCGCGTCGTGCGCTCGTCGATTGGCGCTTCAAACAGGTACTGGTGCATCGCCTTGGTCTCGGAGATGTGGATGTAGGTCCACATCTGGTTCGGGCCGTAGGTGCCCGATCCCGCCTGCATCTTGCCACCCTGCCTGCGCGAGAAGCGCAACACCCCGTTGCGCAGCGGTGGGGCATCGTAGGTGTGCATGAAACCGTAGCCCCACGCATTGTTCTGTGCGGACTCGAGTTCGTTCACCCTGTATTCGCTCTCGCGCTCGCCCTGGTGGCCGTGAGTCGTGTGCACGTACTCGTTGTGCGCGGGATCAAGCCCGTTCTCGATCGAGCGCTCGTAGTGATACGGCACTTCGAAGCTGATGGAATGCGAGCGCCAGTTCGGATCGTCCGCCTCGAAAATCGGCATGATCGGTGGCCGCTCGGCCTCGGGCAGATCGCCGAGGAAGGCGTGTACGAGCCCATAGCGCTCTTCGACCGGATACGCATCGACGCGTGCGCGTGGCGGAATTTTCGCCTGGATGCCGAGCGAGGGGATGCGGGTGCATTGGCCATCGCGATTGAAGCGCCAGCCGTGATAGGGACACTGCACCGTACCGTCTTCCTTGCACTTGCCGCCGGACAGCGAACCACCGCGGTGCACGCAGGTGTCCGACAGTACTGCGGGCTTACCCGCCGCGTCGCGGAACACGACGAAATTGTGGGCGAGGATGCGCACTCGCTGCGGTGTCGTGCCGAGATCGGCCGAGCGGATGACCGGATACCAGAAGTTGATGAACATGACCAAACCTTAGCAAACGCGTCCGGGGATGAGTATGCGTCCAGGTGCAAAGATATGTCAGGCCATGGGATCGACCGGTGTCTGCCCTGTGGTCGTGCCGGTGCGAAAGGCCCGGCGGATGAGCCAGAGCGCGAACGAGTTGCCCACGAAACTGACGGCAGCCAGTGAGTAGCCGAGTGATGCCTCGTCGCGGAACACGTAGTCGGTAAAAAGGGCGGTCAGCAGCGGCCCCATCGTCGCGCCCACGAGTGTCAGCGCGAGGAGATAGATCGCGCCGAACTGGGCACGCATCGACTCTGGCGTGATCGCTTGCACGAAGGCGCCGGCCGGGCCGGTACAGGCCGAGCCGAAGAAGAAGGTCAGCGCGAGCACCGCAGCAGATCCGTGCAGGGTCGGCATGAACGGGGCGACCACGGCCGGGGCAAAGAGCCCGATCGAGCACCAGTAGAGCACGCGAAGCTTCGCATGGCGGTCGCCACGTTGTTCCAGCTTGTCCGCCAGCGTACCGCCGAGCCACGCACCGCTAAGCCCGCCAGCGAGCGCAGCGCAACCGAGTACCGTCGCGGCCCCGGTGATCGATGCGCCATAGTGCCGCAGGTAAAAAGTGGGCGTCCACGTCATGACGGCATAGATCGTGATCGACGTCGCACCATAGCCGAACATCACATGAGAGTAACGGCGGGCGTCAGCGCGATACTGCGCCAGTACTTCGCTGACGCTCGCGGGGCGCGCAACCGGTGCCCGGGCAGGTTCGCGCACGAACAGCATCAGCACCGCCACCGGCAGGCCGATCGCACCGACCAGCACGAACACGAGACGCCAGCCTGCCAGCGGCGGCAGACCCGGCAGTTCGATTGCGTCCTGCATCGACACCCAGTGAATCGCCGCGCCGCCCCCGAGCCAGGCGAGACCGATGCCGGCGGTAATGCCGAGGCTGTAGATCCCGATTGCGAGGGACAGACGCTCGCGTGGAAAGTACGCCGCGATCAGTGAATAGGCGGAGGGCGAGAGCGTGCCTTCGCCGATGCCAACACCGAAGCGATACAGGAAGAGCTGCCAATAGTGGCGCGCCGTGCCGGAAAGCGAAGTCAGCAGGCACCAGAGTACGAGTCCCGCCGTCACGATCCACTTGCGGCTCGAGCGATCGGCGAGACGGGCGAGGGCAAGGCCCGCAAAGCAGTAGAAGAGCGCGAATGCAAAGCCCTGCAGCAGGCTCACCTGGGTGTCGGAGAGCTGCAGCTCTGTCTTGATCGGCGTGACCAGCAGCGACAGCAATAACCGGTCGATGAACGACACGGCGTTGGCCAGGAGGAGTACGACGACCACGTACCAGGCATGCATAGACGCCCTCATAAGAAAGCGCTACAACAGACTGAAACTAAACAGAAAAACGGCCGCCATCCCGACCGGAAAATACCGCCTGGATTTCCGCAACGATCGAAAGGGCAATCGCCGATGGCGTGTGCGCGCCTATATCAAGCCCGATCGGCGCGTGCAGGCGCGCACGCAAGGCCTCGGCGACTGTGCCCAGGTCTGCCAGCAGGCGCTCGCGACGCGGCTGCGGACCGAGCAGGCCCACATAGGGAATTGCGGTCGGGATAAGCGCGGCAAGATAAGCGCGGTCCGAGTCGAGGTGGTGGCTCATTACCACCGCCGCGTCAATGCGCGCGAGGTTGCAATGCTGCGCCAGTTCGTCGGCATGACAGCCGATCACCCGCGTGCCGGCAGGAAAACGATCGCTCGCCGTGTACGCAGGCCGATGGTCCACGACGGTGAGACGCCAGCCCAGGAAAACCACGAGTTCGGCGACCGGCAGCGAGTCAGGCCCGCCGCCGAGCAGCAATACATGTGGGGGCGGCGAGACGCGCACGATGAAAAGCGGCGCAACTTCGGCCGGGTTGATGAGGACTGTACCGATCGGCGCCCCACCGGTCGTCTGCTCCGTGATGACCCCGAAAGCACAGGCATCGCCTTTCACGATCGAGTCGTGCAGGGCTGCCAGCGGCTGCCACTCCTCCGCCGGACCCACCCGCAACAGCAGGACATCCATGGCGCCTTCACAGCCGCTGCCGAGGCCCCAGAGCGCATCGTCGGGTCCACGCATGTCGTAACTGACGCGCGCCGCGACGCCGCTGTCGATCACGCGGAACGCGTGCTCGCGCAGATCGCCCTCGAGGCAACCACCGGACAGGAGCCCCGCATAGCGGCCGTCACGTGCAATGAGCATCCACGCACCATGCTTGCGGTAGGTGGATCCGGCGGTGCGCAGAACGAGCGCGAGCGCAAGGGGTTCACCTGTCGCTCGCGCGTCGGCGTAGAACGGCAGGAGGCGGTGCAGTTCGTGGTCCACGGGTGCCGCATTATGCTAGGCTTTCGCGGTTTTTGCCCCCCTTCCAGAGAGTTCACATGACCGGTTCAGATCGGGCCGCCTGGCGCGTGCACAAATTCGGCGGCTCGAGCGTCGCCGACGCGGCGTGTTTCGAGCGCGTCGCGCAGATCCTCGAGGCTTCACCCGACGAGAAGCTCGCTGTCGTGCTGTCCGCTTGTCGCGGCGTCACCGATGCGCTCTACCGCCTCGTGCTGCTCGCCGAGCAGCAGCAGGAGGGTGTACGTGGCGAACTGGATGCGCTGCGCGCCCGTCACGCCACGGTCGCCACAACCGTACTCGACGCGAAGGGCGCGAAATTGTGGCTCGCGGCATTCGATCGCGATTGTCACGACCTCGAAGGCATCCTCAATACCGTGCGCCTCACCCGTTCGGCTGCGGGCGCCGTGCGCGACGCCGTGGTTGGCTACGGCGAACTGTGGTCGACGCGGCTCTTCTGCGACTTTCTCGCCCACCGCGGCGTGCGTCGCGGTGCGATCGAATGGGTCGACGCGCGCAAGGTGCTGGTCGTCGAATGGGGTGCGCTCGGGCCCGCGGTGCAGTGGGCTGAATCGAAGGCGAAGCTGGCTCCGGTCGCCGCAGCTGCGGGGCCGCGCACACTGATCATCACCGGCTTCATCGCCTCGAGCCGCAACGGTGTGCAGACGACGCTGGGTCGCAACGGCAGCGATTTCTCCGCGTCCATCTTCGGGTCATTGCTCGATGCGGCCGAGATCGTGATCTGGACAGATGTCGATGGCGTGCTCTCCGCTGATCCGCGGCGCGTTCCCGACGCGCGCGTAATCGACGCACTTTCCTACAGCGAGGCGATGGAGCTCGCGTACTTCGGCGCAAAGGTGATTCATCCGCAGACGATGGCACCCGCGGTCGGGCGCGGCATCCCGATCTGGATCCGCAACACGTTTGCGCCCGCCAGGGCAGGCACGCTGATTTGCGCGCAGCCGCAGTCGGGAATGCCTGTCAAGGGCATCACGAGCATCGATCAGGTGGCGCTTCTCAATGTCGAAGGCGCGGGGATGATCGGCGTGCCCGGCACGGCGCATCGGCTGTTTGGCGCACTGCGTGAAGCAGACATTTCGGTCATCGTGATTTCGCAGGGCAGTTCCGAGCACTCGATCTGCTGTGCAGTGCCAGGCGTGCAGGCCGACCGGGCCGTGCAGGCCGTGCGCGAAGCCTTCGCCCGCGAGCTCGCCGACGGGCAGATCCAGAGTGTCGATGTCGATCACGATCTCGCGATTCTCGCGGTCGTGGGCGACGGCATGGCGGGCATGCCAGGGGTTTCGGCCAAGGTATTCAATGCGCTCGGCGCGAGCAGCGTCAACGTGCGCGCGATCGCGCAGGGCGCCTCGGAGCGCAATATCTCCGTCGTGGTGGGAGGCAGGGACGCGACCCGGGCACTGCGCGCCGTGCACGCGGGTTTCTACCTCTCGCCGCACACACTGTCGATCGGCGTGATCGGACCGGGCACCGTCGGGCAGGTGTTCCTCGATCAGGTGGCTGCGCAGGCGGAGCGGCTGCGCGATCTGAAGCTCGACCTGCGCGTGCGGGGAATTCTCGCATCAAAAACGATGGTGCTGTCGGACACGGGTCTGCCGCTCGATCGGTGGCGCGAGACGGTGAAGGCGCACAGCACGACCGCGGACCTCGCGCGCTTCGTCGAGCATGTGCACGTCGACTACCTGCCGCACTCGGTGATCATCGACTGCACCGCGAGCGCCGAAGTGGCCGCCCGCTATCGCGAATGGCTCGCGGCAGGCATCCATGTCGTCACGCCCAACAAGAAAGCGAACAGCGGCGACCTCACGTATTACCGCGACCTGCAGGCCACCCGCCGCCTCACGGGCGCGCATTATCTCTACGAGACCACCGTCGGCGCGGGCTTGCCGATCGTGCAAACACTGCGTGATCTGCGCGACACGGGCGACGGGGTGCGCTGCATCGAGGGTATCTTCTCGGGCACGCTCGCCTGGCTCTTCAACGTGTACGACGGCTCGGTGCCCTTTTCGCAGATCGTCGCCGACGCCAAGCAGCGCGGCTACACCGAGCCCGACCCGCGCGATGACCTCTCCGGCACCGACGTCGCGCGCAAACTCATCATCCTCGGGCGCGAATTGGGGCTTGGCCTGGAGCTCGCCGACGTCAAGGTCGAGAGCCTCGTGCCGAACGGTCTCGAACGCGGCACGATCGACGAGTTCATGCAGCGCCTGCCTGCTTCGGACGCCGCGATGCAAGCACGCTTCGCCGCGGCGAAGGCGCGTGGCAAGGTTCTGCGCTATGTCGGCCGACTCACGGCCGAAGGCGAGGCAACCGTTGGGGTGGTCGAAGTCGAAGGGCGGCACGCGTTCGCGAACATCGCGCTCACCGACAACATCGTGCGCTTCGCCACCGCCCGCTACAGCGCGAATCCGCTGATCGTGCAGGGCCCGGGCGCGGGGCCCGAGGTCACCGCGGGCGGCGTCTTTGCCGATCTGCTGCGCCTCTCGGCCTATCTCGGGGCGCGACTGTGAGCCTGCAGCAGGCCACCGCGTTTGCGCCCGCTTCGGTCGGCAATGTCGCAATCGGCTTCGACATTCTCGGCTTCAGCGTCGATGCGCTCGGCGATCGTGTCACGGTTCGACGCACGTCGGCGCCAGGAGTTTCGATCAAGGCCATCACGGGCGTCGCCGGGGAACTGCCGCTTGAGGCCGCGCGCAACACGGCCGGGCGGGCGCTGCTCGCGATGCACGAAGCGCTCGCGCCAGACTGCGGATTCGAGATGACGATCGCGAAAGGCATACCGCTCGGCTCGGGACTCGGCGGTTCGGCGGCGTCAGCTGTCGGCGCAGTGGTGGCCGCCAACGCCTTGCTCGACACGCCCCGATCGCTCCTCGAACTGCTGCAGTTTGCGATGCAGGGTGAAGCCGTCGCGAGCGGTTCGTTGCACGTCGACAATATCGCACCGTCGCTCTATGGCGGGCTCGTGCTCACTGTCGGCATCGATCATCCACGCGTCAAGCAGATACCGGTGCCCTCCGGTGTGCAGGCCGTGATCGTGCATCCGCACATGTTCCTCGCCACACGGGAAGCGCGGGCCCTCCTGAACAAGAGCGTCGCCCTTTCGGATTTTGTCTGGCAGACCGCAAACCTCGCCGGTTTCATCTCGGGCTGCTACACGAACGATCTGGATCTCGTGCGCGCCTCGTTCGAAGACGTCGTGATCGAGCCACAGCGTCAGGCCCTGATTCCCGGGTTCGGTGAGGTGCGTGCGGCCGCCATGGAGGCCGGCGCGCTGGGATGCTCGATCTCCGGCGCAGGTCCCACGATGTTCGCCTGGAGCCGCACGGCGAGCGCCGGTGCCGTGCGCGCCGCCATGGTCGCCGCGTTCAAAGCTCGCGGGATCGAGACTGACCACTGGGTCGTCGACATCGCAAACCGCGGCGCCCGCATCGAGGCCACCTGACACTCATGCAATACCGCAGTACGCGGGGTGAGAGCCCCGCTGTGTCGTTTTCGGAAGCATTGCTCGCAGGTCTCGCGCCCGACGGCGGGCTCTATGTGCCGACGGAGTGGCCGCAGTTCGCGCCCGGGGATTTCACAGCGGGCGCAAGCCTCGCTGCGGCTGCGCGCACGCTCATCGCACCGTTCACGGCAGGCGACATGCTTGCAGCGGCGCTCGATGAGATCACTGCAGAGGCGTTCAATTTTCCCGCGCCGCTCGTACCGGTCGGGCAGGCCGACTACTCGGTTCTCGAGCTGTTTCATGGGCCGACTGCGGCCTTCAAGGACTTCGGCGCGCGCTTTCTTGCGGCATCGCTGGCGCGCCTGCGGCCGGCGGGAGCGAGGCCGCTCGAAATCCTGGTCGCGACTTCGGGCGACACCGGCGGAGCCGTCGCGGCGGCCTTTCACCGCCGGCCAGGCATCCGCGTGGCAGTGCTCTATCCCGAGGGCCTCGTCTCGCCTGCGCAGGAGCAGCAACTGACCTGCTGGGGCGACAACGTGCGATCTTTCGCCGTGCAGGGCAGCTTCGATGACTGCCAGCGACTCGTGAAAGCGGCCTTCGTGGACCCCGCGCTGCGCGCTGAACTCGATCTGTCGTCCGCGAACAGCATCAACCTCGGTCGGCTCCTGCCGCAGGCTGCCTACCATGCAGCGACGGCGCTCGCGGTCTGGCGCAGGGAAGGGCGCCCGGCGTCGTTCGTGATTCCGAGCGGCAACCTTGGCAACGCACTCGCCTGCATCTGGGCACGCCGCGTCGGCCTCCCGATCGGTGACATCGTGCTGGCACACAATGCGAATCGCACGGTGTCCGACTACCTGTCCGGCCAGCCGTGGCAACCGCGCCGGAGTATCGCTACGCTTGCTTCCGCCATGGATGTCGGCGATCCGAGCAATATGGAACGCCTGCAGTCGCTCTACCCGGAGTTCGCAGTGCTCAAGTCGGCTGTCACTGCCGAAGTGGTCGAAGACGGCGCGATCCGCCGGCGTATCGCTGCGGATCACGCCGCTTACGGCAGGATATGGTGCCCTCACACCGCGACGGCGGCCGAAGTGATGGCCCGCATGCCCGCCGCGCGCAAGCTGGCCAGCGCCTGGGTGATCGTGGCAACCGCGCACCCGGCGAAGTTTCGCGAGATCGTCGAGCCTTTGATCGGCCGCGCGGTGCCGATACCCGATTCCCTCGAGCGACTCCACGAGCGCCCGTCATCGAAGGAGCCACTCGCTCCGCAGCTCGAGGCGCTGCGGCGGGCGCTGCTTGCCGAGGCCCACTCGACCGGGGCGCCGTCATGAACCCTCTGCCTGCCACGCCCATTCTCGTCGGCCTCGTGCTGGGCGGCGTCGCCATCGGCCTCGTTGCGTCCTGGGTCTGGCGCTGGTGGCGCCTGCGCCGCGCGCGGCGCCGGCTCGTGCTTGCGATTACCTCGACCGGATTCGAGCATCTGGCAGACGTGCTCGTGCCGGACGGCAACGGCGCCACTTACCACGTCGATTTCCTGGTGCTGACTGCGCGCGGCATTCTGGTCGTCGATTTGCGCGACGTCGCCGGGAATATCTTCGGCGGCGATCAGATGACGGACTGGACCGTGATGAACGGGTCGTCGCGCCACACCTTTGCAAATCCGCAGGGCGCCCTGTACGACCGGATTGCCGCGGTCAAGGCGCTCAGTGGCGAGGTACCCGTGGAAGGGCGCATCGTCTTCACCAGCAGGGCGCGCTTCCCAAAAGGCCTGCCCAAGTGGACCGTGCCGGTGGACACGCTGCGCGCAGACTTCCCACCCGCGGATCGCGGCCTGTTCGAGTCGGTACTGACCCACTACCGCGCCGGCTGGACAGCGCTGCGGGCGGCCGCCGCGCCAAGTCCGTTGGGGAAACCAAGGCCCATTTGAACGAAGCGCCCGCGGGCCGGCATGCGCCTCCCGCAGTCAGCTGCTTGCAGCCGGCAGGCAGAACAATTGCCGCACCGCTCTGGTCGTATGCGCTGCAAGTTCAGCGAGCGTTTCGCCGCGCGCGCGGGCAACGGCTGTCGCAATATGCGGCAGGTGCATCGGCTCGTTGCGCCGCGAGGCCGGCCTGGGCGACAGGTCGCGCGGCAGCAGGTAGGGTGCGTCTGTCTCGAGCATCAGCCGGCCGGCCGGTATCTGCGCCACGAGCGGTACGAGGTGCCGGCCGCGTCGCTCATCGCAGATCCAGCCCGTCATGCCGATCGCGAGATCAAGCTCGAGGTAGCACTCGAGTTCGGCGCGCTGCGCCGTGAAGCAATGCGCCACGCCACCCGCAAGCGCGGCGCGGTGCTCGCGCAGGATCGCGGCAAAGTCGTCATGTGCATCGCGCTGATGCAGGAAGACCGGCTTGCCGACCCGGGCTGCGAGGACGAGCTGGCGCTCGAACGCCCGCCGCTGCGCCTCGCGCGGCGAGAAATCGCGGTAATAGTCGAGGCCACATTCGCCGACTGCCACGACCTCGGGTGCCAGCGCGAGGTCCGCGAGCAGCGCTTCAGCAGGCTCGTCGAGCTCCAGCGCGTGATGCGGATGAATGCCGGCGGTGGCAAAGAGGCGGCCGGCGCGGGCGCGTGCAAGTTCGATCGCCTCTCTGCTGCCCGCAAGGCTCGCGCCCGTGACCAGCATCTGCGCAACTCCCGCCGCGCGCGCACGCGCGATCACCGTATCACGGTCGCTGTCGAAGCTGTCGTGGGTGAGGTTCGCACCGATGTCGATGAGCTGTGGGGGCGCTGTGCTATCGTTGTTCACGGTCGTTCGTCCATTCTCGTCATCCAGCGTCCCATATGATTCGTCGCAGCCTGTCGGTCGTGGTTCCGCTGCTGTTCGCGGCCGGAATCGTCATGGCGGTGGAGTGGAGTGACGTCGAGGGTCGCATCCAGTACGCCTGGTACACTGAAGACACGCGTGCATTGCGCGGCGTGCTCGCTTCGCTCGAGGGTGGCGTGAGCGACGACCCGTTGCAGGCCTACTATCTCGGGTTCGGACAGTATCGCCTTGCGCTTCTCGGGCTTGGGCGCGCCAGGGAGGCGGCCGCAAAGGCTGCCGAAAACTGCGTCGACCATCTCGCGGCTGCCAACGAAGCGCGCCGGGATTTCGCCGACGCGCTCGCCCTGCAGGCTGCCTGCCAGGGCCTCGTCGCGTCGCTCAAGGCGTGGAAGGCGCCGTTGCTCGCACCACGCAGTGCGTCGCAGCTCGAGCGTGCACTGCAGCTCGCGCCACGCAACCCGCGCGTGTTGCTGCTGGCGGCGCTCGCTGACGGCGACAGCGAGCGCGCCTACGGAAGCTTGCGCAAGGCGGTCGCCGCTTTCGAGGAGGAACGACGGGGCACCGCATCGCTTCCGGCCTGGGGTGCGCCGGAAGCCTACCTGCAACTCGCGCGTCGCCAGCTGGAGCGGGGCGACTCGACGGTAGCGCGCAGTACGCTCGAGCGGGCATTGCTGCTCGCGCCGGACTTCGGGCAGGCGAAGCGCTTCATGGCGACGATCACGGCAGGTTAGCAGGATGGTCGTGCTCGCCTTTGCGTTCCGGGTCGCGTGTTGGGTGCCTGGCGTCACAGTGCCCTGAGGGCGCAGCAGAGCGCCGCGACTTCCGCCGGCTCCTGGTCCCAGGACGCCACGAACCGCGCTTCACCGGACCTGCTCGCACCCCAGTCGTAGAATTCAAAGCCCTGTGATCGCAGCTTCGCCTTGCCGCTTGTGCCAAGGCGCGCGAAAACCTCGTTCGCTTCGACTGTCTCGAGAAGTGCCGAGCCGCAAGCGTCGCCGATCTGCCTCGCGGCGCTGTTGGCCCGCGCGGCGTTGCGACGCCACACGTCGCCCGAGACATAGGCCAGCAACTGGGCCGAGACGTAGCGCGACTTCGAAAGCAGGTGGCCCGCGCGCTTGCGCCGCAGCTCGAAATCGCGCACGAGTTCCGGGCGAAAAAACACGACGGCCTCGGCGGCGAGCCCGCCGTTCTTCGTTGCGCCAAAGGACAGCACGTCCACGCCGGCCTGCCAGGTGATCGCCGCAGGGCTGCACCCGAGTGTCACGAGCGCGTTGGCGATGCGGGCACCGTCCATGTGCAGGAGGAGATGGCGCGCATGCGCGCGTTCGGCGAGCGCGGCGATCTCGGCCGGACCATAGACTCTCCCGAGTTCCGTGGCCTGCGTGATGCTGACGGCAGTTGGCTGCACCGTGTGAACCGATGCCGGCATTGACTCGAGCGCCCGCTCGAGCGTGGCAGCGTCTATTTTCGCGCCCGCACCTGCCAGCGGCACGAGCCGCAAACCGCCACTGAAGAACTCGGGCGCCCCACACTCGTCGCGCACAAGGTGCGCGTCCTCGTGCGCAAAGACCGCGCCGTACGGAGGCACGAGCGTGGCGAGCGCGAGTGCGTTGGCGGCCGTGCCGGTCGTGACCGGGAAGACAGCGACAGGCGCCCCGAAGAAGCGCCCGAACGCCTCGGCGAGCGCCTGTGTCCAGCGATCGTCGCCGTAGCTGCGCGTGGGGCCGGCGTTGGCATCGTGGATCGCGTCGAGCAGCTCGGCGCACACGGTCGCGTTGTTGTCACTGTAGAAGCGCAAGATTCCGCCCGTCTCAATCCGTACGCCACTTGAACGACCACGCGCCAAAGGCGAGGAAGACGAACGTCGTGGACGCCAGATAGACAAGGTGGGACGCGATCGCGACCAGGCCCGCACCGTCGATCATCACCGCGCGGGCGGCATCCAGGATGTGCGTCAGCGGAAAGAGCTGTGCGACGAACCGGATCCAGTCAGGTGAGCCTTCGAGCGAGAACCACACGCCCGACAGCAGCATCATTGGCCAGGTGAGCGTATTGAGGAGACCGCCGACCAGCTCATCGCTCGTGAAGCGCGCCGCGATCGTAAGTCCGAGCGCGATCATCGACAGGGCGCCGAGCGTCGCGATCGCGAGCAGCAGCAGCGGGTTGCCCTCCGAATGGAAGCCGATCACGAGCCCCGCGCCCACGTAGAGGATCGTGGTTACCACGAGAATGAGGCCGAGGCGCGACAGCACCTGGGCGGCGAGAAACTCGAAGGCCGTGATCGGCGTCGCGTTCAGGCGCTTCAGGAAGCCGCTCTTGCGGTAGCGCAGTACGACATAGCCGACGCCGAACAGGCAGCTGAACATCATGTTCATGCCCAGGATGCCCGGGAAGAGCCAGTCGACGTAACGCACCGCCTGCCCGCTTACGGGCTGGCGCGTCGCGGTGGGATCAGACTGCAGCAACAGGCGCTCGGCGACATAACCCTTCGGCGAGTCTGCGTTGACCCAGTAGCGCGTAGCCCCCGCCCGAAAGTCGATGAGCAGGTCGAACTGGTGGCGCGCCACCTTGCGACTCGCAGCAGCAGGATCGTCGACGGGGACGAAATCGACGAAGCGTTCAGACATGAACGGGTGATGCACGCTGCCCAGGTCATCGGTCAGCACCGCGACCTTGAAGAGGGCGCGTTCCGGACCACCGAACACGAAGCTCATGCCGACGATCAGCAGGATCGGCAGCAGCAGCGTGAAAATGAGCGAGCCGCGGTCGCGCAGGAACTCGAGATTGCGCGCATGCCAGACGGCGAGCAGCCTGCGGATCACGGCCGCAACTCCTTGCCCGTGAGCTCGAGGAACAGGTCCTCGAGGTTCGGCGGGCGGATACGCAGGTTCCTGAGGGGTACATGCGCAGCGAGCAGCGCCTTCAGCGTACCGTCGAGGTCGTCGGTCGTGATCTCGACACGATCGGCTCCCTCGATCACACGCAGTGGCAGTTCGCGTGCAGCCGCCACGAAGTCCTCGCGCGGCAGTTCGATCAGCACGTCGTCGAAGTGCTCGGCGAGCAGCCGGCGCGGGGCGCCGCGCGCAATGATGCGGCCGCGATCCATGATCGCGATGTCATCGCACAGGCGCTGCGCCTCCTCCATGTAATGGGTCGTAAGGATTATCGTGCGCCGCCGCGCCTTCACCGCTTCGATCAGCGCCCAGAAATTGCGCCGCGCCTGGGGATCGAAGCCCGTGGTCGGCTCGTCGAGAAAGAGAATGGTGGGATCATTGACGAGGGCGACTGCGAGCAGCAAGCGCTGCTGCTGGCCACCCGAGAGCTTGCGGTTGTCGCGATCGGCGAGCTTCTGCAGCGAACACAGTCGCAGCAGTTCGTCGATGTCATAGCCCTGCGGATAAAGGCCGCGAAAGAGCTTCAGGGTCTGACGCACGGTCAGAAAGTCCTGCAATGCAGTCTTCTGGAAAAGTATGCCGGCGTCGTCGCGGAACCGGCCGCCGAGAGGCTCGCCGCGATAGCGGACTTCGCCCGAGGAGGCCGGAAGTATTCCCTCCATGATCTCGACGGTAGTGGTCTTGCCGGCGCCGTTTGGCCCAAGCAGCCCGAAGCAGCAGCCTTCCCCGACTTCGAAAGACACGCCGTCGACGGCAGTCACTCGCGGGTACAACTTGACGAGATTGCGGACTTCGAGGAGCGGCGTCACGCGCTCATGCTATCCGATCGGCTGATATCATGGCAGCGGCAATCCCATGACCGACACGACCGGCACACAGCATTCGTTGTTCGATGCACGCGAGACTGCGGCCACGTTCACCGTGCGTCACAGCCGCCGGGCACGGCGCCTGACCGTGCGTGTCTTCGTCACCGGTCGCGTCGAGGTTGTGGTGCCGCCGCGTACGCCGGAGCGCATGGTCCGCGACTTCGTGTCGCGTCACCGCGAGTGGATCGCGACGCGCCGCGAACGCGCGCGACGCGATCGACCGCCACCGGCCATCTTTCCACCCGCAGTGATCGAATTGGCCGCGTTTGCCGAGTGCTGGTCACTGCACATGAGGCCGGGGCGCGGCCGGTTGCAGTTCGTGACGGTTGCCCCGGGTGCGCTGCAAGTCCACGGCGACGCGCCGGACGGCGAGCTGCGACGCCTGCTGCGGGCCTGGGTGAGGAGGCGATCCGCCGCGCGGCTCGGGCCCTGGCTCGAGTCGCTCGCGCGCGAGACGGGCCTCGGCTACGGACGCATGGTGGTGCGTAGCCAGCGGACGCGCTGGGGGAGTTGCTCCAGCCGCGGAACCATCAGTCTGAACGCAAATCTCGCGTTCCAGCGCCCCGCGGTCGTACGCTACCTCTTGCTGCATGAGCTTGCCCACACGCGATACATGAACCATTCCTCCCGTTTCTGGAACCTCGTGGCCGCGTTTGCACCGGACTGGCATGCGCTCGATCGCGAACTTTCGCAGGGCTGGCGTCACGTGCCGGCCTGGATGCGCGACGATGGCGACTGAGCTCCCGCCGACCTGTCCGTTCGCGCCAAGCGAGCGCGTCGATCTCTCGAAGGAAAACATCCACGAGGACCTCGACGTATCGCAGTCCTACGGCGGCTATCTCGAGCTCGCCAAAGTCCTCGGCGCACAGCATCCGAACTCGCGCGAACACGATGAGATGCTGTTCATCGTCGTGCATCAGGTCTCGGAACTGTGGATCCGGCTCCTGCTGCACGAGCTGGCGGGTGTGCTTGCCTGCGTGAAGAAGGATGACCTCGACTCTTCGTTCAAGATGTTCGGGCGTATCGCGCGTATCCAGGTGCAACTGCTCGCCGTGTGGGACGTGGTCGCGACCATGACACCGGCGGACTACTCGGCGTTTCGTAATTCGCTCGGGCGGGCTTCTGGCCTCCAGTCGATCCAGTACCGTCTGCTCGAATTCAGGCTCGGCAACAAGAATGCCGACTACCTCGCGGTCCATCAACGCGATCCGGCAGCGATCAAGCTCCTGCAACGCACGCTGGCGGCGCCGTCGCTGTACGACGAGACCCTGCGGCTGCTGTCGCGCCGCGGCTATGGCGTGCCGGATGAGTACCTCGTGCGGGACTTCTCGCAGCCTTATCGCGCGAACAAGCAGGTCGCGGGCGCATGGCTCGGCGTTTATCACAATGCCACCAGGGACTGGGATCTCTACGAGCTCGCCGAATGCCTGATCGACGTCGATCACAAGTTCCAGTCGTGGCGCTTCCAGCACATGAAAACGGTGGAGCGCATCATCGGCTACAAGCCCGGTACCGGCGGCACGGGCGGCGTGTCCTATCTCGCCAAGGCGCTCGAACTCAGGTTCTTTCCGGAGCTGTGGCAGATCCGTACGTCGATGTGACGGGCGCGGGCGGCTTGCGGCGCTGCCGATGCCAGACCCGCCAGCCGAGCAGTGTCGCGATGATTGCCGCGTAGATGAGCGGCTCGGTCACATCCCGCTTCACCTGCCAATAGAAGTGCCAGGCCGCCAGAATCGAGATCGGGTAGATGAGCCGATGCAGCGTCTGCCAGCGCCGCCCGAGCCGCCGCATCATCCGTTGGGTAGAGGTCGCCGCGAGCGGGATCAGCAGCACGAGCGCCACGAAGCCGATCGTAATGTAAGGCCGCTTCGTGATGTCCTTGACGATCATCGCGACATCGAGGCCTCGATCGAGCACGAGGTAAACCGCAAAATGCAGCAGTACATAGAAGAACGCAAAAAGGCCCAGCATTCTGCGCAGGCGCAGCAGCTGCGGCTGGTGCGCGCTCCTTGCGACCGGCGTGACCGCGAGCGTGAGGCACAGCAGGTTGAGCGCCGTCTTGCCACAGGTCAGCAGCAGGTCTTCCACGGGATCGGTGCCGAGTCGCCGCCCCGCGATGCCAAACCCGCCGGCGAGCATCAGGAGCGCCGGTGTGAGTGCGGCGATGAAAGCCAGCGGCTTCCAGAGGTAGCGATAGCGCTTTGCGACGGTCATCGCCCGGGTCGCACCGACATCAGAACCAGCGGCGCAGATTCATGCCGCGATAGAGTGAGGCAACCTCGGCGGCATAACCGTTGAAAGGCAGTGTCGGCCGCGTTGCCTCGAAAAGCCCTGCGCCGATCCGGCGCTCGCTCGCCTGGCTCCAGCGCGGGTGTTCAACCGCGGGGTTCACGTTCGCGTAGAAGCCGTATTCGTCGGGTGCGGCGCTGTTCCAGGACGTGGGTGGCTGGCGCTCGGTGAAGCGGATCGCGACGATCGACTTGATGCCCTTGAAACCGTACTTCCAGGGCACGACGAGCCGCAGGGGCGCACCATTCTGGTTCGGGAGCACGCGCCCGTACAGGCCGACGACCAGAAAGGTGAGCGGATGCATCGCCTCGTCCATGCGCAGCCCCTCCACGTACGGCCATTCAAGCCAGCCGGCGCGCTGGCCCGGCATCTGCTTCGGATCGCGCAGCGTCGTGAACGCGACATACTTTGCCTTCGAGGTCGGCCGGAAGCGCTTCAGGAAATCCGCGAGCGGGAAACCGACCCACGGGATCACCATCGACCAGCGCTCGACACACCGCAGGCGGTAGACACGCTCCTCGAGGGGATGCGGCTTCAGGATGTCCTCGAGCGTGAACACGCCGGGCGTCTCGACTTCGCCGGAAATCGCGACGCTCCATGGGCGGGTGCGCAACGCATGCGCGCGTCGCTGCGGGTCGGCCTTGTCCGTACCGAATTCGTAGAAATTGTTGTAGGTGGTGATGTCCTCAAAGCTCGTCAGAGGCTCGGCTGCAGAAAAGCGCGCATTGCGCGCGGCCTCGAGAGCGGGAAGCGTCGCGGCTGCGGCGGTCGCTGTGCCGGCCTTGCCCGTGAGCATGAGCGCCATGGTGCTGGTCAGCAGGCGACGCCGATCGAAGTAGGCCACCTCGGAGGTCAACTCGGAGGGCGCCGGAAGAGCTTGCGGTTTCAACAGGTTGCGAATCATACCTCGAGTCACCTCAGGGACGGCGCGCGCTCGCTACCGAAGCTTGTCCAGCTTGGAGCGCAGCGGGGGGCGCCATGTTCCCCGCCAGTCGACGCTTTCGATGCCCAGCGCCGCTGCCGCGGCCCGTGCTGCTCGCGAGCCGTTCACAAGCACCCCTCGAGTGGCGAGGCGCAGATGCGGCAAATCGGATGCGCTGTTGCCATACGCGACGATGGCCAGATCCCCGTACCGTTCGCGCAGCCCGGTGAGGCGGCGCGCCTTCTCCTCACCGCGGCAGTTGGCGCTCGCCAGGGCGCCATCGAGCACTTCGCCCCGCCAGGCGACGTCGGTGCAGATCGTGTGCGTGAAGCCGAGCTGCCGCGCGAGTGCGGGGACATAGAGGTCGACGCTTGCAGACATCAGCACGAGCGTGTCGCCGTGCCCTTGATGCCGCTCGATGCTGGCGACTGCCTGTGCGAAGAGTTCGCGTGCGATCACGCGCGGCAGATAGTGCGCATTCCACGCCTCGATCGAAGTGCGGGGCTCGCCGGCGAGGGTGTGGCGCAGCAGGGCGGACTTCAGCCGGCCGCGATCGCGCCCGCCAAACACGTACACGCAGGCAGCGGGCAGCACACGCAGCAGCCGCGCAAGGCGCCACGGCCGTTGCGCCAGATAGTGGACGACGTACGGAAAGAGCGTATCGCGACGTGTGATCGTGCCGTCGAGGTCGAAGACAGCGATCACACGCGCGTTGGCGCTCATCAGGCGGCGCGACCGGCCCCTGCAAGCTGTCGCAACACGTACTGCAGGATGCCGCCGTGGCGGTAATAGTCACGCTCTTTTGGCGTATCGATGCGCACACGGGCGTCGAAGGTGATCGGCTTGCCACCCTTCTCCGGGGTTGCCACGACCTTCACTGTCTGCGCGGCTGCGTCCGCCACGCCGCTGATGTCGATCACTTCCCTGCCTGTGAGGCCGAGGCTCTGCGCGCTTTGCCCCGCGGGGAACTGCAGTGGCAGCACGCCCATGCCGATCAGGTTTGATCGGTGGATGCGCTCGAAGCTCTCGGCGATCACGGCCTTTACGCCGAGCAGCATCGTGCCCTTGGCCGCCCAGTCGCGCGAGGAGCCTGAGCCGTACTCCTTGCCCGCGAGCACCACCAGGGACGTGCCATCAGCCTTGTAGCGCACTGCTGCGTCGAAGATGCTCATCTGCTCACCGGTCGGCAGGTGGATCGACACGCCGCCTTCCGTGCCCGGCGCGAGGAGATTGCGCAGACGGATGTTTGCGAAAGTACCGCGCATCATCACCTCGTGATTGCCGCGGCGAGAGCCGTAAGAATTGAAGTCAGCAGGCTTGACACCTTCGCCCATCAGGTAGCGCGCGGCGGGGCTCGACTTCGAGATATTTCCCGCCGGTGAGATGTGATCGGTCGTGACCGAATCGCCGAGCAACGCCAGCACGCGTGCTCCCCTGATATCGCGCACTTCGCCAGGATGCATCGTCATCCCGTCGAAGTAGGGCGGATTGCGTACGTAGGTGGACTTCGCGTCCCAGTGGTAGATCTTGCCGGTCGGTGTCTTGATGCCCGCCCAGTTCTCATCGCCCTCGAAGACACTGCCGTAACTCTTGCGGAACATGCCCGAATCGATCGCGGCACGCACTGTGTCGGCGACTTCCCGATCGCTCGGCCAGATATCCTTCAGGTAGACCGGCTTGCCGTCCTGGTCCTCGCCGAGCGAGTCCGTCGCAAGGTCGATGTCGAGTGTGCCTGCCAGCGCGTAGGCGACGACGAGCGGCGGGGAGGCGAGGAAATTCATCTTCACCTCGGGATGGATGCGCCCCTCGAAATTGCGATTGCCGGACAGCACCGAGCACGCGACGATGTCACCCGCGGTCACAGCGGCGGAAATTTCCGGCCGCAGCGGGCCCGAGTTGCCGATGCACGTCGTGCAGCCATAACCGACGAGATAGAAGCCCGCCAGCGCGAGATCGTCGAGCAGTTGCGCCTTCTGCAGATAGTCGGTGACGACGCGTGAACCCGGTGCGAGACTGGTCTTGACCCACGGCCGCGCGGTGAGGCCGCGCCTTGTGGCGTTGCGCGCGAGCAGGCCCGCGCCGATCATCACGTAAGGGTTCGAAGTGTTGGTACAGCTCGTGATCGCGGCAATCACGACGGCGCCGTCCTTCAGCTCGAAGCTTTTGCCGTCAATCGAGACCCCGGCGACGCCGGCAGCGCCAGTCTTCTTCGCGCGCTCTGCCGCCATCGGCTGCAGCGCCTTCTGGTAGGCGCCCTTCGCGGTTCGCAGTGGCACGCGGTCCTGCGGGCGCTTCGGACCCGCGAGACTCGGCTCGACGCTCGCGAGGTCGAGTTCGAGCACGTCGGTGTACTGCGCGGCCGCCTGGCCGTTCTCGCGCCACAGGCCCTGCGCCTTCGCGTACGCTTCCACCAGCGCAATCTGCTCCTCCGTGCGGCCCGAGAGACGCAGGTAGCGCACCGTCTCCGCGTCGATCGGGAAGATCGCACAGGTGCTGCCGAACTCCGGCGACATATTGCCGATCGTCGCGCGATCGGCAAGCGGCAGGTTCGCAAGGCCGTCACCGAAGAACTCGACGAACCTGTCGACGACACCCTTCTTGCGCAGCATCTCCGTCACAGTGAGCACGAGGTCGGTGGCCGTCGCGCCAGGCTTGAGGCTGCCGCTCAGCTTGAAGCCGATGACTTGCGGGATGAGCATGGGAATCGGCTGGCCCAGCATCGCGGCTTCGGCTTCGATGCCGCCGACGCCCCAGCCGAGCACGCCGAGGCCGTTGATCATCGTGGTGTGCGAGTCGGTGCCCACCACGGTGTCGGGGTAGGCGACGCGCTGCTCGCCGCGCGCCGTGTCGAAGACCACGCGGCCGAGATACTCGAGGTTGACCTGGTGGACGATGCCGGTGTTGGGCGGCACGACCTTGAAATTCTCAAAAGCGGTCTGACCCCAGCGCAGGAACGCATAGCGCTCGCCGTTCCTCTCGAACTCGATGCGGTTGTTTTCCTCGAGCGAGAGCGGCGTGCCGTAGGAGTCGACCTGCACGGAGTGGTCGATCACGAGTTCGGCGGGCGCGAGCGGATTGACCTTCTGCGGATCGCCGCCGAGCTTCGTGATCGCCTCGCGCATCGCGGCGAGGTCGACGACACAGGGCACGCCCGTGAAGTCCTGCATGATCACGCGCGCCGGCGTGAACGAGATCTCGTGTGAGGGCGCGGCTTGCGGGTCCCAGGCGAGCAGGGCCTCTATATCCCTGCGTGTCACATTGACACCATCTTCGAAGCGCAGCAGGTTCTCGAGCAGGATCTTGAGGGAATAGGGCAGCCGCGCCACCTTGTCCTGCGGCAGCGCCGCGAAGGAGCAGATTTCGTAGCTGCGTTGTCCCACGGCGAGCTGCGCGCGCGCCTTGAAGCTGTCGGTCATCGTGTTCTCCGCGACGGGAAGGTAAGGCTGGAAAGAACCGCTAATTATAGCGATCGCAGGCCCGTTGCGCGACTCAGGCGGACGCCGCGCCTGCTGTCAGCCCGCCGCATTTTCCGGCAGCGGAATCACCCGAAATCCACACAGTTTCACTTCGCGCGAAAGGTAATGATCCTTGCATTCCTCATCGCTGCACAGGTCGGTCGACAGGTACTTCTTGTTGTCGTCGCAGAAGACGGTGGTGACCATGGCCTCGCGCCCCTGCTCATGTGCAATCCCGATCGCACCGATGAAGTTCGCACCGGAGCTGATGCCGACCGCGATGCCGAGTTCGCTTGCCAGGCGCTGTGCCATGCAGATGGCGTCGCCGTCCCAGACATCGACGATGCGGTCGAGTTCCCTGAGCCGCACGATGGAAGGAACGAATTCGTCACTGATTCCCTGGATGCGGTGCCGTCCGACCTTGGTGCCCGTTCGCAGCGTCGGCGAATTGGCAGGCTCGAGCGGATGCACGGCGACGCCGGGCACACGCTCGCGCAGCAGCCGGCCGACGCCCATCACGGTGCCGCCGGTGCCGACTCCGGCGACGAAGGCAGTCGGCGGCCGTTCGAGCTGGGCCAGAATCTCCGGCCCGGTCGTGTCGAAGTGCGCCTGGACGTTTGCGTCGCTGTCGAACTGTCGGGGCCGGAAAACGCCCGGGGTCGCCTCCGCGTGTTCGTCTGCCATGCGGATGCTGCCGAGGAAGCCTCCCTGTTCGTGTGATACGGGAATGACCGCAGCGCCGAGACTCTGGATCACGAGCACGCGCTCGCGGCTCATCCAGTCCGGCATGTAGATGCGCACGGGGTGGCCGAGCGCACGGCCCATCGCGGCGAATGAGATGCCGGTGTTGCCGCTCGTCGCCTCGGCGATCTCGGCGCCGGGTTCGATGGCGCCTTCTGCGTAGGCGCGCTCGAGGATGTGCAGCGCCATGCGGTCCTTGATGCTGCCGGTGAAATTGAGCGCCTCGTATTTGGCGTAGATATGGTGCGTGCGACCCCGGAACTCGCACTCCACCTCGATCAAGGGCGTGCGGCCGGTGAGACGCTTCAGGGCAGACAGGCGTGCGGGCAGGTTCCTGGCGATCGACATATGTTCATCCGGACGTGAATTCGATGACTCCGCCGCCGAGGCAGCGCGTGCCTTCGTAAAGAACAGCGTACTGGCCGGGTGTCACGGCGCGCTGATCCAAGTCAAACTCGAGTCTGGCACGGCCGTTCGCCAGCGGCATCACGTTGACCGCCTGGTCCGCCTGGCGGTAACGCACCTTCGCCTTCGCCTGGAAGGGTGCGACGGGTGCTGGAGCGAGCCAGTGCATCGGGCCGGTGACCAGCGCTCGCGACAGCAGCAGCGGGTGATCGTGACCCTGCACGACCATGAGCGAGTTGCGCGCGCGATCCTTGCGTGCCACGTACCAGGCGCCTTCCACATGCCCCGCACGCCCGCCGACCTCGAGGCCGCCACGCTGACCAAGCGTGTAGAACGCGAGCCCATGGTGGATTCCGACGCGCTCACCCGCCGGTGTCTCGATCGGGCCCGGCGTAGCGGCGATGTAGCGTGACAGGAACTCGCGAAAGGGGCGCTCGCCAATGAAGCAGATCCCGGTGCTGTCCGGCTTGTCGTAGACAGGCAGGCCTGCAGCGCGCGCGCGCGCGCGCACTTCGTCCTTCGGAAGAGCGCCGATGGGGAATTCGATGCAGGCAAGCGCTGCACGCTCGATGGAGTGCAGGAAGTAGGACTGATCACGCGACGGGTCGCTGCCCTTGTGAAGTTCCGGGCCGTCGCCAACGTGGAGCTGCGCGTAGTGACCCGTTGCAAAACGGCCGGCTCCAAGCCGTCGCGCATGCGCGAGGCAGACGCCGAACTTGATCTCGCGGTTGCAAAGCACGTCGGGATTGGGAGTGCGCCCAGCCTCGTACTCCGCAAGAAAGTGCGCGAAAACCCGGTCGCGGTACTCGCGCGAAAAGTCCACCCGGTGCAGGGGTATGCCAAGCACGCCGGCGACCGCGCGCGCATCCTGGAAGTCCTGGGCGGCCGTGCAGTAGCCGTCGTCGTCTTCCCAGTTCGCCATGAAGAGCCCGTGCACCTCGCATCCGCGCTCGACCAGACGCAGCGCCGCGACGGCGGAATCCACTCCACCGGAGAGTCCCACAACGATACGGGAGGCTCGCTCGTTCACGCGCCCATTGTACGAGGCGCGTCGCGCCCGTGCGTCAGCCGACCTTGACGGCGCGCATGTGCACCGCGGTGTCGAGGTCGAGATGGGCGACCGAGTCGAGCGGCAGACGGCGTCCTGCGAGATGGTCATCAATGCAGCGCAGCACGAGCGGACTGCGCAATCGTGCGTGTGACCGGTCGATTTCGTCCCGCGTCATCCAGTGCGTGCCGACGATCCCGCGATCGAGTGGCGCGTGCGGGTCGTGATCCGAAACCTCGCCACTGAAGGCAACGCGCAGGGTGGAACGACCGGTGCGTGCGTTGCGCCAGAGATAGATTCCGAGCAGGTGGACAGGCGTGAAGCGCCAGGCGGTCTCCTCGCGAGCCTCGCGCACGACAGCCGCAAGCAGCGTTTCACGGTCCTCGACATGCCCCGCCGGCTGATTCAGCACGAGGCGCCCGCCGGCGCGCTCCTCGACCAGCAGGAACCGGCCGGCACGCTCGATCAGGGCGGCAACGGTGACTTCGGGGCGAGCGGACATGAGCTGATTATAGACGGTCGCACGTCAACGACGCGCGACGCGGTAGCCGTAGTCGGGGACGTGCGAGATCCATTGCGCATCGAAGTCGGCGAGGTGCATGCGGGCGACCGCGGAGTTGTCGAGGTCGGCGATGCCGTCCCACAAGCTGGCGTTGGCGCGATAGAGGATCGCGCGATCGTCGGCGATGATGTAGCCGGGATGCGGCTTGGGAGCATCCTCACCGAGCACGCGGATGTCTATGTAGCTCGTCAGGCGGCGACTCATCGCGACGAAACGGTGCACGTCGCGGTTCAGGCGGCTGCCATCACCGAGCAGCACGCGCACCTTCGCGAAGCTGCGGGCGAGCACGAAGCGCTTCACGATGTCGAGAAAGGGGCTCTGGTCGTAGAGATCCGGCTCGAGGTTGGGTGTGTAGATCGACATCAGGCGCTGCGCGCTGCCCGCGACAAGGATCGTCGCAGCGAGCGTCTCCTCGAGCGTCGTAACGACATTGACCTGGGGAGGTGCTTCGAGCGGCGGCAGGTCGAGACGCGGTGGTG
>Ga0073904_10000778_pt1 | contig 23195 bp, 21 predicted proteins | sample KloWWTrecipitate_FD_66668 | JGI IMG/M metagenome (GOLD analysis project Ga0073904, IMG submission 66668) | Active sludge microbial communities from Klosterneuburg, Austria, studying microevolution and ecology of nitrifiers - Klosterneuburg... | ecosystem: Engineered > WWTP > Aerobic digester >... | reverse complement strand
GTCGCGTATGCACGCCGCCTCGATCCCCGGGCACTGACACGTGCCGCGCACTGGGCGGTCGGTCTGGGCTATGCGCTGCCGGGCTCGGTGATCGCGGTCGGCGTGCTGATTCCAGTGGCCCGCATGGACAACGCACTCGCGCAGGCGCTCCACTCCAACTTCGGGTGGAACACCGGGCTGCTTTTCACCGGCACGATCGCAGCGCTGGTTTTTGCCTGCGTGGTACGTTTCATGACGGGGGCATTGCAGACAGTCGATTCAGCGCTGCACCGCGTCACGCCGCACATGGACGATGCAGCGCGCAGCCTCGGTCTGACACCTGGACGAGCGCTGCGTCGGGTCCACTTGCCTCTGCTTCGGCGCGGACTGCTGACCGCGGGCCTTCTGGTCTTCATCGATGTGATGAAGGAGCTGCCGGCCACGCTGGTGATGCGCCCGTTCAACTTCGACACACTGGCCACGCAGGCGTACACGCTGGCGTCGGACGAGCGGCTGGCCGAGGCTTCAACCGCGACGATCACCATCGTGGCCGTCGGGCTGCTGCCTCTGATCGTGCTGTGCCGGCAGATCGCGCGGGAACGGCACTAGACCTCAGCGCCAGCCAGCGCGATCGTAGACGCGCTGCGCCAGCGCGGTGTTGCCTGCCAGCTGGCCGATGGGCAGGGTGTCTGGCTTGAACGGCCCCAGCGCATCGAGTGCCGGGTTCCTGACCTGGGCCGTCTTGACCACCGGCCATTCGTTGTTGCCTTCGGCAAAGTAGGCTTGCGCGGAATCGCTGGCCAGGTACTCGAGAAACTTCACCGCCGCCTCGCGGTTCGGAGCGTGCCTCGCGATGCCGGCGCCCGACACATTGATGTGCGTGCCCCAGGTCTTCTGATTCGGCCAAACGACTCCAAGCGAGCGCACGACCTGCTGGTCTTCCGCCTTGGTCGAGCGCATCAGGCGCGCAAGGTAATAGCTGTTCGAGATGGCCACGCCGCATTCACCAGCGGCCACGGCCTTCAGTTGATCCGTGTCGCCCCCTTTGGGTGCTCGAGCGAAGTTCGCGACCAGGCCGCGCACCCATTCCTCGGTCCTGGCCTCGCCGTTGTGGGCCAGCATCGCGGCGCCCAGCGACAGGTTGTAGGGGTGGGCGCCGGAGCGCACGCAGATCTGGTTCTTCAGCCGCGGGTTGGAAAGGTCTTCGTAGGTCTGCACCCATTCCGCATTGACCGTGGCCTTGTTGTAGACCACCACACGGGCGCGCGTGGAGAACGCGGCCCATGTCGACGTGCGCAGCGCCTCCGGGATGCGTGCCTCGATCACCGCCGACTTCAACGGCTGGAACAGCCCGGCCTTGTCGGCAATCTCCAGCCGCGCGGCATCGACGGTGATCAACAGATCGGCAGGACTGCTGGCGCCTTCATTCCTGATGCGCTCCACCAGTTCCTCTTCCTTGCCATCGAGCCGGTTGACCTTGATGCCTGTCAGCCGGGTGAAATCGGTGTAGAGCGCCTCGTCGGTCTGATAGTGGCGTGCCGAATAGATGTTCAGCACGCCCTGCGCCCGAACCTGCACGCAGCCGAAAAGGACCGACATCAGGACGGCGAAGTGGGTGAACCGGAGACTATTCTGCAGAGCAATCATGATGAGAACTCGACTTGGGTGGAAGCGACACCAAAGTGTATACGAAATCATTCGCATTAAGAATAGTAGATCGCCTATCGAACAGGCACATGACTGCACTCGTGCCAGACTCGTGGCCCGTTGTTTGCTGCGCCCTGTGCGCCTCTTTGCCATGCTGACAGTCAACAAGCTCATCTCACAGGGTCGCGGACTCAGCCGCGTGCTGCTCGACCGTGCCGCCATCGTTTCCCTGGACTGGGATGTGCGACAGAAGAGCCGCTTCGATGCCACCGACTCGCAGGGCCGTGCGCTCGGCGTGTTCCTGCCGCGGGGTGCGGTGGTGCGCGGCGGCGACGTGCTGGTCGCCGAAGACGGTTCGCTGATTGCCGTGCAGGCCGCTCCACAGCCGGTGATCGTGGTCACGCACTGTGCACAACACGGATCGAGCTTCGACCTCACGCGCGCCGCCTACCACCTTGGCAACCGGCATGTTCCGCTGGAATTGAAGCCCGATCACCTGAAGCTTGAACCAGACCATGTCCTGGCCGATCTGCTGCGCCAGATGCATTTGACGGTGACTTCCACCGAAGCTCCGTTCGAGCCGGAGAATGGAGCCTATGCCCCCGCAGGCGCAGCGGCGCATGACCACGCCCATGGGCACGCACACGAATCCGGCCAGGCCCACGATCACGATCAGGGACATGACCATGCACCGTCTCCCGTGCGGGCAGCGATCCCGATCCAGGCCGGTGCGGTTCCGCACGTGCATGGCCCTGGCTGCAAGCACGATCACTGATGGCGACACGGCGCGCGCATCAGGTTCCGCGGGCCGCTCGCCGTCGCGAGCACCGGCGCGCCGCCTCCGATTCGACCCGCCTGCTCGCACCCTCGCTGCTGCAACTGATCTGGCTGGCCTCTCCGGCACTGCCGGTCGGCGGGTTCAGCTACTCCGAGGTGCTCGAAGCAGCCGTCGAGGCGGGGCTGGCTGCCACCGAGTCCGACGCACGCAACTGGCTGCTCGACCAATTGCACCTGGGGATGGCGCGCGGTGATCTGGCGCTGGTCGCGCGGGCGCACAGCGCCTGGCGACGTGGTGATGCCGCCGAGATCGCTGACTTGAACGCCTGGGTGATGACCACTCGCGAAAGCCACGAATTGCGCCAGCAGACGCAGCAGATGGGCCGCTCACTGGTCGAGTGGATGAAAAACCGGCCGGTGGAGCCGCAAGACGTCGAACTCCTGGCCGTCCTGGCTGCGCTGCGCCCGGCACCGAGCTGGCCGGTGGCGTTCGCGCTGGCAGCACAGCAAGCGCGCGCACCTGCCCGCGAATCGCTGCTGTGCTGCGCCTTCGGCTGGGCAGAGAACATGGTGCAGGCGGCGCTGAAATCGGTGCCGCTCGGCCAGTCCGCCGGCCAGCGCATCCTGAGCGCGCTCGTGGCCGAGATTCCTGACGCCGTGGACGCCGCAATGCAACTCGGCGACACCGAACGACAGGTGTGCACGCCGATGCTCGCGATCCTGTCCGCGCAGCATGAAACCCAGTATTCACGGCTGTTCCGCTCCTGAGCGGCCTCACTTCGTCAACCCACACGTCCAACGAACGTCTCGCCATGAGCCCACTGCACACCATCGCCCACCGCACCAAGAAGCTCCCGCCGCTGCGCGTCGGCGTCGGCGGGCCGGTCGGATCAGGCAAGACGACGCTGGTCGAGATGCTTTGCAAGACCATGCGCGAGCGCTATGACCTGGTGGTCGTCACGAACGACATCTACACGAAGGAAGATCAGCGCCTGCTCACCGTGTCGGGGGCGCTGCCGGCCGAGAGGATCATGGGTGTGGAGACCGGCGGCTGCCCGCACACCGCGATCCGCGAGGACGCGTCGATCAACCTCGAGGCGGTCGACCGCATGCTGGAGAAATTCCCCGACGCCGACATCGTCTTCATCGAATCCGGCGGCGACAACCTCGCTGCCACCTTCAGCCCGGAGCTGAGTGACCTGACGATCTACGTGATCGACGTGGCGGCCGGCGAGAAGATCCCGCGCAAGGGGGGACCGGGCATCACCAAGAGCGACCTGTTCGTCATCAACAAGATCGATCTGGCGCCCCATGTCGGAGCAGACCTCGAGGTGATGAAGTCGGACACGACGCGCATGCGCACGAGCGCGCAAGGGTTGCGGCCCTTCGTGATGAGCAACCTCAAGACCCGTGAGGGCCTGGCCGAGGTGATCAGCTTCATCGAAGCGAAAGGCCTGCTGACCGCAGGCTGAAGATCGGGCAACGCCTCGCCGGCCGGGCGTCAGCGCAACCGGCCCATGCCGTGCAAAGCGTGAATGGCGCCCGCGCCGATCGAGGCACCGAATCGCCTGGCCAGTCGTTCGGCCACGTTTTCCTTAGGCGTGTAGTCGATGATCTCTTCGGCCTGAACCACCTCGCGGGCCACGTAGTCGAGATTTCCGAGATGGTCAGCCAGGCCAAGCTTGATCGCTTCCTCGCCATTCCAGAACAGGCCGGAGAAGGTGTCGGGTGATTCCTTCAAGCGATCGCCCCGGCCTTCCTTGACCACCGCGATGAACTGCTGGTGGATCTGATCGAGCGTCGCCTGAAGGTAGGCGCGTTGCTTGTCGGTGAGCGGCGAGAACGGGTCGCCGATGCCCTTGTTCTCGCCGGCAGTCAGCAACCGTCGCTCGATACCGTACTTCTCCATGGTTCCCGTGAAGCCAAAGCTGTCCATCAGCACACCGATCGAACCGACGACGCTGGCCTTGTCGGTGTAGATGTCATCGGCCGCCGCTGCGATGTAGTAGGCCCCCGAGGCGCATACCTCCTCGACCACCGCGTACACCCGCTTGTTGTGCAGTGCCTTCAGGCGCCGGATTTCGTCATAGACGATTCCAGCCTGGACCGGACTGCCACCGGGCGAATTGATCCGCAGCACCACGGCGAGCGCACCGGCGTCCTCGAATGCGTTCTTCAACGCACCCACCAGCAATTCGGCGCTGGCTTCGCCATCGGCATCGATTTCGCCGCGCACCTCGACCAGTGCGGTGTGCGGCCCGGTAGGCGCTGTCGCACGCATCCGGTCGACGATCAGTGTCCAGGAGAGCACGGCGAAAACCACCAGCCACGCCAACCGGAAAAAGACCCGCCAGCGGCGCTCGCTGCGCCGGTCCTGCATGTACAGGCGAGCGAACTCCTCGGCCGCACTGTCCCACCCGCTGCGACCAGGAGGACCCGAAGTGGGGACACGCGAAGCTGACAGATCGTCGTCGGAACTCATGGAGGGCTTTCGTCAGCGCACACCTTGGCGGAGCTCAGGTCGCGGGCGCGGGTTGAGTGTCCGATGAAGGATACCAATACACCTGTTGATCGTGCTCCTCCACGCGAAGGGCCGTCAGCTGGCCCCGAGCGCAGGGACCTCCGACGCAACGTCCGTTGTTGGGGTCGTACGTGGCGCCATGGATGGAACACATGATGAATTCGCGATCCCCGTCGAGGAACTTGCCCTCCTGCCAATCCATTTCAGTCGGAACGTGAACGCAGCGGTTCAGATAGGCAACCACCCTGCCATCGAAGCGCATCACGAAGGCAGTTGCCTTCTGACGCCACTGCAGCACATCGAAGACAAAGGCATCACCGCGCTCGACAAGCGCATCGGACGCGCACAGTGGCACGGCGGAAGAATCAGGCTCAGACATGGGTTGACAACCAGGCATCGAGATCGGCCACCGAGTGGGCAATGTGCAACGGAGAAAAATCCGCAAACGACGCCGGCTCGTGCGCACCGTAGCTGACACCGACACTGGCCACCCCGGCGTTGGCCGCGAGTTGCAGATCGTGGGTGGTGTCGCCGATCATCAACGTGCGATCGGGCGCCACGCCCAGTTCGGCCATCAGTTCGTTCAACATCTGCGGGTGAGGCTTCGAGCGGGTCTCGTCGGCGGTGCGGGTCGCGTCAAACAAGCCCTTCAACTGAACCATGTGCAGCACCTCGTCGAGACCTCGCCGCGACTTGCCGGTGGCCACGCCCAGGCTGTGGTTGCGCTGGCGCAGCGCGTGCAGCATGGGCAAGGCTCCCTCGAACAGACTGAGATCGTTCTGGCGAGCGAAGTAGTGGTGGCGGTAACGCGCGCTGAGTTCGGGATACCGGTCGGCTGAGAGCCCCGGCGCCGCGTGCGCCAGCGCCTCGGTCAGTCCCATGCCGATCACGTAGCTGGCCTCGCGCAGACTGGGCATCGGTTGATCGAGGTCGGCGCAGGAAGCCTGAATGCAGCGGGCTATCAGCGCCGTCGAGTCGAACAGCGTGCCGTCCCAGTCGAAGACGATCAGATCGAAGCGGCGCAATCGGGTCATGGTTTCGGTGCCGCAGATGTCGAACGCGGCTTCAATGCATGCAGCAAAGCCGCGCATTCTGGGGGCAGCGGCGCCTGCAACTCGATCACCTCACCCGTGGCAGGGTGCAGAAACTGCAATCGCCGCGCATGCAGGAACATGCGGCCGAAGCGGGCGCCCGGGACAGCGTCGCCGCGCGCCAGCGCCCGGTTGGCAGCGAAGTCGCCGTACTTGTCGTCGCCGGCGATGGCGTGGCCTTCGTGCAGCAGATGCACCCGGATCTGGTGGGTCCGGCCCGTCTTGATGGTCACGTCAAGCAAGCTGAAGTCGTCGAAAAAGCTCACCACCTTCACCAGCGTGATCGAGCGCCTGCCATCGGAGTCGTCAGCATCCACCGTGCGCACACGCCGCTCGCCTTCGCTCGACAGGAACTTGTGCAACGGCACGTCGATGACCTTCTTCGAAGGCGGCCAATGGCCCAGCACCAGCGCCGCGTAGGTCTTGCCCGTCTCGCGCTGGCGGAATTGCTCCTGCAGCGCCAGCAGCGCCGAGCGCTTCTTGGCGATCAGGAGGAGTCCGGAGGTTTCCTTGTCCAGCCGGTGGACCAGTTCGAGGAACTTCGCGCCCGGGCGCGCCTGCCTCAGTTGCTCGATCACGCCAAAGCTGACCCCGCTGCCCCCGTGCACCGCGACGCCGGCCGGCTTGTCGACCGCGATCAGGTATTCATCCTCGAACACCACCGGGAACTCACGCCCCGGCACCGGGGCTTCGTCACTGCGTTCAGCCGAGTGCTCGGAGGTGCGCACCGGAGGCACCCGCACCTCGTCCCCGAGGCACAGGCGGGTGTCGGCGGCAGCGCGCCCCTTGTTGACGCGCACCTCACCTGACCGAATGACACGGTAGACGTGGGTCTTGGGAACCCCCTTGAGCAGTTTCAGCAGGAAATTGTCCAGCCGCTGTCCCTCGGACCCCTCGTCGACGAGCACCCGGGAGACAGCCGGCGCCGACACTGACGAGGCTGCAGGCGCGGTCGCACGCCTGGTTTTGGCCCCTATAATCGGCAGTACCACGTTTGCGCTGTAAGTGTTTGATTTTTCTGAGTTTACTCGCGCACTTGCAACGTGAAGTGGCGGTCGGGACAGGAGTTCCGGCCACCCCGTGATGCAACGCATTCAGCGTGCGGCGGGCCCCGTCCCCGAGTGACCGGGCAGTCCATCGTTGGTTGCGGCAGAGAAAACGAAGAACGAGCCTCCGAAGCACCGCTTCGGAAGTAACCAAGGTTTTCAGGTTGCAGACCGTTGCAGCAGGCCGCAGGGCCGGCTGCGTGCGGCCTGCGGCCCGCGTCCAGTGACCCTGCGGATGTCGTCTCCCCACCCACCCACCTCGCACAGGCTGCACCAGCCCCCATGGCCCCGCTTATCGGGCTGTGACCGGCTTACTTGCCTGACGTGGCCGGAAGGTGTGCGAAAGACCGGCCCCGGATGCCCACGCGCCAGCGCCCTTCCGGCGGACCGCGCGACGGCCATCCTCAGTCACCGCAGTGACCACTGACACGCAAGCGCCAACGCTGCGGTCCCGACCTCCCGGGTCGTCCGCAGTCCAGGGCGATTCCTTCTCGGCTCTCTGACGTTTCTCGTGCATCGATGAGTCGGCGCCGCCGTTTGGCGTCGACATGTTGATCGAGCCGTCGGCCCCTGGGTCGACGGCACAGGAGCACCCATGAAACGCATGTTGATCAATGCGACGCAGCCGGAAGAACGCCGGCTTGCGATCGTCGACGGCCAGAAACTGCTGGACTTCGAAACCGAGATCGAAGGGCGCGAGCAGCGCAAGGGCAACATCTACAAAGCGGTCGTGACACGCGTCGAGCCTTCGCTCGAGGCCTGTTTCGTCGACTACGGAGAAGACCGCCACGGCTTCCTGCCGTTCAAGGAGATCTCGCGCAACTACTTCCGCGAAGGCGTCGACGTGCGCACCGCGCGCATCCAGGACGCGATCCGCGAAGGCGACGCGCTGCTGGTGCAGGTCGAGAAGGAAGAGCGCGGCAACAAGGGCGCCGCGCTGACGACGATGGTCAGCCTGGCAGGCCGCTACCTGGTGCTGATGCCGAACAACCCGCGCGGCGGTGGTGTGTCGCGCCGCATCGAGGGTGAGGACCGCGAGGAACTGAAGGAAAACCTCGACCAGCTCGAGTATCCGAAGGGGATGAGCCTGATCGCCCGCACCGCAGGCATCGGCCGCACCGCTCCCGAACTGCAGTGGGACCTGAACTACATGCTCAAGCTGTGGACCGCCATCGACGGCGCAGCCAAGGCGGGCAAGGGTGCGTTCCTGATCTACCAGGAATCGTCGCTGGTGATCCGTGCGATCCGCGACTACTTCACCGCCGATGTCGGCGAGATCCTGATCGACACTGACGACATCTACGATCAGGCTCAGCAGTTCATGGCCCACGTGATGCCGGAGACAGCGCACAAGGTCAAGCGCTACCGCGACGACGCGCCGCTGTTCAGCCGCTTCCAGATCGAGCACCAGATCGAGACGGCGTTCTCGCGCACCGTCAACCTGCCTTCGGGCGGCGCGATCGTGATCGACCACACCGAGGCGCTGGTGTCCGTCGACGTCAACTCCGCACGTTCGACGCGCGGCAGCGACATCGAGGAAACCGCGACCCGCACCAACCTCGAAGCTGCCGACGAGATCGCGCGCCAGATGCGCCTGCGCGACCTGGGTGGCCTGATCGTCGTCGACTTCATCGACATGGAAGAGTCGAAGAACCGACGCGAGGTCGAGACCCGCCTGCGCGAGGCGCTGCGCCCTGATCGTGCACGGGTGCAGTTCGGCAGCATCAGCAAGTTCGGCCTGCTGGAGTTGAGCCGCCAGCGCCTGCGCCCGGCACTGTCCGAAGGCAGCCACATCACCTGCCCGCGCTGCAACGGCACCGGCCACATTCGCGACACCGAATCCAGCGCACTGCAGATCCTGCGCATGGTTCAGGAAGAGTCGATGAAGGAAAACACCGCTGCCGTCCATGTGCAGGTGCCGGTCGAAGTGACCAGCTTCCTGCTGAATGAGAAGCGCACGGAAATCACCAAGATCGAACTGAAGCAGCGCGTCACCGTGCTGCTGGTGCCCAACAAGAACCTCGAAACGCCGAACTACCGGCTCGAGCGACTGCGCCACGACGATCCGCGCCTGGAAAACCTGCAGGCCAGCTACACGATGATCGAGGAGGCCGCCGAGGAAACCGGCGTCACCCGCCGCGAGAAGACCGCACCGAAGCAGGAGCCGGTCATCAAGGGCATCCTTCCAGAGACGCCTGCCCCCGTCGCCGTGCCGAAGCCGGCACCGATCGTCACTCCAGCGCCAGCGCCGGCTCCTGTGCAGGCAGCTCCGGCAGCCGGGGGTGGGTTCTTTGGCTGGGTGTCACGTCTGTTTGGTGGGGGCACGGCAGCCCCGTCCACCAAGCCTGCTGCACAGCCGATCGCCGTGCCGGCGACGCCAAGCGATGGCAAGGGCGAGCGCGGTGACCGCGGCGCCCGAGGGGGACGCGGGGGACGCGGCAGTCGCGACGAGAAGCGCACTGATCGCGGCGGTGAAGGCCGACCGGAAGGTCGAGGCGGTGAGCGTCGTGACGGCCGCGGCGGTCGAGGCGGTCGCGGTGATCGCCCGGAGGAAGCGACTGGCAACGAAGCCGGTCTGACCGCTCGTGAAGAGCGCGCGCCGCGCCCGGACCGCGGCGAGCGACCCGAGCGGAATGAGGCTCGAAGCGAGAGCACGGGTGAAGGGCGCGAAGCCGGCCGCCGTGGCTCACGCGGCGGAAGAGGTGATCGCGCCGAGCGCGAGGCCCGCGTCACCCCGGTCGCGGAAGGCGCGCCCGATGAAGCCCAGATCGCGAATGCGTTCGTCGACACGCAGCCCGGAATCGTGCCTTCGGGCGTTGAATCCACGGAAGGTGGAGAGGTCCGCGAGGGAGGTCGCCGCCGCCGCCGCGGTGGTCGAGGCGGACGTGATCGCGATGAATCACGTGCACCTGCAGCCGACGGAGACGCGGCTGCCGAGACGGGCGCAGAACTGCAGCCCAGCCCCGACGAAGGCGCCGTCGTGAACGGTGAGCCGGCGCCCCTAGCCGACGCCGAAGGGATGGCTGCAGCCGAAGGTTCCGAAAACGGCGAACGCGATGGCCGTCGGCGCAGCCGCGGCGGACGCAATCGCCGCGATCGCGGCGAAGCTCGCCCGGAGGCGCAACTCGGGGTCGAAGGCTCTGCCGACGCAGTGGCTGATTCGGGTGAATCTGCAGCGACTGCGGCAGTACCCGAGGCGGTCGCCGCACCCGTCGCGGTTTCGTACACCGAGTCGCCGGCACCTGCACCGGAGGCGCCCCATCGTCCGGCCCAGCCGCCTGGCCCGATCGCCTTCAAGTCGCTGCTGCCTGCGGCGGATGCGGCTCCCGCGGTGATCGAGCCCGTCGAGGCACCTGAACCAACGCCGGCGGCGGAACCGACATCGGCACCCGCCGCGGCGTTCGTCCTCGAGACCGACGCCTTGCAGGCCGTGGCCGAGACCGCTGGTCTGCAATGGGTCAATTCGGATGCCGACAAGATCCGCGCTGCCCAGGAAGCCATGGCCAAGGAGGCCAAGCCGGTGCATGTGGCTCGTGCCCCGAAGCCGGTGGAGGCGATCGATGACGGTCCGCTGGTGCTGGTCGAGACCCGCAAGGACCTGTCTCAGGTCAAGCTGCCCTTCGAGAGCGACGCAGGTTCGTCAGCGACGAACTGATTCGGCCCGCGAAGCAGCAACGGCGCACCTCGGTGCGCCGTTTTTCATGGTGACTCCCGAAGTCAGGCGGGCAGGCCCTACATCAGATCAGGGCAGACGTTCCAGCGCCCGCTGGTAGGCCGGGTCGTGCATCAACTGGTCCCAGGTCAGCGGAACGGTCTGCGGCAGCAAGGCCAGCCTGCGCTGTTCGCTGTCCTGGTCGGCATGCCAGTGACCACGAGTCTGCGACGCGAGCAGGCCGTCGAGCAACGCATCGACGGCAGCGCCACCATCCACCGACTGGTTGCACAGAAGCACCAGGTCGCAGCCCGCATTCAGGGCCACCTCGGCCGCGTCGGTATAGCTCACCTCGACCCCACCGATGCGCCGCGCACCGGCCATGCTCAGATCGTCGCTGAACACCGCGCCGGTGAAGCCGAGTTGCAGGCGCAGGATCTCCTTGAGCCAGCGCGGCGAGAACCCCGCGGGGTTCGCATCGACCTTCGGATAGACGACATGGGCCGGCATGAGGCTGGCGAGGCTGGTGCTCAACCACTCGTAGGGCCGGGCGTCATCGGCGAGGATCGCCTTCAGCGAACGCTTGTCCACGGGAATCTCGGTGTGGCTGTCGGCCTTGACATGCCCGTGCCCCGGGAAATGCTTCCCGCAGTGAGACATGCCCGCACGCAGCAGCCCGTGCATCAGGCTCTTCGCCAGCAGCGTGACTACCCGAGGATCACGGTGAAATGCACGGTCGCCGATCACACCGCTGGATCCGAAATCGAGATCGAGTACCGGCGTGAAGCTGAGGTCGACACCGCAAGCGCGCAGTTCGGCCGCCAGCACGAAGCCGCTCGCGGTGGCCGAATCGGTGGCACCCATCGGATCGGTCATCCACTGCTCGCCGAGCACGCGCATCGGCGGCAGGTGGGTGAACCCATCGGTGCGAAAACGCTGGACGCGACCGCCCTCATGATCGACGCAGATGAGCACGTCGGGCCGGATCGACTTGATCTCGGCTGTGAGCTCCGTGAGTTGATGGCGGTCCTGCCAGTTGCGTGCGAACAGGATCAGCCCTCCGGTCATCGGATGCCGAAGGCGGCGCCGATCGTCGGCGTCCAGACTCAGGCCGTCGATGTCGATCACCACCGGTGCATGTGGAGTCTCGGCGCCGGGCACTTGCTTCGACAGGCGACGGCGGGCGGTGGTTCGTGTGGTTTTCATGGGCAGCTCTCGACGACCACGAAGCTGGTCGCGTAATCGGTTTCATCGGTGACGCTGACATGGGCCTTCAGCCGGCGTGCTTCGAACCAGGCGGCCAGTTCACCGTGCAAGACAACGTGGGGCTGCCCGCTCGGGAGATTCAGGATTTCGCAGGCGCGCCAAGTCATCGGCATACGCAGCCCCAGGCCAATGGCCTTGGAAAAGGCTTCTTTCGCAGAAAAACGGGTGCCCAGGTAGCGGACTCCGCGCGCCTGGACGCGCAGGCGCCTCGCAAGAAACACCTGCATCTCCTGCGGACCCAGCACCTTCTCGGCGAAACGCTCGCCGCGACGCTCGAGCGTGGCTGCGATGCGGCGCAGGTCGCAGATGTCGGTTCCGACCCCGTAGATCATGCCGAAGCGCTGGCCCGGTGCAAGCAGCGCAGGTAGTCGCGCACGGTTTCGCTCAGGCCCAGTTCCAGCGCATCGGCGATCAATGCGTGGCCGATCGACACCTCCCGCACTCCGGGCACGGCGCGCAGGAAGTCGGTCAGGTTGTTGCGGTTCAGGTCATGCCCGGCATTGAGCTGCAGGCCCTCGACCAGTGCAGCATCGGCAGTGGCGGTGTAGCCGGCCAGAACGGCCGCCTCGTCTGGCGATCCGTGCGCACGCGCGTAACTCTCGGTGTAGAGCTCCACGCGTTCGGCGGACAACTCGCGCACCGCGCGCATCGCCTGTGGCACCGGGTCCATGAAGAGGCTGACCCGCACGCCGAGTGCCTGCGCCTCGGCGATGAGCGGCGCCAGCGCATCGGCGTCCTCGGGAAAGCGCCAGCCATGGTCGGATGTGGCCTGATCCATCGCATCGGGAACGAAGGTGCACTGGTGCAGGGGCAGACCACGCCGAGTCACTTCGCGAATGACATCCATCAGGTTGTGCAACGGATTCCCCTCGATGTTGTATTCGGCCTGTGGCCAATCTCTCATCAGCTGAGCCAGATCGAAGACGTCGTGAGCGCGGATGTGGCGCTCGTCGGGACGCGGGTGCACGGTGATGCCACCCGCGCCGGCTTGCAGGGCCAGCGTGGCGGCACGGGTGACGCTGGGAATGTCGAGCGGGCGCTGGTTGCGCAGCAACGCCACCTTGTTCAGATTGACCGAGAGCGCGGTATGCCCGCGATGCGCATCGAGGCCGGTGGTGAGCAGGGGATTCATGGTGGTCGGGAGTCGGATCAAGGCCTGCCTGCGACTGGCGCAGAGCCCTGCTTCTGAGGGGACGTGTTCACGGGCGACGAGGAGAGGGATTGGAGGTCCAGCATCACCTGTCGCGTGCGCAGGGCCGGGGTGCCCAGATGATAGTGAAGCAGACCGCGCAGCAGACTCCGCCAATCGGACAGGGCCCGGGCGCACGCCTGCTGCACCGGCGCCAGGCTGCCGTGCAACAGTGCCGCCTGCACATCGATCAAGGCGGAACCCGATACCGACGGCTCGTCCGCTCGCGCGAATGCAACGCCGGCTTCCGGCAACAACGCGTAGCGACCGTCGGGATGCACCGTATCAAGCGTCGACGTGACCAGACTCAGGTCGGGCAGCACACCTGTCTGCTGCAGCAGTGTGATTTCGAATGCGCGCAGGGCCGATTGCACCCGAGTCTCATCGCGACCTGCAAGTGCGGGCAGGGTCTGCGCATAGACGTCGAAGAGCAGCGGGTGCGCATCCTGCCTGGGAAGGAGCTTCATCAGCAATTCGTTCAGGTAGAAGCCACTGAACAGCGCTGCACCGGTCAGCATCGCTGCGCCCCCGGCCCACTCGGCACCCCGGAGGGTTTGCACTTCTCGCACCGGACTGTCGCCTTGCTGCCCTTCGGAAGGCTCGGTCTTCGGGATTCGCCCGAGCGACAGCTGCACCCGCTGGAACGGCAGGAGCACCGACCGCAGCTGGGAGTAGGGCCGCTTGGCACCTTTCGCAGCGACGACCAACCGCCCCTGTTCACGCGTGAAGACGTCAAGGATCAGGCTCGATTCGCTCCAGTCGTAGCGGTGCAGCACGAAGGCCGTCAGGACCGACGGCGCCTTGGATGGCCGACGCGTGACCACTCGCTCACTCGTAGCCGTAGCTGCGCAGGTGTTCCTCGTCATCCGCCCAGCCGGAGCGCACCTTGACCCAAAGCTCGAGGAACACCGTGGCGCCCATCAGCTTCTCGAGTTCCTGCCGTGCTTCGCTGCCAATGCGCTTCAGGCGTTCACCGTTGCCACCGATGACCATGCCCTTGTGCGCCTCGCGCTCGACGACGATGCTGGCCGCGATGCGTCGCAGATTGCCCTCTTCCTCGAACCTGTCGATGACCACCGTCGAGGTGTAGGGCAACTCATCTCCCATCAGACGAAACAGCTTCTCGCGGATGATCTCGCTGGCCAGGAACTTGTCGCTGCGATCAGTCAGCGCATCCTCCTCGTAGAACCAGGGCTGCTGAGGCAGGTAGGGCTCGATGATCTTCAGCAAGCGCTGCACGTCGGCATCCTTCTTCGCCGTCAGCGGCACGAACTCGGCAAACGCATGCCGGTCCTGCATGCCCTTGAGCCAGGGCGCCAGTTCGGCGCGGCGGTGCACCGCGTCCAGCTTGTTGGCGATCAGGAACACTGGCTTCGCGTACTCGCCTGACGGCATCAGCGCCAGCACCTTCGCGTCATCCAGGCCGAAGCGCCCGGCCTCGACGACGAACAGCACCACGTCCACGTCGGCCAGCACGCTGTGCACGGTCTTGTTGAGGGTCCGGTTCATCGCCGCGGCGTAGCGGGTCTGGAAACCCGGCGTGTCGACGAAGACGAACTGCGAGTCCCCGGCGGTGCGAATGCCGGTGATGCGATGCCGTGTGGTCTGGGCCTTGGCCGAGGTGATGCTGACCTTCTGTCCGACCAGCGCGTTGAGCAGCGTGCTCTTGCCGACGTTCGGGCGACCGACGATGGCCACCAGCCCGCAACGCTGAGAAGCGGGATCACTGGCGGCAGGCGTCTCAGCGGATTCGGTCATGGACTGCAATCATTGGAAAACCTCAGGTCGGCAATTCGAGCGGAATAAGGATTCAGGACCGCAACGGGCTGCCCGGCTGGTCGTTTGCCTTCAGGGCATCGAGCATCCGGCGCGCGGCTTCCTGCTCGGCAAGGCGACGCGAGCGGCCCTCGCCCAGGTGCTTCAGGCTGAGGGCAGGCACCTCGCATTCGACCTCGAAGGTCTGCGCATGCGCCTGCCCGCGGGTCGCGCTGATGCGATAACCGGGTACGGGCAAACGCCGCGCCTGCAGCCATTCCTGCAATTCGGTTTTCGCGTCCTTGGCCCATCCACCGATCTCGGTGGTGTTGATCACATCACCGAACAGGCGCTGCACCAACGCCCGCGCCGACGCGAAACCGCCATCGAGGAACGTGGCACCGATGATGGCCTCCAGCGCGTCGGCCAGGATCGACGCCCGCTGGGCCCCACCACCGCGCGCCTCGCCATCGCTGAGCCGCAACACCTCGGGCAGGCCCTGCAGCACCGCGACCTTGTGAAGGCTGTCCTCACGCACGAGATGGGCACGCACGCGGGTCAGATCACCCTCGTCCGATCCCGCGAAACGCTCGTAGAGCAGGCTCGATATCGCCAGACTCAGCACCGCATCGCCGAGGAATTCCAGGCGTTCGTTGTGCTCGGCGCTGAAGCTGCGGTGAGTCAGGGCCAACGCCAGCAATCCGACGTCGGAAAAACGGTGCCCGAGGCGGCGCTGGAGGGCGTCGAGGCGTGGGTCCATCGAGACGATGCGGTCGACCGCGAACGCCAGGCGGCCTAGCGAGACCTGCCCTCGTACTTGATCAACAGAAATACCGGGGCCATCACCTCGACCTCCTTGTCGTAGGCGAATCGGATGGTGATCTTGTCGTTCTCTTTGGTGATGTCGAGGTCCTTGGCGGAGATCGACTGAATCGAGTATTCGATATCCTTTTGCTTCTCGAAGGCCGCGCGGATCTCGGGAACCGTGGTGCCGCCCTCAAGGGCGACCTTGTTGACGGCTTTCTGGATGGTGAAGAATTCATTCACCGTTGGCAGTACACGCATTCCCAACAGTGCCAGGAAGCCGATGATGATTGCCCACAGCAACAGGCCGAGCAAGGTGACGCCTCGCTGGTCACTCCGGGCCGGATGAAGCTTGCTAGTCATGCGTTCACGCTCCAGTGCTCTGAAAGAAGGGGACGGCTGCGCCAGCGCACATTTTCCGCGAGGATGGATCAATGAAACGATCCGATTCGCCGCACATTGCCGAAATTCATCCAGACGAAGAAGGCGCGGCCGACGATATTCGCGTCCGGCACGAAGCCCCAGAAGCGCGAATCCTCGGAATTGTCGCGGTTGTCGCCCATCATGAAATAGTGACCCACCGGCACCTTGCAGGTCACGCCGTCGACGATGTACGTGCAGTTCTCGCTGAATGGGAACACCATGGACGGACGCAGATAAGTTGAACGGGCTGGATCGACCAGGATGCGATGCGACAGCGCTCCCAGCGTCTCGTCGAACTGGTTCGCGTAACGCAGCGTGTCCTCGTTGTAGAAGTCGGGCAAGGGTTGACTTGGAACCAGCGCGCCGTTCAGGTAGAGCTGCTGATGCCGATACGACACCTCGTCACCAGGCACACCGACCACGCGCTTGATGTAATCGATGCTCGGGTTGGCCGGATACCGGAACACCATCACGTCGCCGCGCACGGGATCGTGATTGGGAATGATCTTCTTGTTGATCACCGGCAGCCTGATGCCGTAGTGAAACTTGTTCACCAAAATCAGGTCGCCGACGAGCAAGGTCGGAATCATCGAGCCCGACGGGATCTTGAACGGCTCGAAAAGAAACGAGCGCAGCAGGAACACCACCAGGATCACGGGAAACAGCCCGGCCGTCCAGTCCAGCCACCACGGCTGGGCAAGCAGCGCCTCGCGCGCCTGGCCGACGTCAACGTCCACCTTCGCAATGCCCTGCTCGGCGAGTTGCCGGCGACGGGCTTCAGCTTGCTGCTCCAGCGCCTGGGCGGCGGCGATTCGCCGCGGAGCGAAATACAGCCGCTCGACCAGCCAGTACGCCATCGTCACCATGGTCAGGATGAACAGCAGCAGCGAGAAATTGCCACTCCACTCGCCGAGATACCAGCCGCCCAGAAAAACAATCAGGCAACCGTAGAGCAGACCGGTCAACGTACTCATCAATCTTCCACTTGGAGAATGGCCAGAAATGCCTCCTGCGGCACCTCCACCGATCCGATCTGCTTCATGCGCTTCTTGCCGGCTTTCTGCTTGTCGAGCAGCTTGCGTTTGCGCGAGACATCGCCTCCATAGCACTTGGCGATCACGTTCTTTCGAAGCGCCTTGATTGTCTCACGCGCGATGATGTTGGCCCCGATGGCGGCCTGGATGGCAACGTCGTACTGCTGCCGGGAAATCAGCTCGCGCATCTTGGCGACCACCGCTCTGCTGCGGAACTGGCTCTGGCTGCGGTGCACGATGATCGACAGGGCATCGACCTTGTCCCCGTTGAGCAGGATGTCGACCTTGACGACGTCGGCCGCGCGGTACTCCTTGAACTCGTAATCCATCGAGGCGTAGCCGCGTGAAACGCTCTTCAGCTTGTCGAAGAAGTCGAGCACGATCTCCGCGAGCGGCATCTCGTAGGTCAGCATGACCTGCCGGCCGTGATATGCCATGTTGAGCTGGTTGCCGCGCTTCAGATTGGCCAGCGTCATCACCGGCCCCACGTAGTCCTGCGGCATGTACAGATGCACGGTCACGATGGGTTCCCGGATCTCGTTGATCCGGCCGAGGTCGGGCATCTTCGACGGGTTGTCGACCTGGATCACCTCCTTGCTGCCCAGTTCGACCTGGTAGACGACACTGGGCGCGGTGGTGATCAGGTCCTGATCGAATTCACGCTCCAGCCGCTCCTGGACGATTTCCATGTGCAGCAGCCCGAGGAATCCGCAGCGAAAGCCGAATCCGAGCGCCTGACTGACCTCCGGCTCGTAACGAAGCGACGAGTCGTTGAGCTTGAGCTTCTCCAGTGCGTCGCGCAGCTGGTCGTATTCGCTGGCTTCGGTCGGATACAGCCCGGCGAACACCTGCGGCTGGATTTCCTTGAATCCGGGCAAGGCCTCTGTGGCAGGTCCCAGGTTGTTCGGCAGCTTCTTTTCAAGCGTGATGGTGTCGCCGACCTTGGCGGCCTGCAACTCCTTGATGCCGGCAATGATGAAACCGACCTCGCCCGCATTGAGCCTGTCACGCGGCACCGACTTGGGCGTGAAGACGCCCAGATTGTCCGCGCCGTAGACCGCATCGCTTGCCATCATCCGGATGCGCTCGCCGCGCAGCAGCGTGCCGTCGACCACACGCACCAGCATCACCACGCCGACGTAATTGTCGAACCACGAGTCCACGATCATGGCTCGCAATGGCGCGTCGGACTTGCCACGTGGCGGTGGCATGCGTGTGATCACCGCCTCGAGGATCTCGTCGATGCCATCGCCGGTCTTGGCACTGCAAGGGATGGCGTTCTCGGCGTCAATGCCGATCACGTCCTCGATCTCGGCCTTCGCGTTCTCGGGATCGGCGTTCGGCAGATCCATCTTGTTGAGGACCGGCACCACCTCGACGCCCAGCTCGAGCGCGGTATAGCAGTTGGCGACCGTCTGCGCCTCGACGCCCTGACTGGCATCGACCACCAGCAACGCGCCTTCGCAGGCGGACAGCGACCGGCTGACTTCATACGAGAAGTCGACGTGGCCCGGCGTGTCGATCAGATTGAGGTTGTAGACGCGTCCGTCGCGCGCCTTGTATTCGAGCGCGGCCGTCTGAGCCTTGATGGTGATGCCGCGCTCGCGCTCGATGTCCATCGAGTCGAGCACCTGCGATTCCATCTCGCGCTCGCTCAAACCACCGCAGCGTTGAATCAGCCGATCAGCCAGCGTTGACTTGCCGTGATCGATGTGGGCAATGATCGAGAAATTTCGGATGTGATCCATGCTTGCTGCGTGTTCTTCAGTGGAGCTTCGATGAGGTGCCCAAACGGCGCAGCCGTTTCAGCGAAAGCTCATATCGCGTAGCGATGTGCGGGGCCGCAGGCCTGTGCTGAAGCTAAAAAAAAGGCACGTCGAACGATTGACGCGCCTTCCAACAAAAATGTTTGGCAACTGCTTGTTGGGATTTCATTGTAGCCAAAAGCACGGCTGCAGAACCGCGCCAATGCTTGTTTGGCGATCGTTGCGCTCCGCCAACGGAATATTTGTACACACCTTATCAACAGGCTGACGAAGCTATTTTCGTGCCCATCGTTTGAATCTCAGCGGGTGCGACTCCGGGCCCCTATGGAATTTCACCGATGCCTGGCTGCCATCCGGCAAGCCGAGCTGGAAAGCAGCCTTGAGCATCGTAGTGAGCATTCGCAAACTTTATTCGGCTGCCAAGTCAGCGTGCCGGGCGGATCACGATGTAATTCACCCAATCGCCACGCTTGACCAATGCCGTGACCGATTTCGGCTTCTCCAGCTTGCTCACGACGGCCTCGAACTGCTTCGCACTGGTGATTTCGGTGTTGTCCAGAGACAGCACGACATCCCCTTCGCGGATACCGGACCGAGCGGCAGCCCCCTCGACCCCCTCCACCCGCACGCCGCCCTTGACCTTGAGTTCACGTTTTTGCGCCTCGCTCAGGTCCGACACAGCCAAACCAAGAAGACCGATCGCCACCGGCGGTTTGGGGGCGCTGCCGCGATCAGGGGCCTGGCCGACACGCTCGGCCTCGAGTTCGACCACGGTGACAGCCAATTCCTTGTAGGCGCCTCGACGGAAAACCTGGACGGTGGCCTTCGTGCCAGGCTTCACGCCGCCCACGATGCGCGGCAGGTCGCCAGCCTTCTCGATCACCCGCCCCTCGAACCGGGTGATGATGTCGCCAGCCTCGACGCCGGCCTTGTCAGCAGGACCGCCTGACTCGACGCTGCGAACCATGGCGCCAGCGGGCTTGCCCAAGCCGATGGATTCAGCAACGTCCTTGGTGACCTGATCGATCTGCACACCGATGCGTCCGCGAATCACCCGGCCGTTGCTGCGCAACTGGTCGGACACACGGGTCGCCTCGTCGATGGGAATGGCGAACGAGATACCCATGAAACCGCCTGATCTGCTGTAGATCTGCGAGTTGATCCCGATCACCTCGCCGCGCATGTTGATCAGCGGACCGCCGGAGTTGCCGGGGTTGATCGCCACGTCGGTCTGGATGAAGGGCAGGAAATCGCCGGTGTCGCGCGCCTTGGCGCTGACGATTCCGGCGGTGACGGTGTTCTCCAGCCCGAACGGGGAGCCAATGGCAATGACCCATTCACCGACCTTGAGTCGGCTCACATCACCCAGCTTCACGGCTGGCAGGCTCGTGGCCTCGATCTTCACCAGGGCAACGTCGGTTCGCTTGTCGGCACCGATGACGCGTGCCTTGAATTCGCGCTTGTCGGTGAGCGTGACGAACACTTCCTCGGCGCCATCGACCACGTGCGCATTGGTCATGACGTAGCCGTCGGCACTGAGGATGAACCCCGAGCCCACGCCGCGCTGCTGAGGCTCGCTGTCCTGCTGAGGCGACTGCTGTTGTGGCGGTTGTTGCTGCGGCGGCTGCTGAGGATTGCGCCTGGGGGTCTGTGGCTGCCCGGGAATCGGCACGCCGAATCGGCGGAAGAACTCGAGCATGTCTTCGTCCATCTCCGGAGCCCCGTTTCCACGCGATGGACGCGCCTTTTCCGTCGTGCGGATGTTGACCACGGCGGGTCCGACGGATTCAACCAGGCTGGAAAAATCGGGCAGGGCCTGGGCACGCGCTGGGACGGGCGCGAGGGCCAGTGCGAGGACCACGGCAAGCACGCAACCACTCAACCATGCATGCCATCCCATTCGCAGGGGCGCCCTGGAGAGCGGGCTCATCAGTCTGGTCGTTTGCAGTGGCGTTTGCATGATCGGGACTCTTGCGATGGAAAAATGGAAAAGAGATCCGCCGGCCTGGCGGCGACGTAGGAAAAGATGCGCTACTTCCTGCGATCGAGTGCGTTCGTGAACGCGCGCAGCGTCACGGCGGGCACGTCGCCGACCACCGTCACCCAGTGGTCGCCGCGCCGACTCATCATGGTCTGCGTCGCTCCGACCACGGTGATCACCGGGCGGGAATGACGGTCCGCGTTGAACGGCTCGATGAAGATGGAAACGTACGTGATCCCGTCGGAAAAGATCGTCTGAACGGCCTTAACCGGCTGCGACGCGGCGGCCGCGCCGGTCTTCAAGTCAGGCGCATGAAACACTTCAAGTGGTCGCCGCACGCAACTCAGTTGCCTGAATCCAGCAACCGTCCGGCGCAACTCCCAACCTTCCGCATCCAGGGCGGTGGCCTGCAAAGCCGGCTTGATCACTCGGTACCCGGCGAGCTTGCGCATGGGCTGCAGCACGATCTCGGGCTGTGCACGCACGCCAATGACCACGTCCGAGAACGCAGACACCTCGAGCACCTCGCCCAGGGCATTCAGGACTTCGACCCGCAGCAAGAGCCCGCTTTCCCGCTCGGCCCACAGCCGGTAGGCGTAGCGGTACTCGTCACGAGGCTTCAGCGTCAGCACATTCGCATCGTGGCCTGCCACACGCTCGCCCTTCTGGGCTTGCACTTCATAGACATCGGTGATCCGGTCATCGCCATCCAGCAACAGCGAAGGGAACGAGTTGAGCACCTCTCGCTGTTCGATCAAGGCGACCTTCTCGCCGGGCCAGACGGTGTGCACGATTCCGTTGTGGCGGAGCACCTGCCGAGCCTGCCCCTCCAGAGGCTCGATGCGCTCGAACTGGTCGGCGCCTTCGTGAAAATGGGAAATGCGCGCGCTGGAGACCACTCCCGGAGAACTGACCACGAACGTCCCCTGGAAATTCCGTTGACTGGCCGCGTTGTGTATCCGCATCAACCATTCACGGACCTCGCGCGACTCGACGGCGGTCCCCGGGGACGCGTAGGCGGGCAACTCACAGGCGAGCACCAGACAGACACCCCAGAAGACCGAGCCCCAGGAACTGCCTCGGCGAGAGCAATGCGACTTCAACACGTCAGCGGGCAGGAACTTCGGCAACGGCGTTGCGAAGGAAACCCGAAGGCGCTCCGAGTACCGAGCTTCCGGAGAACTGCTTGTGCGCGAGCAGGTATCGATCCAGTCGAGGGTCCCGTATCACCTGCCCGTCGAAGACCAGTTCGGTAGTCGCTGGAGTCACTTCAGCTTGAGGATTCAACCCTGCCAACTGGGGCGCCGGGACCAGACCTGATGCGCGGCCGGACGGTACCGCAGCCATTGAAGCGGAGTCGACCATCGGCTGGTCAGGAGCCTGGGTAGCCACCATCGCACCGACCACGACCATCAGACCTGCGGCCACGGCTGCCGGCGCACGCCAGGAACGGATGCCTGAGCGTGGCGCGGCAGCAGGGGCACTTGCGTCTCGGGGTGCACTGGCCGGTTGGGGCGCGAGTACCACAGGCTCCTCGGACAGGCGATGGCGGAGATCGCGCAGAAAACGCTCATCGTGCGCCGCAGCGGAGGCCAGATCCTCGGAACGCATGACGTCGCCGATGAGGCTGTAGGCATGCCACGCCTCGCGGGAAGACGGTTCGCTGCGCCACGCAGCGCAAAGCCGTTGCACACCTTCGGCGGCGAGTTCGCCGTCGACAAGTGCAGACATGTCCTGCCGCCGGGCAGTTGCCGCGTCGTCGCTGGAATCCGGCTCGTTTGTCATGTCAATCTCCCATTTCACCCATGTTCACACGCCCCACGCTCCATTGGCAGCACGCCACTCGCCAGTTCCCACGGTCACCATCGCTCGCCCAGGCGAGTGTCAAGCAGCGGCCGCAGACGCAACGCGATGGCTTCCCGCGCCCGGAAGATACGGGAGCGCACCGTGCCGATGGGGCAATTCATCAATTCAGCAATCTCTTCGTAGCTCAGTCCTTCGATCTCGCGCAGCGTGATCGCCTGCCGGAGATCCTCCGACAGGGCTTCGATGGCGGCGTTGACCGTCATCGCCACTTCCTTGCTCGCCAACAGCGACTCGGGCGTCTCGCCGTCGGTTAGTTCGTTCTCGGTACGGGAAGTTTCATCTTCGTCGTCGCGGGAGGCGCGCGCCGACTCGGTCACCAGCAAATCCCGCTTGAGTTCGCCCAGAGATTTCTTGGCCGTGTTGACCGCGATCCGGTAGAGCCAGGTGTAGAAGGCGCT
>Ga0073904_10000775_pt1 | contig 23207 bp, 20 predicted proteins | sample KloWWTrecipitate_FD_66668 | JGI IMG/M metagenome (GOLD analysis project Ga0073904, IMG submission 66668) | Active sludge microbial communities from Klosterneuburg, Austria, studying microevolution and ecology of nitrifiers - Klosterneuburg... | ecosystem: Engineered > WWTP > Aerobic digester >... | reverse complement strand
TCAAGCCCTGCCGTAGACCGTATCTCCCGCCACCCGCGCGTTCATGGTGGGGGCAGATACCGTGGCATCCGAGCTCTGCTCCTGTTCGGCCGCCGGTGACAGAAATTCAAGCGTGGCCACGCGGGCCAGGCGGACCACTGACCCCGGGCGCAGCGTGACTTCCTGATCGCTCTGCAAGACCGTGCCATCGACCTCGGTGTATTGGCTGGACAAGGCCTTGAGGATGAAACCGTCGGGGCGGCTGCGCAACTCGAAATGGCGCCGGCTGATCTGCTTGCTGGCAATCGGATCGGGCAAGGCCACGATCACGTCGTGCGTGGTGTGTGCCTGCTGGGTATCACCACGGCCGAAACACAAGGTGTCGAGTGCCGGCAACGCGATACGTTCGCCGGTTTCGTGGACGACCAGATGGGTCGGAAATCGCGCTGGATCGCGCCACTGCAACGCGAGCAGTTCGACGTCTCGGGTGACGCCGCGCAGCGGCACATGGCCCAACGGGCGGCAACGCTGGCGCTGGCCCATGGCCAATTGCGCGAACATGTCGCCCGACAGACGAATCTGCGCCGGCAACGCCGATGCGGAAATTCGTGCGCACAGGTTGACGGCGTCGCCGGTCACCTGTGCACCGTCGGTGAGCACCTGACCCCAGTGCATGCCGATCCGCACACTGAGCTGGTGCTCGCGTGGCCGGTTGAGGTTTTCGCGCGACACCAGTTGCTGCAGTTCGACCATGGCCCCGACCGCGGCCATGGCGGAGGGGAAGCTGATGAAGGCACCATCTCCGGCCGTGTCCACGATACGGCCAGCGCCGTCGATGGATTTCTCCAGCAGATCGAGGTGCAGCTGTTGCAGGCGCCGCCCGGCCTCGTCGCCGAACTGCGCGAAATAACGGGTGGAATCGACGACATCGGTAAATGCCAGCGCGGCCTTGCGCTCGAAGCGCCGGGTCAGCTCCTGCGACAACACGGTCTGGAGTCGGATGATCTCGGTCATCGACAAGCTGGCCGGATCAAAAGGGGTTGTCATCGCAAAATCGAAAAGAAACGAGAATAGCCGGTGCGTACAGTGGGTGTCAATGACTGTCCGCCGCAATAAGGGAGAATCGGCAAGCTGCCGCCAAAGGGGTCATTACGATGGGTTTGGACAAACTGGGTCGCTACGTCATCATCCGGACACTCGGCAAGGGTGCGATGGGCATGGTGTACGAGGCGCGGGATCCCAACCTCGATCGGCGTGTGGCGATCAAGACCATCAAGGTCGAACACCTGTCGCCGCAGGCATCGGCCGAATACGAAGCGCGCTTTCGTACCGAGGCGCGCTCGGCAGCGCGTCTGCAACATCCCAACATCGTCAGTGTCTACGATTCTGACCGCCATGGCGACGTGGCCTATCTTGTCATGGAGTTCGTGCAGGGGGACGACCTGAAGAAGATACTCGACAGCGGCAAGACTTATTCGCTGGAGCAATCGCTGCATCTGATGCGTGACCTGTTGTCGGCGCTGGAATATGCGCATCGGCAGAACATCGTGCACCGCGACGTCAAGCCGGCCAACATGCTGGTCGAGGCCAATGGCCGGGTCAAGCTGACCGACTTCGGCGTTGCGCGGATCCAGGACTCGGGTGAGGCGACACGCACCCGGGGCTCCATGGTGGGCACGCTGAAATACATGGCACCTGAGCAGGTGCAGGGGTTGACGGTCGATGCCCGCGCCGACATTTTCGCGGCAGGCGTGGTTTTGTACCAATTGCTGACGGGTCGACGCCCATTCGACGGTGGCAGCGATTTCGCCATCATCCAGCAGATCGTCGGTGAGCCGCCGGCAGCGCCGTCGACGATCAACGCATTGTTGCCGCAGGCGATGGATGCGGTTGTCGCAAAAGCCCTGGCCAAGGCACGCGATGAGCGCTACCCCAGCGCACAGGCCTTCATCATGGCCTTGCAGGAGGCTGTTGGCCAGGTGCCGGATCCGACCTTCGTGCCGCCGATGGGCCAGCGCCGCGGGCTTGACGGTGCCGGTACCGGTTCGGGATCGCACCGTTCCTTCGGGCGTGTCGGTGCCGGTACCTATCCGTCGGCGTCCGACGGATCGAGTTCCACCGTGACCCAGGAACTGGAACTGGTCTATTGGAAAGATGTCAAGGACTCTGATGATCCGTCCGACCTGCAGGGGTTTCTGGAGCGTTTTCCGAATGGCATCTACGCCGACCTTGCGCGCCGACGCGTGAAGCGACTCGCCGGCCATGCCGGTGGCGACGCTACGGCCACTGCAATGCAGACCCGTGTGATAGACGGGTCAGGCTCGTATTCAGGCTTTCCGGCGACGGCGGCATTGAGCGAGGAAACCCTGCTGATGGAGGGCAGCAGCAGTGGCGTCGGGCCGGCATTGCCCAGGCAGCCGCTCGTGGCCAATGCTGTGCCGGTGGTGCCGCTGACTTCGCCCGCAGCCCGTGAAGATCCGGTGGTACCTGCGCGCAACGGCATCGCGGCGCCGGCCACTGCAACGCAGGAACCGGCAATGGCCGCCATCAGCGCCGGGCCGTCCGGTGCCGGGGCAGCAACCGGCACACCGGTTCCCGCTGCGCCCGACACAAGCCCGGTGGGGAAAAAGCAGCAGACGACGGGCAAAACCCTGCATGAAAACCCGTCGTTTCATACTCCGCCAAAACCCATGCCGGAGACGGGCCTGAGCATCGATTCTGCTTCCACCGCGTCTGGCCGCAGCGGCAAGATGCTGGCCGCTGCGTTTGTGATGCTGCTGCTTGTCGGCCTGGCACTTTGGTCATTCGGTCCGTCGCCCCAGCCCGCCGATGCGCCAGCGGTGGCAGCCGTTCCGGGTGTCACAGCGCAGCCGGTGCCTGGGCCGGCCGAATCTGCCATCACCAGTGCGCCGGCCAGTGCGGCCGCAGCACCTGCGTCTGGAGTCGCAACCCCGGTGGCAAGCACGTCGGCCGCGGTGCCGACAGTGAAGTCCGTCCCGGCTGGCGCGGCCACAGTTGCTGCTTCCAAAGGCAAAACCATTGCCGGGTCCAAGGCCGGTGATGCGCCAGTGCCGGTGCCGACGCCGTCCGGGACGGGGGCGACACCGGCGCGGGCGGCCGCTGACGCCACCCCGGCCGCCCCGGCCGCGCCGGTGGCGGCCAAGCCCGCCAATACCAAGGCGGTGGACGCAGCGCCATTGGCGGGAAGCCTGTTGCCCGGCAACCCGGAAAAGGGCTGCGAAGGCCGCGTCTTTCTGGGGTTTCAGACTTGCATGACCGCGCAGTGCGAAAAACCGGAGTTCTTTGCCCACCCGATCTGCAAGCAGCGGCGCATGGCCGAGCAGGCGCGCGCGGCGCAGCAGAACAACCGCAACTGATGGCGCAGCGAATCAGCCGCGCTGCCAGCCACGCGCCATCGCGCTTATTGCGCTGTCCAGCCCCCGTCCATGTTCCACGCCACGCCGCGGACATTGTTGCCGGCCGGTGAGCAGAAGAACACTGCCAGCGCACCGAGTTCTTCGGGCGTCGTGAACTGCATGGAAGGCTCTTTTTCGCCCAGCAGCAACTTGATCGCTGCATCGTTCGACACACCCTGACTCGTCGCTTTGGCGTCGACCTGCTTTTGTACCAGTGGCGTCAATACCCAGCCCGGGCAGATGGCGTTGCAGGTGATGCCACCGACGGCATTCTCCAGCGCCGTGACCTTGGTCAGGCCGACGATGCCGTGTTTGGCCGCCACGTAGGCGGATTTCTCGGCCGAGCCCACCAGTCCGTGGACCGACGCGATGTTGATGATCCGGCCCCATTTGGCAGCCTGCATCGCCGGCAGGGCCAGCCGTGTGGTGTGAAATGCGCTGCTCAGGTTGATCGCGATGATCGTGTCCCAGCGCTCGGTGGGGAAGTTCTCGACCCGGGCCACATGCTGGATGCCTGCGTTGTTGACCAGGATGTCGACCCGGCCGAATTGTTCGCCGGCGTACCGCATCATTGCGTCGATCTCGGCCGGTTTGCCCATGTCGGCGCCGTGGTAGGCGACCTTGACACCGTGTCGGCTGACGGCCGCCTTGGGTCCTTCGACATCACCAAAGCCGTTGAGAACGATATTCGCACCCTGCTGAGCCAATGCCTGCGCGATGCCAAGGCCGATGCCGCTGGTGGATCCGGTGACCAATGCTGTCTTACCCTTGAGCATGAAGCTTCTCCATATGAATTACGATGTGACGACAAGCCTTATTCTGTCTCCCATTTTGCTTCCTCCTTATCTGCCATGAATTCGACCACGCCGGAACTGCACCATGTGAAATGCCCCGATGCCCAGGGAAGCCACGACATGGCGTATTGGCAATGGGGCGATGGTTCGGCAGCCCATGTGGTGGTCTGTGTCCATGGCCTGTCGCGCCAGGGCCGGGATTTCGACGTACTGGCGCGCGCCTTGTGTGCGCGCAGCAGTCACCCGATCCGCGTGGTTTGCCCCGATGTCGTGGGTCGCGGCCAGAGCGAATGGCTGAAAGATCCGATGGGTTACCAGGTTCCGCAATATGCGGCAGACATGCTGGCACTGTTGGCCCGGTTGGGCCCGCAGACGCTGGACTGGGTCGGTACCAGCATGGGCGGACTGATCGGCCTGGTGCTGGCCGGTCAAGCCGATCTTCCACTTCCGGTGCGGATTCGGCGCCTGGTGCTCAACGATGTCGGACCCACGGTTCGCTGGGAGGCGCTGGAACGTATCGGCACCTATCTGGGACAGACTGGCCGGTTCGCGTCGGTAGAGCAGGCAGCCCACGCCATGGCGGCCATCTCCACCGGTTTTGGTCCACATACGCCGCAGCAGTGGCTGGACCTGTCGCGCCCCATGGTCAAGCCGGTGGCCGGTGAGCAGGGAGTCTTTACCTTGCACTATGACCCGGCGATTGCAATTGCGTTCAAGACCCTCACGCGTGAGTCGGCACAACAAGGTGAGACCGTCTTGTGGCAGTTGTACGACGGCATCTCGGCAGAGACCCTCCTGCTGCGCGGTGCCGAGTCCGACCTGCTGTCGCACGATACGGCGCAGGCAATGAGAAAGCGCGGCCCCAGGGCGCATCTGGTCGAGTTCGGTGGTGTCGGTCACGCGCCGACGCTGATCGCCGAGGATCAGCTGGCCTGTGTCACCGGTTTTGTGTTCGCACCGGACGCGACCACGCAGGAATGAAAACAGAACCAGCCGTGCGGCTGCCCGAGCCGGGCGCCATGCCGGCATCAGCGGCCGCCACGCAGGTGCCGGATCCGGTGGAGGTGCTGGCCCGGATCCGTGCCTTCGCCGAGCCGCTGATCGCCGACGAGTTGCTCGATACCGGCGAGAGCACGCTGGCCCATGCACAGGCGGTGGCCCGGATCATCGCGTCGATCGGCGGTTCGGAGTTCATGCAGGGCGCGTCGTACCTGGTCTATGCCTGCGAACACCTGACCCGGCCGCAGGAGGCGATCACCAAGCGCTTTGGCGCCAGTCTGGCCGAACTGGCCATGGAGACCACCAAACTGGTGCGGGTGCAGCGCCAGACCCGCCCCGGCGTTGGCAATGACAAACCCGCACAGGCCGCATCGATGCCGCAGGCGTCGGCGGCCCAGGTCGAGAACGTGCGCAAGATGTTGCTGGCGTTCTCGCGCGACTTGCGCGTGGTGATGTTGCGCCTGGCCTCGCGCCTGCAGACGCTGCGTTATTACGCGGCAAGCCGCCAGACGCCGCCACCGGAAATGCCGGCAGAGGGGTTGCTGGTTTTTGCGCCGTTGGCCAACCGGCTCGGCATCTGGGATCTGAAGTGGGAAATCGAGGACCTGTCGTTCCGTTTTCTGGAGCCCGACACCTACCGCGACGTTGCCCAAAAACTCGAGCAGACCCGGGCCCAGCGCGAGCAGGCGGTGGAGCAATTGCGCGCGCAGCTTGAAACTGAACTGCGGCGCGAGGGCATCCAGGCCAACGTGCAGGGACGGCCCAAGCATATCTACAGCATCGTCAAGAAGATGCGCGGCAAGTCGCTCGACTTTGCGCATGTATATGACATCTGTGCGTTGCGGGTCGTCGTTGCCACGGTCGGCCAGTGCTACCAGTCGCTCAGCGCAGTGCACAGCCGCTTCCAGTCGGTGCCCGAGGAGTTCGACGACTACATCGCCAAACCCAAGGCCAACGGTTATCGCTCGCTGCATACCGTGGTGCGGGACAGTCACGGCCAGCCGATCGAGATCCAGATCCGGACCCAGGAGATGCACGAACATGCCGAGCATGGGGTCGCAGCGCATTGGCTGTACAAGGAATCGGGCATCAAGGGGTATGCCGGGGTGGCAGCGACCGGGCAATACGAGGCCAAGATTGCGGTGTTGCGCCAGCTGCTGGACTGGGAGCGTGAGTTGTCGGGCGACCGGGCCCAGGGTCTGTTCGAGGACCGCATCTATGTGCTCACGCCCAATGCCGCCATCGTCGAATTGCCCGAAGGGGCGACCGCACTCGATTTTGCGTACAGCGTGCATACCGACCTTGGCCATCGCTGCCGCGGCGCCCGTGTCGACGGTGCCATGGTCACGCTCAACACGCCGCTGCGCAACGGACAGACGGTGGAGATCACGACCGCCAAGGAGGGCGGGCCGTCACGTGACTGGCTGATACCGGAGCAGGGTTACCTGGCCAGCCACCGGGCGCGTTCCAAGGTGCGGGCCTGGTTCAACGCACAGGCTGCGGACGAGACCATCGCGCGCGGCCGCGAGGCGGTCGAGAAGCAGTTGCAGCGCGAGGGCAAGACCTCGGTCAACCACGATGCGTTGGCCGGACGGCTGGGTTTTGGAGATGCGCAAGACCTGTTCCAGGCGGTGGGCAAGGACGAGTTTTCGCTGCGCAACATCGAACAGGCGCTGCGTCCGGTTGACCCCGCACCAGCTCCGGTGCAGGACGCTGCGCTGATCAAGGCGCCGACCGCGCCGGGCAAAGGCGCCGGTGGCGGTGTGCTGGTGGTCGGTGTCGACTCGTTGATGACACAGCTGGCGCGCTGCTGCAAACCGGCGCCGCCCGATCCGATCTGCGGTTTCGTGACCCGTGGCAAAGGCGTCAGCGTGCACCGGGCCGACTGCGTCAATCTGCGTGAATTGAAGGCACGCAATGCCGAGCGTGTCATCGACGTGGCCTGGGGCGAGGCCAAGGGCGAGCGCGCGCCGGTTTATCCGGCGGATGTGGCGGTACAGGCGGCAGATCGGCAGGGCTTGCTGCGCGACATCTCCGAACTGTTCCTGAAGGAGAAGATGAATGTCATTGGCGTGCAGACGCAGACAGTACGCGGCACGGCCTTGATGGTGTTCACTGTCGAGGTCACCGATGCCGAACGGCTGCAGCAGGTGATGGGCCAGGTCAAGCTGCTCGAGGGGGTGCGCTCGGCGCGCAGACGCTGACGCTCCTGCGGCCCGACGCTTGCGGCAGCTCTTCAGATCCCCGGGGTTCGTTTGGGTCTGGCAGTCGTGCTTGCTGGCGCCGGACAGGACGGGCGTGGACCGCTGGCGGCTTCGATGCCGGTCAGACCTTGCGCGGCTGCACGCGCGAGCCGTCGACGACGTTCGACGGCGGATAGACGATGACCTTGTCGCCTGCGTTCAGGCCTTGCCGTATCCACGCTTCGCTGCTGTTGCGCCCGCCGATGCTCACATGGCGCAGGCGGGCATTGCCAGCCTCCAGTACGAATACGGCAAAACCGGAGTTGTCACTGCCGGCCGAAGCGGGCAGAGGGAAAACCGCGCTGCCCGGGACGCGCAACACGGAGTCTTCGCTGAGGGTGACGATGCGCACGCCGACGCGATAACCATCGCCCAGCGCCTTCCATTGGTCATGCGCACTGGTGATGTCGACCAGCACGTTCACGCGTTGTTCTTCGACACCGAGGGCCGAGACCTTGGTGAATGCAGCTGGTTCGACCAGCCGTACCCGGCCCTGCAGCACGTGTGGCCCCCCCCAGCGTTCGATGCGCACCGCACTGCCGGGTCGCGCCAGCAAGGCGTCGGTCGACAGCAGTTCTGCGACCACCTCCATGTGGGTGGTGTCACCGATCTCGATCAGTGGCGTACCCAGTGCCACGACACCCTCGCTGGTCTGGTGCAGCTTGAGCACCTGGCCGCCCACCGGTGCCCGCACGGTGAACACGGAACTGCCCGTGCTGCCGCGCACGGCTGCCAGCGCGGCGCGTGCCTGGGTGAGGTTGTAGCGGGCGATGCGTTCGCCCTCGGTGGCCGCCGTCAGGTCGCTTTGCGCGGTTCGGGTAGCGAGACGGTCGCTGTCGATCTTGTTCGGCGAGACAAATCCCTGCTGTGCCAGTTGCTCGGTCCGGCGCTGGGTCATGCGGGCCTGTTCCAGCGCCACCATGGCTGCGCCGATGTGGCTGGACGCCTGCAGCACGGTCGCCTCGGCCGCACCGATGCGCGCGTTCTGCTCGCGTATCGTGCGTTCGTCCAGCATCGGGCTGAGCACCGGCGTCAAGCTGACCAGCGTATCGCCGGCGCTGACCGTATCGCCTTCGCGCAGCGTCATGCGCTGCATGTTGCCGGCCAGCGGGGCCGAGACGACGAATCGGTCGCTCAACCGGGTACGCGCGTCTTCGTCGATGGTGGTCTCGAAGCGGCCGACGCTGGCGGTGGCCACTTCGACATCGATCGGACGCGGGGCAAATGCCCAGACCAGCAGGGCGGCCAGGGCGGCGACGGCAATGCCACCGAATAGCAGGGTCTTGCGTTGCATGTGTGTTTGTTACTCCCGTGTCTTGAGTGCGGCCACCATGTCGAGCCGGTCGATGCGCCGGCGCACCACCAGTGCGCTGGCCAGGCCGGCGGCGACCACGCAGATGCCGGCCCAGGCATAGGTGTGCGCGGAGACCACCACCGGAAAATGGAACTGGTCGCTCTGCAGCAGGACGGCAATCAGGTGCACCAGGCCCAGGCCCAGTGCCATGCCCAGCGGAAGGGCGAGGGCAATGGATATGGCCATCTCTCCGAGCAGCAGGCCGGAGACTTCGGCACGCGAGAAGCCAAGCACCCGAAGGCTGGCCAGTTCCCAGGTCCGCTCGGCCAGTGCGATACGCGCGTTGTTGTAGACCACTCCGATGGCGATGACACTGGCGAAGACGGTGAGCACCGTGCTCATGATGCGAATGTTGCGGGCACTGATCTCCTGCATGTTGCGCAAGGTGGTCGATTTGCTGAAGGCAGCGGCGACCAGCGGCATCCGGCGCGTGGCAGCCAGTACCGCGTCTTCATGCCCAGGCACCAGCGACAGCGCGAAGCCGTTGGCCAGGTCGCCATCACCCAGTGCCCGGTTCAGCGCGGCGCGCCGCATGTAGGCGTTCAGGCCCATCATCTCGCTGACGGTGGCCTCGACCACGAGGTGCAGCGTGCGGGTGCGGCCCTCGAGCACTTCGACCTGCAGACTGTCGCCTACCCGTACGCCGAGTTTGCGCGCAAGTCGATCGGTCAGCACCAGGCCGTCGCCACTGATGGGATGGGCATGCTGGTGCAGGTCGATAATGCGACTGAGCAGGACTGTTTCGTCGCGGCCCTGGATCTGGCTGCGCTCGCGCCGGTGGCCGTTGACCAGTGTTACCGGTACGCTGCGGCTGGCCTCGACCCTGCGCACGCCGGGCAGGCGCTGCAGTTCCCGGAGCGCCGCCGCGGGCACGACCTCCTGGGTCCAGACCGAGATATCGTTGCGCATGGCCAGTGTGAACTGGGTCTCGACGATCGAGTCGATCGCGTCGCGAAAGAAGTTGCCCATGATCACAATGGCCACTGCCGCCGCCACGCCGCCAATAGACAGGGCGCTGCGCCAGGGGCTACGTTCCATGTTGCGCAGGATCATTCGGGCTGCGGTGGAAATGCCTGTGATGCCCAGGCGCTCGAGCAGCGTGCGTCGATAGTTGCCCGGCGCCGGCGGGCGCATGGCTTCAGCCGGGGCCAGGCGTACCGTGGCACCGATGGCGTTGAGCGTGCCGATCACCGCGGTGGCCACAGTCAGCAACAGGCTGCTCGCGACAAGCCAGGGCGCCATCCGGTGGCTGAACTCCGGGAACCGGAAGAATTCGGCATACAGGTCGGTCAACATGCCCCCGACAATATGGCCCAGCGTCAATCCGAGCGCGAATCCGATGGCGACGATCACCATGACCATCTTGAGGTAGTGCCCTGCGATGACCAGGTTGGGATAACCCAGCGCCTTGATTGCCGCGATCTGCTCGCGCTGCGTGGCGACCAGGCGCGACACCACGATGTTGAGCAGGAAGGCCGCAACCCCCAGAAATATCGACGGCAACACGGTGCCCAGCACATGCTGCCCCTTGATCTCGTCGTTGAGCATCATGTTGGAGGTCTGCTGGCCGCGGCCGAAGGCCTCGCGCCCGCCATAACGGGCCAGTTGGTTTTGCAAGACATCGATGACCGTGCGTTCGTTGGCACCGGGCGCCAATTTGACCGCGACCCGGTTGAACGCGCCGTCCATGTCGTAGGCTGCGGCCAATGCCTCCTGGTCAAGCCAGAACACACCAAAACCGCGCTGATCCGGCATACCGCCCATGGCGGCAAAGATGTATTCCGGTGACAGCGCGACGCCGGTCATCACCAGCGCACGGTACTTTCCATTGATCAGTGCCGACAGACGGTCACCGGGCTTGAGGCCGTGCGCGACCACAAAGGTTTCGGATATCCACACCGGCAAGGCGCCGTCGGAGCGGGCGCGCCCCGGTGACAGTTGACTGTCGCCGGCCGGTTTGCCACGAACGGTGAGCAGGTTCATGCGCCGGGGACTGCGCGCGTCGACGCCGATCAGTTGCCCGATGATGGGATCGGTATTGCCCTCGATCTCGACCCGGACCACCACTTCGGTGCTGGTTTGCACGTCGACAATGCCTGGCAGGTCGCGCAAGGTCGGCGCCAGCGAATCGGGCGCGCGCTTGACGCTGGCAAACACGTCGGCGAACTGGCCGCTGGCATAGAAGCGGTCACGCGCCAGTTCCAGCGAATCGACTGCCGACAACGTGATCAGGAAGCCACCGATGCCACTGGCCACGACCAGCGCGATGGTGAGAACCTGGCTCCACATCAGGCGCAGGTCGCGCAGCAGCTTGCGGTCGAGCGCCTTCACTGTGTCACCATGACAGTTCCGCCGGCGAGACTTTGCAGGTGTTGGTTTCGATGCGTTGCACCTGACCGTCGCTCAGGCAGATCACCCGGTCGGCCATGCGCGCAATGGCGGCATTGTGGGTGATGACGATGGTGGTCGTGCCCAGTTCACGGTTGATGCGCTCGATCACGTCGAGCACCAGTTTGCCGGTGGTGTAGTCGAGTGCACCGGTGGGTTCGTCGCACAGCAATACGTCGGGCCTTTTGACGATGGCCCGCGCGATCGCCACCCTCTGCTGTTCGCCGCCCGAGAGTTGCGCGGGAAAATGGTTGCGCCGCGGGCCCAGGCCAACCAGCCCGATCGCTTCGTCAATGTCCATCGGGTGCGCGGCGATGTCGGTGACCAGCGCGATGTTCTCGTACACCGTCAGGCTCGCAATCAGGTTGTAGAACTGGAAGACGAAGCCGACGTGTTCGCGCCGGTAACGTGTCAGTTCCGACTCGCTGGCTTGGTTCAGCGACTGTGCGCCAAACAGCACTTCGCCGCGGGTTGGAACATCAAGACCGCCGAGAATGTTGAGCAGTGTGCTTTTGCCGCTGCCCGATGCGCCCAGCAGCACGATGAACTCGCCGCGCCCGATTTCCAGCGACACGTCGTGCAGCGCCACCACTTCCACCTCGCCGGTGCGGTAGCACTTGGCGAGTTCGTGGACGCGAAAGACGGGGGCGTCGGCAGGCATGCAGGGGAGGGCCATTGCCGCCCATTGTGCTGCGACCTCCCTGATCGGGCTTGATGAAAGTCAAGACGCACTGCGAAGAGCCGGTGGCTATCGCACTTGCAACGCGTCGTGCGCAGTGCTCACCGGGTCATCCGAAGGCCACGCCACGCCACCAGGCTGACGACGGCCCAGAATCCGAACCGCAGTGCAAGGGCACCGACCGTGCGCATTTCGTAGGCGCCGCCATTGAGCACGTGCATGCCAAAACCCGCAGCCACCAGCGCTGTCGCAATGGCCAGCAGGGCCGCCAGCGCAACAGCCCAACGTCTGCCCAGCCAGAGCCCGATGGCTGCAGCGAGATAGGCGAAGCCGGCCAGGAAGTTGAACCACAACACGAATCCGACCACGTTACCGACCGCAGCGCGTGCGGCTGCGTCACCGAACAATGCCCGACCGCCACTGACCAGCGTGAGTGCGCCGAAGACCAGCGCGATGGCTGCCAGAACCTTGATCACGGTAGACGATTTCATGATGATTCCTTGGGTTTGATGGTTGGATCGTGTGGTGCCAGTTGCTACAGTTCCAGGCCCTGGCCCGCTTCTTCTTCGGTGCTGCCATCGCGGATGCGGTACAGACGCCGGAATGTCGGGATGATCTTTTCGTCGTGCGTGACGACGATGATGGCGGTGCGGTACTGCTGTGCCATGTCGCGCAGAATGCGCATCACGCCCAGCGCACGCTCGGTGTCCAGCGGCGCCGTAGGTTCGTCGGCCAGGATCACCGGCGGCTGATTGGCCAGTGCGCGGGCAATCGCCACGCGTTGCTGCTCGCCGCCAGAGAGCTGTGTCGGCTCGGCGTGCGCCCGGTGGCCGACATCCAGGGCCTCGAGCAGTTCTTGCGCGCGTGCGCGGGCCTTGGAATTGGACTTTCCGGCAAGCATCGGCAGCAGTGCCACGTTGTCGGTCACGTCCAGGAAAGGAATCAGGAATGGCGCCTGGAAGATGAATCCGATGCTGTCGCGGCGCAGCGCGCGCAGGTCGCTCAAGGTCCAGCCGTTGTCGTAAATCGTCTGGTCGCCCAATTGCATGCGGCCGGCTGTCGGTTCGATGATGGCGCCCAGGCATTTGAGCAGCGTGCTCTTGCCCGATCCGGAGGGTCCGATAAGGCCGACCACCTCTCCCGGGGCGACCTGCAGGTTGACGTTCTTGAGTGCATCGACGGCCGAGGCGCCCTCGCCATAACGCTTGCTCAGCGATTGGATACGGATGCCAAGTTCAGACATGGGGCAGCCTCATCCGATCGCGGTCGCGGGGTCGACGCGCAAAGCGGCGCGAATCGCCAGCGTGCTGGCCAATGCGCAGACGATCATTGCGGCGGTGAGGCCGCGCACCGCGTCGCCGGTCTCCAGCAACACGTATTTGGGGAATACCGGCGCCCACAGCGTGGCCGATATCTTGCCGACGAAAAAGCCGATCAGGCCCAGGCCCAGCGCCTGCTGCAGGATCATGTTGGCAATGGTGATGTTGCGCGTGCCAATGAGCTTGAGCACCGCGATCTCGCGCAGCTTGCCCAAGGTCATCGTGTAAATGATGAAAGCCACAATGGCGGCACTGACGATGGTCAGAATGACCAGGAACATGGCGATCTGCCGGGCCGAGGTGGCGATCAGTTTGGCTACCAGGATCTCTTGCATCTGGTCCCGGGTATAGGCCTCCAGATGTTTCCAGCGCCGTATCGGCTCTGCCACCTGTTCCGGATCATGGTCGCGCTGCACCTGAACCAGAATGGCATTGACATTTCGGTTGGCACCTTGTGCGGCCTGCACCGCATCGAGCAGGCCGGGCACGCCGGGACGGTTCAATGCCGGATTGGCGGCGGTGCGGGCGCGGTCGTTGCGGATCGCGTCGTTGTCTTTCAGAAACTGCGCCTCCTGCGCATCACGCAGGCTGATGAACACCATCGGGTCGCCGCCCGATGAGACCATGCGCCGTGTCAGGCCCACGACCGCGTACGTGTGGCGCCGGATCTGGATGTGGTCACCGAGCCCGAAGCCGGTCTTCTCGTCGACCACGGCCTCGTAGTGGTTGCGCGTGATGTGGCGTCCGGCGATCAGGTAGTCGGGCTGTCCGGGTTGCCCGGGTTCGATGCCCACTACCATCGCGCGGGTGTCCTCGGCGTCGCGGTGGACCTGCATGGTGAAGTAGGTCACGTTGGCAGCGCGCGCAATTCCAGGCATGGCCAGGATCGTGCGGTAGCTGTCGTCTCGCAGACTCGATGACTCTGCATAAGGCCCCTGGGTGTCTTTCTGCACCACCCACAGGTCGGCACCGCTGTTGGTCAGCAACATGCGCGCGTCGTCGACCATGCCGCGATAGACGCCCGCCATGGTCAGCGTGACGCCGATCAGCAGGCCCAGCCCCAGCCCCGTGAGCACGAATTTGCTCCACGAATGCAGTATGTCGCGACCTGCCAGGCTGATCATGGTGCGGCTGCGGTCAATGTCCGAACCACCTGGATCCGGGTGTCGGCAGTCAGCGAGCGGGCGCTGTATACAACGACCTGGTCACCGCGGGTCAGGCCCTCGAGCGCCTGAACCCGACCATCCTGGCCGGTCGATCCGAGTTGCAAGGCGGCGAATCGCAGCTTGCTGCCTTGCAGCAACCACACCCCCATCTGCCCGCTGACACGACGGATCGCCGCATTCGGCACGACCAGGCTGGGCGTGGTCGCGGGCAACGTCAGCGTGACTTCGGCAAGCTCGCCGACGCCAGTGCCTGATGGAAGCTGGTCCAGCGCGATCTGCGCAAGCCGTTCTTCGGTGACGCTGTCGCCTTGCAGGTCAACGCGCGCGACGCTGCCGCGCAGTGTTGTGGCGGGATTCGAGCGCAAGACGACCTCTGCCGGCAGTCCCACGGCCAGGCCGGCAGAGCGGCCCTGGTCAAAACGTGCCTTGACCCAGAGGCTTGCAGGGTCGATCAGGCGCAGCACGGCCTGGCCGGCCACGACCGTCGAGCCGGGTTCGGCATCCCGTGCCAGCACGATGCCGTCCTGGCTGGCGCGCAACCGGATGTTGTCGCGTTGCTGCTGCAGGCCGGTGCGTTCGGCCTTGATGCGTTCGAGTTCGTGGCCGGCAGCGACCAGGTTGGCCTGGGCATTGCGCACGCCGGCGTCGGCCGACCTGAGTTCCTGGGTCTTGCCCTCCATCGCGCCAGCACTGATGAACCCCTGGCTTGCCAGGTCGGCGTTGCGGCGGGTATTGGCCGCAGCCAGCTCGCCGCGCGCCTGTGCATCGACGGTCTGGGCCCTGGCCGCGACGATGGTGCTGCCCGCACGCTCAATGGCCGCAGCAGTGCTGCGCAACCGATCATCGAGATCCACCGGGTCCATTTCTGCCAGCACCTGGCCCGCCTTGACCTTGTCGCCCACGTCGACCAGCACCCGCAGCACCCGTCCCGCCCCGGTCGGCCCGATCAGGTAGCCGCGCCGGGCCTCGACCGTGCCGATACCAAAAAGAGTGGGTGTCAGGCTGGCCTCTTCGACCGTGGCCAGCTGCACCTGCACCGGCGCCAGTGGTCCGGTATTGCGCATCACGTAGGCCAGCGCGCCGATCAGCAACAGGCCGATCGCACCCAGCGACACTGTTCGGCGCAGCGCAGGGCGGACCATCATGGCTGCACGCGCAAGGCGCGCCGATAGAGTTCGAACACCGAAGGCGCCTGACCCAGCATCGTGGCCATCTGACCGCTCACAGGCAACTGCCCGGCCGTTCCCAAGTCTTCCTGCACACCCTCGGGGGGCCTGGCGAAGCCAGGGCTGGGTGCGTTCATCAGCGATTGCATCACCAGCCCTTGCAACAGGCCCAGAAACATCGTCGCAGCGGCTCCCAGATCCAGATCGGCTGCGGCGTCGCCGCTGGCGACGGCCTGGCGCAGCAGATCCTCGATCATGGCGCGGTATCCCTGCATCATGTTGCGGGCCTGGCTCTTGAGGTCCGGCAGATCGGGTTGCTGCAGCACATGAAACACCAAGCGGGGCACACCCGGATGGCGCGAGACAAAACCCACGTGCGCCTGGAAAACGCCACGCAATGCAGCGACCGGCGAATCCGCCTCTCGCGCAGCCTGGGTCAGTGTCGACATCAGGCTATTGACCAGCCACTCCATCGCAGCAAGCCAGATCGCCTCCTTGTTCGGAAAATGCTTGAACAGCGCGCCCTGGCTCAAGCCGACCGCTTCGGCCAGATGGGTGGTGGTAATGGCGGCCGGGCTGTTGAATTCGGCCAGGCGCAATGCGGCAGCCACGATTTCGCTCTGTCGGGCCTGGGTCGGCAGTCGGTTGGTGCTCGGGTTCCTTGTCATTTCTACCGGTAAGCATTCAATTACTTACCAGTAGTCTAGCCTGCTTTTTCGAAAGCGTCAAAGTGCCGCAGCAATAAGCGACGACGCCACCATACAAGGTTGCGTCTTCAAGCAGGCTGCGAACCGGTGGTTTGACGGTTCCGGGACAGGCATCAATCCCGCATCAGGAGCCCAATACCTGGCAATTGCCGGTGGCGCCAACAATCTGCTGCACCTGGCTGATCAGGTTGCCGAACATCCGGTTGACAAGAGACTCGCCATCGTCGCGACCAATGATGATGCGGTCACAGCCCAGGCGCTGGGCCTGCATGGCAATCGACGGTGCGTTGCGCCCGATCACTGTGCTGGTGGAGCAGGTTATGCCGGCGGCAGCGAGCAGCGCGACCGCTGGCGCGAGGGCCTCCTGGGCCGCCGTGTCGTGAATTTCGCGCAGTTCGGCGGCGTCAAAGAACATCGCGACATGGCCGGAAACGCCGGGTTGCACGTTCAGCAGGTGGATGTCGACCGATTCCTTGCTGTAGATGCCAATGGCCTGTGCCACTGCCGACTGCATTCTCGCTGCGCTTTGGCCGTCGATGGAAACAAGCAGTTTTCGCATAGAAATCTCCCTGCTCAGTCCGAGGCATGAGCGGCGGTTTGCGGCAGCGCGGCAACCGGGCGTGAACGTGTCTCCAGCCACTTGCCGACTCCGACCACGAACAGGGCACCGGCGATCGGAGCCAGCGTGTGCAGATAGTGGTGTTCTGCAACCCAGCCACTGATCGAAGGATCGCCGATCGCCATTTCACCAGCGACCCAACCCAGCAGTGCGGCGCCTCCAACGATGATGATCGGGAAACGGTCCATCATTTTGAGAATCAGCGTGCTGCCGTAAATGATCAGCGGGATGCTGATGACCAGTCCGACCACCAGCAGCAATACGTCGCCCTTGGCAGCGGCGGCAACGCCGATGACGTTGTCCAGGCTCATCACCAGGTCGGCCACGATGATGGTCTTGACTGCGGCAGCCAGATTGGAATGGCCGGCCAGCTCTGCCTCGCCGTCATCACCCTTGAGCAATCCGATGCCGATCCACAGCAGCAGTGCTGCGCCCACCAGCTTGAGGTAGGGTTGGCTGAGCAGGTAGACCGCAAAAAAGGTCAACACGATCCGCAGTCCGATGGCGCCCATGCTGCCGAACAGGATGGCCTTTTTTTGCTGCTGCGGTGGCAGTGACCGTGATGCCAGCGCGATCACGACGGCGTTGTCGCCGCTGAGCACGATATTGATCAGGATGATCTGTGACAGGGCGAGCCAGAATTCTGGCGTCAGGACGGTGGACATGCGCGGGTCTCCTCGATGGATTTTGTGAAACCGCGGCCGCGGTTCCTGTCACGATCGAGAATAGGCAGGTCTGCTTACGACCTTCTGCCGCCTTGCTTTCAATAGCTTGTCAGTTTGCTTTCGCCAGGCTTACGACTCGGGCCGCGCGTCGCTTCCTGGCTGCGGAAAAAGCACGCTGAAGGTGTTGCCGATGCCATCGACATCTTCTTCCAGTGTGATGCGCGCGCGGTGCAGCGCGGCGATCTCGCTGACGATGGCCAGTCCCAGCCCGCTTCCATCCGCGTGGCTGCCCAGCAGGCGGTGAAATCGCTCGAAGATCCGCTGGCGCTCCTGCACCGGGATCTTCTGACTGTCGTCGCTGACGGACAGGACGCCATCGCCGTTGGCGGCCACACTGACCGCGACCGTGACCCGGCCGTTCTGGCGGCTGTACCGCACCGCGTTGTCGACCAGGTTGTTGAGCAGCTCGCGCAGGCGGTCCGGTTCACCGTGTATCAGCACCGGTTCGGGACAGGCCTCGAATCCCAGGTCGATATCGCGTTTAAGCGCCTCCGGAACCCAGCGCATGGCCACATCGACTGCCAGGGTGTTGAGGTCGACTTGCTGCAGTTCGACTGCCTGTGCCGCGCCGGGCTCGTTGCGTGCCAGCGCCAGCAGCTGGGCCACCAGGCGCGACATGCGGTCGGCGCTGACATACAGCTGGGCCAGGCAATGCTGCACCCGCACCGGGTCGCTTTCGCGCAGTGCGATCTCAATCTGCGCCTTGAGCCCGCTGACCGGCGTCTTGAGCTGATGGGCGGCATCGGCGATGAAGCGGTTCTGAAAATCCAGCGTCGTGCCCAGCCGCTGCATCAGTTCGTTGACCTCGTCGACCAGCGGACGAACCTCGCCGGGCACGTTGCGCACCTCGATCGGGCTGAGGTCCAGGTGGGATCGACTCGAGACGGCCGATTGCAGCCGCTTGAGCGGCAGCAGGCCACGCGAGACGCCGAAGTGGACGACGATGCCGGCCAGCACAATCAGCAGCAGCTGCGGAACGAACACGCTGGCCAGGATCTCCCAGACCAGCCGGCTGCGCTTGTGAAGCGTCTCGGCCACCTGCACCTGCACCTGGTTGTCAGGTCCGGCGCCGTCATAAGGCATCCAGGCGGAGACGATCCGCACCGGCATGTCGTGCAGCATGCCTTCGTAGAAAACCGGTTTGTCCAGCGCGACCCGACTTGGCGCCGGTACCGGGATGTCCGGGTCGCCGCCAATGAAGGTTCCGCTTTCCGATGAGACCCGATAACGGACTTCATCGTCTTGGTCCGACAGCAAGACCCGCTCGACCGCCGGCGACATTTCGAGTTTCGGCCCAACGCCATTGGGACGCACATGCAGCACCACTTCGCGCGCGATCTCCTGCAGCGAGCGGTCATTAGCCAGATTCGAGAAACGCAGCGCGATCCAGTAGGACGCAGCGGTATCGAGCACCAGCAAGGCCATCAGCGGCCCCATCAGCCAGGCCAGCAGCTTGTGCTGCAGGCGCGGCTCAGCCGGGACCACCTACACGCTCCATCAGATAACCCATGCCGCGTACCGTGCGGATGTCGCAGCCCATCGGTTCGAGTTTCTTGCGGATGCGATGCACATAGACTTCGATCGCATTGGCGCCGACCTCGTCGCCCCAGCCGTACAGATGGTTGACCATGTGCTCCTTGCTGACGACCCGGCCTTCGCGCATCAGCAGCAGTTCGAGCACTGCAAACTCACGGGCCGAGAGCTCGACCGGTGTTTCATCGCAATACAGGCGGCGTCCCACGGTGTCCAGGCGCAGGCGTCCGTGCACCAGAAACGGCGTGGTGTTGGTGCTGCCGCGGCGCAGCAACGCGCGTACCCTGGCCTCCAGTTCGGGCAGGTCGAAGGGTTTGGCCAGATAGTCGTCGGCGCCCAGGTCCAGGCCGTGGACCCGATCGGCCAGTGTGTCGAAGGCGGTCAGCATCAGCACCGCCACCCGCGACTTGCGCGCGCGCAGACGGCGCAACACATCGAGTCCGCTCAGCCCGGGCAAGCCGATGTCCAGAATGGCCAGGTCGTAGATCTCCAGCGCCAGCGCGTTGTCGGCCTGTTCTCCGTCACCGACGACATCGACCGCATAGGCACTTTGCACCAATGCGCGGCCCAGGGCGTCGGCCAGGATCTTGTCGTCTTCGACCAGCAGTATGCGCATGGCGGCTCGATCAGGTCGGATCCGGCGGTAGGCGCCGGGCCGGCCCCTGGGCCATGAAGCTTGTCGCGTCGGGCCGGCCGTGCAGGTAGAGCGAAGCGGTGGCCTCTGGCGACTCGGCAATCAGTTTGCCGCGCCGGAACACCTTGAGCCGGGTCGCGCGCAGGCGGATCGCCTCGATCGGATCACGTGCCTGCAGCAATACGAAGTCGGCGTGGCAACCGGGTGCCAGCCCATATGCCGTGAGCTGCAGGATGCCGGCCGGGTTGGTCGTCACTGCGTCGAAGCACTGGCGCATTGCGTCCTGGCTGGTCATCTGCGCCACATGCAGACCCATGGCGGCAACATCGAGCATGTCGGCGCTGCCCAGCGAATACCACGGGTCCATGACGCAGTCCTGGCCAAACGCAACGGTCAGGCCATGGGCCATCAGTTCTGGCACGCGGGTCATGCCGCGGCGCTTCGGGTAGCTGTCCTGGCGGCCTTGCAAGGTGATGTTGATCAGCGGGTTGCTGACCACGTGCAGCCGCGCCTCGGCCATCAGCGGCAACAGCTTGGACACATAGTAGTTGTCCATCGAGTGCATCGACGTGAGGTGCGAGCCGGTGACCCGGCCTTGCAGGCCCAGGCGCTGTGTTTCGAACGCCAGGGTCTCCACATGGCGCGACAGCGGGTCGTCCGACTCGTCGCAATGCATGTCGACCAGCTTGCCGCGGCGTGCCGCGATTTCACACAGCAGCCGCACGCTTTGCGCACCTTCTGCCATGGTGCGTTCAAAATGCGGAATACCGCCAACCACATCCACGCCCAGGTCGAGTGCCCGTTCCAGATTGGCCATGCCAGCCGCGCAGCGCAACACACCATCTTGCGGGAACGCGACCAATTGCAGATCGAGATATGGCGCGACGCGCTTCTTCACATCGAGCATGGCTTCGACCGCCAGCATCGAGGGGTCGCTGGTATCGACATGCGAGCGGATCGCCAGCAGGCCTCGACCCACCGCCCAGTCGCAATATGCCAGCGCACGATCGACCACCGCTTCCTGTATCAAAGTCGGCTTGAGTTCGCCCCACAAGGCAATACCTTCGAGCAGCGTGCCACTGCGGTTGACGCGGGGCATGCCATAACTGAGCGCGGCATCCATATGAAAATGGGCATCGACGAAAGGCGGGCTGACCAGCAGGCCCTGCGCATCGATGGTCTCGCGTGCCGGTGCATCGATGACCGGCGCCACCTCGACGATACGCCCGCCCTGCACGGCGATCGCCATCGGGCAGCGGCCATCGGGCAGTGCGGCGTTGTGGACCAGCAGGTCGAGCATGGCGGTTTCTCCAGGATTCAATCGGTCGCTTGTGTGCGGCGCAGCGCCTATTGTCGCCCGGCACCGGCACGTGTTATCTCACGCAAGGGCTTGCCGCGGGCCTGTTGACGGTCAAGCCAGGTGACCGGCGCGGCGGGTGAGGGCGTCGGCAAATTATGATGCGGCTCGGGATCTGGTGCGTGGTCTGCCGCGTGTCAGCACATCGATTTCACCCAGGGAGGCCGTGGCAGCCCACATGCGCATTCTGTTTGTATACGGTATGGGGCGTTCTCCCTTGTCGGCCTGGCCGATGCTCAGGCGGCTGCGACGCGAAGGCCTGGACACCAGCACCTTTGCTTATGGGGTCAGCCGCGAAAACTTTCCGGTGATCCGCGATCGCCTGGTGGCGCGCATCCGCGCACTGGCGGGGCAGGGCGACTATGTGCTGATAGGTCATTCACTGGGTGGTGTGCTACTGCGTGCCGCGCTCAATGTGTTGCCCGCCACCATGGCGCCACCGTGCCATCTGTTTCTGCTCGGTTCTCCGGTCAAGGCGGCTCGGCTGGCCGCTCGGCTGCAGCGCAATCCGATCTACCGGCGTATCACTGGTGACTGCGGGCAACGGCTGGCGTCCGATCACAGGATGCAAGAAATCGGGCCGGTGGCAATCGCCACCACCAGCATTGTCGGTACCCGGGGCATAACCATGGCCGCAGGCCCGTTCGACGGCGAGCCCAATGACGGTGTCGTGAGCCTGTCGGAGGTCAGCGCTTCGTGGATTGACGAGCAGATCGGTGTGCCCCTGGTCCATACCTGGTTGCCGTCGAGCCCTCAGGTGGCGCGGATGGTGCTGCGCAGTCTGGATCGCCGCGGCTTGTGGCCCTCGTATCGGCACGGGCAACCCGACGCCACAATCTAGTCGACGCCTGGACGCGCACCTGCCGGCGCCGGTCAAGTCACGTCTTCGGGGAACATGCGATCAGACTCGGCGGGCGGATCACCAGAGCGCGGAGTCCCGGGTGTCCAGGATCCGTCTGCGCTGCCGTCTGCGCAGCCAGAGTCCGACCATCCAGCCGAGCAACACCACGCCGACGCCGGCGCCGACCAACAGGACATCAGGGGCGCTGGCCTGCAGCGCATCGGTTTTCCACATCGTTGCCAACCACAGTGCTGTGATCAGGAGTATCAGTGCGGCTGCGAGTCTCATCCCTGCGCGTGTCTTTCTGGTTTCATGGAAGGCCATGATAGTGCAAGCGCATGACAGTCTTGATCGGGGCCATACATGCCACTAACGCATCCAGTGGTGACAACAACGCAGCACGTACGACGACAGGCGCAGCGGTGCGTTGCGGATGCCCGCAGGAAGCCATTGTGGTGTGCCCATCGCAAAGCGTGTGGCCCAGCGGGTATAGGGCTTGAGCCAGCGGGTCCGTTCAATGAATCGGTGTGGGTCGCGCATGGGGCGGCACTCAGGGCTGCGGCGCCAGCTTGTCCTGGGTACGGGTGTCGAAATCTCCTGCATCGTGGCGCTCGTGCAACTGGCTCGACGCTTCGCCGAAAGTCCGGTTCACCATGCGGCCACGGCGGACTGCCGGACGCTGCGCAATCGTGTCGGTCCAGCGCTGTACGTGGGTGTATTGCTGTACCTGCAGGAACTCGCCCGCGGAGTACAGCAGTCCCTTGGCCAGTGCGCCGTACCAGGGCCAGACGGCGATGTCGGCAATCGTGTAGTCATCACCGGCCAGATAGGCACTCTCGGCCAGGCGCCGGTCCAGCACGTCGAGCTGGCGCTTGACTTCCATCGCGAACCGGTCGATCGGGTATTCCATCTTGAATGGCGCATAGGCATAGAAATGACCGAAGCCACCGCCGAGATAAGGCGCACTGCCCATCTGCCAGAACAGCCACGACAGGCATTCGGCCCGTTGCGCTGGCGCGCTCGGCAGCAGTACGCCGAATTTCTCAGCCAGGTAGGTCAGGATCGCGCCGGATTCGAACACCCGGATCGGCTGCGGCCCGCTGCGGTCGACCAGCACCGGGATCTTGCTGTTCGGGTTGGCCGCCACGAAGCCGCTGCCGAACTGCTGGCCCTCGTTGATGCGGATCAGCCAGGCGTCGTACTCGGCGCCGGTGTGGCCCAGAGCCAGCAGTTCTTCGAGCATCACCGTGACCTTCACGCCATTGGGCGTGCCCAGCGAATACAGCTG
>Ga0073904_10000774_pt1 | contig 23213 bp, 24 predicted proteins | sample KloWWTrecipitate_FD_66668 | JGI IMG/M metagenome (GOLD analysis project Ga0073904, IMG submission 66668) | Active sludge microbial communities from Klosterneuburg, Austria, studying microevolution and ecology of nitrifiers - Klosterneuburg... | ecosystem: Engineered > WWTP > Aerobic digester >... | reverse complement strand
CCTTTGCTGGCCAGTTCCACGCGGCCACCGGCCTGCCATGTGATGGCTTGCCAGACCAGCTCGGCGGTACCTGGCTCAGGTCCGGTCAGGCTGGCCTTGGCCGCGCCCAGCTGCAGGATCTGGCCTCCCGCCACGCCCAGCCCGGGGGCGCTCCATGACAGCGTCAACGGCTGGCTCAGCGACACGGTCCAGGGTCCGGGCAGGCCAGAGTCACGGGCCTTGACCTGCAGCCTGGCAATCCGCGCACGCCAGTCGCCACGGGTATCGCGACCGCCGCTGGCCTGGACCTGCAACTGCGCTTGCGTGCTGCCGCGGTTCACCGTGCCGGAGGCTGTCAACGTCAGCGCATCGAGTGTGCCGGACAGGCTGGCGTCGAGGGCGCGGAGGCTGAGCATCTGCTCGGCGCTTTGTCCCTGCTTGCCGACGGACAGCTGCGCGAGCTTGACGCTGCCATCGATGGTTGCGCCGGCACCGCGACCCGGCTCCAGCACCTGCCAGCCGCCACGCCAGCGCAGGTCGATATCGGCGCCGCCACGCAGATCCAGTGTGTCCAGCCGTGCCGGCGTCATTGGCAGCCGTGCCAACCATTGGCGCATCGCATTGGCGTCGGTGAGCCTGAGCGACAACACGCCGTTGCCATCGCGCGCGGCCGCATCGCCCTTGATGCTGGCCTGCACACCGGGCGCCGTCAGCGCCAGTTGGCCCCGGGCCGCGCGGGTTGAGGGTTGCACATCGGCGCGGCCCTCGAGCCGGGCCTCACGGGTGCGTATGTTCAGGTTCTCCAGGCGCAGCCAGCCTTCGGACCATCGTCCCTTGGCTGCCGCCGAGGTCAGCCCCAGGCCGCGCAGTGAAGATCCACGCGACTGCTCCGCCGAGGGTTGCAATGCCACATCGAAATTCACGCCGTTCTCGGCTGTCACGGCCTTGAGTTCACCGTCCAGGCGTACCGGATCCAGGGTGCTATAGGCCTTGGCCAGATCGACGCCCTGCAATTGCAGCTGGCCTTGCCAGCCCGAGTTGGCGCTGAGCTTGTCGACTTCGCCCAGGTTGGCCTGCAGGCGGACCCGCCCCCCCGCCACTTCGCCGTTGAGCGATTGCACGCTCCAGCGCCCGGCGCCATATTCGACCAGGCCCTTGAGACTGGTCACCGGAAGCCGGTCCTTGTCCCACGGGCCGGCATCGCGATTGACAAGATTGAGTTCGGCCAGCCAATTCGGGCCTGCCGGCTGCACCCAGGTATTGCCGGTCAGCAGCGTGCGCGGCGCAGCCGGCCACAAGGCGGCCAGATCGAGCTGGCTGAACGTGGCCTGGGCCTGAACCACCGGCTGCGCGGCCCATGGATTGATACGCGCCGACACCCGTGCGCGCATGGCGCGGCTGCTGGCCAGTGCGCCGGTGTTGCCGGGGCCGGGCTGGATCAGCGCCTGCATGTCGAGCAGTGGTGCGATGCCGGCCAGCGGCCCGCTCACCGATGCGATGGCGTCCAGCGTGATGTCCTGCCCGTCGCCGATCGATGTCCTGACCTGTCCGCTGGCATGCAGGTCAAGTGCCATCGGCAAACTGGCCTGCAGGCGCACGCGGCCCTGGTACTGTCCTTGGGCCAGCTGGAGTTGCTCGACATCGAGCTGGTGGTGCTGGTCCCGGTACTGGTATCGGGCGGCGATCGCGCTGGCCTGCAGCGTCGTGGCACCGGTCAACCGGAATACGCCGATCGACAGCGGCAGGTCGATGTCCAGTGGCAATACCAGTTCCGGTGGTGGTTCGGGGGTGTTCGGCGACGCCGCACGCTGATCGTCCACCTGAAGTTCGGCCACGCTCACCATGCGCACATTCAGGTGGCGTCGCAGCAGGTCCAGGGGTTGCCAGTCCAAGCGGATCTCGCGTGCCGAAACCGTCAGTTCACCGGACTTCCAGCGCAACAGGCCGATCTGCCCGCCCAGGCGAAGGCTGCCCTGGACATCCTGCACTTCGAGCGTCTGCCCCTCTGGCAGGTAGGCTGCAGCTTCGCGCAATGCGGTTGCCAGCGAGCCGCGCGTGCCGCTCCATAACCACACCGCCAGCAGCAGTGCCAGCGCGAGCACCAGCAGCAGCTCGAGCAGCCAAACCACCGAAAACAGCGATCTGGAGAGCAAACGTCGCATCAGAACGTGAACCCCACACTCAGGTGCAGCCGCAGGGCCTTTTTGTCCAGCCCATAGGCCAGATCAAGTTGCAACGGTCCGACAGGGCTGCGATAACGCACGCCCGCGCCTATGCCGACCTTGGCGTCGAACTGCGAGGTCTTGTCGGCCACGGCGCCTGCGTCGATGAACACGGTGCTTTCCCATGGACTGGGCAAGCCGTCCACCAGGATCGGGCGTTGCCATTCCAGGCTTGCCACGGCCAGGTAACGCCCGGGCGTCACGATGCCGTTGGCCACTGCGCTGCCGATGCTGCGATACGAATAGCCGCGCACACTGGCGTCGCCGCCAGCGAGGAACAGCTGGGTGCTGGGGATGTTGGCACTGTCCTTGGCCATGACAGCGCCGGCCTGCAGGCGCACGGCGATACGCCCGGCGCGGGCGGTACCCGGCGGGTCCTTGTCGGCGGCAGACGAGTCCAGCGACCAGATGCCCAGCCAGTTCAGGCGGGTGCGGAAAAACGGTTCGCGCTGGGCGCCGAGTGTCAGACCTCCACCGATTTCGACCCCCAGCCCGTAACCGGTGGACGGATACGGCAGCCGATCGAAGTTGCGCTGTGTCCAGGCGTAGTTGGCACTGATGGACTGGGCTGTTTCGTTCAGACCGACGCCGGTGGTTGTGGCGCGGTCGTATTGCAGGTAGTAGTTGCGGTCGATCCGTTCACCGCGCTGCAGGCGTCCTGCGCGCAGCTGCTGGCTGCGCACCCTGACGCTGGCCGCGTCTTCATTCTTGAGCTGACCGAATGCGGACCAGCGCCAGTTGTCCTCGTCGGGCTGCGACAGCAGTTCGGTTTCCAGCGAGCGGGTGTCGCCATCGAGCAGCAGCTTGGAGTCGGCGCGCCAGTCGATCAGCGGCAGCTTCAGACTGGTGTGTTCGACCGACAGGCGCAGCCCGCTGTCGGTGCTGACGCCAACGCCCAGTTGCAGGCGATTGCGCAACGCCTCGCGGACTGTCACGACAACCGGGGCCGCCTGTGGATCACCGGACGGGTCGAGCTCGAGCACGACGGAGTTGAAATAGCCGCTGTCCTGCAGCCGTTGCTGTGCTTCGAGCAGGCTGGTCTGGTCATAGGTGGTGCCAGGCTTGAGGCGCGCGATCCGTTGCACCAGCTCCGGATCGTAACGTTCGAGTCCGGACACCGTCAGTTCACCGAGGCGGTACAGCGGCCCGGAGTCGAGCGTCACACCCAGCCGGGCCGAGTTCTCCTGCGGATCGATCTCGGCGCGGCTGGTCGCGATGCGTCCGAGCGGATAACGGCGCGCCGCCAGCTGGCGCAGCGCCTGCGTCTTGGCCTCGTCCCAGCCCTCCTGCGTGAAGGGCTTGCCGGGCGGCAAGGCCCAGCGGCGTTCGATGTCGCTGCGCTGGCCGATGGCGTCCGGATCAGATGCGATGGCGCCACTGAATTGCACGGCCGCCGACGTGACGAGGGTGGGCGGGCCGGGCTGCACCGCGATTCGCACGATCCGGGCAGAGGGGATGTCGCCACTGGACGAGCCCACCCTTGAAATCTCGATCTGGGGCGAAAAATACCCGAGTGTGCCCAGCAGGTCACGGGTGTTGCGTTCGGCAGCGATCTGCAGCCGCTCGAGTTCGCTGTCGTCAAGATCCTGCAATTCGCGGTAACGCAGCAGATCGAGATGGCGCAGCAGGTAGGCCTGCACCTGCCTGGGTGCCTGAACCTCGACCGTGAAAGCCATCGTCACGGGTTCGGACACGGCAGGCGCGCTGGCAGACGCCGCAGGTGGTGTTGCAGTTTGCGCTAGCAGCGAACCGTTGGAACAAATGGCGCAGACGGCAAAGATCCAGGCTCGCCTCAGCGCGCCTGGCGATGGTTTGCTCATGCGCTATTTTGACAGCAGCCGCATGGCCTCCTCGAGACCCTTGATCGTCAAGGGGTACATGCGATGGCTCATCAGCTGTTGCATCACGCTGATGCTCTGGCGGTACTGCCAGACACCCTGCGGTTCGGGATTGATCCAGACGAACTTCGGAAACGCGCTGGTTAGCCGCTGCAGCCATTGGGCTCCGGCCTCTTCGTTGTTGTATTCGACGCTGCCACCAGGCTGCAGGATCTCGTACGGACTCATCGTCGCGTCGCCGATGAAGATCAGCTTGTAGTCCTTGTTGTACTTGCGGATGATGTCCCAGGTGGCGAACTTCTCGGAGAAGCGGCGCCGGTTGTTTTTCCACATGAAGTCGTAGACGCAGTTGTGGAAGTAATAGAACTCCATGTGCTTGAACTCGGTCTTGGTGGCCGAGAACATCTCCTCGACCCGCGCGATGTGTTCGTCCATGGTGCCGCCCACATCCATCAGCAGCAGCACCTTCACGTTGTTGTGCCGCTCGGGCACCATCTTGATGTCGAGCCAGCCGGCATTGGCGGCGGTGGCGCGGATGGTGTCGTCCAGGTCGAGTTCTTCCTCGTGCCCTTCACGCGCGAACTTGCGCAGCCGGCGCAACGCCACCTTGATGTTGCGTGTGCCCAGCTCCTGGGTGTCGTCGTAGTCCTTGTAGGCGCGCTGGTCCCAGACCTTCACCGCACTGCGGTTGCGGCTTTTCTCCTGGCCGATGCGGATGCCCTGCGGATTGAAACCGTTGGCGCCGAACGGCGAGGTGCCGCCGGTGCCGATCATGCGGCTGCCGCCTTCATGGCGTTCCTTCTGCTCCTCGAAGCGCTTCTTTAGCGTCTCCATCAGTTCGTCCCAACCCATCTTCTCGATCCTGGCTTTCTCCTCCGGGCTCAGGTTGAGTTCGAGGTTCTTGCGCAGCCACTCCAGCGGGATGTCCTTGGTGAAGTCGGCCAGCATCTCGACGCCCTTGAAGTAGGCCGAGAAGGCGCGATCGAACTTGTCGTAGTGTTTCTCGTCCTTGACCAGCGTGGTGCGGCTGAGGTAGTAGAAGTCGTCGATCTTGTAGCCTGCCGCCGCGCCGTCGCTGTCGTCCTGCGTGGTGTTCGGACCGACCACGCCTTTCTTGAGGGCTTCGAGCAGCGTCAGGTATTCCTTGACGGACACTGGCAGCTTGGCCGAACGCAAGGTGTAGAAAAAGTCGATCAGCATGGTGGCTTCCTTCTTTTCGTCCTAGCTCTCCCGTGGCTTGTCCCGCAGGTACAGCAGCTGGGCCTTGGCCTCGGGCCATTCGCCGGCGCGCATGCTGTACATCACGGTGTCGCGGATGGTGCCGTCGCGGCGCATCGCGTGGCCGCGGATCGTGCCGTCTTTTTGCGCGCCCAGGCGCTCGATCGCACGTTGCGATGCGAAGTTGTAGTTGTCGGTGCGCCAGCCCACCACGGGACAACCCAGCGTGTCGAAAGCGTGGCCCATCAGAATCAGCTTGCAGGTGGTGTTGACATGGGTGCGCTGGCAACGCCGGGCATACCAGGTGTAGCCGATCTCGACCCGTTTCACGGCCGGCAGGATGTCGTGGTAGCTGCTCGTGCCCAGCACCGTGCCGGTGGCGGCATCGGTCACGGCAAAGGCGAAGCGATGGCCGGCGGCACGGCTCTCGAGTGCATCTTCGATGTAACGCCGGGTCTGGGCCGGCTCCGGCACCGAGGTGATGCGCAGGCGCCAGAGTTCGCCGTCTGCGGCAGCCGCGCGCAGGCCCTCTTCGTGTTCCAGGCCCAGCGGGACCAGTTCGATGCCGCGGTCGCGCAGGACGACAGGCTCTACGAATGCCATGGTGGTGTTTCTCCGATGTGTCCGGACCGGCTCAGCGGTTGTGGCGCTGCATGAAAACCAGCTTCTCGAACAGCGTGACGTCCTGCTCGTTTTTCAGCAGGGCGCCCACCAGCGGCGGCACTGCGACCTTGTCGTCCTTGCTGTGCAAGGTCTCGGCTGGAATATCCTCGGCCAGCAGCAGCTTGAGCCAATCGAGCAGTTCGCTGGTCGAGGGTTTTTTCTTCAGGCCGGGCAGATTGCGGATGTCGTAGAAGGTCTTCATTGCCGCGCTCAGAAGGTCTTTCTTGAGATCGGGGAAATGCACGTCGATGATGCTTTTCATCGTGTCGGCATCGGGGAACTTGATGTAGTGGAAGAAGCAGCGGCGCAAGAACGCGTCGGGCAGTTCCTTCTCGTTGTTCGACGTGATGAAGACCAGCGGCCGGTGCACGGCCCGGATCAGTTCGCGGGTCTCGTAGCAGTAGAACTCCATGCGGTCGATTTCGCGCAGCAGGTCGTTCGGAAACTCGATATCGGCCTTGTCGATCTCGTCAATCAGCAGTGCCACCGGCTGCTCCGCGGTAAAGGCCTGCCACAACACGCCGCGCACGATGTAGTTGTGGATGTCCTTGACCTTCTCGTCGCCAAGCTGGGAGTCGCGCAGTCGGCTGACCGCGTCATATTCGTACAGGCCCTGCTGGGCTTTGGTGGTCGACTTGATGTGCCATTGCAGCAGCGGCATGTTCAATGCCCCAGCCACTTCCTCGGCCAGCATGGTCTTGCCGGTGCCGGGCTCGCCCTTGACCAGCAGCGGACGCTTGAGCGTGATTGCCGCATTGACGGACAGCATCAGGTCTTGCGTGGCAACGTAATTCTTGGTTCCTTGGAATTTCATGGTGCAGGGGGGCCAGTGGTTATGGGTGGTGATCGAAAAGGGCAAAAACGTGACCGATATAATCTGCTCGGTTTGAGATTCCCCGGCCCATCTTTGATTGTCTGCGCAAAATGAACAAGTTGTTGTCGTCCCTGTTAGTGGTGATTGTCGCGTCTGTGACGGCGCTGTCTGCAAGTGCCCAGGAGGTCCAGGGGGATGCGAAGGCCGGTGCTGGCAAGATTGCCATGTGTATCGGATGCCACGGTATCAAGGGGTACCAGGCCAGTTTTCCTGAAGTCTACAAGGTGCCGATGATTTCCGGCCAGGGCGCAAAGTACATCGGCGCAGCCTTGCATGCCTACCAGAAGGGCGAGCGCAGGCATCCGTCGATGCGGGGCATTGCCGATGGCCTGAACGATCAGGATATCGCCGACGTGGCAGCCTATTACGAGGCCAGCGGCCATCAGGGCGCATCGGCGCCGGCCGCAGCGGCACCGGCCAATGCCAAGGCGGCGGAGCTGATTGCCAAGGGTGGATGTGTTGCCTGCCACGGCGACAATTTCAACAAGCCGATTGACCCGTCGTATCCGAAAGTGGCGGGACAACATGCCGACTACCTGTTCGTGGCCCTGAAGTCGTACAAGACCGAAGGCCATGCGACCTGGGGTCGCTCCAATGGCATCATGGCCGGCATTGCCAAGCAGTTCACCAATAACGAACTCAAGGCGCTGGCCAATTACCTGCACACCTTGCCAGGCGACCTGCAGACCGTTCCGCAGGCCAAGTTCAAGTAATTCTGCGAGCTTGCTTGGGAGCGGCCCGGCGCGGCGCTCATCAGTCGCTTGTGGCGTGGCGCTGCACGCAGGCGACATAGGCTTCGCCATCTGGCGGGCGGCCTGCCCGCTGGCTCTCCCAGATCATGGTTCCCAGGCACTCCATCGCTGCATGGTGGGCATGGTGCAATGAATTGCGCCTGTGGGTCAGCAGTTCCACTGCCTGGCGGATACCGCGCGGCTGGTCGATGGAGCATTGCTCGCTGATCGACAGATGCATCGACAGGTGCAGGAACGGGCTGTCGCCGGTGTCCGACGCCTGGGCCATGGTCCGCAGCGCGGCGTCGACATCGGCCAGTTCGGCGTGGTACTCGGGGTGCTCGTCGATCCAGCCACTGGCCAGTGTTTCGATGGCCTCCATCGGCTGGCTTGCACGGGCCTTGGCATACACACCGCAGAAAAACCTGCGCACATCGGCTTGGGAAGGTTGGATCAGCATCGGTTGGCGATTATCGCCGTTCGCCCCGGCTGTGGCTGACACCAACACCGGGCCAGTGGGCGCCGGCCGGCGCACGCCGATGTGCCCGCTGCTGCGGTCAGACCCGCCACGAAGGCAGTTGCCAGTTGCGCCACAACGCCAGGGCGCGCAGGCCGGCCGTGATGCCCACACAGGCCACCAGCGCCAGCCAGCCAGGGGCCTGCGCCTGCCACAGGCCGACATAGACCCAGCCACCAATGAAGGCACATATGGCGTACGGCCGGTGGTCGGCAAAGGCACTGGGGATCTCGTTGCAGACCATGTCGCGCAACACGCCACCAAATACCCCTGTGATCAACCCCATCAGCACGGCCACCAGCGCCGGCATCTGCAGCAGCAGGGCCTGGTGCACACCGGTGGCAGCAAAAAGCCCCAGGCCGACGGCGTCGGGCCACTGGATCGCGCGTTCGGTCGGGCGCAAATGGCGCTGGCGCAGGAACAGCATGGCCAGCACGCACAAGGCCATCACACCCCACAACACTTCGACATGCCGGACCCAGAAAAACGGTCGCTGGTCCAGCAACAGGTCGCGCAGTGTGCCGCCGCCGAACGCCGCCAGAAAACCGACCACGCAGACCCCAACGGCATCGAGGCGCTTGCGCGCGGCCTCCAGCACGCCGGAGAGCGCGAACGCGGCCGTGGCCCCCAGTTCGACCAACAGACGGACGGCTTCGCCCCAGGTTTGTGCACTTTGCATACGGCGATTGTCGCGTGCCGACTCTGCCAGTGCCAAGGCAAGCAGGGGTTCAGCCCGGTACGTCGTTCTTTGGCCGTTGGGTCGATGCCGTCTTGCGCGCTGCGCGCTCCAGCCGTTCCTGCGCCATCTGCTGTTCCAGCTGCTGGCGGCCTTCCTTGACCACGGCGATCAGCTTGGCCCGGTCCTGGTAGTGGGGGTGCATCTTTTCGAACAGTTCGAGGTTGTGCTTGCGAAAGCGCCGCGCGCTGGTGTCTGCATCGTGCGGGCTGTGGCCCAGCAGTTCGAGCACGCTGCGTGCGCTGCGCAGGCTGGACTCGAACAGTTCGCGCTGCACCAGCATGACGCCTCGGTCGCGCAGCTTGTTCCAGTGCGTGACGTCGCGGGCGCGGGCGACGATCTCCAGGTTCGGGAAGTGGGCATGGGCCAGATCGACGATCCGCAGTGACTGTTCGACATCGTCGACGGCGACCACCAGCACCCGGGCCGTGGCGGCGCCGGCCGTACGCATCAGATCCAGCCGCGTGGCGTCGCCATAAAACACCTGGTTGCCGAAATTGCGTGCGACCTCGACCATCTCGGAGTCGTGCTCGAGCACGGTGCAGGCAAATCCTTCGGCCCACATCATTCGTGTCACGATCTGGCCATACCGGCCGAAACCGGCGATCAGCACCGGCGCCTCCTGCTGTTCGGAGATTTCGTCGAGCACGATGGCCGGGCGGCTGGCGAAACGCGGCAGCAGCCATTTGTCCACTGCCACCAGCAACAAAGGTGAGAGCAGCATCGACACCGCAACCGCGCCGATCAGCAGTGATGCCGTCTCGGGTGCGAACACCCGGGCACCGGCGGCCGCCTGAAACACGACAAAGGCGAATTCGCCGCCCTGGGCCAGCAGCAGCGTGAATACCACCCTGTCCTGCAGTGGCAGCTTCATGGCGCTGCCCAGCGAAAAAATCACGACCCCCTTGAGCAGCAGGAATCCGAGCACGATCAGGGCCATCTGGCCGGGCGAGGCGATCAACACGCCGAAGTCGATGCTCATGCCCACCGCGATGAAGAACAGGCCCAGCAACAAGCCCTTGAAGGGTTCGATGTCGGTCTCGAGCTCGCGCCGGTATTCGCTTTCAGCCAGCAGCACGCCGGCCAGGAATGCGCCCAGCGCCATCGACAGGCCGACCAGCTGCATCAGCGCGGCGATGCCCACCACCAGCAGCAGTGATGCCGCGGTGAAGATCTCGGGCGTGCGCGAGCGCGCGATCCAGCGGAACAGCGGACGCAACAACAGCCGGCCACCCAGCACGATAGAGGCGATGACCAGCAGGATGCGGGCGATTTCCAGCCAGCGGCTGGTCTCTGCACTCTCGGTGCCGGCCAGTGTGGTGCCAACAGCGAGCAGCGGCAGCAGCGCCAAAATCGGGATGGCGGCCACGTCCTGGAACAGCAGGATGGCGAACGCAGCCTGTCCGCTGCTGGTGGGCAACATGTTGCGGTCGGTCATCACTTGCAGCGCAATCGCCGTGCTCGACAGTGCCAGACCCAGCGCCGCGACCAGCGCGATCCGCCAATCGACGCCGAATATGACCGCTATGCCGGCCAGTGCAGCCGCACAACAGAGAACCTGCAGGCTGCCCCAGCCGAAAATCGGCCGGCGCATGTTCCACAGGCGGCGCGGCTCCAGTTCCAGCCCGACCAGAAACAACATCAGCACGACACCGAATTCGGCGAAATGCAGGATGTCCTGGACATTGGCCACCAGACCCAGGCCCCAGGGCCCGATGGCCATGCCGGCGGCCAGGTAGCCGATGATCGCGCCAAGACCCAGCGCCTTGCTCAGCGGCACGGCGATGACGGCTGCGCTGAGGTAGATGATGCTGTTGATCAGCCAGGAAGGGAGGTGTTCCATGGGGCGTGGGTGATGGGCGGCGGAAATGGCGTGCGGGAACCTGGGTTCAGTCAGTGTTTCGGTGCGCGGCAACGGCCATTGGAGCAGATGAAAGTCGAAATCGGGATTGGCAGCGGCAGGACGCTAACATAGCGCAAAGCCATGGACATGGAGTTTCCGAATGCCAGTAGTCGTTGTCGCCAATCCCAAGGGTGGCGTGGGCAAGTCCACCTTGTCGACCCATATTGCCGGCTATTTTGCGTCGCGCGGCCATGCGGTGATGCTCGGCGACGCCGACCGGCAGCAGTCGTCCCGCTTGTGGCTGGGCCTGCGTCCGCCCAATGCCAGCGTGATCCAGACCTGGGACATCAACGCCGACCTGATCGCCCGGCCGCCGCGTGGCACGACGCACGTGGTGGTCGACACACCGGCAGGCCTGCACGGCTGGCGTTTCAAGGACGTGATGAAGATGGCCGACAAGGTGATTGTGCCGGTGCAACCCAGCGTATTCGACATCTTTGCCACGCGGGCGTTCCTGGACGAACTGGCGGCGAACAAACATGCCGACAAGCACAAGATCGCACTGGTCGGCATGCGGGTCGATGCCCGCACGATTGCGGCCGAAAAGCTGCACGCGTTCGTCGACTCCACCGGACTGCCGGTGTTGTCCTACCTGCGTGACACGCAGAACTATGTGCATCTGGCGGCCCACGGCCTGACGCTGTTTGATGTGCCGCCATCGGCACGTTTCGAGAAAGACATGGAGCAATGGCAACCGATCTGCCATTGGCTCGACAACTGACTCTGCATTCCATTGAATGGCCCTGCGCCAACCGACTCCAGCATGAGAAACTTTCAAAAATTGTCCGACCTGGCCGCCTGCGTGGGCCAGGAGGTCGCTGTCAGCGACTGGATCACCGTGACCCAGGCGCAGATCAACCAGTTCGCCGAGGCGACCGGCGATCACCAGTGGATCCATGTCGACGTGGAAAAGGCCAGGGCCGGACCGTTTGGCGCGCCGATCGCCCACGGCTTCCTGACCTTGTCGCTGTTGCCGCGCTTTTTCGAGTCGGCATTGGCGATCACCGAATCCACGATGGGGGTCAACTACGGGCTGAACAAGGTCCGCTTCATGGCGCCGGTGGCTGCGGGAAGCCGTTTGCGGGCGCGATTGACGCTGGTCTCCAGTGATCCGATCGACAACAACGGCCTGCAGCTGGTCTGGGATGTGGCGGTCGAGAAAGAGGGTTCCGCCAAACCGGTCTGCGTGGCGCAGTCGGTGGTGCGTCGTTATCCCTGACGACAGCCTGGCCGGGCAGCAGGGCCGCTGTCAGGTGATGCCGAAACCGTTCTGGCGCCAGGCCTCGAATACGGTCACTGCAACCGCGTTGGACAGATTCAGGCTGCGCTGACCATCGCGCATCGGCAGGCGCAGGCACTGTGCTGGCGGGAAGCTGTCGCGCAATGCGTCGGGCAGGCCACGCGTCTCCGAGCCGAACACCAGCCAGTCCCCGGGTAAAAATGCCTTGTCGTAGGGGCTGGCAGTGCCGCGTGTGCTCAGCGCGAACATGCGCGCGGGCTCAGGCTTTTCCTTGGCCAGCAAGTCTTCCCAATGGGCGTGGCGTTGCAGCGGCGCGTACTCGTGGTAGTCGAGACCGGCGCGGCGCAGTTGCTTGTCATCAAGCGAGAACCCCAGCGGCTCGACCAGGTGCAGGCGACAGCCGGTGTTGGCGGCCAGCCGGATGACATTGCCGGTGTTGGGCGGAATCTCGGGTGCGACCAGGACGATGTTGAACATGCCCGTGATTGTCTGCGCTCAGCAGGAGGGGGCCGTGGGCGGGTCTGCGCGGGCCAGGACCACGCCGGTGATATGGCAGGCCCCCGCCTGGCGTATCGCCGCGGCCGCTGCGAACAAGGACGCGCCGCTGGTCATCACATCGTCGACCAGTACGACGCGTGCGCCGGTGACCTCGGCGCGGCGCAAGGGCTCGACCGCAAATGCGTCGCGCACGTTGCGCATGCGCTGCTCACGCCCCAGTGCCGTTTGCGGCGTGGTGTCGCGGATGCGCAGCAGCAGTCCGCAGCGCAGCTTGTCGGGCGCCAGCTGGCGCGCCAGTTCCGTGGCCTGGTTGAAACCGCGCTCACGCAGGCGTTGCGCCGACAAGGGCATGGGCACGATGTGATCGGCCTGTTCGAGTGCCGGTTCGACCCAGGGGGCGCTGCGCAGTACCTGGGCCAGGCTGCGGGCCCAGCCCGGTTGCGCCCGGAACTTCAATTGCACGATCAGGTCGGACCAGGGATAGCTGTAGTGCACGCCGGCGACACACGCATCCAGCGGCGGCGGGCGCCGCAGGCAGGCGCCGCATTGACGGATGTCCTCATGGATCGGTATGGCGCACGTGGTGCAGCGGTGGCAGGGTTGCGCGAACAGTGCGACGCAGGGCTCGCAAACCGGATTGCGCGGCCAGCAGTGGCAGACCGCGCATTGACCGGGAATCCGGTCGGCTATGCTCTGGCAGATGGCGCGAAACATCGGGCCAATATATGCTGCGCCCGATCCATGTCTGCCGACCTTCCTCCCACAATTGACCCACAAGCCGCAGCGCGCTGGGCACGGCACCGGCATCCGCAGTCGCCCTGGTTGCACGAAGAAGTCGGCCGGCGCATGCAGGAGCGGCTGCAGTGGATCCGCTTGCAGCCGCGCAGCTGGGTCGACTGGGAGCCGCTGGGTGGCGGGATCCAGGCCCACCGGGCCGTCGCGCAGGCCTACGCCGGCGCCTCGTGCTGGATTGTCGAACCCGACGCGTCCAGGCAAGCGGCGGTTGCACAGGCGCTGCATCAGCCATGGTGGAGCGCGGCGCGCTGGCGCCAGCCGGAGCTGCAGTTCGGCCTTGCGCCCGACGGATCGGTCGACATGGTGTGGGCCAACATGGCGCTGCACATGGCTGCGGATCCCGCAGCCTTGCTGCGCCGTTGGGGAAAAATGCTCAAGACCGATGGTTTTCTGATGTTCTCGTGCCTGGGCCCCGACACGCTGATCGAGTTGCGCGCCCTTTACCGGTCCATGGGCTGGCCGGCGCCAGCCCATGAATTCACCGACATGCATGACTGGGGCGACATGCTGGTGCAGGCCGGCTTCGCCGAGCCCGTCATGGACATGGAGCGCCTGACGCTGACCTTCACCTCGCCAGAGAACCTGTTTGCCGAACTTCGCGGTCTCGGCCGCAACCTGCACAGCCAGCGTTTTACCGGTCTGCGCGGGCGCCAGTGGCAATCGCGGCTGCACCGGGAACTCGCCGCCGATCAAGCCGCAAGGCGGCCGGGGCAGGCACTGGTGCTGACCTTCGAAGTGAACTACGGCCATGCGCTCAAGCCGCAACCCCGGGTTTCGGTGCAGCGCGAGACCGTCTTGTCGCTCGACGAAATGCGCCAGGTTTTGCAGAAGAACCGACGCGATTCACCGCCCAATACCTGAGTGCGGCCGCCGGGTCTTCGCGCGCAGGGTGGGCTGGGTCGGTCGGCTACAATGCCGCGGTGTTGAGGGGGCATTTTCCCGTTGGTTTCGCCATGGCACTCTGATAGGTGGCAACACAGGTGATGAATCCGGTTTTTCGCTTCGCGACAGTGCAAGGGCAGAGCTTTCAATGGTTTCTGCGGCGTAACTGTTCGGTCACGCCGCGTCAGCTGGCCTGGATCTATCTGTCGCTGTGTGCCGTATCCCTGGGTTTGGGCGTGATGTTCTGGCTCTTGGGTGCCACGCTGGTGTTGCCGATTGCCTGGCTGGAACTGATGCTGGTGGGCGCTGCGTTCCTGGTGTACGCGCGCCACGCCACGGATGGCGAGACCATCCGGCTGGACGACGGGCAACTGGTGATCGAGCAGGAATCCGCAGGCCGGCTGAGTCGCTGCGAGTTCCGGCGTGAATGGGTTAGGGTGGAGCCTGGTGCGGCCGACAATTCGCTGATTGCGTTGTCGGGTCAAGGCAGGACAGTGCGAGTGGGGCGTTTTGTGCGGCCTGAATTGCGGCCACAACTGGCGCGCGAGATCCGGATGGCATTGCGCGGGGTGTGACGGCCGGTACATCCGTCGGGGGCGGACGCCCGCTTATTTGAGGCAATTTTGAAGTGATCATGATGAAGAGCATTCAGGGCAAACTGACTTCTGTGTTGACAACGGCGCTCGCCTGGATGGGTACCGCGCCCTTCACGATGGCCCATGCGGTCAACGACCTGCCCGGCGGACCGGCGGTCAATCAGCTCAACCTGCACCCGCCGGTAACCCGGATCGCCGAAGAAATGGCATGGTTGCACTGGTTCATGCTGATCGTCTGTACCGTGATCTTTCTGGCGGTGTTCGCGGTCATGTTCTATTCGATCTGGAAACACCGCAAGTCGGTTGGCCACAAGGCCGCTACTTTCCACGAATCGGTCACGGTCGAAATCATCTGGACCATCATTCCTTTTGTCATCGTGATCCTGATGGCCCTGCCGGCTACCAAGGTGATCGTCGCGATGAAGGACACCACCAATGCCGACCTGACCATCAAGGCCACCGGCATGCAGTGGAAATGGGGCTATGACTACATCAAGGGTGAAGGCGAGGGCATTGGTTTCCTGTCGGCGCTCGATCTCAAGCATCGCGCCATGTCCGATGCCGGCGGCCCCAAGGCCGGTGAGGTGGTCGACGACTACCTGCTCAAGGTCGACAACCCGCTGGTAGTGCCTGTCGACAAGAAGGTGCGCATCATCACCACCGCCAATGACGTGATCCACGCTTTCATGGTGCCCTCGTTCGGTATCAAGCAGGATGCGATTCCGGGCTTCGTGCGCGACACCTGGTTCCGAGCCGAAAAAACCGGTGACTTCTATGGCCAGTGCGCCGAACTGTGTGGCAAGGAGCATGCCTACATGCCGATCCACGTGAAAGTCGTGTCGGCACAGGACTATTCCAAATGGGTCGATGGCGAGATGAAGAAGATGGCGGCCAAGGCGGACGATCCGTCCCGCGTCTGGACGCTCGACGAGATCGTCGCACGCGGCGAGAAGGTCTACACCGCCAATTGCCAGGCCTGCCACCAGGCCAATGGCAAGGGCGCTGGGCCGATCAAGCCGCTCGATGGCGCCGCGGTCGTGCTCGACGCCGACAAGACCAAGCAAATTGCCGTGTTGATCAATGGCCAGAACAACGGTGCGATGCCGTCCTGGAAGCAGCTCAGCGACACCGATATTGCGGCCGTCATCTCCTACACGAAGAACCATTGGTCGAACAAGACCGGCCAGATCGTGCAGCCGGCCGAGGTCCAGAGTGCGCGCAAGTGACGCATGCGTTTTGCGGACAGCCAGAAATTGAATTGACGAGGAAATCAGCATGAGTGCAGTACTTGACCACGGCCACGACGACCACCACGACCACCATGCGCCGACCGGCTGGCGGCGCTGGGTGTTCGCCACCAACCACAAGGACATCGGTACCTTGTACCTGTTGTTCTCTTTCACGATGCTGATGATCGGAGGCGTGCTGGCGCTGCTGATCCGCGCCGAGCTGTTCCAGCCCGGCCTTCAACTGGTCAATCCCGAGCTGTTCAACCAGCTCACCACGATGCACGGCATCATCATGGTGTTTGGCGCCATCATGCCGGGCTTTGTGGGATTCGCCAACTGGATGATCCCGTTGCAGATCGGTGCCTCCGACATGGCGTTCGCCCGCATGAACAACTTCAGCTTCTGGCTGCTGATTCCTGCCGCTTTGATGGTGGTCAGTTCATTCTTCATGCCCGGTGGTGCACCGGCTGCCGGCTGGACACTGTACGCACCACTGACGCTGCAGATGGGCCCGAGCATGGACGTCGGCATTTTCGCGCTGCACATCATGGGCGCGAGCTCGATCATGGGATCGATCAACATCATCGTCACCGTGCTCAACATGCGTGCCCCGGGCATGACGCTGATGAAGATGCCGATGTTCGCCTGGACCTGGCTGATCACCGCCTATCTGCTGATCGCCGTGATGCCGGTGCTTGCCGGTGCGATCACGATGACGCTGACGGACCGCCATTTCGGCACCAGCTTCTTCAATCCGGGCGGCGGCGGCGATCCGGTGATGTACCAGCACATCTTCTGGTTCTTCGGCCACCCCGAGGTCTACATCATGATCCTGCCGGCTTTCGGCATCATCAGCCAGGTGGTGCCGGCATTTTCCCGCAAACGCCTGTTCGGCTATACCTCGATGGTGTATGCAACCTCCAGCATCGCGATCCTGAGTTTTGTCGTGTGGGCGCACCACATGTTCACCACCGGCATGCCGGTCACCGGACAGTTGTTCTTCATGTACGCGACGATGCTGATCGCCGTGCCCACGGCGGTGAAGATCTTCAACTGGATCGCCACCATGTGGCAGGGATCGATGACTTTCGAGACGCCGATGCTGTTTGCGGTCGGTTTCATCTTCGTGTTCACGATGGGTGGCTTTACCGGGCTGATCCTGGCCATGGCACCGATCGACATCCAGTTGCAGGACACCTACTACGTGGTGGCGCACTTCCACTACGTGCTGGTGGCCGGTTCGCTGTATGCCATGTTCTCGGGCGTCTACTACTGGATGCCCAAGTGGACCGGTGTCATGTACAACGAAACCAACGGCAAGATCCATTTCTGGTGGTCGCTGATCGCGTTCAACGTCACCTTCTTCCCGATGCACTTCCTCGGCCTGGCCGGCATGCCGCGTCGTTATGCCGACTACCCGATGCAGTTTGCCGACTTCAATGCGGTTGCCTCGGTCGGCGCGTTGGCGTTCGGTCTGGCGCAGGTGTATTTCTTCCTGTTCGTCGTCTTGCCATGCATGCGCGGCAAGGGTGAGAAAGCCGCCCAGAAGCCCTGGGAAGGTGCCGAAGGCCTGGAGTGGGAAGTGCCATCTCCTGCACCTTTCCACACCTTCGAGAATCCACCCAAACTCGATGCCACGGCATCGCGCATCGTCGGCTGAGCATCGACAAGGTTTGCTGCAACCCATGACTCCCGAACAGAAACGCGCGAATTTTCGACTGGCCATGGTGCTGGCGTCGATTGCCGTGGTGTTCATGTTCGGCATCGTCGTGAAGATCGCGTTTTTCGGCGGCTGAATCATGCGCAACCGCCTCCAGAACATGTCCATGGCCCGCAAGCTGCTGGTGGTGGCCGTGGGCATGCTTGCCTTTGGTTATGCGCTGGGGCCGCTGTACAACGCGATCTGCGAAGTCACCGGAATCAACGTGCTGGCGCTGGGTGACCGCAACATCCCGGGGGCGACCTCCGATGTGCGCAATACCCAGGTCGACACCAGCCGCACCATCACGGTGGAGTTCGATGCCAACACCCGTGGTCCCTGGGCTTTCAAGCCGGAGCGCCGGTCGGTCCAGGTGCATCCGGGCGAACTGACGACGGTGGTGTACGAGTTTCAGAACACCCAGGACCGGCGCATGGCGGCGCAGGCGATTCCCAGTTATGCGCCACGCCAGGCGGCGCCGCATTTCAACAAGCTGGAGTGTTTCTGCTTCAACCAGTACACGCTGGACCCGGGCGAGAAGAAGTCGTGGCCGGTGGCCTTCATCATCGATCCGAAATTGTCGCGCGACGTCACCACCATCACCTTGTCCTATACCTTCTTCGAGGTAGGCGGGCCGGTCCCGCCGGCGCCTGATGCTACTGCGGCCGCAGCGGTGCCGACTTTGAAGGCGGGCACATGATGGTCGCGCGTCAGCCTTGCGCCCAAGGATCGTCGGCATGAGCAAAACAGGTGCAGGCGAGCAACCGGTGCCGGCGGCTACGGCGCTGGGTACGGTCAAGACCATTGCATGGGCATTTTTTGGTGTGCGCAAGCGCCATGACCATGAGCGCGAAGCCCGCGTCAATCCGTTGGTGGTGGTCGCAGCGGGTTTCATCGGCGTGTTCCTGCTGGTGGCCGCGTTGATCGTGCTGGTGAACTGGGTCGCTGGCTGACGCCGCGACCGCTGGATATTGTCAAGAGTTAGCAGAAACCTGAATTGAGAGTCTGGAGCAGAAATGAGTTCTACATCCCATAACACCACGCCGTATTACTTCGTGCCCAGCCCGTCCGCCCACCCGGTGATGGCGGCCATCGGCCTGTTTTTCATATTCTTTGGTGCCGCGCAGTGGATCAATGGAGTGGCCTGGGGACAGTATTCGACCTACTTCGGCCTGTTGTGGCTGTTCATGGTCCTGTTCCGCTGGTTCCGTGATGCAGTATCCGAAAGCGAAGGCGGCTCGTACGGCCACAAGGTCGATCTGTCGTTCCGCTGGAGCATGAGCTGGTTCATCTTCTCCGAGGTGATGTTCTTCGGCGCCTTCTTTACCGCCTTGTGGTGGGCACGCATGCATTCGGTGCCTGCGTTGGGCAATATCGAAAACGCCTTGTTGTGGCCAGACTTCAAGGCCGTCTGGCCCAGCGTTGCGGCGGGCGCAACGGCTTCTCCGGCCGGCATCGTAGAGCCATTCCAGACCATGGGCCCATTCTGGTTGCCGACCATCAATACCGCATTGCTGCTGAGCTCGGGTGTCACACTGACCATCGCCCACCACGCCCTGCAAATGGGTAAACGCGGCAGGACGATTGCGTTCATGTGGATGACGGTGTTGCTGGGTGTCACGTTCCTGTGTGTGCAGGGCTACGAATATTTCCATGCCTACAGCGAACTGAACCTCAAGCTGTCGTCCGGCGCTTACGGATCCACTTTCTTCATGCTGACCGGTTTCCACGGATTCCACGTGTTTGTCGGCATGTTGATGCTGTTGTTCATCACGCTGCGCCTGCAAAATGGGCACTTCACGCCGCAGAAGCACTTCGGTTTTGAAGGTGCCGCCTGGTACTGGCACTTTGTCGACGTTGTCTGGCTTGGCCTTTACATCCTGGTCTACTGGCTTTGACCCGGTTCGCCAACCGACCACTTGTGGCCGGTTGATCGATCGCCATCAGCTGCCGGCAGGAATGCCTGTTGGTTGGATGTAGCCCAGTTTCCAGGCGATCAGCACGCAGACGAACAGCAAGATGGAAAACCCCACGCGCATGGCCAGGGCGCGTGCCATGCGTTTGCCCTGATCCTGGCCTTCGCGCCCGCCGCGAAGCATGAAGATCAGGGCAGCGCCCAGGCTGCCGAGGATGGCCACAAAAGCGAGGATTACAAGGTACGTCATGGTTGGGGATTATCCCGCGCGGTCGAGCACCCTTGGCGCACGATTCTGGCTGGTGGCATTGGCGGCCTTGATCGGCGTGGGTGCCACCGGTCGGCTGGGGCTTTGGCAACTGGCGCGAGCCGACCAGAAACAGGCCATGCAGGCGGCTATCGATCGAAACGCCGCGTTGCCGGAACTCGACAATGCAGCGCTTGCGCCGGCAACCGGAACAGGCGCCAGTGCCGCGCTGTTGCACCGGCGGGTCGACCTGCAAGGTCACTGGCTGGCGTCGCACACGGTTTTTCTGGAGAACCGGCAGGTGGCGGGCAAGCCGGGCTTCTACGTTCTGACCCCTCTGCAATTGACGCCATCCGGGATCACGGTCGTGGTTCAGCGCGGCTGGGTACAGCGCAATTTCAGCGATCGTACGGCCCTGCCGGAGCTGGCGACGCCCGACGGTGAGATCCGGGTGCGCGGGCGAATCGCCCCAGGGCCTGGCAAGCTTTACGAGTTCGACGGCGCGCAGCCTGGCAAGATCCGGCAAAATCTCGACCTGGCAGGTTTCTCGGCCGAGCTGGGTATGCCTCTTGCCGGGTTTACCGTGATGCAGTCGGATCCGGCAGCCGACGCACTGGTGCGCGACTGGCCTGCGATCGATTCCGGCGCAGCCAAACACCTGGGTTATGCATTCCAGTGGTTTGCACTGTGTGCGCTGATCGCCGGCCTCTATCTCTGGTTCCAAGTTGTCCGACGCTTTTTCCTGCCCCCGCCCAAACCTGACCTTCCGTGAACAAAGACCAACCCCTGGACCTGACCGTGCATGCATTGCCGCGCCTGGACGCGTCGGACGCCAATGCACAACGCACCCGATTCGGGCGCTGGCAGATGCTGCTGGTGCTGCTGATCTGCGCCGCGCCGGTGGTGGCGTCCTATCTGGCATATTACGTCGTGCGGCCCGATGCCCGTTCCGTGTTCGGAACCCTGATCGATCCGCAACGCCCTTTGCCCGACCTGATCGGCACTGCGCCTGATGGCCGGCAGCACAACCTGCGCTCGCTCAAGGGCCAATGGTTGCTGGTCACGGTGGCCGGCGGCGCGTGTGATGCGCCCTGCCAGCAATACCTTTACATGCAAAGGCAATTGCGCGAGAGCCTGGGCAAGGACAAGGACCGTGTCGACAGGGTCTGGCTCATCGATGACGATGTGCCAGTCGCGCCTGCGTTGCTTCCGGCGATCAAGGACGCGGTGGTGCTGCGCGTGCCGGCCAAGGAACTGGCCCTCTGGCTGGAGCCGCAACAAGGCCATGCGCTGGCCGAGCATCTGTACCTGGTCGATCCGCTGGGCAACTGGATGATGCGTTTTCCTGCCGGGCTGGACCTCGGGGGTGCGGCAAAGGCCAAACGCGATATCGGCCGGGTGTTGCGCGCCAGTGCTTCCTGGGATCAGGCGGGGCGATAACATGAAACTGTGCCTTCGCCCACTGCGTTTGCTGTTCCGGGGCCGGCCGTCATCGGCGCCGCTCGAGCGCAAGTGCGACCCCTCGATCGGCAAGCGGGTGTTGTCTGCAAGGAGCTGCAACTGATGGCGCCGGCAGTTGTGAACCTTTCGCCCGTGCTGCAGGTGATGCTGGCCGGGGCTGTGCTGGCAGCCATCGCCCTGGGCTGGTTGTGGTTGCGCAACCGGCGCGCTTGCCCGCGACACTGGTTGCGCGCCGCAACCTTGCTCACCTTGTTTCTGACCTTTGACCTGGTGCTGTTCGGTGCCTTCACGCGGCTGTCCGATTCCGGCCTGGGTTGCCCGGACTGGCCGGGTTGTTACGGGAACGCGAGTCCGGTCGGTGCCAAGGCCGAAATCCACGCGGCGCAGGCTGCCCTGCCGAGTGGCCCGGTCACCCATGGCAAGGCCTGGATCGAGATGGTGCACCGTTATCTGGCGACGGGGGTCGGCGCATTGATCCTGATACTGACGCTTGCCAGCTGGCGATTGCGCTGGCGCGCAGCACCGGGTGTCGATACGCCCAGTGCGTGGTGGCCGACCTGGACCTTGTTATGGGTCTGTGTGCAGGGCGCCTTTGGTGCCTTTACCGTGACGATGAAACTGTTCCCGGCCATCGTTACGCTGCACCTGCTCGGTGGGCTGTTGCTGCTGGTGCTGCTCGCGGTACAGGTCGACGCCCAGGGGCGCGCACTCGACGGTGGCGCACCGAAGGTGGAACTCGACAGGCTGACCCGCGTCGGACTGATCGCGACCAGCGTGTTGCTGGCCGTGCAACTGGGTCTGGGTGGCTGGGTCAGTACCAACTACGCGGTCTTGGCCTGCACCGATTTTCCGGCTTGCCAGGGCAGTTGGTGGCCCGAGATGCGTTTCGACCAGGGCTTCCAGATATGGCGCGAACTCGGCATGACGGCCGGCGGGGAACACCTGTCGTTTGCGGCGTTGACCGCGATTCACTATGTCCACCGCCTGATGGCCTACGTCGTATTGCTGGCGCTGGGATTGCTGGCGTGGCGCCTGTCGCGTTTTGATGGTCTGCGCAAGTTGGCGCGCTCGATTGCCGCATTGGCCACGTTGCAACTGGTCACTGGTCTGAGCAATGTCGTGCTCGACTGGCCACTTCCTGCCGCGCTGCTGCATACCGCAGGCGCTGCAGCCATGGTGTTGTGCCTGACCTGGACCATCTGCGCCAGCCGGAGCGCAGCTAGCACGCCTGTCGCCGACAACAAGCGTCCGTCGGCAGCAGATAACAATTCTGCGCGCAGCGCGACAGGTGCAGCATGAGCACAGGTACTTCGACCACCGGTGCAATTTCGGCGACCCCCAAGGTATCGGTCGTGCGCCAGTTCATGGCGCTGACCAAGCCGCGGGTCATCCAGCTGATCGTCTTCTGTGCGCTGATCGGCATGGTGCTGGCGGTTCCTGGCGTACCGACGTGGGCCGAGGTGGCGCTGGCTGCTGTTGCCTGCCTGGGGATCTGGCTGGTGGCGGCCGCAGCCGCCGCGTTCAATTGCATCGTCGAGCAAGGTATCGATGCCAAGATGAAACGCACTGCCTGGCGTGCGACCGCCAGCGGCGAACTGAGCAATCGACAGACGCTGCTTTTTTCGGCCATTCTGGGCAGTACCGGGTCGGCCATTCTGTACCTGTGGGTCAATCCGCTGACGATGTGGCTCACCATCGCCACCTTTGTCGGCTACGCCATGGTCTACACGATCATCCTCAAACCGCTGACACCCCAGAACATCGTGATTGGTGGCGCCTCGGGTGCAATGCCACCGGTACTGGGCTGGGCCGCGATGACTGGCGTCGTCGACCCGCAGGCGATGATCCTGTTCCTGATCATCTTCCTGTGGACGCCACCGCACTTCTGGGCGCTGGCCTTGTACCGGGTGGAGGATTATCGAAAGGCCGGTTTACCGATGCTGCCGGTGACCCATGGCAGCGAGTTCACG